>BNJV01002025.1_pt1 | contig 123402 bp, 193 predicted proteins | sample 8540591 | NCBI WGS metagenome assembly BNJV01 (sample SAMD00202457, study PRJDB9452) | human saliva metagenome | host: Homo sapiens
AAAGAGAACCGGTTTTATCAATGGGCACCCAGCGTGCTGGTGAAACCTCGCCGGCTGCAGCAGTGATCGCTTCACCGAGGAAGAAGGCGATCACAGGTAAATGACCTTATACCGGCCTTGGCGAGCGGTTTGACAAGAGACATCAACAGAGTAACGTGGGCCAGAGGCATCAGACGGGACGGGCCTGGATCACTTATAATGTTATCCCCGCAGGAGCAATCGCTGCTCTGGCGGCGGGACCTCCGGTGTGGGAAGAGAGACGCAAGGTAATTTTAGAGCACTACACACAGATGAAGAAAGATCTATATCAATCTGAAGGAAGAGCCGTCCGGTTTCTATCTGAAGTAGCTAAGACAAGGCTGTAAAAATCAAAATAGTTTCCAAGCAATAGGTCTAATTTGGGGCACGCTTTCGCTAGTTTTCTTGACTGAGCAGGGTCGGTTAACCACTGGGCTCACTTTGTTTGAAAGTAACTCTTCAGTTATCCGTACAGGACGATTTTCCGATGAAACCGTCCTTGGCGGATACCACGCGAAAACTCGATTCTCTCTTTGTTTTTTCGCAAGTATCAGCCCCAGACTGCCCCCATTTAGACCTATATTGCCGAAAATTCATTTATTATTTGATTCATAATGAGTATCGTGCGCAAAGCGTGTGATATCTCGTTTTTTACAGCCCTTTTCTATTTATAAAATGAGAAAGAATTAAGAAAGGTTCTAGGATTTTGTCTCCGTTTTATATAGTAGCAACTGAGCACAAATAGAAAGTGAGGACAAGCACTGAAAAAGAAATTATGGATTCTCTTGATTATCACTTGTATCATTGGCTTGCGGAAACCAAGCTGGCAATATTGAAAGAAAAGGCAACGAAGGAGAAAAGCAGAAGCGGCTGGTGTGAGAAGGCGGAGTCTTCGGAAAAGTCTGAAAAGAACGAAGAAATGGCAATGGAAAGTGGTGACAGTCGTGCGGGAGCGGGGAGTCCGACGCTCCAATCAGTAAGGCTAAGTTTGCTTGAAGTATTCCAATCTGGTGGATGGAAACAAGAGAGGGTGGAAGCGGCTGAAGAATGCCGGACTTAAGGAGGATAAACTGCCCTTTTTGCCGCAGTGGACGAATACAATAACGCAGGGAAAAAGAGAACCTGTACAGGAGATGACTACACTGACGCGCCGGATTTCCGAGCCCGGACAGTGATAACCTGCAGGATGCCTGGCTGATGGCGGAGGATATGTCGGACGGGTCTGCAGAATCACCGCGTTCTCCCTGATGTGGGTGACTCTATTACTGCAGGAAACTGACCTGGGGAAAACGAATATGCTTTTCTCTGACTTTGATGCTATTTCCGCGAAAAATCTCACCGAGAGGCAAAGAAGAACTATATGATACTGTTTTTTCCTTTATATCGATGTGGAAAAATACAAAAGACACGGCTGTCTTATCCGCGCGGATATCGTTCAATCCTGAAAGAGAAAGAAATTTCTTCCATTAATGATAAGATGGTTACGATTTCCGTCTTTGGCGACCTGGGCGGATGATGACTGAATAGTGCAGGAGCCGTGACGATACGTCGGCGTTTTGGTGGTTATATCGTGAAGTTCCTGTTTACCGAGAAGCTGCCTTTGAACCGCCCTACCAGGTAGATGAGTTTCTTCTTTACAAGAGGTAAATGACCATCTGATGGGCTACTTAGTGATATGATGCGGACGGGCTTACGGCAAAACCCGTTATCTTCCAAGATGGAGAGGGCGGCGAAGGAACATCACAGGGTTTTGGACTGATAAAAAAATATTGATAAAGGGATGTCCATTCTGTATCATTAGTCTGTTGCAATAGAAGCGATATGGTTAGGAGCAATCTTAATTTGCCGGCGTGGCGTGAATAGGACGCACAGGACTTAAAATCCTGCGGGATATAAATCTCACCGGTTCGGATTCCCGGTCGCCGGCAGCAAGGAGGAATAATCGTGAGATCCCGCCGGTTTCGGTACCTTTCCTGTGCAGAATACATAGATGCACCCGGCGCGGTCAGCGTACTGAAATGCGGTAGGTCGGTAACCGCGCGAGGGTTCAAATCCTCCATCTCCAGGATTTTAAAATCGCCAGATCGTTTGCCGGCTTGTGGTCCAGCGTTTTACTGTTTACCTTTGTAAGATGACTTTACAACTCCCATCACTTTGTGGGCTTGCCTCAAATAAGGCGTAAGAGACCCTGCCCATTTAATAGTTTTTCTGCTGATACTCCTGAAAGGAAGCTCGGCCAACCCGAGGAGCCACTGGTACTTGCTTTCCAGAACCCGTGCAGGCCTGCGTCTGTCGGCCGCCCCTATAGCTATGCCTGGGCCTGACCGAGCCGAAAAGAAATTCGCGGAAAGCGCCGAGGTCGTCGTGAAGCCGCAAAGAAAGTCGAAAACCTCACCTGCCTGCAAGTGAAGCTGTGGTTTTTTGCTACTTGAACATCTTTTAATTATCCACTTTGGAATATGGCGCAGGTTGTCTCCTCCCTTTTATTTTAGTGGATTCTTATTTAAAGTGGGTTGCTCTGATATTGCTAAGTCCCAATTTGTGCGTTCGTCTCATGGTGATTTCAGCCCGCGCTACTCATTTGAATGAGCTTTTTGTGGCTTACCGCAGGTCTCCCGTCCAGCGTGAAAGTAGTATAGTAGTTTGATAGCTTGTGCCGGAAATGTGGTGGATTGTGTTCCCCATTGTTGGTACATTCTGATAATGATTCCATAAAATAGACATTGCTGGTAGTATTAATCCCCTATCCTCCCAATCTCCGTGAAGCTCCTGTAGTATCGGGAAAAGTTTATACCTTTGTGCTAAGGCTTTGGTTCAGCCAACACGGGGATAGTGAGGTTTTTCGCACAGACTTATTGAAGTAAAATTTGCATACCATCAGCATCAATGATAAGATTTATAAATATCCGACGGCTTACCTTGCCCCACCCTTCTGCAGTATAGGCGCTTGGTGGATCTACTGTAACAGGAGGAGACAGGGAACGATCGCCGCTTCGGCCAAGTTTCTGCAAACCAACAAGCTTGTAAAGCTATATCTAACAGCCATGTTCATGGCATCGTTTAACCGTTTCAGGTCGCAACATCAAAATCGAATAAAACGAACATTCGTCATCTCTTTGTAAAATATTGCCGGATATATACTTGCATGCGTTAGTTCTCTCATTCCTGCTTGTTTGTAGATAGAACACCTGGTAAACTTAGTAGTTCTTAGTGTGGAAGGATTGCTACCTTGCCTTTTAACTGGCAGTGCTGTACTGCCTTGTGGAGCCTTTCACCTACAAGGTACCAGCTGTCTTTTATGATTCTTTCCATTTCACGGGCATAATACTCTCTATTTCGAGGTATAGTCTATCCCAGAATACGCACGTCACGCAACCCCGCCGCCATTGCTGCTGCTCGCTGCGGTTGCTGCTGCTCCGCCCGCCAGGCAGTGCGCAGCCTCAGAGAGAACCATCTCCATCCATCATCACGGTAATAATATTTGTCTAAATTTGCCTCTGTAGATCCTGCATCATGGTGGCCATAAAGTTCAGCCCTCCAGCCTCTATGGAAGTTTTCGGAGGGTGCCTGGAATAGAGGTTTTATCCCTATCTAACTAAGGTCATGGCCAAGACATCTTCGCTATAGAGGGTGAACACTAAGTCGTCTCCAGACAGGTAGTAACTTTCCAAGTCTGGGAAGTTTACGCTGAAATTGTCCATTGTCTTCGCAGTGTACACTGCTGATAAACGTATTTCATATATTTTCTCCTTCCGGAAGAGGGGCTATCTCAGCCCCTGCATCCTTTAAAATTCTGTTTTAGTGTTCTGGTTGCTATCTCTTTGATTGGTGTCTCGGTAGTCTGAAGCTTTCCTGTGATTTCACTGTATCATCTATCATGTTTCTTTTACCATGTTCTACTAGGTAGCAAACCATTTCTTCTTCTAAGAGTTATTTAGTTCTGAAACTTCTTATTTTCTCCTCCTCTTAATACGTGTTATACACGTGCAAAAGCTGGCGAAGGCCAAGACTTTTATATGGAATGTAGATGAAGATTTGAATGTACGGTCAAGACTGATTGCGCCCACTATTAGTCTTACGGCATTCCGGTTATCCCTACACCTGGAAAGCTTGAGTCCGGTCTTTGTGGATATAAATAATTTCTAAACTTTGACAGGGATAGCGGTGATACTTGAGAGGACGTTAGCACCGAACTATACAGATTGCGCCAGGATTTGCTGAAAGGCAAGGAAGAAGGCACTCCGGAAGAGTTAAGCTCGCCGGATGAGGTTAGCCGCGGCGGAGGGATTCTCGAGCCTGCTCGCCTTTCAAAAGGATGTGGGTATGAGAAATGAAGAAATGAGTGGAAGCCACCAAAGAAAGAAATGGATGAGAAAAAGAGAAGAAGGAGTAGAGAAAAAGGAGAAGAATTTCCGCACTTCGTGTAAAATTCCTGAAAGACCAAGGGAGAGGCCTGTTCGGCGAAGTTGAAGAGCGGAGAAGAGTGATAGAAATGCTGAACAGGCAAAAGTCAAATTGTTCTAGCAGGGGAGGCTTTGCGTTAGCATCTCCAAGAAGAAAAAGACAGAGGAGGACTAGGCTATGCGAGTAGTACCCGGTTTTTACAATGCTGATGATTTTCTGCCCAATTCCTATATTTATTTTCAGATTGATAATTTGGTGACTTTGGCAGGAAAGACGCAGAAGAGGGCGATAAGCGTATATTTAGCCGTTTTACATAAAAATGAGGTGGATACCAGCGCGCTTCTGGCTGCTGAAAGCAGCGCATCTATCGGCGTGGAAGGACGATTAAAGAAACCGCAAAGGACGGTTGCGTGCGCAGTGGAAACCGGAAATCGAGTGCGTGCTGATGCCCTTTCTCAGGTGGAAGGAGAACCGCTTTTGCAAAACCGCGCCCTGAGCGTCGATGTGGAAGAGATGGGATCGGAGAGGAAGTGGCCAAGAAATTACAGGAGACGGAAGAGGAGCGAGTTAGCACGCGGAGCGCTTTCCAGATGCAGGGAAAAGGTCATGGGCGTCGACTCATCGTTCATCAGGCGATTCAGGAGGCGGCATGGTGCGTCGGCTAAGTTCCCAACAACGAAGAGATATACGCGTTTTACAGGAAGACCGACTTTCCGTCCGCACGCAAAATGCTGGAGCAGATAATCTAAGTGAAGATGTATCGAGGTGACGAAGGTTAGCGCGCCACACGATGCAAGACCTGGCAGCAGGAAGATGACTGTGAAGCTGTCTAAGCGCAGGCGCTCCAGAAAACAGATTGATTGCTCCAGAAAGAGTTGGATGAGGATGCATCCGGAGAAGGTTTCGGACCTTCTGAAAGTTTGCGCTGCGTGTGTCGCGGAAGCTGGATGAATGAAACGGAAAAGAAGGAAAGCCGGAAAGACTAAATCGATCATGAAAGAACAGAGGATGGTTCCGACAGGAAGCCGGTGTGCGTTCTATGACTATCTGGATTTCGTGACCGATTGCTCTGAAGAAGGAAGAACAGAAGGAAATTGACCTCGATGAGGCGGAGAAGATTTTATCGGAGGACCATTTCGCTTAAAGATGGAAAGGATGATCAGCAGATTGCGGTGATGAATCTGAAGAAGCAGCAGTCCGGCTCCATTCTCTCTCTTTGTGGGAGCCCCGGTACAGGGTAAAACCAGTCGGAAAGAGCATCATGGTCTGCGAAGAGAAAAATATGTTCGCGTAGTCTGGCGGTGAGACGAGGCGGACATCCGCGGGCACGAAGAACCTAGTCCGGTGCAGCCCGGTCGAATCATGGACGGTGTAAGGTTGTGCAGGTGTTTCAATCCGGCCGTGGTACTGATGAGGTGGATAAGCTTCCGCCTCCCTGCACGGTGGATCCTGCGGCAGCTCTCCTTGAGGTTTTGGATCCGAGCAGAATAATACTTTACCGACCACTGCATGAATGTGCCTTATGATTTGGTCCGATGCTATCTGTACGGCAAATTCTCGATACCATACCGGCGCCGCTAAATCGTATGGAAGTCATCCAGTATCAGGCTATACCGGAAAGAAAGTTTGAGATTGCAGCGCCACCTCTTAGGAAGGCTTTAAAAGGTGTAGGCCTGCGACAGAAAAAGTGGGAAATTACGGACGAAGCCCGGAAAAATATCATCTCCGATTATACGAGAGAAGCTGCGTCAGAGGCTTAAAAGAAGAGACTGATACCTGTATGCTGCATTGCGGCAGTCCATCTTACAGAAGGGAGAGAAGATTTCGCAGAAAGGGAGATCTGAGAAGTCTGACATGAACCCGCTGCATAGAAGAGAAGTAAAGGAAGAAGGAAAGCTGGGATTGTTACCGGCTTGCCGACCGCAGTATGGAGAAACTCTACTGGAAAGCATGTTCAAAGTAAGGGAAAGCTAATATCACCGGGCAGCTCGGTGGATGTGATGAAGGAGTCCGCACAGATTGCCATCAGCCTTGTAAAGCCCATGTTCGACAAGGCGCGAAGGCTTTAAAGAAAATGGATTTGCATTCCACGTTCCGACGGGGCAAACCCGAAGGACGGACCTCGGCGGGAATTACGCTTTACCACGTTCTGCCCTATAGTGACGGAGAGGCCGTCAGTCCGCGGATTGCCGCGACCGGAGAGGTTTCTCTGAAGGTTTGTGAACCCAATCGGCGGACTCGAAAGCTTATGGCGGCGGAACGTGCCGGGGTAAAGACGGTTCGATTCGGAAGGCAATGAAGACGATCTTCGATGCTGCTGGATGAGGTCAAGGAGAAGCTGCAATTCTCCCCATCAAGACCGTGGAAGGCGGTTGAACTTTGTGAGATAAAAATACACGAAACCGGACTGGAAGTCGTAAAAGAGGTAAATTGTTCAAAAAGATGCCTTTATTTCTTTGCGATTAGGCATCTTTTAGTGCATAAATTTATTAAGAATGGGCGAAAAACTATACTAAAAATAGAATCTATACTCGCACTTGCTTTGCAACTCGTTGTCTTGAGGGTTTTAGTGAGGAGAGCCTATGTTATAAAGGAACGAGTCCCGCCGTATTTCTGAAAGAGAAGCGGTAGACCGCCGCCGATTTCCGCAGGAGACATTTTTACGGAATCGGAGCACGATGGAGTGGATCCCTTTGTGGAAAGCGATGTTGAACTGGCAGGAAAAGTGGATTTCGATCATGAAATTACAGCCCAGAGCATCTGTAGCGAAGAAGCTTTCGGAGCGGGAGCTGATTATACGAAATACGCGGGTGTAGCTCCTGACCTGCACTAAAGCACCGATTGAGAAGGAATCGATTTTGATGCACTTGCTGAAGCTGCCCGGAGTCATAATATCTTTCAGAACAGTGGCGGAAGTGATCGGAAAATACGGGAAAAGGTAGGAGATGAGATCTCCGATTTTCAAACAAGTGCATGTCTGACCAGTATCTGCGAAAATCTGCAATATCAATCCAATCGGCAGATACCGGAAGCAAGCCGTGAGGGATTTGCTTTGTGCAAACGATGAAAAATCATCCGGAAAGGTCGCACCACGCGCTGAAGGTGATTACAAAAACACTGCAGAATTATGCGGAAGAGCTAAAAGAAAGTCGGAACCTTCTGGCGTATTCGTGGTGGGCGACCGGATTGTCCCGTGACTCTTACCTTCATTATCTCTGAGTGGGAAGAATCGTGAAGCCCTATGACTTTGAGGCTTTTTGAGGCGATGCGTCCTGTGAAACTGATGGTGCATGCCTGCGGTACTCCATGTGCATCCAGAGTATTTTGCACATTATCCCGATTGATATTTTACACTGGCCGGAAAGTGCAATAGGAAATCCTTCTTTGACAGCTCGAGAGTGGTTGATCCGAAAATCACACCCATGGGGGCTGTGATGAGCGGCTATTCGGGCAACATAAGGAGATAGAAATCAACCTTCGAACGAGAGATGCCGTAGCGGATGAAGGGCTACCCTTCTTCCTTGCACCGGACTGTCCTCGCACTCAATACCTACGATGAAGAACCCAAAGCTTTATGAGAGGCGGGAAAGGAGATCGTGAGCGACTTGGCAAGCTACGTTTACTTGCGTAGTATTCTTGATTACATTGATTTTACTGGTTTGTCGCGTTCTATGGTCATTCTCGAGCTGCAATTCCGGCTGTGCTTGCCGTAGCGGGTGTTATTGATCCGAAGCGAAGCTTACTCGGATTTCGGAAATACTACGGTTGTATTCTTTATGGGACCTGGTTGTGGTCGGTGAGCCTTCTTTAAAACGGGTTCTATGCGGGAATTCCTCGGCGGAAAAATCATCGGACTCCTCGAAAGACGGAAAAGGGTCTAATCCTGGGACGGGCATTGTTGCCGGCGGTCTTTCTTCTTTTCTTAAATGATACCGGTTCAACGGCCTGCCTTATGCCGATTGTGGGCTCCATGGCAGACAAGGCGAATGTCAAGAACCAAGCTTCTTACGGCTCTTGCCTATTTTTGCATCTCTTTGGCGGAACCGTCACCTTTGTAGGAACAACGCCCCATATTGTGGCAAACGGTATTTTAAAAAGACAACGGTCTTCGTGAATTCGGATTTTTCGAGTATACAAAATCGGTTTTCACCGCTCCCTTATCATCGGTATTCTGTATATGTGCTTTTTCGGCGTAAAACTTCTTCCGGAAAAGGATGTAGAAAGTGCAGCGGTAACAGAGTCAGTGAAAAAGAATCCCGGAAAGATGCTTCGTGCTGTTATCTTTATCGGTGTAATTGGTTTCATGGCTGGGCCAACATTATTCCCATGCATATTGCCGGGAGTTATCGGAGCAATTTTGGTTGTGCTGACAGGCTGCATTACACGCGGAGGAAGCCGTTAAGGCATTCCCCGACTTCGACAGTCTTTATCGTAGGCGGTATTTTCCCGTTGAGTAAGGCGCTGAGTCTCCACAAAAGGCTGCGGAATTCATGGTTCAGGCAGTGCAGCCCGTTCTGTCTCATTTTCCGCCCATCGTTTTGCTCGGAGCGATTACCCTTGCTGATTTTCGTAACGCAGTTCCTGATGAACAGTTCTGCAACGGTACCGCTCGGTTCTGCCTATTGCGATTCTTCTTTCTCAGGCAGCAGGCATTAACCTGCTGGCATCCGCCATGCGGCTTCCGTTTGCGCATCCGGTGCCTTTGCGACACTTTCGGAACGGCTCCGAATCTCCTCGGTATGGGAGGCGGCGGCTATTCCATTAAGGACTATTTCCGCTGCGTGGTTTTCCGATGTGCATCATCTTTCGGACTGGTTGTGACCCATGTCTGTGCGAATTTTCTATTTGTAAGGGGGAAAAAGACTGCAGTTTTGCAAGCGGTATTCATCATTAGTAAAATATTAGTATAAAATAAGAAGCCTTAAGGTTTTCTTTATACTATATAACCAAAATTTTGACATTTATTTTCTGTGAAAATTATGCATATTGACAAAAATATAGAGCGGTATACTGAAATAACATACTAATAGTTGCAGTAATAGTTCGGTGAACATACCAGGAGCGAAACGAAAGAGAGAGATCGTAAAAAGCCTGATATATCAAGGTGTCTATCAGGGATGTGGCAAACGGAATTTTAAAGCCGAAATGAAATCATCTCTGAGAATAAAATTGCGGAGAAAAATACGGAGTAAGCAAATCTCGCGTCCGAGATGCAATGGTTGAGCTGTGCAAAGATGAAAATACTAAAAAGTGCATACCCAGGATGAGGGTATCAGGTTATACCGGTTAATTTAGCGACATTTTGAATATCATAGACTTTTAGAGTAGATATTGAAATAAGCGGTGTGCGAAGATATGGAAACCACTTTTACGCGAACAAATTGCGGTTTTGGATAACGGAAAGAGGGATGGAAAACGACGCAACTGCGTCGGAAGGATGGTTTAAAAACTATGAGTTTCACACGCCCTATATTCTTTTCTATGAAAAACGAATTTGCTTCTAAAAGTATTTATCCAAGTTGATAAGACAGGGGCTACTTTTATCTCTCAATATTTTATTGCCGCACGAGGGAAAAATCGCGAGTTGAATGGAAGAGTTCATATGGAGATAGTGGAGGAAACTGCAGAAGAGGGACATAGAGAGAGCTCTGTCAGATTCTGCAGTCTCGACATTGAGTCCATAAAAGCAGGACATAGCGTTGCTTTACGGTTGGACTCAGCAATAGAGATCTACCGATGATGTGACCCTTCACCATAGGAAGTTTGCGATTTTCAATAACGATATAGGAGGAAGAAAAGCATGGAAACAGGAGAGTATTTAAGGCATTACGAAATGAAGAGGTAGCGGATGTACCAGTTGGTGGCATCATTATTTAGAGGATGAGCATGTCATGATGCGCTGAAGACTCTGCATACCATACACAGAATGTGGAAGGGGCAAAAAGTTCAAAGAGGAATTTGATCCGGATTTTGTAAAAGTTATGACAGACGGATATTTTTATTTTACTGATAGAATTGGATATCTCTTCTGTAGATGCCGCTTCCGAATTCTTACCTTGGTGCCAATTGAGCATCCCCTGGTTTCAAAAGCAGATAGAGCTATGAAAGAGTATAGGGAGATTTATCGGAAAGGATATTGCCATCTTCCATAATCTTTTGCTCCTTATGGCATTTTTGAAGAGGCAATTCGAAAAGCATATAAGGTAGACGCGGCAGAGTCTCAGCTGAAATCATTTTTGGGATATCTGAAGGAAAATCCCGAAGCGGTGGCTTTCCCTGCCCCGATAGGATTGCGGATAATCTTTCTCTTGTTTTTGAAGGAAGTGGTCAAAGAGGGAGTTACAGACAGGTTTATCTAGGCACGGGATATGCATCGTTACATTCCGGATGCGCTATACAGACTGTATGTTACCCCGAGCGAGAAAAAGGTTCGAGAATGCAAAAGCATTTTCTCCGCACAATCTCCTTCATATTTGCGGTTGGAGAGGCAATACGAATTTCCTGACGATTTATCAGATTATCCCGCAATTGCTTTTAACTGGGCAGTGAATACGGAGTGCCTGTCTCTTTAGAGAGGGAAAGAAATTTTTCCATGATAAAGTGCGTAATCGGCGGATTTTTGAATACGGAGGACAGCATACTGTTTACCGGAAACAAAGGGAGATTCAGAATTACACCCGAAGCTTCTTAAAAGACGTTGGACGGAAGGGAGTCTATCATCGGTGCCGATTGTACATTGCCAAGATCAATTGACTATGAAAAGATTCAATATGTAAGGAGGCATGCAAAGGAGATTTTCAAAATTGTAGGCTAAAGTTGAAAAATTGATAATCCGGTTTTAAAATTTGCAGTTTCGAATTAGATCGTTGCACTGAAGAAATTTATTCAATCTCTAGAGGTTGAATTAAAGAACTAATTTTTATCCAAACGGAATGCTGTAGGAAAGGCTCTGCACCATTTCGTTTAGACAAGGAGGAAAAACATGTTATTGAAGAAAAATGAAGGCATCTCTTGCTGTTGCGCTGGTTGCGTCCATGTCTCTTTTGACAGCATGCGGAGGTGGCGGAGAAGAAGGCGGACACAACGGAAAAGAGCGGGGAGACACAAGCGGCTAAGGAAGGGAATGCTGCAGAAGGCGGCACAACAGCTTGGCGTGTTGGCACCGCTGACAGGAACCAATGCAGAGTATTGAAAAAGGCTTCCAGATTGCTGTGCAGATGGCGGTAGACAGATCAATGCCGATGGCGGAGTAAAGGGCAAAAAGTTCGAGCTTAGTGAGAGGAGTTCAAAGGGCGATCTAGAAAAGAATCTCAGACCTTTGCAAGACAGTTTGCGGATGATGATGAAATTATGGCAATTTTGAGAGACTTTACCTCCGGTTGCTGTATGGCGAATGCCAGCATTGTAGATGAAGCGGGCATCGTGCAACCTCTCCGACAGCTTGAACCCCGATTATGCCCGATGAGCAAATATTGCTTCAGTATTATGGGTTGCAGAGTGCGGAGGCACCGTTTGCCGCCAGTATTTACGCAGAAATACGCAGGAGCAAAAACGTCGGTGTTATTTCGATATCAATAGTGACTGGGAACATCCGCCTTTCTCCAACTTTGAAAAAGCGGCAAAAGGAAATCGGCTTAAATATTGCTGCCAGCGTAAACTATGTACAGGATGAAAAGGACTTTTCCCAGCTTGATTACCAAGTTGAAACCGCAAATCCGGATCATGCGTTATTATCCTTGACGTGGAGCCGTTCCGCAGATTATCAACCAGATTCGTACAAGCGGATGGATGTTCCATTGGCAGCGCTTTGGACCGGGAACTTCCGAGCAGCTGATCAGCCAGACCGGAAAAAGAACAGCGAAGGTTTATTGATTACATCTCCTTTCTTCTTCGATCCGGAGAATAAGGAACTTACCGCATGGAAGGATGAGTTTTGTATCGAAGGCGGATTCCAGCCGACCATTCATCCGGCTTTGCGCTATGACACGGCATATCCCATTAAGACCGCTATTGAGGGCGATTGATGGGGATATCACCAGAGAGGCCATTCGTGACAAGCTGCAGAAACGGATTACACAGGGTAACTGGCCGATTAAGTTTACGGAAAACGGAGATATTAACCGTCAGTACATGATTTGCGGAATTGAAACGGACAGTATGTAATCAAGGAAGGCTCTGACTAGCATGGGTAAAGAAAAACTAGAAATTCTAAAAATACCATGTAGAGAAGGAAAGTCAAACATCCATTTATAGAATGGTATCAATGTAACGTACTGATTTTTCGTGGCAGAAGAAAATTGAGGGGATTATGGAATATTTTCTGAATCAGTTAATCAATGGTCTGCAGCCAAAGGGGCTATTTATGCACTTCTCGCAATCGGCTACCTGTCATTGTGGGAGTTGTGAATGGTTACCTTTACTTATGGTGAGGTAATTATGATTGAGCATATACCTCCATGTATATGTTTCAGTATTTTGGAAAATAACCTCTTGATGGGCATCGTGGCAAGCTTTTTGACCACACTTGGATTATGGAATAGTACTATATATCATATTTGTTATGAAAGGTTCAGCAAATGCACGAGGCATATCCCTCCTTTGTGCACAATCGGTTTCAGTATTTTGGTGAAAAACCTGGCGTAGATTTTTCTGGACCGAATCAGCCGATTTTGAATGTCATTAACAATACGATTTATACAATCGGTCCTGTTCAGGTACAGAAAAATAGCAGCTGATTATCCTTTTGTGGTGTAGTTGTCCTGCTGTTATTTTAAGTCTGGTCTTTAATAAAACGACTTGGGGAATCAGCCTTTAGGGCTGTGAAGCCAGAATAAAACAGCCGCGCAGTGGTAGGAATCAACGTGAAACGCATGTCCATGATTGGAAACTGTCTGGATGCGTCTGGAGTGTTGAGAACTCTACTCGGACTAGTATTATCAAACATGGCCATCTGACAATGGGCGTACTGATGAGAAAGCGTTCTCGCTTCTGTTTTGAGCGGACTGACGGATATTCCTTTCTGCAGTAGGAGGAATGTGCCTAGGAATCATAGAGAATTTGGGAATCACCTTTCTCGGCGAGTTTTCGTGACATTTTTCGCCTTCGGCTTCTTGATTCTGAAAGCTTCAATCAGACCGGAAGGATTTAAACTCAAGAAAGGAGAGAGAGTATGAGTAAATCCGAAGTTCCTGTTTTAGAACGATGGATGGCTTTTACCGGAAGTATCGTATTTTTCTCTACATCCTTCTGGCGATTGTTCTCCTTATCCCGCCGGTTCTTTTCCTAAGAACTATATTATGGGAGTACTGTGTAAACTTGATGTACTCCACCTTGGCCGGCGCCTTGAACAGTATGGCACGGCCACAGCGGACAGACTTGTCTCGGCATTGCAGGGCTTTTTCTGCATCGGAGCCTCTACGAGGCTGTACTGGCAACGAAGCTTCCACCTCAGTTTTTGGCTTTTTGCCTCTGTATCCGGTATCGTTACGGCACTGATTGGCTTGCTCATTGCTTTACCGACTTTGAAGATGAGAGGAATTTATCTTTCTATCGTTACCTTAGGGTTTTTCGGAGATTGTAGACCATTGCATTGAACTGGACCCGGCGTTACGCGAGGCGCTCGGGATGAGGGCATTCCGGCACCGGAGCTTTTTGGCTATTCCATAAAAATGCAAAATCGTATTATTACATTTTCCTCGTTATGGCCGCATTATTTTTATTTGTGACGAATAGGGTGGTTCATTCCAGAGTAGGACGAGCTTGGATGAGTATTAGAGAGGATCAGTTGGCCTCCCTGTTCCCTGTGAAAACGCCTAAAGTATAAAGTTATGAATTTCATGTATGGCGCCTTTTGGGCAGACGTTGTCGGAGCAACCACGCTCCTTTATGTAAAAATTTATCGATTCGACTTATTTTACCTGGATGAAGGATGGAATGTATTATCTATGGTTATTATAGGAGGACAGGGAACTCGCTTGGCCCTATCCTTGAGCGGGAATCGTGAACTTTATTACGGAGATACTCAGGCCAATCGGAGAGTGGAGACTTGTAGCCTTTGCCATTTTGATTATTGTCATGCTCTGGCTCCAGACCGCAAGGCTTGGCAGGAGCATCAGACAGTATTCTTTCCCGATCGCGTTCAAGATAGGACTTTTATATAGAAGAGGGAAAAAGATGGAAACCATATTGGAAGCTAAAGGCGTTTTGCAAAATTCTTTTGGCGGTTTGAAAGCGGTAAATCAAGTGGATATGCAGGTTGCTAAAGGCGATATTTTCGGCATTATCGGGCCGAACGGTGCCGGAAAACGACATTTTTAATAGCTGCTCCGGAATATATTCTCCAACCAAGGGAAAAGTTTTATTTTGAACGGAGGACATTTCTTCATGAGTTCCGATCAAATTGCTCGAAAAGGAATGGCTCTGTACTTTTTCCAAAATATTCAGCTGTTTAAATTTTATGACTGTACGGGAAAATGTAAAAATAGGGTTTCATACGCGGACTAAGTCGGGAATCATGGATGCCATTTTCCATTCCAAAAGATTTAAAAGAAGATGAGAAGTTTGTAGAAGAACAAGTAAGCTCAGGTTCTGGAAAAGGTAGGTTTGTCGGAATATGCCGATACGATGGCGGGGAATTTGTCCTACGGGATCTCAAAGAAAGGTGGAAATTGCTCGTGCACTCGCACTGAATCCGGAAATTCTCCTACCGATGAGCCTGCAGCCGGAATGATCCGAACGAAAACGGAGAGCTTTGAGAGAATTTATTATTGCGTTAAACAAAAAGCGGATATACCATAGTTGTCATTGAACATGATATGAAGTTCATCATGAATTCCTGTAATCGCATTTTGGTCTTTGAACTTTGAGAGAAAAATTTGTGAAGGAGGACCGAAGGAAGTCAGGAAAACAAGATGGTACAAGAGGCTTACTTTGGTCAGTGGAAAATTGATGGGAGATATGTGATATGGAAAAAGAAACTATTTTAAAAGTTTCCGATCTTTCAGTGAACTATGGTTATGTGGCAGCTGTCAGAAATGTCCATCTTCAGGTGTGCAAAAATAGATTGTTACCCTGATCGCTCCAACGGCGCCGGAAGACAACGACACTTATGGCAATTTCCAATCTTGTGGAAAAGAGTTCGGGACAGATTTTTATTTTGATAATGAGGATATTGGCAGTTACCCGGATCAGGTTGTGAGAAAGGGTATTGCCCATGTTCCTGAAGGCAGGAAGATTTTTCCGCGCCTGAGTGTTTATGATGAAAATTTACTGGTCGGAAGCTTGGGAAATCCCAAACCAAAGAAGACGGAAATAGAGAACAAATTGAATATATTTTTCTTTGTTCCCAAGACTGAAAAGAAAGAAAACAGGCCGGAGGAAGCTTTATCCGGAGGAGAGCAGCAGATGCTTGCCATAGGAAGAGGCCTAATGATGAAGCCGGAACTGATTATGCTGGACGAGCCTCCATGGGACTTGCCCCCTATTATTGTCGAGGATATTTTTGAATTAATTTTAAAAACTGAGACACTGGAAAGACGATTTTTACTCATTGAGCAAAAATGCGTCTATGGCCTTGTCTATTGCGGACAGAGCGTAGTACTGGAAACGGGAAAAATCACAATGGAAGGTAAGGGCAGTGATTTGTTAAATGATGAGAATGTAAAAGAAAGTGTATCTTGGAGCATAAAGATTTAAATTCAAAAAGGAGTGATTTTATGAAGAAGATAAATGAACGACCCGAAAGATTTTGTAAAGGAAGAAGCGGAGGGCATGTATTGCCGCCTATGGAGATAAAATCAGCTTTATTGAACGACGACTTCGTATGGTGATTCGAAAAAGACGCACCGGTAAAGGGAAAGGTGGAATCGTAACCGGGAGGCGGATCCGGACATTGCCCTTATTCCTCGGGTATGTGGGGAGAAGGAATGCTGGACGGTTGTGCGGTAGGAAATGCTTTTGCCAGCCCCGGCATCTTCTAAAATGGCGGATTTAATTCGTGCCTGTGATGCGGGTGCAGGTGTCCTTTGCCTCTTCGGAAATTATGGCGGTGATCTCTTGAATTTCAAGATGGCGTGCGAGGACGTAGAGTTTGATGATATTAAAACGGAAATTCTTCTTGGGGCGGATGATGTGGCATCGAGTCCGGTAGAAACCAAAAGAAAAGAGAAGAGGTGTGGCCGGAATTGTTTGATGCTACAAAATTGCAGTGAGCCGCTGCCGATAAGATGATGAGCCTGATGAAGTCGTTCGGGTAACGAAGAAGGCGTTGGAGAATATGTACACCATGGGCTATTGCTTTGAGCCCCTGCATTGTTCCGGAGGTAGGCGCGACCTTCCATATCGAAGAAGATGAGTTGGAATTCGAATGGGAATCCATGGGGAAAAAGGAATCGAAGTGAAGAAGTTCACCACAGCGGATGAAATTGCCACAAATATGCTGGACAAGATTCTGAAGAAGCGGACTTGAAAGAGCGGAGACGAAGTGTCCGTAATGATTAACGGCCGGAGCGACCCGACGGAAGAGCAGTTTATTATCTTCAGAAAGGTGAGTCAGATTCTGAAGGATAAGGGCGCAGATTGTCATGCCGCATATCGGAGAGTATGCCACATCCATGGAAATGGCGGGACTGTCTTTTGACTGTCCTAAACTGGATGAGGAATTAAAAGACTTGCTGCGTTATCCGGCATCGATCACCTTTCTATACCAATTCCAATAAGTAAAAACTGCGGTATGATAAATATTTAGGAGGCAAGCATGATTGCTATTTCGGAAATTAAAAAGGAATTTCGGCTATCGCGAAAGAAATGACGGAAAATCGAGATTATTTAGTGGAACTGGACCAAAGAAACGGAGACGGAGATTTGGGATTTCATGTCGGAAGGATTTAATGCGCTTGTAGAGGTGCTGAATAAGACGAGAAGAGATCTTGGGAAGGTATTTCGAGATTTGTCGAAAACCTTTAATGAGTCGGCGCTTCTCTCTCGAACTCATTCTGTCTTTTTGGCTTAATGGGAATAGCCAAAGAGCTGAAGGAAGACCGAGGTTTGCGACAGGAGCTTTCCGTAGCGCTGGAAAAGGTTTGGACAATATCTTTGGATAAGACGGGATCAAAAGTCGGAGAAAAACGATTACTGATTCTCTTTCTCCCGGAATAGAGTCTTTACTTTCTTCCGGCTCGGAAGAGGATAAAGTGGTTTTCAGAATGCTTATGAGCATCGAAGGCCGGAGCTGAAGACGAAAAGAGATGATGGCAGTCCGTGGAAGAGCGGCTTTATTACGGAGAGAGAGAGCCTGGGCCTCGTGGATGGTGGTGCAGCTGAACCTTGATTTTTAAAGGATGGCAACGGAATAATCTGCTTTTATATATTGATAAAATCCGCTAATAATGGCGGATTTTTATTTATAATAATCAAAGCGGATTTTGTATTTGTTAAAATAATAACTGCACAAATTTTATTTACATAATCTCGATATAGAGGTAATATAAAACAAGAAACCGGTTACACATAGAGGAAGTATGAATGTGAGGATATAGCAAAGATAGTGGGCGGTGTCGTCCACGACGGTATCAAGAGTAATCAATTGCTCAGGATATGTTAAGGAAGAGACTAAGAAGAAAATACTACAAGTAATTCAAGAAACAGGCTATGTTCCGAATGAAGTGGCAAGAAGCCTCAGTTCGAGAGAAAAGCTCCGGAATTGCAGTGCTTGTACCTGATATTACAAAATGAATTCTTTTCTGCTCTGATTCGAGGAATAGGGTCTGTGGCCGAAGAGGAAGGATACAGACTGATCTTCTGTGACACGGCAGAAGACATGAACAAAGGAACATAATGCCTGTCTGAAGTAGAACGACAATACCTATCGGGATTATCATTGCACCGGTTTCCGAGCAGGATGCCGAGACCCTATCATAGACTGGCGGAACTGAGAAGAAAGAAAAATATTTCTGTGGTACTTGCGGACAGAAGTTTATGGGGGAGAACTCGATGGTGTTTTGTGGACAATGTGAAGGGGCTTTACGAAGGGGTTCATGCACTGATTCGAGAAGGACATGAAAGGTAGGATTATTGCCGGGCCTGGATACATCACTTCCCGGAAGAGAGATTGATTGGATATAAAGAGGCATTACGGATGCGGATTAAGTCAAGGATGAATATATTGTGTTTGAGACTTCCAAATTGATAAGGCATATGAAAGAACGGGGAATTACTGGCTTTTAGAGGAGGCGCCAACGGCAATTTTCACCTCAAATAATAAAACAACTTTAGGGGCGTTAAAGTATTTTACGGAGAATCATATTATAAATCGACGAGATATTTCCATCCTCGGATTTGACCAAATTGATGCTGCATTGAAATTTATTGCTTATCCCTTTCCACAGTGGAAAAGAGATGCAGAGCTCAGGAAAAGAAAACTATGGGGCTCATTTCAAGTTAAAAATAAAGGAAATACGGGAATAAAAAGAAAATTTTGTTCCGCATAAAGTTATATTAGGATCGGAAAATGTAAAAGCTCCAAGAGAAATAAGAAGTGGATTTAAACGAATATTTTATAAAAAGAGTATTACTCTGCAAAGAGTAAGGTACCTGTTTAAAAACAAATAAGTAAACTGGTTACATTGTTGAAAAACCGAAGACATAAAGGAGATACGTATGGGAAAAGTTCTTGTTTTGGAAGTTTCGTTGTGGGACTTAATCGAGTAGGACTCCGATCTGCCTGTTCCCGGAGAGACGGTAAAGGGGGAGTGTTTAAAATGGGACCGGGCGGTAAAGGCTTCAATCAGGGGGTAGCGGCGCATAAAAGCCGAGCGATCTGGTCATGGTTACCAAGCTCCGAAGGACACTTTGGTAATGTAGCTCTGGAAACTATGAAGAATCTGAAAATGAATGCAGATTATATTTTTCAGACTGATGAAGCGGAAACCGGTGCAGCCCTCATCATGGTAGACGAGATACCAGCCAAAATGAAATTGTGGTTGTTCTCGGATCATGCAACCAGATTACGGATCAGGAAGTGGATAGCCTTTCCCGGTATTAGAAGAGTCTGAATACCTTCTTACCCAGCTGGAGACGAATGTTTCTGCGGTGAAAGAATCGTTGCATTGGCAGAAAAAGAAGGGTGTTAAAGTTATTTTTGAACTGGCACCTGTTCAAAAGATTAGTGATACGGTACTGAAAATAGACATTATCACACCGAACGAGGTGGAAAGGCCGAGATTTTTGACCGGTATTCCGGTTACCGATGAGGAAAATGCAAAAAAAGCGGCAGATTGGTTTATGGATAAGGGAGTTAAGTCAGTATTACCCTAGGGGGCAGAGGGGCTTTATGTGGCTCGGAAGAAAAACGAAAGTTAATTCCCGCGTTTAAGGTCAATGCACTGAGCTACCACCGGGGCGGAGATGCCTTTCTAATGGAGGGCTTGGTTACGGCTCTAGCGGAGGGAAAGGGATCTTTTCGAAGCGTCAAGATTTGCAAATGCACTCGCGGCATTGTCGGTACAGAAGATTGGCACCACTCCGTCTATGCCGATTCGTTCTGAAATAGAAGCATTTTTAGAGAATAATAAGGAGGCCTGATATGATAAAGCAGGGTATTTTTCATCCACAACTTCTTCGAGTTATGGGAGAGCTGAGACATAGAGACACATTGGTAATAGGTGATGCAGGGCTTCCGATTCCAAAGGGGGTAGAAAGAATAGACCTCGGATGGAAAGCCGGTAGCCCGGGGTATTTGGAAGTTTTGGAGGAAATATTAAAAATATCTTGTGGTGGAGCAGGCGACTTTTGCAGAAGAGGCAAAGACGTCTCTCCGGAATTCCATAAAAGGCGCTTTCTTACATTTCCGGAAAATCTTCACTTCGTTATATTCCGCACACAGAGCTGAAGAAAGAGAGTTAAATCGGCGAAGCAATCATTTTAACAGGTGAATTTACCGGCTATACCAATGTAATTCTGACTTGTGGCTGTGCTTATTGATTGGAGAAATAGTGATGGATGATTGTGTATTGCGAATTGAATCAGTGACGAAGAAGTTCCCCGGCGTCATTGCACACTGAAGGATGCACACTCAAATTAGGGGAGAAGTTCATGCCGTATGTGGGGAAAACGGTGCGAAAGTCTACTTTTGATGAAGATTATTGCCGGTGCACAAGGCTATACTTCGGGACATATTTATTTGGATGGAGAAGAGTATTTTTCCATTCCACAAAGGAGGCGGAAAAACACGGGATTGCAATGATATATCAGGAATTTAACATGGTTCCTGAACTGAGCGTCGCTGGAAAAACATGTACTTGGGCCGTTTACCGATGAAGGGCGGAGGCAGAGTTGATTTCGAAAGCTCTACAAGGATGCGGAGAAATCATCAATAGACTGAAGCTTCATATTAATATTCGCACAAAGGTGAAGCACCTAAGTGTTGCTGAAGCGCAGATGACGGAGATTGCAAAGTGTCTCACAATCGGAGCAAAAATCATCATTATGGATGAGCCGACAGCGGCTCTTACGGATGAAGAAAATCAAAGTGCTTTTGAAATTATTGAGGATTTAAAGAGGAATATCCATTCTTTACATCTCCCACCGTATGGATGAAATATTTCAGATTGCGGATCGACGACGGTGTTCCGTGACGGATCGATATTGAGACAAAGGAAATCAAGGATACCAATTATGCGGAAGTGGTTTTTTGATGGTGGGTAGAAGTTTGGAAAAGTTTATATCCTGAAAGAGATTATCAAGGAAGTGAAGTTGTCGAAGCTAAGGATATTCATGGAGAAAGGTGTTATTGGTAAGCATCGAGCTTCTGCAAAGGAGAAATCCTTGGCATTGCAGGTTTGTTGGGCTCAGGAACCATGAACTTTCCAAAAGATTTCGCGGGCAATCCCTGATGAAGTCCGGAGAAACTCGTTCATGGAAAAAGATTGGATCATTCCAGCCCCAACAAAAGCGATTCAAGCGGGAATAGGTTTTGTTTCAGATGACAGAAAGAATGAAGGGTCATCCTGGTCATATAGAAGTATCAAGGAAAACATTGTTCTTTCTTCCTAAAGAAGTTTTCTTCCGGATTCCGGATTAATAAAACGGAAAAGAACAAATGCGGTACACAAAATGAAGTAGAACGATTAAATATTAAACTAAAAGCAGTCCCGATGCACCTGCAGGGAAGACTTAGCGGAGGAATCAGCAAAAGGTTGTTTTCGCTAAAGTTCTGAAGCGGATACAGATATCCTCATTTTAGATGAGCCGACACGAGGAGTAGATGTCAGTGCAAAGGCTGAAATTTACAATATCATGGATCAAATGACGAAAGAGGGAAAAAGTATAATTTTGATTTCCACAGATCTTCCGGATAGCGATTGAATGAGCGATAGAGTGGTGATTATGAGAGTAACGTTCTGGAGTTAAGTAAGGAAGAGTTGTCAAGAGAAGATATTGGCTTATGAATCGGAGAATTGAATCATGAGTAAATAAAGGGGAGTACTGGTCACGAGTCAATATTTATCGTTCGGTACTGATTCTGTTATTAATCTGTATTGTAGCCAGTATTTTGTCCAAGAACTCTTTGAGCCTCAGTAACTTATTCAATGTTATACGACAAGTTGCCGTTGGCGGCTTTAGTGGCTGCGGGAATGACTTTTTGTGATTTTAACGGAGGAATTGGATTTATCCGTAGGCTCAATAGTCGGACTGACGGGAGCTCTTTGTGCAGGCATTTTAAAAAGCACGGATAATATGATGCTGGCTATCCCGGTAGCGATTACGGTAGGCGTGCTATGCGGCTGTATCAATGGCTTTTTGTTGCTTATTGTGAAATTCCCGCCTTTATAGCTACCCTTGGAATGATGACATTGCTTAGAGGCTGCGTGTTGGTTTATACCCAAGGTTCTCCTATCGCAATTAAGAACGCAGGTTATAAATTTATAGGAAAAGGAAATCTTTTGAGTTCCACCCCGATTCTGTTTGTCGTTTTTCTTCTTTGCTGGGGCATTACATTCTGACCAAGACTTTAGCGTATGGAAGAGCAGTTTATGCTCTAGGGCGGAAGTAGAGAGGCAGCAAGGCTTTCCGGTATTCGTACGAAAATTGGTAGAGTGGATGGTCTATGTTATCAACGGCTTTTATGTGTGCTATGGCCGGAATTGTTTTAACATCCCGTCTGGCATCCGCACAATCTACCGGTGGAGAGGAATAGAAATGGATGCTATAGCGGCGGTTATTCTGGGCGGTACCAGCTTGAGCGGTGGAAGCGGTTTTATTCTACTACAGTCGTCGGCGCTATCATCATGGGCATTATTGATAATCTTCTAACTTTGATGAAAATTGATCCCCATGCAACGAATATAGTAAAAAGGTGCTGTTATTTTTGTTGGCAGTGCTCGTGGACAAGAAGGTAAATGAACTCTCGGATCGTTAAACGTATGTGAATATAAGAGGAAGAGATTTGCTGCTCTTTTCTCTTAAAAAGGAAAATAGGAGGAAAAAGATGATGAGATTTATGGCGAGCAGTGGCGATGCTATCCGTGCTGGCTTTTAGTGGGATGCAGTACAGGAGCCAAGACGGAACAACAAAGGCTGCAGAAACGAAAGCGGAAGAAAAAGCTACAGAAGTTGCAGAGTCCGCAGACAAGAAGGACGGTGTAATGATTGGGCTTTCCATGAATACGCAGACCAATCCCTTCTTCGTGTCTGTACAGCAGGGGTGTAAAGATGCTGCAGCAAAGTATGGGATTGAAATTGTGCAACCGATGCACAGGACGATCCAGCCATCCAGGGGCAAAAGATATTGAAAATTTAATTTCTGTGAAGCCTGCTGCAATTATTGTGGACACTCGCGATTCGGATGCCATTGTTCCGGCTATTGAGTCCTGTAATGAGGCGGGAATTCCGGTATTCACTATGGACAGAAAGGCCAACGGCGGAAGGTGGTTTCTCATCGGCTACGATGCAATCAAATCCGGCGCCATGGCTGCGGATTTTTAGCTAAAGGCTCTTTCCGAAAAAGGTAAAGTTGTTGAATTGCAGGGCATCATGGGAAGCAATGTGGCACAGGACAGACACAGGGGATTTACGGATGAAATTAAGAAGTATCCCAATATTGAAGTTGTTCAGTCCGAGTATCTAACTTTGTGAGAGCTACTGCAATGAGTGTAATGGAAAACATTTTATCCGCAAATCCGGAAATTGACGGTCTTTATGCGGCAAATGAGCGAGATGGCACTTGGTGCGGTAGAAGCAATTGAAGCAGCAGGAAAGCTGGATAAGATTACGATTATCGGATGTGACTGCTGATGACACTATTGATGCAATGAAGGGTACGATTGAAGCTCATTTCCGAGCCACCTACGGGACTTGGCGTTTCTATTTTAGAAGCGGCTCATACCTATCTTGACGGCGGCAAAGTTCCCAAGCAGGTTGTTTTAGAAATCAGGTTCTGGAAGCTAAGGATGCGGCAAACTATAACTCTAGAGAGATGTAAGAGATTGTAAGTCAGGAGTAACCATACCGATGCTATAGCCGATAGTTAAACAGATTAGAAATCAAGTCGATAATAAAAGAGCTTTATTTCTCAAAAATACGCGGCAGATTTCTGCACGGGTATTGCGATGAAAACTTAAGTTCTACCCGGATAATGAAGAAGATAACTATACTAAAGCAGTTATGGGTATAAATGCAGAGTGTTTTTGAAGAGTTTAATGGTAGTACACGGAAACTACCAGAAACTACCAAGAAACTGCCACTGAAAACTACTACTAAAACTACCATGCCCAAAAACACCTCTACCAGTAGATTTCTGCCGCGGGGGTTGGTATCTAAACCCAGTAGGTATAATTATCGACTTCAACCCTATCCACTTCCTGGTAAGGTGCAAGGGTAGAAATCATTTCACTCGGCTCGTCATGTTGTTCACAACATAGTGTACTTCCTTCGGGTCAATGTGAATCATCGTCCCGGTGAAAGATGGTTCACAACACCATCAACAATCACATCGATTTTTCCTTCCAGAATAGAAATTCTCTTCCATGACATTGTGATAATGTGCCTTGAAATCCTTTCCGGGCTGGAACTGAACCAAAAGCGCAGAAATTCATTCTCGGTCCTTTCATTACGTATTTTCGGCCCATTCAAATTTTCATTTCGGTACTCATAATCCTTCTCATCACACTACATGTATCCTATTTTTCTAGAATGATTTATTGATTAAGAAATGCCCGGTGCAATCCACATATTCTGGTCAATTTCTCATAAAGCTCTAGTGCGCTGTAAACTTCTCTCAAATAGGGTACATCTTTTGATATACCGCGTGATTTTTCGACGTTCGGTGCATAAACTTTATCCCACTTCGCATTCCTCCCGCAGCGCTTGCAATATCTTTAGAAATTCGACTCCGTATCCTGCGAGAATGGCGGCGCGCAGGGCAGTCGCCTCTTTTACAACCGACTCCTGTACTCCAGATTTAATACATCGGCGAGAATCTGGCACCAGAGAGACACTTGCTGGCTCCTCCGGCAAAAACAACATGACTTGGCCTTACCTGTGAGGCCTGAACCAGCTCCATGTGCCCCTTCGTTACCAGTGCCGCATTTTCCAGAAATGGCACGGTAAAAGGTGTAACGATTAAATTCTCCGCATCCAACTCAAAATTCAGAGAAAGAAGGAGCGGCGTCCGTGATGGATGAAATTCATCACATCGGAGAAGGTACACATCGCCGTAACAACCTGCGGGTACTCCGCTTCTTTGTTCATCAAGTTGTAGGGTCATGGTCATCTCCACTTTGTTTCGCGAAGTTCCTTCTCCTGCTGGCAGAAGGCGTCTCATACTCATGGCGCATAACGAGTCCCGAGTTTAAAGGCGAGTGCTTCGAGACGCAAAGATTCGGTACAGCTGGCAGTTTACGGACTCTGCATTCGGATCGGTTTGTCCGCTTTCCGTATTATATTCATACGCCAGAAGCTTCCGCCAAAAGATGGTCGCATCTCCCGGGTTCACGGCCCCTGACGCCGATGCATCCCGGTGGCGGTCTCCACCGCCTACCGATGACAGGGGTTCCTGCGGCGGCAGGGCCGGTTTCCGCTGCGGCCTTTTCCGTGACATAACCTGCCTTAGTACCGCATTCCTGTACCGGCGGGGAAAATGTCATCTCTAATCCGCATTGCTTGGCAATCAGGATTCGGGGAACGCTTCTTTAAATCAAAAGATTCCGGTTGTGGAACGTTGCTCAGCTCAACTCGCCAGCACGCCGGTAAGCTATGAATCAGCCAGTCGTTAAACATACCCAGTACAGTGGTTTCTTCATAAATATGAGGTAGTTTGTTTTGATCCAAAGAAGGCGGGGAGTGCGCCGATGCATGTGGTCTGTCCGGATTCGCTGTACAGGACTTTCTCTAAGCGGGATTCTGCCGAATCAGCTGCAACTTCATCGACACTGCGGCCGTCAACATTTGCACATGCCTAGATTTCTTTTCCTTCTTTATTACAAAGAACAATGCCCTCTCTCATGCAAGTAGTGGATATACCGGCAATATCTTTATTGTCAATACTGTCTTCTCAATGAGTCTTTTTATGCAGCTTGATGCCAAGTTCAGTTGAAAGTGCAATCGAAGTCCATGCTTCCGGCCAGCGAGGATCTTCATGATGCTCCCCATTCCTCTTGTACACAGTCGATCTGGCGACCGCTTGTGTCAAACAATACGGCTCTGATACTGCCGGTTCCGGCGTCGATTGCAAAAGCAAATATTGTTGATTCATAAATGCTCCTTTACCTGGTTTTTATTTTTAGATTAATGAGTTTGCGGTTTCCCTCATCGGTAATTAATACATCCAGATAACGTCCGTTTAAAAGGCGGAACGAATGGCATTCACTTTTTCCTGACCGGCGGCTACACCGATGACATTTTTCCAACTGCTTCACCACATCCAAAAGAGGTGCTGATGGTTCGCTCTTCAAGAGGAATTCGACATCCCCATTTTATCAATAAAATGACTTTAGTACATCTACAGCGCCGTTGTTTTCCAAAAATCGAAATTCGTTTCCGACTTAAAATACCGGACTGTAAAATGGTAGCTTTCGGATTCATGACATCGATTCCGACGACGGAAAGGTGAGAAGAAGGAATCAATTGCTCTATTTCTTTCACGGTTTTCCGCCTTTATCGCGCTTGCCATCTCTTTTGGTTGGAGTAATTAAAGGAGAGGAATCAGGTATAACTTGGAATTAAAGGTGGAAGAAGTACTGGCGTTAGCAAATAGTTGACTCCTCCGGTTAAGGAGACAAACGACGGCGTATGTTCGGTGTTGATAGCCAGATGATTCAAGAATTCTCCCTGTGGTATCTCCGTATCCGATATTGATAAAAGGTATCGGCATTGATTCGATTGGAAATATACATTGCGGCGGCTCTGGCAACATTTTCATTCATCACGGCCCAAAGTCTGAACGGAATCGGGAACAATAAAACAGTCTTCAAATCGAATTTTTCAATCGGATTTTTGTTCCAGCTGCATTCTCTTATCAATATTGGAACGGATTCGGAACTGGATAATTCCGCTTTGCTTTTGCCTTTTCCAAAAGCAATGACACGCATGCGGCTTATCCCGAGAACTTCAGAAATATTTTGCTGCGTCATATTCTCGGAATAGTAGTACCAAGCGGTTTTGGCCATCAGAACTTTTCTTCATAATCCATATGTTCCATAATTCCTTCTTATATAAATGTTTTGAAACAAAACAAATGTTAACAGTTGAAGTATAGCAATCAAAGAATCCTCTGTCAATAAACTATTGCAGAATGCGGCAAAATACTCTTATTAGAAAAGAGACGGAAAATTCGAATTTAACGGCTTGTACTCTTGAATAAGGATATATTTCAGGAGTGGAGGATTAAGGTTTGGGAAGACAAAAATCAGTTGACAATGCAGAAATCCAGTATCATACTGCTAAGAACAAAAAGTTATACTCATAAACAAATGATGCAATAAGGGTATGAAAATGAAAAGAGACAACTGTAATGGATCATGAGAAAGACCAAGCTGTACCGGATTGTCGAATAGCTTCGTCCGTAAAAGGAATCTGTAAGACCTTTGGCAGCAATGCAGTGGTGAAAGGAATGACAGATCTTCGCTCGCCGGGGGGTGATTGCCCTGATCGGAGGAAATGGTGCCGAGTAAGAGTACCTTGATGAAGATCATCAGGAATTTTATCAGGCGGATTCGGGAGAAATTTACGTTGCCGGAGAAAAGACGGAACTGGTCAATCCTTCGGTTGCGTTGTCCAAAGGATTTATATGGTTCCACAGGAACCGATGCTGTTTCGAACATGACGGTAGAAGAGAATGTTCTGATGGGATTTTCTGAGAGCTCTTCCGAATTAAAAGCGCCTTTCGGAAAAAGGTGGTAGAGGAACTCAACTGGAATGTCAATTTACAGCGGAAAAGCGAGCACGCTTTTCCATTGCGGAACAGCAGCTGGTAGAAATTTTAAAAGGTATGATGCGAGGCGAAATTTTTGATTCTGGATGACCTACGAGTGCATGACCTTTGATGAAGTGCAGCTCTCTTCAAAGTAATCCGTAACTCGGAAAGAGGAATCGGAATCATTTACATCACACACCGCCTGAACGAGGTCTTTGAGATTACGACGCACGTTTTCCATTATGAAAGACGGCATGATCACCGTGAACGGTCCCATGTTTCGGACTTTACGAAGGAAGATCTTGTGAACGGTTTATTGCCTCCGAATCTGAGAAGAAGACCGAGGAACGACAAGAAGAAGAGGCGTTCGAACGCGGAAAGCTGGATCCGGTGCTGGTGGTTGACGATCTTAGCGGCTATGGCTTCAGTCATATCAACTTTTCTTTATATCCGGGAGAAATCACGGGCATTGCCGGCCTTTGTCGGGGCGGGCAGAACGGAGCTTGTAAGTACCATTTACGGACGGGATCGGGTACTGTCCGGAACGGTGAAGCTCAGTGGTAAGGATATTACAGGGCTTTCTACTCGAAAGGTGCTGAAGCCGGAATCAATTATGTGCCGGAAGACAGACACTACCGTTTGTTTAAAATCAGCTCTATCTCCGCCAATACAGTTCGGCACTCCTGAATGGTCCGAAACTGGGACGCTTTTTCCTGAATCGGAAAAAGGAAGATGAGATTGCCAAGAGCTATGCGGATGACTTCAGGACCAAAAATAGTAGGTTTGAATGATGAAATCGGAAGCCTTTCCGGCGGAAATCAGCAAAAGGTCATTATTGCAAGATCTCTTTCTACAAGTCCCAAAGTGGTTATTTTGGACGAGCCGACAAGAGGAACCGATGCGGCGGCAGAGGAGATGCTTTTACAACATTATTCACCGTTTGAAGCGAAGCGGAGTTGCGGTGTTGCTTTGTATCGTCCGATATGGAGGAAATAGAGGAACTCGCAGACCGCGCCATCATCATGTTCCGTGGGAAGAATTACGGGAACATTTTTCACGGGAAGAGCTGACGCAGGATAGATTAACCTCGGCCTCCTTCGGCTTTAAGGGAGAAAAGGAGGTGTCCGAGTGAAGTATTTAAATGAATTAAAGAAAGCGAGATGGCTGTCCAGCTTCTCTTTCTTATCGCCTTATTCCTTGTTACGGGAATGGTTAATCCGGACTTTTGACCTACTCCAATATTGTTACTTCTTTTAACGGATCTGTCGTATTTACCTTTACTGGCAATCGGAATCGCCTTTTGATTATGACCGGAGAAATCGATGTATCTATCGGTGCGGTGATGGGAGCTTACGGCGACAATAGCCGGACAGATTGCGAAAAGAACGAAGTATCCTCGGAAATGCTGGTATTTGCGGTGCTAATCGGGATGCTGTCAGGGGCCATGAACGGAATCGGGGTTTCTGTTTTCCATGTGCCTTTCCCTGATTTTTACCTGTAGGCATAAACGGAGCCTTAGAGGCCTCATCTATGTTGTATCCGGCGGAAAAAAACAACGGAAAACTTTGCCGAGCCTTTACGAAAATCGGAAATCAGGTTTTGTTTGCGGAAGTGACGATTTATCTTGCAATCATAGTCGTGATTATTGGTGGTGATTCATTTGCTGCTTACGAAAACGAAAAAGGGAAAGTACTTTATTGCGGTAGGAGATAATCCGAACGGTGCGACGCTGGTCGGGATTTCTGAGATGAAGACCAAAATGCTCGCCTATATTATCTGCGGCATTTTTGCGGGAGTTGCAGGAGTTGTTTTTGCTTCCAAATACGGACAAGTCAATATCGTGGCCGGAACCGGCTATGAGGATGTCCGCCATTGCGGCTTGTGTGCTGGGAGGAATTTCTCTCTCCGGAGGACTTGGAAATATACTGGGTGCTGCCTTCGGCGCAGTGATTATGTCTTCGGTAAGCCGTATGCTTGTATTTATCCATCTTCCCTCCAATTTTAATAACACGCTGACGGGAGTCATGCTTTTGATTATTGTTGTGGCGGATGCTCTGGTACAGAGACATGCTGTGGAATCTGCCAGAAGAAAAAGATTGTTGTCCAGAACGGCAGCTATGGATGCTAAAGTGGGAGGTACAAAGAAATGAAAACAATAAAAGGCCTACTGAAGCATTGGGAATTTATTCTCTTATTGCTGTTTGTGTTGGAGATAGGTATTTTTCGGTGTAGTGAATCCGGCAAAAATTCTTCCGGGCAAGTTCCATTTTTGGCGAGTGTAACAAATTATATCAGTGTTTGTATTATTGCTTTGTTTGTTACTTTTTGTTATGATTACCGGAGGAATTGATATTCAGGCAAGTGCCTTAATCGGTCTGACGTCTATTTGTATCGGTGTTTTTTGTGGAGTGATGTGGGATTAAATATCTGACTGCCGTACTGCTTGCGATGCTTCTGTCCACGCTTTGCGGAGCCTTGTCGGGATACTTTTATCGCATACTGTGGAGTACAGCCGATGGTTGTAACCTTGAGCGTGAAGCTACTGTACTCGGTCTGGCACTGCTCATTTCCGGCCTTTCCAAGACGCCTGCTTATCAGGGAATCAGCGGATTTCCGGCAAAAGGCTGCGAACGGTAGCTTCACAGGTTTCCGTTTCCTCGGAAAAAGGGATGCTCTTCGGAACCATACCTGTGCCGGTTGCTGATTTATGCGGTTTTTGATTTTGCTTTGTTTTATCCTTCACAAAAACAAAATACGGCAGAAAAAGTATTTTCTTATCGGTGTGAATCCTGAAGCTGCGGAGTATTCGGAATTAACAGTAAATTAATCGTGATGAGTACTTATATTTTGACCAGTATCGGTGCATCGATTGCGGGCGTACTCTTAACGGCAAAATATTGATTCGGCTAAATATGATTTGGGATCAACTTTTACCCTGTCTATCATTACGGCGGTAGTGCTTGCGGAACCTTGTCTACCGGAGGAAAGGGAAGTATTCTCGGAACAGTATGGCATCTTTGATGATTTGCATTATACGATACGGCTTACCGCTTTGCTTCGGAATCAAGACGCAGTCCTTGGACCTGCTGATTGGAATCATGCTCCTGATTGTCGTAATAGGAAGAGAATTGGCGAAAAATAAACTCGTTCTTCAGCTCTTTAAGAGAAGAAAATAAAAAGGTAAAAAATGAGGGAGAAATCCCCATAATTTTTCTATAAGAAAGGAAGGTTTATTATGAAAAAACCGTTGTCAGCTGTATTAACAGCAAGTATGGTGATGTCCTTAGTTGGATGTGCCGGCGGAGGAAACACATCGGGAGGAGCATCTACCGAGACAACCAAGGCAGAGGCTAAAACAGAGGCCGCTGCAGAAGCTAAAGCCTGATCAGGCGTCCGGTGACGATAAGTCTATCGAGGAAAGACGGTAGCTTTTTATTCCGAAGCTTACAGGAAACTCATTCTTTGAGGCTGCAAATAACGGCGCACAGAGTATGCTAAGGAATGGGGAATCACAGTTGACTATATGGGGAAGCGCTAACGCAACCGTAACAGATCAGCTTGAAGTTATCCAGCAGGCTATTGATGCCGGCGTAGATGCCATTGCCATTTCCTCTGTAGATGCTACAGCATTGGATGAGAAGTTGAAAGAGGCACAGGATGCAGGAATCGTAGTTTGTACTTGGGACTCCGATGTATCTCCGGATGCAAGATCCATGATGGTTTCTCAGGGTACTGCCGATGTTTTAGGACCAATGCTTGTAGATATGGGTGTTGAAGCTCTTAAGAACCGCGGTGTTGATCCTGAGGGAGAAGTTAAGTACGCTTGGCACTATTCTCAGGCAGCAGTAGCAGACCAGAACTCCTGGTATGTTGCAGGTGAGAAGTATATCAAGGAAAAGTATCCGAAGTGGGTTGCTGTACATGATCCGTACTATTCCGAGCAGGATTCTCAGAAGTCCGTAACCATCGGTGAGGCTGTTCTGGATGATAACCCCGATATCGATTTGATTATCTGTAATGACTCCACAGCACTTCCCGGTCAGTGCCAGGCTGCACAGAACAAGGGATTAACCATGAAGGACGTAACCATTACCGGTTTCTGTACACCTTCCGGAATGACTGCATATCTTGATGCAGGAATCTTGGAGAGATGGGGACTTTGGGATTGTGGTGTTCAGGGTGCTTTAGGATGCTATTTCGCAGCATATCTTGCAGCAGGAAATACCATTAAGGCAGGAGATACCATTGATGTTCCCGGTATCGGTGCTGTAAAGACTGTACCGAACAGCGAGCTTGTACCCGGAACAGAGACAGCTCCGGAGAACAACGGTGTAGTACTTCTTCCGGAAAGAGTTGTATTTACTAAAGAGAACGTAAAGATTATAATTTCTAAGTTATAGTGAAGGATAACGGTTTGCATATTGGCAAATCAGGGTAAGAGGAGATAAAGAATGGCGGATTTAGATGAATTAAAAGTCGCGAAAAACTATTATGTGGATGTTCCGTTTGCAAATCAGAGATTTCAGGTAAAAGGATGTAATGGTCTGGATTGGGGCATGAAAAAGCACTTGTCCAATATCTTTAATCCGAAGACCGGTAAGACAGTGATGTTTGCATTTGACCATGGTTATTTCATGGGGTCAACAGCAGGCTTGGAGCGTTTGGATCTTAAGATTCCGCCTTTGGCACCTTATGTAGATGTCTGGATGGCTACGAGAGGTGCTCTTAGAACCTGTATTCCTGCAAACTTAACAAACGGCGTTGCACTTCGTGTTACTTCCGGATCATCCATGGTACAAGAGGATCTTAGCCAGGAAGTTGTGGCGGTGGACATTGAAGATGCAATTCGTATGAATGCAGACTGCATGGCAGTGCAGACCTTTATCGGTGCTGACGGTCAGCTTTCCAGTTTGGAGAACCTTTCCAAGGTTGTTAATGCCGGCTTCCGGTACAGCATTCCGACAATGGGTGTTGTAGCTGTCGGAAAACAAATGGAGAGAACAGACAGATTCTTTAAGCTTGCGACAAGAATCGTAGCGGAATTAGGTTGCCAGATTGTAAAGACCTATTACTGCGATAACTTTGAAGAAGTGGTTTCCGCTTGTCCTGTTCCCATTGTGGTTGCAGGCGGCAAGAAGCTTACAGAGAAGGATGCTCTGGAAATGACCTATAAGTGCATCCGAGGCGGTGCAGCCGGTGTAGACATGGGAAGAAATATTTTTCCAGAGTACTCATCCGGTTCAGATGGCACACGCTGTGCATGAGGTCGTTCACAACGGCTTGACCGGTGCGGAAGGATATGAACTCTTCCAGACATTGGTTAACGAAAGTAAATAAGAAAAAGTTATAAAATGATAACAGCCACAGGCGGGATTGAAATCCTTTTCTGTGGCTGTTTTTGGATTTTAACAAAAAGCTGAGAACAAGAAGTGGATTCTGATTTATATATAATTTTTGCGAAGAAAAGAATTGCTAACATATTCGCTCTAAATAAAATATACAAAAATGAAATATATATAACATTAACGTATTAATAGTGTTATAAAACATTTATAATAGAAAAATATGCACAAAAATATTTTATAAATAAAGAAATATATGTTCAATTCGTTGATATCTGGTATTCTCAGTGATATAATACTGATATTCTTAAAGCCCGAACGTTAGATAAAAAGACAAGAAGTATAAGAAGTATAAGAAGTATACGGAGGTCAATAAAGGACATGCTAAGTACATAATTAAACGTCTCTTGGTAGCGATTCCAACTTTTTGGAATTACTGTGCTTGTATATCTCATTTCCACAATGGCTCCGGGGGCCGTTAGAAATGCTGATGGGGATCCAATGGCATCAAAAGAAAGTATGGAGGCTTTTAAAAGAACAGATGGGGCTTAATGATCCGGTAATTGTTCAGTATTTCCGTTGGCTTTTTGGCAATGCTACAAGGAAACCTCGAATTTCCTATCGGAATAATCTTCCGGTATTAGGGCAAGTAGTGGAAAAGTTGGGACCAACTTTAATTTTTGACACTATCTGCAACTGCTTTATCTGTTTTTGATTGCAGTGCCTCTTGGAATAATGTCTGCATATAAACCTTACTCTATATGGGATTATGCTTCTTTCGGATTTGCGTTTGTTGGAGCTTCTACTCCAACATTCTTTACCGGTCTTGTTATGATTTATATTTTTCGGTTAGGCTTCATGTTCTTCCCATGGGAGGGATGTATGATGCTGGGACTCATTCAATTCATTCTGCGGTAAATCATTTAGTACTACCATGTTTGGTTCTTACTATATTCAACATAGGTAGTATTCTTAGGCAGACCTCGAGGCAGTATGATGGAAGTATTCTGTGAGGACTATATAAGAACGGCTAGAGACAAAGGGACTTACGGAACCTAGAGTTGTTATAATGCATGGTTTGAGAAATGCGTTGATTCCAGTAGTACAGTTCTTAGCACTATGATGCCTTTTTATTTTTTTGGAGGAGCGGTTGTTGCGGAGCAAGTTTTTAGCTGGCCCTGGACTCGGAAGTTTAATGGTGCAGTCAATAAATGTAAGAGATTATCCCATGATTATGGGAATTACGGTTGTGATAGCGGCAGCGGTGTTAATGGGGAATGTCATAACAGATATTGCATACAGTTTACTTGATCCCAAAAATAAGAGAAAGCTCGTTAGGGAGGTAGGAGATGTCGGTGACAATGGCTGTAAAAAGGACTCATATTATAGAGACGTACTTAAAAAGTTTACTGTCCACAAGCTGGCGATGATTGGAGTCGGTATTCTTGCGGTAGAGGTATTTTTGGTGATACCCATGATTCTGCATCTGGATCCATATACGTCGGATATATTGGCTTTTGAGTGCTAAACCGGGAGCTGGACATTTTCTTGGTACTGATGATACAGGAAGGGATGTGTTTGCAAGATTGGTATACAGGGGGCGGTATCATTGATGGTGGGTCTACTTTCTGCCGTTATAAGTCTTTTTGATTGGAGTCCCTTTAGGGCTAATTGCGGGATATTACAAAGGAATATATGAAACAGTAGTCATGAGAGCAGCGGATATCTTCATGTCGTTCCCGTCAATGATACTTGTGTTAGTTTTTAGTGTCTTTTATTGGACCTTCTGTCTGGACAGTTACATTAGTGATAGGTGTATTGGGGTGGACGGACTTTGCAAAGCTAATATATGGAAATGTCTTATCTGTTAGAGAAAAGGAGTATGTGGAGTCTGCAAAAGCGGTAGGAACAAAAGATTTGCCTTTGCTTGTAAAGTATGTAGTACCGAATGCTTTTACTCCAATATTAATTAATTTTTACGCTTTCGTACTGCGCAGGCCATTATTCAAGAGTCAGCACTTAGCTTTTTAGGCATGGGAGTACAGCCTCCTCAGGCTTCTTGGGGAATATATTATATGCTGCGCAATCTATTACGGTACTTTCATCCAGACCGTGGTTGTGGGTTCCACGGAATTCTACTAGTACTAACGGTATCAAGTATTAATTTTGTAGGAGATGGAATTAGGGATGCTTTAGATTCCAAAACAAAAATTAGAAAAATAAAAAAATGAATAGTTAAACTAAATCTAAATTATATAAGACAGGAGGATTGTTATGAAACGTAATTTTCTAAGAGCAATTGCAGTACCCCCTTATCCTAGGCTTATTACTTTTCGGCTTGCGGAGGGGCAGCAGCTGGTACGTCTGAAAAGTCGGCTAACGCAGCAGGGGGCGAAACGCAAGCTAATACCAGTGATAAAGAGGCTGAAAAAGTAGTTACTATCGCTCAATCAGGTGACTGGGATACATTTATGGTTATGAATACTACCAATGTAGGCACCGATAATGTAAACGAATTGATGTTTGATCGATTGATGACTATCAATACAGATGGAACATTCGAACCCCGTTTGGCAAAATCATGGGAAACAAATGAGGCTCAGGATAAAAATTATTTATCATTTAAACGAAGATGCTAAATGGCATGATGGGGAGCCTGTAACTGCTGAAGACGTTGTATATTCTGCTCAAGTTGCTTCTTCATCAGAGTATAACTATTTACGTCGCATTCGTATGCAATATTTTGCTGGAACGGATGATAGTGGATGCGAGACATCTGCAGACAGTATTGAGGTGAAGGCATTAGATGACCATACTGTTGAATTTTCTTTAAAAACTCCAATGGATCCCGCTATTATATATGCGATGGTAAATCGAGACTTTTTATTATTCCAAAGCATCTGTTATCAGGAATTAAAGATGCAGATTTGGTTAATGATCCATTCTGGCAAAAACCAATTGGTTCCGGTCCCTGTATCTTTGACAGTATGGAATCAGGTGTTTCTGTAGAGTTTTTGGCCAATAAAAATTATTATCTGGGAACTCCGGATTTTGATAGGCTTGTTTTCAAGAAAGTTCAAGCTTCAAATATCCTTTCGGGACCGATTAGTGGGGAAATAGATGCTCTATCAGGAAATACTCAAATTCCCTTTAGCAGACTGGCAAGCTGCAAACAACACGCCGGGAGTAAAAAGCAATGTCTATTCCTACATTCTTCTATCAATATATGGCGATGAATACTCCAGAGATTATTTAAGTGAAGATGTTAGGCACGCTTTTAGTCTTGCGATTAATCGCCAAGTAATTGTAGATCAACTTCTTCAGGGACAAGGCCGCGTAGCGATTGGCCCACTTCGGAGGATCATAAGTATTACGATAAGAATCTAAAATTGGAATATAATCCTGAAAAAGCAAAAGTATGTTAGAGGCTGCTGGATGGGATCCAAATCGTGAGTTAGAGGTGCTGGTTCCTACTGGAAATGAGGTGCGTGAGAAATCTGCTGTTTTAATTCAACAGGATCTTCAGAAGATAGGAGTAAAAACAAAGATTCATACTCTTGATTTTCCGACACTTTTAACCAATGCCAGAAATGGAGATTATGATCTATGCTTTATTGGATCAGCTGGTTCTGTTGACCCTTCAGAGTCGGTTCCGAATATAACAGTAGGTTATATGAATAACTTTACTCAGCTAACTGATCCAACTTTGGGTGAACTTGGTGCATCAGGAGCTAAAGAGGTTACTTTTGAGGCGCGGAAAGTTGTATACTGATAAATATCAAGAACTTTTATTTAAACAAATGCCAATGGCGTTCTTATATTTTTACAAATGATTTTATTCGGATATAGTGATAAGTTAGAGAATGTTCGTGTGGGATCTATTGACTATAGTGTCAATAAGAATGTGTGGGCTTGGAAAGTTAATAAATAAAAGGATATTGAGATTCCGTAAGAAATGCGAGGTATGTAAATGACGGAGAACTTAATTGAGGTCAAAAAGCTCGTAACTCAGTTTTTCTGGTAAGAATGGAACAGTAACAGCAGTAGATGGCGTATCTTTTTCTATAAAAAGGAAAAACACTTGGTGTTGTGGGTGAATCAGGGTGTGGAAAGTCTGTGACAAGTATGTCTATTTTGAGACTGATTCCAAGCCATTCCGGAAAAAAATAGCTTCCGGAGAAATATTATTTAAAGGTAAGGATTTGACCCAAAATAACAGATAAAGAGATGCGACAGATACGCGGGAACGAGATTGCAATGATTTTTCAGGATTCGATGACAGGCCTAAATCCTGTAATGACCGTCGGAAAACAATTGGTTGAAACCATAACCGCGCATACCACTATGGATAAAAAGAGGCTTGGGAAAAAGCAGAAGAAATGCTCATGAAAGTGGGCATTCTTCTCCTGCCAGCGTTTAAAAAGAGTATCCACATCAGCTTTCAGGCGGTATGAGGCAAAGAGTTATGATTGCTATGGCTCTTTCTTGCAATGCGGCATTGTTTATAGCTGATGAACCAACAACTGTCATTGGATGTTACGATTCAAGCGCAAATTTTAGAGTTAATGAGAGAGTTAAAAGAAAAGAGAATAAGTCTATTATGCTAATCACTCATGATATGGGGTGGTAGCGGAAAATGGCAGATGATGTAATGGTTATGTATGCTGGTAAGGAAATGGAGTATGGTGGTGTAAAAGATTTTTAGGGAACCACTACACCTCGTATACGCAAGGGCTTCTTATGTCGATTCCGCGTTTAGATCAGGACTCATCTGAACGACTATTTAATATACCAGGGTCAGTTCCTGATTTGAATGATATGCCCAAAGGATGTAGATTTTGTACAAGGTGTAAATTTGCGTGTGATAAATGCTTTGAACAAGAGCCGGACCTTTATGAGGTAGGGAGACCAGAAAGTTCGCTGTTGGAAATATGCTCCGTAGGGAGGTTGCAAAGATGTCGAATGGAAAAATATACTAGTAGAGCTAAAAGACGTGAAAAAGGAGTTTATTACAGCCAAAACATTTTTGGAAAACCTCTAAAAACTGTACATGCAGTTGATCAGGTTAATCTTTCCATTTATGAAGGAGAAACTATTGGAGTTGTTGGAGAGTCGGGGTGCGGAAAATCTACTTTAGGACGTTCTATACTTAGGTTAATCAACCCTACGGCAGGGCAGGTATTTTATCGTGGAGAAGATATTACTAAGTATGGAAAAAGAACAGATGCGCCAAAATGCGAAGAAAAATGCAACTTATATTTCAAGATCCATATGCATCACTAAATCCTCGGATGACAGTTTTAGAGTTAATAAGAGCACCCTTGGATGCGTTTGGAATAGGAAAAATGAGGATAGAATCCATAAAGTAAAAGAAATTATGGAATTAGTGGGAATGCCCGAAAATATGATGAATAGATATCCTCATGAGTTTTCCGGAGGACAGAGACAGCGGATTGTCATTGCGAGAGCTCTTGTTCTTAATCCTGAATTTGTGGTATGCGATGAGCCGGTGTCAGCTCTGGATGTGTCTGTTCGAGCACAGGTACTGAATTTAATACAAGATTTGCAGAAGACAAAGAAACTGACATATATGTTTATTTCGCATGACTAAGCGTTGTGAAAATATATATCAGATCGCATCGCAGTAATGTATCTGGGAAGAATTGTTGAAATTGCCTCGAAAGATAGCCTGTATAATAGTCCCTAAACATCCATACACTAAAGCATTATTATCGGCTATTCCCATTCCGGATGTAGATAATAAAATGAAGAGAGAAATTCTTAAAGGGAGGTTCCCTAGCCCTTGAATCCTCCGACAGGATGTTATTTTCACACTAGGTGTAAATATGCATCGAAACAATGTTTGGAGGATTGTCCACAACTCCAAGATATAGGAGATGGACATATGGTAGCTTGCCATCTTTGCAAATGAGGTCAATTAATATTATTAAGTATAAAAAGGGGGCTTTTAAGATGTTTAAGCCTAATAATGGCTTGGTACAAGATATTGATAGGTGGATTGAAAGTAATAAAGAGAGATTTGTGGAAGACTTAGACCGTCTTGTGAGGATCCCAAGTATTTCGGAGCAAGGGAATTCTATGTATCCATTTGGGAAGAACTGCGCAAATGTTTTAGATGAAATGAAGTCTTTGGCGGAGAAGTATGGGTTTAATGTAGATAATCATGAGTATTATTGCGGTAGTCTGTTGGTTCGAGGAAGTGGACAATTTCCTCGGAGAATTGGGCTTTTGCCCATTTGGATGTAGTTCCTTTTGGGAAAGGATGGCATTATGAACCGCTTAGATGCACTTTGCACGATGGCATTTTGGTTGGGAGAGGAGTAGGGGATAATAAGGGACCGGGCATTTGTGTTTTGTATGCTCTAAGATATTTGAAAGAACATGATATTAATCTTAAGAATGATATCCTCGTTTATTACGGTCTTTCGGAAGAAACAGGAATGGACGACATAAAGTATTTTTTGCAAAACTCAACATGTTCCGGACTTGAATTTGGTTGTAGATACTAATTTTCCTGTATGCTATGGTGAAAAAGGACTTATGCGTGCAGATATTGAACAAGACTATAATGGAAATCTTATTTCTTTCCATGCTGGAAGTGTAGTTAATGTAATACCTGATAAGGCAGAGGCTGTGATAAGAGGTGTGAATTATAAAGAGGCTAAAAGAAAAATCGGGGATATACAGGAAATTTGTGTAGATGAAGAAGGGAAAAAGGTAAAAGTAACGGCTCTTGGAATATCTCGACATGCGGCTTTTTCCGGAAGGTTCTGCTAATGCGCTCCATATTTTAGCTAAAGCTTTAACAAAAAGTAGATTACTTAATGGCAGTGCGTCGAAGTTGATGGAAGGGGTTGCGACGATGACATCTGATTATAATGGATATTGTTGCAAAATCCCCTTTGAAGATAAAGAATCGGGGAAGTTAACCTGTGTGGGAAGCGTTGCATGCGCTAGTAATGGAAGGATCAAAAGTATCTTTTGACGCAAGGTATCCTGTTACAGTGGATGAAAAACTAGTTGTAAACGGGTTTAAGCACTGTGCTGAAAGCTTTGGTTTCAAGGTTACAATAAAAGAACTATCCGAACCAGCATATGTATCTCTTGATAAAACCATATATCTCAACGCTTTGTGAAATTTGCGATTATGTTCAAGGGAAGCATTACGAGCCATATACAATGGGGGAGGAACTTATGCCAGATACCTGCCCTCAGCTATTGGATTTGGCCCTGAATTCGGATGCTCCAAATCCATTTGAAACAGGACATGGGCAGGCTCACCAGCCCGATGAATGTGTGCCACTAGATGTATTGTTAAAAGGAGTTAAAACATATATCTTATCTCTTTTAGAACTGGATAATACTATATAAATGAATTTTTATTGCCTAACTAGGTATTATTTATAAAAATGTAGGGTTAAAAATCCTCCAGGAAAACTTTTAGGTTTTTGGAGGATTTTTCAACCCTATTTCAGATGGTGAACCTGCGGCTTTTTAGATTACAAGTTCTGTAGAGAGAATTATGGAGAGCGGAGAAGACATTTTGCTGGTAAGAGTGGGGGAATAATCGGATTTGTATGAACAAGACGATTCGTCATTAACCTTAATTCAACAATATAATTACTCATCATCAGTCGTTCTTTGAACGGATGAGATATAATCAGAAGGTGACATGCCTACCATTGTATGGAATCGTTTTGAAAAATGATGTATAGAACTATAGCATAGTGACTGTGCTATTTCTGTGAAGGTCATATTTTTTTGCTTCTCATCAAGAATTTTGCTTCTTCGATGCGAAGTTTTGACAAATAGTGCATTACGCTTACTCCTGTTTTTCGCCTGAATATTCGCTGCATTTGAGCGCAACTTATGGCCGTGTTTTTACATATGTCATTTAAGGTCATGTCAGATTTTTCTTTCATATATTTAATAGCCCTTTGTACATAATCATCAGCGAGTTTCATTTGCGGGTATTCTGACATTTCAATTTCGTTATGTAGATCCTCATGTCTATAAAGTGAAATTAGCAGTAACTCTAAAGTATTTACAACAATCTGCTCAGCACCAAAAAGGGAATGAACTTTTTGTGCTCAAGTTTTTGGAATGTAAGGGTCATCTAACGGAACGGAGAAACATTGCCTCGCTTCCTCCAGCAGATGACTAATTTTTTGTGCGAATCTTAGAGTGTGTGTGAAAGAAAGGGTGTTTTAGAAAATATTTCATTGCAGAACTGTTGCTTGCAAAAGATATAACGAAAAGATTATGGGGAACAATGTTGTTTGCATAAAATGAATGAAATTCATTCGGTCTATGTAACAACAAATCTCCTCGCTCCATTCGGATGGGGTGTTCAAACCAATCGGTCTCAACAATTATCTCTCCTCTGTCAACATACAAAAATTTCCCAGAAATTATGACGTTCTCCGGGAAAATAATAATCTTTTAAAATTTTCGAAAATAATGGATTGTGTACAATTCCGTTATAGTAATGGGACGAGTAGGAATAATGCTGAAGTATTTATGGTGTTCCAAAAGTTTATCTCCTTTTAAAACTCATCAGTGGCTTTTTTATGCTTGTTCTGAATTAAGGCTGTATATTTTTGGTGTATTACACATATTTTGGTTCGTACAATTTAAATAATTATACAAAAGAATATTAAATATTTCAAGAAGTGCACTTTTTATATACGTAATTGAGAAATATATACAAATACTTAGATTTAAAAAGATATATTATAGACACTAATAGATAAAGGGAGGTAACGTGTATGCACGGCAATAAAAGCAATGAGAAAATCTATCATGTGGATGTCGGCAGTTTTTATTGCTCCTGCATTAATATTCTAGTTTATGGTTATTTATCTATCCATCACTAATGCATTTTATATAAGTGATTGGAATGGCTTTACCAGCAAAATGAATTTTGTGGGTCTAAAAACTTTAAAAGAATTACTGGGAGATTTTCTCTTTTGGAATGTTGCAGTTAAAAATTCTTTTTCTTATAACTCTTGTGGGTGGTGTTATTATTTTTCTTTTGTTTTCCCTTTTTGTTCTGTGCGATTTTGTCAGGAAAAATCCGTGGAAAAAGTTCTATCGTGCCCTCATATTTTTCCCATCGGTTATTAATCCCTATTGCGATAGCCGTTTTATGGACGTTTATCTACAATAAAAAATGGGGGATGCTAAATAATATTCTTGCGCTTATTCGGAATTTCGGGAAAAACATGGATGGATCCATCTACTTTATTTTGGGCAATTTTAGTTGCTATGATTTGGATGTATACAGGGATTTTTACTGGTGATTCTTCTTGCTGCTTTTAGATCGTGTGCTGGAAAGCTGTGTAGCAGCCGCTGGAAGGAGCGGGTGAATTTACAATTTTTAAAGTTAAATTGCCAATGATTTGGGACGTGCTGATTACTGCGCTGACACTATGGGGAATCAACTCTATAAAAGAATTTGCTTTACTTTATGCATGGGGAGGAGGAGTGGATATTCCTCCAGATGGGGCTACAAATGTGGCGGTTCGGATGTACATTACTGCGTTTGGTAAGCGCGTTACGATTTATCGTATGGGCTATAGTACTGCTATGGGTGTTCTATGTTTCTAGCTGTGGCAATTATCGTTTTTACTATTAGTAAAGTGATGAAGCGTGAAAGGGTGGAATATTGAGGAGGCGATACAGTGAATAATAAAATAGGAATAAATATTTTTGGTATTGGTAGGGTATTGGCTCGTCTGTTCCTCTATATTTGAGTGCGCATTTTCAATATTTGCATTTGCTGGATTATTCTTTCCAGTCTCAAAACGAATAAAGAGTTCTTCAAAAATGCATAGGGGAATGCCAGCGGTATTGCAGTGGAGGAATTATACTAAGGTCTTTACTGATTATCACTTGGGAATGAATTTCTTAAACAGTTTTTATTGTTTCCGTTTCAGTTATATTTATTATCGCTATTTCAGCTCCGGCAGCATATATTTCTATCCCGCTGTAAATTTTTGGGAGTGGACTTCTTAATAAATTTTTTTACCTTTGGTATGGGGATTCCATTTCAACTACTTTTGGTTCCTCTATTTTTCAGATGTTCTCTATAGGAATAGTTGGAACAAAACTCAGTTTGATTCTTATTTATATTGCCCTGTCTATTCCATTTACAATTTTCCTTATTCAAGGTTTTTCGAAGCCTTCAAGCGTATTAGAGGAAGCAGCCTATATTGATGGTTGCGGACCTATTCATACTCGCTATAATGTTACCCTCAGGAAACCCGGTCTTATCACGGCAGCTATATTTAATTTTATTAGTTTATGGAATGAATTTCTTTTTGGCAATTACATTTATAAAAGATAGTAAAGACTACCCGCTATCTGTGGGCGCTTGTATGCTTTACAGGGGAGCCTTCAGTATACTGGAGATTGGGTCGTGCTTTTCGCTGGCATTAGTAGTTATTACATTGCCTACTTTGAGTTATATATGCATTTCTCTCTAGACAGATTATTGAGGGACTTACGATGGGAGCAGCGAAAGAATAACAGTGAATTATATTTTTATCTGTTTACTTAAAGAATAAGGAGGTTAATATGATGAAAAAGCAACTCAGAACTATAGCGTTGAGCCTTTCTTTGTCACTGTTGACAATAGGATTGTCTTCCTGTAGTGGTCAAGGAACAGCTAATACTACACCCTCTGCATCTACTGATATCAGCGATGCAAATGTGGAAAAATCGGAAGGTGTGACAGAAAACAAATTTAATGGAGTAACAATTCAATATGCAAGTTGTTTCAACGAAGCTGAACAGCAGATCGATATGGTTAAAGGAGATGGCTGAGCAATGGTCTAAAAGAGACTGGCGGGTCTGTTAAATTCAATTTTGCGGGACGAGATGTCCCTCACCTCTGTTAAGTCGGATATTCTAGTAGGAAATGCTCCTGATATTATTGATAATGATGCAAGTGAACTGGTTGCTGCATTTTTAACGGAAAAGGAAGTATTGCTCGAGCCGTTGAATGATATTTATGAACGTAGCGCGTATGGTGAAGATGTACCTATTAAGAATAAAATGAATGGTGCATATACGCTGTATACGGAATCAGGGAATGAGTATATTGATACCGTTTATATACATTACAAGTGGTTTTATGACAAAACTATGTTTAGTAAATTGGGGCTAAAAACCTCCTGCCACGTGGGAGGAATTCCTTTCGGTTTGTGATTCCGCAAAGAACAGTGGAATTCCTGCTCTTGCAGCAGATGGAAATATTAGTTTCTATAATTGACTATTATTTTCAGGCACTTTGCCAGCGTATTTTTGGGTAGCGGTAAGTTTTTAGAAGCTGCATTAGATGAAACAGGGAATCTTTGGAATAATCCCGGCTTTTTGAAAGCGGCTCAAATGGTAAGAAAAATTAGTGCTGCCGATAAGAACTATTTTCAAGAAGGATACGCGGGTTCTGCTTATCCTGCGGCACAGTCTGATTGGGCAATGGGCGGTGCAGGTATGATTTACTGATGGTTCATGGATTCCGCTTGAAACGGCTTCCATGACTGAAGGATTTTTAAATTTGGTTTCTTCCATTTCCATCTGTTGATGGAGGCGCTGGAGAAATTAACTGATATTGAAGCGCAACTCATGAGTTTTCTCTGTCCCAAAAGATGCGAAGAATAAAAGACGCAGCAAAGGACTTTATTGCGTTCTGCTCCTCTAAGGTTGCGGCAGACCGTCTTGTTGAACTAAGTGATAATATGGCAGCTCGAACAGATGCAATTTATCCGGATGCTCTTATAGATGTGAAGCCTACAGTCGATAGCGCTACAGCATATCATAAAAAAACTTTGATGGGGCGATGGGGCTGCCCGGAATGGTGGGCGAATGTATTTTATCCTGCTGATGATGCTTTATTCTTTGGGGAACTTACTCCGGAGGACTTTATTGAGCAAATGAAAGTTGAGAGTGTTAAGTTCTATAAAAATAAGAAATAATATTGTGTTTGTAATTATGACGGGCAGAGAATATTTCTCTGCTATTAGTATGGAAAGGTCAGTGAATTTATGGCTGTTAGTTCAATATGTTTCCAGTCTCAGCTACTTAATCAGCCGGTTTCACTAAGCTTGCTGTTGCCGGATACATCTCCAATAAAAAGTGTATTGTATTTGCTGCATGGATATTCGGATGGACACAACTCCTTTATCTATAACAGTGCGTTAGCACGATACTGTCAGGAATTCCTTTGGCGGTGATTATGCCTGAAGCTCATTGCAGTTTTTATATGGATACAGCCCTATGGACGACTGTACTGGCAACATATATCGGAAGAGGTTCCAAAAGTATTGCAGCAATGGTTCCAATTGGATATTTCTCGCACAAATAGTTTTGTTGGTGGGATTTCAATGGGGGATACGGAGCGGCTAAGCTTGCGATGCAAAAGCCTAATAAGTTTTTCACGAGCATTTTTATTTTTCTCCGGTTACGGATATCGTAGGAATATCCAAGCGAGGGCTTATTGATGATAAAGATAGTGGTGTTCCGAGGTTTAATAAACTGCATTTTTGATTCAATCTTAGGTAATCGACGTATAGCTAATACTTCGACGATTTATTTTTCTTATTGAACATAGAATGTATTGAAGAATTTCCTGAATTTACAATCTATACAGGAACGGAAGATTTTATGTACAAAGATATTCTATATTTCAAGCAAGTTTTGACTAAAAAGGAGTGGAGTGCTCTTTTGCAAACTTCTTTAGGAAATCATAGTTGGAAAACATGGGAACCTTTCTTAAGAGATATGGTGGCGCATATTGCCGAGTGTGAATGATTATGGATAGATGGAATAGTGTGTACTGCTTTACAATAGATGATAACATACGTTTTTAGAAGAATGTACCAAGAATAATTTGGATAGTATTTTTGATCATCCGTATGTAGCTATGCTTCAAAAGAATACATTTTGCCTATGGCACGAAAATTCAGTTAAATATGTATTATTGCTATACATAAAATGAATTTTCACTAGCGGATGTATCCGACATTTGGAGAGATGAACTAGAGAGTAATTCAGATTGGCTACGTTTTTCGTTTCATGCTTATTCCAATGATCACTCCCTTTCCTTATGACGATGTGCTGGCTCGAAAAGTTCTCGGCGATTATCATCAAGTGATGTCAGAAATTACGTCGTATTGCGGGTAAAAGCAGCGACAGATGTGACTCAACACTCACTATATGTGTCTACAAAGGATGCTTGTACTGCGCTTCGCAAAGAAGGAGTACGCGGGCTTATTGGGATGTTTCTGAATAAAAATGATCGTAGTGCGCTGCGATATTATCTTGATGAACAACGGGCCTCCATTCTTCAACAACAACGCTTATGGCATGATTCGAAACAGATATTTATTTTCTTTGTAATAATGTAGTACTCAATACAAATTTCGCTCGATGAGATTATACCGATGCTATTGCGACAAAGATCAAATATTTATCATGTCATGATTCATGAGCAATATTTCTATCCGGATTACATTAATTACCAAGTTGATTTTGAGGAGAAAAATAAATATAGCTTTTAGGCTTTTTCAAAAACTTAATTTAAAATCATGTTTTTGAGGAATTGATTTAACGTAAATAGTAAATAACCTCTCTATATTAATAAATCTGCCGGTCCTAGGACCGGCAGATTTAATAATGGACAGAGATATTTACCGGTTAAGAAAAGAGAGGAATAAGGCTAAATTTCTTCAAAATGAAATTCACTAAAAGCGGTTCTTCCGCCATCAATGGAACCACATCCAAACATTCCGTATAAAAACTACTATCTTCAACCTGCAGTACTTGGTTTTCGTCAATAAGGAACTGTATTTTGCTTCCATTTACTTCAATGGCAAATAAGTATTCATGATTAAAGGACCATGTAAAATTCCCTCTGCCAGCGTCGAAAAATCCAAAGTCATTTTTCCCTATTACAATTTTTCCTTCGCCACAAAACCGGCATAATAACTTCTCTTGGCACCTTGTGCTCTAACGAAAAGTAAATGGCTTTTTGCCGTGGAGTGGAGTTACAGTAGCTGATATACGATAGTTACTTGCGTAATAATTACCGCAATAGGCCATGGCAGGTTCATTACACATTAAATGGAGCTTATTATGATACAGATCCCAAGCGCCATGGTCTGTAGTAAAAGGGAGACGGTTGCAAACTCTTTGTGACAATGGTTTGTGTCAATGGAGTAGCTTGCTTTGCCGTTAATAGAGAACTCGTCCAAGTAGATCATGCCCAAGGTTTTCATGGAAGCCGAGAATAACCTTCGAGAATAAAGCCCGCTTCATCTATAACGCGTCCCTTTGTATCGGGGATGGTGAAATGAATCCCTACCCACTGATCGTTAATGAGTTTTGGTGTATCCCCATTAGGATTTCGTGATCGTATGCAGTTCGTACATATGGTGCATTCCGGGAGTTTTCATTTCTGTCCACTGCTCCAAGAACAGTTGAAAGGACATAATTTGACCGCTATAAACAGTGGGGGAAAAGGCCGGACTGTAACGTTCGTCGGAAAAACTCATCACGACTATAGAAGGGACTTATAAAAATATGCGACACTGGTTACCGCGCACAAAGCGGTCAACTAAAATAGAAAGAGAACCTTTCCCGGAAAATGCTTTATCTTCTGTTTGCTGTATACGACAGAGATAGGGGTCGAAAATACCGGATATTATGAGTGCTTCCGGGAAGTTCGAAATCAAAAATGGATTGATTTTTGGATTATAGTGGTATGCCCTGTTATTCGAAGGAAGTTTTCTCTCGAAAGACGATATCCTAGTTGAACCAACTCATTTACATAATCAGGAATAATAAGATTGTTCAAATAGCCGGAGATGCCTGAGAGTATAATTCCGTCATTGATCGGCGAGCGGTACTTCTGCGGAATTCCTTTAAACCGCAAAAGACACCAAGTATGGAGCCGACATTTCCTGCATTGCAATCCGTATCCCAGCCGGCCATGGTTGCAATTTCTATTGTTCTATCGAAGTGCCCCTCCCCATATAACAGAGCCATAATGCATACACCGGCATTGGGGATGATATAGCATACTCCCCGGATAACGATCATACCCCATTCCTCGACTAAATACTGGTAGCAGTCTCCCAGTCTTTAGGGGATTTTTATGGAACGCCATGACAGACTCTACGATTTTATAGTATGTACAGTTTTTGGGGGATTTCCGCTAAACCGGTTTCTATGATTTGGAGAATATCAGAAGAGACAAATGCTTGTGAAATTGCTGCTACATCAAAATCGAGTCATAAATACCGTTTCCATCATGACTGACTACTGGCTGCGGCTTCTCCGTAATCGGCTGCTTTTCCGGGATTTCCGATTGACAAATCCCTCACGTATCGATAAAAATTTGTCCTCCGATTTGCTCTGCGAGGACAATTCCGTTTTGCTCTATAGAACCGGATTGTGGAGCAGGGATGCCGGATTTAAGATTCAAATAAGCGGTATGTTCCGTGCTTATACCGTATCCTCCCCACCAGAACATTCCTTTGCCTTCTCTTGTGTAGTTAAGCCAAGCTCTGGCAATATCCTGCGGTTCAATATCCCCTGTTTGCGGCATCGTCAACAAGAGCACGGAGAAAGAACACCGGACCGTTTACGCTCGTCATCTGCTGCGAAATTTTTGTATTCCTTAACGTAATTATGGATTTCCCCATAAGTTTTTTGAATTCTATCATAGGTCCAAATCGTAGGTTCTACGGGTGCCCCTAAACGAATACCGATATTCATGCCCAGGAAACCGGCGTATACCTTTTTCTGCATAATTATTGACTATTCTCTTCCTCCTTGGAATGTTGTTTATATATCGTTGTATTGAATGGATATTGAAAAATGAAAAATAGATTGTGCTGTATTGGTTTTAATCCTTATAATTAGAGTAACCGGTTACTCGGATTATAAACTTTGAAAAATGATTTTCAAGTAATTCATGCAAAGAAAAGGAGCATTCATGAGAAAAATATTAATAAATACAGTATAGAGGAAATTGCTAAGTATTTGTAATGTTTCAAAGGCAACAGTATCTCGAGTTATCAATCATAAAACGAAAGGCGTTGGCGAAGAAACAGAGAAAGGGTACAAAAAGTTATAGAAGAATTAAATTATCGTCCGAATATTTTTAGCCAGAGGGGTAGCAACTGCAAGATCTTCAACCGTAGGGGTTATCGTGCCGGATGTCTCTAATTTCTTTTATCCTAAGGTTATACGGCATTATAGATTATATGGATTCAGTTGGGTATTCGGTTATTTTTGGGAAATTCCGGATTATAATCCGGAGAAGGGCGGAACGAGCTGTCTTCGTATGATTGATAATAGGGTAGACGGAATTATTCTTTGCTCGGGTGTAAGTAATAGTGTGTTCTTGGAAGATTTCCAAAAATATAAGGTACCATTAGGGCTTTTGGGAAGATCGTTTGATGTCTCTCAGTGTGGTGAGTATTACAGGTAATAATGAAAGTGGCGGATTTATGTCGACGAACTATCTCTTATCCGGAGGCAAGAGAAAAAGTAGCCTATTTGGAAGGAAAAAGCGGAAATTTCGGGAGCGATGCAGAGGCTTAGAGGATATAAGAAAGCTCTTCAAGAGGCCAAGATAAAAATTTGATCCGGATTTGGTACTGTATGGAGACTATACTGTTGAGTTTGGAGGAGAGCTCATAGAACTTTTGTTAAAGAAAGAGATAGAGTTTGATGCCGTCATGACGGGAAGCGATTTAATAGCCATTGGCGTCGTTTCAAAATTGACGGAGAGAGGAATTAGGGTCCCGGAGGATAAAGAAGTTATAGGATTTGATATTGTGCTCTTTCCTCTGTCTTTCATCCGCCGCTTACAACCATTTCTAAACCTCATTATGATATGGCTTTACCATCTTTCGGAGCAGCTGATCTCATGCGATTCGAGGAGAAAAAGTGACACTGGCTCATACTGTTGTGGAACCCTCAACTGGTGATTCGCGAAAACCACAAAGACAAGAAAAATAGCTATATGGATTATAAATAAAAATTGTGCATATTGGACACGATATTCGACTTTTGTTATAGTATGAAATCAGAGAAAGCGGTTTCTCTATTTGAGAAAATAAAACCTGGAGTTTTGGATGCTTTATTTAAAGAGTTATCATTTTGAATAAAAGGGATTTACTGACCGTTTAGAGGTGAAAAATGCAATCAAGAGATAATGTTAGTTTCGAGTACAACGTTGGAAGCAAATAAAAGAAAGACTGGATTCTTTACCTTATGTTACTTCCTACGATTTTATATTTTTGTATCTTCCGAGTATGCCAATATTAAACATGAGATTGGCATTTTATGATTATAAGGCGAAAGGCGCTTGGTCTTTTGCCGGCATGAAGTATTTTAAAATTATCTACACCTGCATTCTTTGACATTCTCAGAATACGCTGATTATCAGTTTTATGAAGTATGTTCTTTTGTTTCCGTGTGCTGTTTGCTTTATGCTAACGGAACTTCGCTCTTATTCGTTTAGGAAGTATGTTCAGGTTATTTCCTCCTTCCGCATTTTCTTCCTGGGTCGTAATTGCGGGATTTGGCTCTCCTTTTTGGCTCCGTCAAACCAGGGAGGACTAAATGAAATTCATGGATTTTTGGTTTAGAACCGGTAGATTTATTGACGAGTAAGAAGGCTATTCGGTGGATTTTGATGATTTGTGAGGGGTGGAGGAGTCTCGGATGGGATTCGATTATTTACTTCACAACCATTATTGGAATTGATGCAAACTTTAACGGAAGCCGCAAAGATAGATGGTGCAAATCGTAAAGACATTATCCTCTATGTGGTTCTACCTGAATTTCTCACTTGTGCTGATGACAACCATGTTTATTCTGAATTTAGGCTTTTTATGTCCGCGGGTTTCGATCAAGTTTATAATTTTCAAATGCGGCGGTAAACAGTTCCATTGATATTCTGGACACATACATTAATAGAATTGGTATTGAAAATGCGCAGTACTCTATTGGAACCGCGATTTCCTTATTAAAAGGAACGGTAGGAGTGATTCTTGTTTATATAACTCATATCATATCCAAAAAAATGACCGGTAAAGGGGTGTGGTAAAAATGAGAAAAAAACATTATGGAATTGGACAGCTTCTTCTTGCGGCAGTTTTATTTTGTTTACTTTAACAATGCTTATTCCGTTACTGCATATTCTGGCAAGATCGTTATTCTGACCCTATGCGTTCAACAGAAATGTCCGGCTTGGAAATCATTCCCAGAGGATTTTCTTTGATTAATTATCAGGTCATTTTTGGCAATAAAAATTTTGTTCCCTCAATCTTTAATTCCATATTTATTACCTTGATAGGAACCTTGCTTAATATGATGCTGACAATCACTGCTGCTTACGTTTTGACCCGCCCTAAACTTGTAGGTAAGAAGTTTTTGATGAGTTTCTTTATAGTTATGATGCTCTTTCGATCCCGGTATTGTTCCGGAGTACATTGTTATTCGGAAGCTTGGACTTATGGGGAGTCAATGGTCGTGGTAATTCTTTTCTCAGGCTGTAAAATGTATACTACCTCGTTATTTTAATGAGATACTTTGAAGCGGTTCCCTAGAGAATTGACAGAAGCGGCTGAGATGGATGGTGCCGGACACTTTGTGATTTTTATGGAAAATTATTTCTCCGTTTGCAGAGGCGGGAATAGCAACACTTACCATGTTTTATGCGGTACTTAGGTGAATGAGTATTATCGCTCGAGGCATTTTATATTTCTAAGATTTCTAAAGTGCCTTTTACAAGTATACTTAGAAAGTTTGTTGTTTCCGGTGATATTACAACATTGATTGGTACGCAGAATCTTATGAACTACAATGAGCTTGCAAAGTTGGATTATACGGCATTGCAATATTCAACCATTGTTGTGGCAATCATTCCCATTTTGCTGATTTATCCTGTTGTACTGAGGTTCTATAACAAGGACATCTTTGCAGGAGGAGTGAAAGGATAAGAGATTAAAGGAGGACGATGACAAGAAGTGTTGCCATGATGATGGCAATTGCATTTACTGCCGTATCATTGGCAGGATGCGCAAGCAGTTCCCAAAAATCGACAACAGCTCCGGCGGAAAAAGAATCCAAAGCAGAGGAGAGCACGGAGGCTTCCGGCGATGCGGGCGGGTGGAAGTCGATTGGAAAGAAAGATGAGCCTGTTGAAGTAAAGGTGGTAATAAAGGATGTCTTTCCGGATGAAGAAGATGTTGTTTCTCAAGCAAGGCCATAGAAGAAAAAATGGCTGCACATGGACAGTACATTAGCTTACCTTTGAGGAGCCGCCGGCGAGACAGCTACAAGACAGCGATGCCTCTAGCGGTTATGAACGGAGAAGTAGATGCGGATTTGATTTATTTTCAGGGAGGAGATCAGGCGGTTTTCTGCACAAGGCTTGCTTGAAGATTGGACGCCCTATATTAAAAGAAGCAAAATATATCCCGACTTTGATGGATGAATCCAATATTGAAAAAGATGAAAAATTATCCATATCTACTATGGCTGGCACCTCCTCGTGTATCAACACCGGCTATTCGTTCGGATATAGCGGCACAGCTAAGTACGTAGTGATGCACTTGTAGCGGATCCGACGGTAGATACTATTATGCCATGTTCCAAGAAATGGTTCAAAAGGCTTGTAAAGTATGCCATAGATATGGATGGTTCCTTGGATCGGTTGAATAGTATATTTAACCATGCATTTGGGGTGACCGGGACTTGCGTAGAGGAAGATGGAAAGTGGATTTTTCCAAGGCAAGTAAAGCGGAGAAAGAAAACTTGTATTTTTATGCGAAGCTGTATGCAAATGGTTTGTTGGATCCGGAATTTTTGACAGACACATGGGATGTTATGGAACAGAAATTCTATGATGGAAAAACCGGAATTATTTGCGGGACAGCCGGTGGAGTAATTCAGGTATATAACACGAAGAGTGTTCAAACGAATGGTAAAGAGGCTGAACTTTTGATTCTTCCTCCGGCTAAAGGGGTATCTCAGTCTTATACTTCTATTGACGTCACGAAAAGAAGGAAGAGGCTTTGCTTTTAAATGCCAACTCGGACGATGAACATAAGCAGGCTGCAGTAGCGCTTCTTGATTTTATGGCGAGTCCCCGAAGGACGTATATTGATAAGGTGGAGTAGAAGGGAAACAATATACGATTGAAGATAATACTATTGTTTTTACGGATGCATTTTTCCGGATGGTGGGGTAGATTCTGGGATACTACCAATCATTTTTAATCCCGGAAAAATCCTTCCCTAAAGGAACCGGTACTTAGTGTTGCAGCGCAGGATTCCCCGGACAAAGTCAAGGAATACATGGTTTTGGACCACAATTTGTTGATTCCGGAAGAGATGATGGCACAGTGGGATGCAATGAATAATCTTTACAATGAATACGCATCCGATATAGTGCGGGGAACGTCCGATTGATGATTTTGATAAATCTGTACAGGAGTGAATAAAGCAGGCGGTGATGCGTCGAGCCTATTCTGGCAAGAGAAATTCAAATAGGGAATAAAACCATTTGGTTTTAGTAAAGATAGATTAGAGAGAATATGTTAAGTAGAACTGAATTCATCTCTCGACAAAGAGCGCGTGTTTGATAAAGTCTATGGCGCTCTGATAGGAATTGCTATGGGCGACTCATTTGGTGACGCGGCCAGAATGGCAGACAATCGAGCGAATTATCAGGTTACTACAGATTTCAATAAAGGTTCTTCTTGGAGTACGGATGATACGGAATTCAGCCCTCCTTACGGCAAAAACAATCATTCGATGCCATGGACAACTTACCACGGAAGAGTGTGTTAAGTCCTGATGGAAGATGTGGTAAGCCAAGATGAATATAAAAGAGGTGGAGCGTCAGGAAGTGGAGGCTGCTCAAAAACTTAAGAAAAGGGATTTGTCCTCCTCTCGGGAAAGTATAATACATTTCATCAAAGTGATGGTGCTTTGTCAGTGAGGATTAGGGCTAATCGGCATTTTATGTGCGGGAGACCCCGTAAAAGCGAGTGAATATGCTCGTATTGAGTCGGAAATAAGCCATTTCTGAGATGGAGTCTGGGGAGCGCAGGCGGTAGCGGTAGCCGTTGCGGTCGCAATGGTTGACGGCACGATAGAGGAAATTCTTGATTCTGTAATGGCTGTTATTCCGGAAGAGTCCTGGCTGTATAGGAATTTAACGGGAAGCCTATCGTATTCTTGAAAAGCATGAAGGAAGTCTTCTGGATGCATGGATGGAGTTACATGATGAATTGAGAACATCTGCTTTAGGGCGACAACAGCAGAGGCACTGCCATCTTCATTCATCTGTCTGAGCTGTTAACGATAACTTTTCGAAAGGGCGTCATCGTTGCAAAGCAATTTCGGGCGTGATGCGGATACCATTGAGCTATCGTGAGCAATTCTGGGAGCTAAATATGGAGCACATAATATTCCGGAGCATTGGATTGAAAAACAAGATTTCCTCCGGACATGCCTGCAATTTACCAAAGGAATGAGATATAAAAGATTATGCAGAGAAGATAATGGATATTATTTTGAAAGGTTAAATAACGCTTAGCTGTAAAACACATAAAGAGGGATATGCCTATTCATATCCCTTTTTGTATGCGAGACAGTGTAAAGATAAATGAACTTATATTTTCTAATGAATTCATTAGGAAAATGAGCTTTTTCATGTTGGGGAGAGATTATGTTGGAATTGAAGAAAGAAGCTGTAGCCGGGACGATGGACTCGGGAGATATCCAAATACAAATATCTCCTAACCAGAAAGAGGGTATTGAAATTAATTTGCATAGTCCGCTAAAGAAAAGTGTTTTGGAAAAGCTATTGAAAAATAGGATTTATACAACGTTGAAAGAGATGGAAATCGAGCGGGCTATTTTTAAATACTACAGGATCAGGGAGCCCTTGATTTCGTGATTGAAGAAGATGTCTCACGGCTATTTGTCGTGCCGCAGAAATACAGTTTGACTGGAAAAAGACATTCAAAAAAGGAAGCCGGTAAATAAAATAGCAAATGGACAAGCTCCAAGAGTGTTTAGAAGTTCTTTATATGTTGAGTGGAACAGCCCCTCAAGAATGGTTCAAGCCATGTTTTATGATGAGGATTGTATTGTTTATGATTTAGAGGATTCGGTATCCAAAACAGAAAAGGATGCGGCAAGACAACTGATTTTTGTCTGCTTTCGTGCGCAAAGACCGGAAAACAAATATGTTATTGTGAGAGTGAACGGAATATATTCTGCTGAAATAGATGAAGACTTGGAAGCTATTGTAAGGGCGCAGACCGGATGCGATTCGAATTCCGAAAGTTGAACGAGTAGAAGAAATCGAAGCAGTTGATGAGAAAATAACGGCAATCGAGAAGGCAGCGGGTCTCCCTGTGGGAGAGATTAAAATTTGGTGCAATATTGAATCTTATTTAGGAATACTTCATGCCAGAGAGATTGCAAAAAGCCGGTCGCGAGTAGAAGCAATGGCACTCGGAGCGGAAGATTATACAAGCAGTATAGGCGCATCAAGAACAAAAAGATGGTTGGGAAATATTTCATGCAAGGAATGAACTCTTGCTCGCATGCCGAGAGGCGGGGATTTTAGCGATTGATAGCTGTTTTTGCGGATATCAGTGATGGAGAAGGACTAAGAAAGACTTACTGATGACAAAAACTTAGGATTTGACGGGAAGACGTGTATACATCCCTCTCAGGTAGAGATAGTCAATCAAGCTCTGGCGCCTACACAAGATGAAATAACCAGAGCGATAAAAATCCTTGAAACGCTTACTCAATTGAAAAATGAGAATAAAAGGAGTAGGGACTATTAGAAGGAGTGATGATGAGATAAAGCTATGGAAAAACAAGCGAAACGCTACATTGCAAAAAGCGGGAAGGATAGACCCTGTTATGAGGAGGAATTTTGCCATGATTAATGGAATCGGTCGAGAGCTTCGGATAAAAATTGGAAATTATATCGTGAAGCCTTATATAGATGCTTATTCTACGCCTCCTTCTCCCTATCCGGTTGTCAGCCAAAGAGTTATGAGAAGATTACAGCCCGGAGAGAAGAAGCTTTTTGCCAAACTTACGAACAGCAATAGAAGCATCAGGGCTGAAGGATGGAATGACGATATCGTTTCATCATTGCTTTCGGGAAGGGGATAAGATTACTCTCAAGTCTTAACGGTCATAAAGAGCTGAATAAAAATCTTTGCTTTGCGCCCAGTGCTGTTGTGAACTAGATGAATCATCTATAGTTGATTTCATTAAGGACGGAACGATTACGAAGAATTGAGGCAAGCGGAATCAGAGGGGAACTGGGGGACGCGATTTTGCAAGGGGCACTGAAAGAACCGGTGATTTTACGCCCTCACGGCTCCAGGCCAAGAGCTATTGAGGCGGGAGAACTTAAGCTGGATGTAGCGTTTATCGGAGCTTCTGGCGGATGATTTTGGGAATTGTACCGGACAAATAGGGAAGAATGCGTGCGGAGCATTGGGGTACTTTTACAGATGCGATGAATGCCCGCTGTGTGGTGGTTGTACAGATAATCTTGTTGAGTATCCCTGCATTCCAACGAGCATATCGCAACAGTATGTAGATTATGTTGTAAAAGTGGATTCGATAGGTGATTCTGAAAAAATCGGATCGGGAGCAACACGTCAAAGTGAGAGACCCAGAGATTTGGCTATTGCCAAGCGTTGTCAGTGATTTAATAGCATCGAGTCGTCGATTTCAGAATGGATTCTTTTTCAAACAGGAGCCGGTGCCATATCGATTGCAACAACAAACTATTTGGCTTCCAAGATGGAAGAGAGGGGATGCAGCAAGTTTCGCACTGGCGGTATTCCTTCGGTAATTATAGATATGTATGATAAAGGTTTGGTTCAAGCGGTTATGTAGCAGCCAGTCTTTGGATGAAATCGCATCAAAAAGCCATTTCTACTCGCCCGGGCGTTGTTGAGGCTGATAATGCAGACTATTCCAATGCCTCTACTAAGGGCGGATTTCTTAATAAAGAGGATTTTGGCATACTTGGAGCATTGAAATAGATACGGAATTCAATGTTAATATTCTAACCGGCATCACCGGAAATATGATGGGGGATTAGGCGGAGGACTGACGTGCAGCTTCTGCCGCAATTTCCATTGTTACAGTACCGATTATACGTGGAAGAATTCCTGCATTAGTAAAAGCGGGGTTCAAACTGTGTGTGAACCCGGAGAGACCATTGCAGCGGTTGTTACAGAACTGGGCATTTTCGATAAACCCTCAAAACATAGGCACTATCATGAATTAAAGGAGGATTTAGAGTCTGCAGGTCTTCCGTTAATTTCGATTGAAGAATTACAGCTGAAAGCTGAAAGCTTAACGGGTACACCCGAACCAATTCAAGAAAAGGAACGAATTGTGTGTATTGTTGAATACAGAGACAGTACAGTCTTAGATGTAATTAGAGAAAGAGAATTATGAAATAGCTTAGCTTTGCTAAAATTTCAGACTTCAGAAAATCCTCCCGAAAAGCTCATTTTTCGGGAGGATCTTTTTATTCATAACGAGTATCGCTCGCAAAGCGTGCAGTATCTCGTTTTAGACAGGGTACCTGCAGTGGATTCACGGATTACAAGTTCTGTAGAGAGAATCATGGAGTGCGGGAAAGGCCGGAACTCAAAATATTTTCCACGAGAATCTCACAAGCGGTAAAGCCCAGTTGCTGCTAGGTTGATTAAAGCGAGAGTTATGGTAGGCGTGTTATCTGGCAGAGATCGATGCTGTCAAAGCCGATAACCATCAAGTCATGGGGAATGCGAATCCGCTAATGTTTTAGCGGCGTTTATAATTGCTGCCGCAAGGACATCGGACGCGGCAAAAAGATGGCATTGGGCCGATTCTCCGAGGCGAGAAGCTGCGATGACGATGGAGTAGGCCATGGTATAACTGATTTCCGGAACATTTACAATCCAGGAGGAAGGAACAAAAAGTTGTGCGGCTTCCATTGCTTTGGAAACCGGCAAGACGCCCTTGGCATATTTATATTGGGAGGGGCCGTTTAAGATGATGATTTTGTTTCTTCCACAGGAAATAAGATAACGGACGGCATTTTCCGCAGCGGTAAAATCATCCACACCGACATAGGGCACCGGAGTCCTTGTTATATTCTGCAACATTGTACGAGAGGCACTTCTTTTGTGATGGCCTTTAGAAGCTCAGGTGGAAAGAAGGCTCATCGTTATCACGCCGGAAGCCTTGATTTTATGAATTAATTCCAGAAAGTCTTCGATTGTCCTCGATTAAGCGGGCTATAATTTAGTAAGGTGTAGAACCCATGAGCGGTTGCGGAGGTAATGACGCCGGAAATTACTTCTGTAAACAAAAGGATTAGTCCCTGAGGACAATTGACAAGAATCACTTCTTTTCTGTTTTTCTTTTCTGAAATAGGAGAAGGTAAGGAGAGTCCAAGTTTTGCATAGCGTGTTCAACTATGGCAACGGTTTCGGCTTTACAAGCTCTCTGTGGTTCAGGAACTCTGGAAAATGGTTGCCGGAGAAACGCTCTGCGAGCTTTTGCTATATCTGATGTTCTGATCTTTTGTTTCATACTGTTCCTTTCTCTTTCCCCTAAAACTTTTCCAATTAACGCACCAGATAAGAAGCGAAAAAGTTAAAGTATTTCATTAAGATTCTACCTTACTTTCCTGTATAAAGCAATCCGACAAGGAATACAATCATTTTGATGAAAAATTTCAGAAATAAAATCAACAATAAAGAGAGAATGAACAAAATCACTACATAATCAGAGGAATAAAGCTGAAAATTTATCTAAACTATAGAAGAAACTTGCCAGAGAGTTGCGCGGATAAAATTTTACATGAAAAATCGAGTTTCAATAAAAGTTTTCAGAAAAGGGGATAGGAGTGCTAGAATCGGAATAATAGGATGTGGCAAGATTGCGCAGGTTCGCCATATTCCGGAGTATCAGGAGAACCGAACACGGAAGTTGTAGGATATTACGATTTGAATCAGGAAAGAGCGAGTGCCCTTTAGCTGATCAGTTTTGATGGAAAGGCATATAAAAGCTTAGACGAACTGCTGGCCAAAATCCGGAAATCGATGCCTGAGTGTGCGTAGCAATATCGGGCACGCGGAGGCAAAAGCATCAAAAGCATTACAGGCAGGAAAACACGTCTTATGTAAAGCCTATGGCGACAACGCTCAAAAGATTGCGAAGCGATGGTAAGTGAAGCGGATAAAGCTGGGAAAGAAGCTGTTTATCGACCAAAATCAGAGATCTCAAGCGCGCCCATATTCGCGCAAAAGGAACTTTTAAAAGAAGGATTGTAGGAGAGGGTTCTCACTTTCAGGACAAGCTTCGGACATGGCGGTCCCGGAGACATGGAGCATAGATCCCGGTGCAGCTACCTGGTTTTGACAGGACGAAAATCCGCAATGGGGGCAATGGCGGACCATCGTTCATCAAGACGGATTTAATCCAATATCTTTTGGACCGGAAAGGTGGTGCGACAACGGCTCAAATCAAAAACGCTTGATAAAGTGGATTTTAGCGGAACAAAAATCGAGTGGATGATAATGCTATTTGCATCTATGAAATGAATGGCGGTGTATTCGGAACGATGACGGCAAGCTGGACCTACTATGAGAAGAAGATAACTCGACAGTCCTGTATGGTACCAAAGGGAATCATGAAGATCTATGATGACCCAAACTATTCTATCAAGGTGGTACTCCGAAACGGTGAAAAATAAACTATGAAGTGGATCGGATTCAAACCAATGATACAGACTTCGACAGCTATTGATCAGTTTGTGCAATGCATTACAGAGAATCTTGAACCGCAAATTAGCGGAAGAGACGTGCTGAATGCCATGAAGGCAGTGTTTGCGAGTATCCGTTCCAGTGAAGAGGAAAAGAGGATAGAGCTGTAGTCGGAAAGGAGAAGAAAGTGAAGTTGGGACTTTTGACAGCCATATTGATGGGTGGAGCTGAAGAAGTGATTGATGAAGTGTCCAAGCAGGGCCTCTGTGTGGAAGTGGCTTGTTGGCCGGTGGAGAAGAGTGAACGCAGGTACGGGAGTAGCATCATATCGATGTGAACATTTGATGAAGCGAGCGCAGGAGATAAAGGAATACTGCTCGAAAAAGAAAGGTGGAAATATCAGCGCTCGGCTACTATCCGAATACCTTGATCCGGTGAGAAGAGAGCAAAAATATCGCCCATTTGAAGAAGGTTATTGTGGCAGCGGAAATGCTGAGCGTCGGTCTGGTGACTACCTTTATCGGAAGAGATCAGACGAAAAGTGTTGAGGAAAATTTAAAGCTGGTGCAAAGCCATTGGCCGGCAATTATTCATTTTGCAGAAGAACATCATGTCAAAATTTAGCAATTGAAAATTGCCCGATGCTTTTCGGACAGGATCAGTGGCCGGAGGGCAGAATTTGATGTATTCTCCGGCAATCTGGAAGCAAGTTTTTGAAATGATTCCGAGCGATCATTTTGGCCTTAACTTTGATCCTTCGCATTTTGTTTGGCAACAAATGGACTATGTAGAGGTGGTGCGAGATTTTAAGGACAAAATCTTCCATGTTCATTTTAAGGACATCGTTAAAAAAGAGAAACTCGCTGAATATGGGGTATTGGCTCACCCGCTTAGTTATATGGAGCCGAAGATTCCCCGGACTGGGAGATGGAATTGAAGCGATTTTGTTTCCGAACTCACGCAGGTTGGATATGAAGGATACGCTTGTTTGGAAATCGAAGACTATGCCTTCGAAGGAAGTGAAGGAAAGAATTCTGACAGTATTCGTCAGGCGAAACGTTACAGTGGAACTTTTTGTAAGTTAATTTATTTCAATATACTAAGGAGGAAACGATGTATAAGAAAGCATTATCATTATTACTGACCGGAGCAATGGGCACCTTACTGGCATGCGGCTCAGGAGCTAAAACAAATTCAGAAACCACAAAGGCGGAAGCTGCGGTACAGAAAAAGCGGAGCAGCAGATACAGAAAAGGCGGCAGAAGAGAGCGAAGGCGGTCATATTGTGATTCTTACCTGCTCGGAAGATCATGGCTGGACTAGTGCAGTAGCTACCTTGCAAAAAGAAAAGGCCGAAGAGATTAATAAAGAAGGAAAATATACCGTTGAGGTCATTACTTGTGATGACGCATCCTATCAGATTCATCAGATTGAGGACATGATTTCCAAAGGGGACAAGAGCTTAAAAGGAATTGTTATTCAGCCTATCGATGATATACAGTACAGTCCGGAATTCAGCAGATTATTGATGTGGTATCCCTATGTTGCATGACAGAATTATTGACGGGAGTGAGCGATAAGGCGGTTTCCAATGTTAAGGAGATAACGAGGGAATCGGTGCCGGATCTGCAGCATACTTTTGTAGAAATGGATTGAAAGCCCGAGACAAGGTGTATGTCTATGAGGGAGACACCCTTCCGTTACCTCTTTAAGAAACAAGGGCTTTACGGACTATTTGACCGGAGAAGCGGAATATGACGGAGATTGCGGACGATAAAAAGTGGACTGAGGATGATTTGAAAAAGTCACTTATTCCGGTGCAATGAATTGAGTCGTTCCGATACAAAGACAGCCTTTTGAATCTCTTCTGGGAGAAAAATCAAACGCGGATTACAAGTGTTATGCGGAGGATGATGAGCTTGCAATGGGGAATCATTGAAGCACTGAACGGCGGAGGCATTGATGAATCCGTTAAAGAGCAGTTCCTTTCCAATAAGCCGTTTATTACAGGATGTGGAGGATTGGAAGACATGTACAGTGCCATTCGCGGGGACAGTTATCAGGATTTGGTATCCAAGATGGGCGGCTTAATGTCCGTAACCTATTCTCCGTCCACTGATTCAAACCGCTATTCAGGATATGGTGGACCACCTGAGGGTAAGGAAGTAACAAAAGACCATGTTATTGAGTGCGTCAATGTAACAAAGGAAAATGTAAAGGATTTCAAGTCGTTTAACTAAAGAAATGAAAATAGTGCGCCTTTTGGTATGCTATTTGTTAGAATAAATGAGGCAGGCTTAATGCCTGCCTCGTCTTATAAGGGGATAAATATGTTCTTTTTGAAATGCGGGAATTAGTAAGGCATTTAATGGGGTTCCGTTTTGAAAGAAGTGCAACTCACAGTAGAAGAGGGAGAAGTCCATGCACTTTTAGGTGAGAATGGTGAAATCGACTCTGATGAATGTTCTTACCGGCACTATCCCCTTTTGATGCGGGAACAATTTATTTGATTGTCAGGAGTTAAAGAATCTTTTCGATTAGAAAACGGAAGAGTTGGGGATTGCCTTTGTTCATCAGGAATTAAACCTGTTCAATGACTTAAGAGTTTTTGAAAATATTTTTCTTTGTAAAGAAATAACAAATCGTTTCGGACGATTGAAAAAGAAAGAAATGATTCAAAAATGCAGAGAACTCTTTGATCGACTTGGGGTAAAGATTGATCCGACTGCCCATGTGAAGATTTAAAGACCAGTGATAAGCAGCTTTTGGAGATAAGCAAGGCACTTTTTCTTCAAGGCTATGAAGTTGTTGATTTGGATGAGCCGACAACCGCTTTAAATAATGATGAAATCGAGCATCTTTTTAAGATTGTCTGGGAACTGAAGAAAAAGGAATCTCCTTTATCTTTTATTTCATAAAATGCCTGAGATTTTTAGTGCATTGTGATTCCTATACGGTATTTCGAAATGGAACATATATAGCCAACTGGAAAGATTGCAGAGACCAGTCCGCATGAAGTAACCAAGCTGATGGTTGGCCAATCCAATATCGATGCGGATGATTTATGAGGAGGGAACTCAGTGATACGGTATTGAAGTTAGAGCATTACAGCGGAAAGGGCTTTCATGATATCAACCTGGAAATAAAAAGGGGCAGATTATCGGCTTTACAGATTCTGGAAGGAAGCGGCAGCAGTGAGCTTTTTCAGAGTCTTTTCGGTATCACGGAAAAAGACGGGAGAGAGGTCTATGTCCATGGGGAAAAAGATGCAAAGCGGTTCCGTTCATCAAGCTGATGAAGAAAGGAATTGCCTTGCTTCCTGCGAACAGAAAAAGAGAAATTCGAGTTATTCCGGATATGTCCCTTTTGGAAAAATATGTATATTTCGGAGCAAACTCTTTCGGCTCGGCATTTTTCATATTAATCGGAAAAAGAAGTATATGAATACTATCATGATGTTTTGAATATTAAGGCGGATTCCAAAGATATGCTCATCACTTCCTTGTCCGGAGGAAACCAGCAAAAAGTATTCATTGCCAGATGGCTGAATACCGATGCGGGATATTCTATTGTTTGATAATCCGACACAGGGCATTGATGTCGAGCAAAGGCGGAAATTTATAAACCGATTCTCGACTTGGCAAAAAAAGGAAGACCATATTGGTGAATACTCTGGAAATTCCGGAATTGCAAAAGGTCGCGGACAGTTGTGTTATCTTTTTTGACGGACGAATCATTAAACTGCTCTCCCATGATGAAATTGAAGAGCATAAAGTGATGATGTATTCTACCAATTCCATTTCCGAAAGGGAGGCATAGTGTAATGAAGGAAAAACAATTGGAGATAAAATTGCGAAAATTTGAGCGAGGATATAGTTTTATTTTTCGTGTTTTATCATTTTTGCGGTTTATGCATTCACGAGCAGCGGTTTGACGATGAGTGCGTCTATGAATATTCTTAGACACTCGGCAGTAATCGGGATTATTTCCCTGGGGATGGGAATGATTTGTCTTACCGGGGAAATTGACCTTTCGGTAGGATCGATGCTCGCTTTTGGTAGCGGATTTTTCCGTAATTGTTTTCAATATCACGGACAACATTTTCCTACCCTTTTGTTCGCCGTTTTTCTTTTGCTGCGTTCTGTGGGGAATAAACGGATTTTTAGTTGGAGTCGTAAAGATGCCGGCTTTATTGTGACTTTAGCCACCATGCTCATTTACCGCCCTTTGCGCAATATTTTCGTCAGAACATCGATAAGAAGCTGGCAGGAGGAGGAAGTCCGTTTATAGAATGATAAATAGTCATAGCTCCTATCAAAGCATGTATCGGTTTGGAAACGGAAAGATTTTACTCTTTTCCGATTGTGGGCATTATGTTGATTCTGTTTACCGTCCTATTTGTTTATATTTTAAACGATACGAAGTTCGGTAAGAAGGTCTATGCTATCGGCAGCAGTGCAAAGAGTGCATTTATGTCCGGAATCAATGTCGGTCTGGTAAAATGTTTGTCTTCATTATTGCAGGAGGCATGGTAGGGGCTGGTTCCTTTTTCTGGATAGCAATGAATGCTTCATCCGATCCTGCGACTACCGGGTCCAGCTTTGAAATGTATGCTAGTGCGGCAGTGGTTTTGGGTGGAATCAGCATGTCGGGTGGAAGGGAAAATGTCTGGGCATCTTATTCGGCTCTTTTCCTATACGGTAATCGATAAAATCATTATCGCCTGTAAAGATGAATTCTTTAATCAATGATGCGGTAAAAGGAATCATCTTGATTGTTGTAATTTTAATTCAGTTGCCGGTCCTCAGATTAAGCAACGAATGGAGATGATGAAAAAGCAGAAAGAGAAGAGGGGTAAAAAGCCTACACTTTTCCGAGAGGTAGAGTTTTTATACAAACTAAAACCGACATAGCGGAATCGTTCGCTCGAGATGAAAGAAAAATCCTGTTTAAATTTGGCGATTTGTCAAGCTTAAACAGGATTTTGTGATTCTTAAAGAGTATCGCTCGTGGCGTGCTGTATCTCGTTTAGAAAAACAATATAATGCAATCCATATATATATAATAAAAACAATATAAATTCTTGCATAAAGAATAACAATATAATAATATAAATATAACAAATAAAAAGAAGGAAGGTATTCAAATGGAAAAAATAACAAGCAATGATTCGCTGAAGGGATTGTGGAGAAAATTTTTAAAGGAAAGAAAGTCGATTCAGTCCGTTTTCTTTTGTTGGATGTGGAGCATCCAGGTCGGACCTTCATCCTGCTTATTATTTTCTGAACAACAATGCACAAAAACTTAGAGCATCCGTCATACTGCGTGAAGAGTTTAATCGGCTATGCCGAAAGCGGTGAATGAGCATGCAGTCGTTATTTGCTGTTCTAGCGGCTCTACTCCTGAAACCGCCAAGAGCACAAAGCTTGCAAAAGGAAAAAGGGCTTATGTGGTTTCCTTTACGCATACAGAGGGTTCCGCCATCACAGAGTTTGCCGATGAAGTGATTCTCTTTGACTGGGCAAATAACGGATATGCTTCCCAAAATGGATAAAATGATTAAGGTTTTATACCTTGCAACAGAGATTTTACAGCAAACCGAGGGCTATGAGCACTATGAGAAAATGTGCAATGCCCTTTGAGAAAAATTTATCCGCCATCAACAATGCGGTTAAACAGTAAGACCGGAAGCAAAGGTTTTTGCAGAAAAGTATAAAGATGTGGATATTTTGTATGTTATGAGTTCCGGCGCAACACAAGAAGTGGCTTGGTCCTTCTCTTCCTGTCTGATGATGGAAATGCAGTGGATTGCATCCTCCACCTTTAACAGCGGAGATTTCTTCCACGACCATTTGAGATGGTAGAAGAGAATGTACCCTTATCTTCTGTTTATGAATGAAGGTCCAACTAGAGAGATGGATGCAAGAGCGATGACTTTCTTGCAGCGTTTCAATACCAACTATACGGTTGTAGACAGCAAAGATTTTGGGCTTTCCGGAATTGTGGGAAAAGACATTGTAGAGTATTTTGATCCCATTATGATTTGCGCTATGACCCGTATTTATGCAGAAGAATTAGCTACCATTCTGTAATCACCCCTTAACCAAAAGAAGATATATGTGGAAGCTGGAGTATTAATTTAGGAACAGTAGAGATCATGGCAACGGAGGATGAGATGATTAAATTTGATGAGCAAAAAGTTCGTAAAGATCAGGAGAACGGCTTGGCACTGATTCCCAAAACAGAACAAATTGTGGATGAGCTTTGTGGGAAAGGCTATTCTTCCATTGTTTTCATGGGAATAGGAGGAACCTATCTTTATGCCGGTCAATTGGGGCATATTTACAAGCAGATGTCGTCGAAGCTTCCTTTCTATGTAGAGAATGCAACGGACTTTCTGTATGAAGGAAATGCTCATATTGATAAGGACTCCGTCGTTGCCATTGCTTCCGTTTCGGTGAGACGAAAGAGCTGATTCAGGCTGTGGATAAGCTTCATGAAATGGGAGTGAAGGTTATCGGTTATGTCGAAAAAGAGGGTTCCTCTCTATATAAGAGCGTAGACTATTTGGTCCATACCGACGGCGCGGAGTATTATTTCTGGTACACGGTCCTTCTTCGTTTTATGAAGAATGCGGGAGAGTTCCAAGACTATGACGGATTTTTCCAAAGCTTAAAGAATATGCCAAGTACTATCGTGGAGGTACAGAAGCAGGTAGACGAACAATGTAGAGAATATGCGGAAAAATACGGAGATGAGGAACTGACTTATCTGGTTGATCAGGCACTCTTAGAGGATTGGGCAGAGTGCTACGGCATGTGTATCATGGAAGAAATGCAGTGGATGAGAACAAGGCCTATTCCGGCAAAACATTTTTTCCATGGCACTTTGGAAGTGATAGAGAGAGAAACGCCTCTCATTCTGATTAAGGGTGAAGACTCTACAAGACCTACTATGGAAAGAGTGGAAAACTTTGCTCACACTGGGGTGAGCAATCATGTCAATGTTTTTGATACAAAAAGAGCTGTCGCCGCCCGGTATTCCGGAGAAATTTAGAGGAATCCTGTCCCCGATGTCTGCCAGAGCTATGTTTCAGAGACTGAATGTTCATCTGAAAAACCATAGGGCACCTCGCTGGAGATAAGAAGATATTACAATTGCTTATCTTGATACAGAAAGATACAAATTCCTTTTCGTTATGATAAAATCGAAGAAAACGAAAAGAGGAAAAAGTAATAGAAATGAAAGAACATACTGGTCCGCTTTTATTTACAAATCTCGGAAGATATAAAAGAAAAATCCATAATGGAGAATATCAAGTCAATACAAAGATTCCTACGGAGGCTGAACTGGAAAAATCTACGGAGCAAGTCGTATTACCATTAGAAAGGCGCTTGAGCTGTTGGTAGAGGATGAGATTCTAAGCAGAAAGCCAAAGATCGGAACTTATGTAACCGCAAAGAAAAATTACGAGGAGCTTGAATCAATCCATGAGCTTTTTCCAAAACTCTAAAAGAAATGGACATGTAGTTTCTACAGTCCTATAAGTGCAGAATTAAGAGAGGCAAAAGAGCGTGATATACAAAGCCTGGAACTGGAGGGAGAAACACATATTTTAGTGATTCGCAGATTGCGCTTTTGCGATGGAGTTCCGGTCATTGTTGAAGAGAATCGATTTGCAAAAAAATATGCCTTTTTACTGGCAGAGGATTTGAGTACTTTCCTCTACGCTATTTTTGGAAAAACACGGAGTATATCCCGAAAATGAGCAGGAAAACCATCGGGGTGTGCTACGGAACGAAAGAGGAAGCCGCTTGTCTTGGAGTTTCGGAAGGGTCCGCGCTGCTTTTTGACCAGAGACGTGGCTTACGGAAGAGACAATAAGCCTATTTATAGGGGAAAAGAAGTAGTCAATGCCGAGAAGTTTGAATATACTATTTTGCAAAGAAATCACGAGTGATTTTATGATTCGTAACGAGTGTCGTGTAGGAGAATACTGCATCTCGTTTTAAATACTTATCATCCGATTCTGGTAATACGTATAAGGTATTGAGGTGAAGATGTCATTAAAAGTATTGGGAATAGAGACAATGTCTCGCGATAGTATTTGCATACAGCTGTCATTTATCCCGGAGGAAATGCACTGAATATTGCAGTTTTTGCAGGGAGTAGACGAAAGTGCCTATCTCGAACCTTGGAGATGACGAGTCGGCTTTCATGTGCACGACACGGCTCTTTCCATGGAATTGACTTAAGCCACTGCAGATACTGTATCGGTGAAAACGATGCATGAGAGTGCATCTGATTAACGGAGACAGAGTCTTTTTACCGAAATCAGGAGGATAGCAAAACAATTTCCTCCTGTACTGTCCAAACTGGATTTGGCTTATTGTGAGGGCTTTTGATTTTGCTCCATACCAGTGTCTACAGCTATATGAGGAAGAACTCCGAAGCTGGCTACGGTGAAGGGCTATCTTTCCATGGATTTCTCGATCATTTCGAAGAAGACTATTTTAGAAAGATACTTGTCCGTATCTGGATGTGGCGAGCATTTCGGTGACATGGAACGGGAAGAAGTTCTGCAGTGGATAGAGAAGATGGCAGAGTTCGGATGCAAAACATATTGTTATCGCTACGAGAGAGCAAAAAGGGGCCGTGGTGTCGGTGGACGGAAAACTCTACGAGCAAAGCCCCTGCCTTTATTAAAAAGCGAAGGACACGATGGGCGCGGGAGACCCTTTATCACAGCGTTTCTGGTTTCTTATCTGGAAGGATGAAGAGATTGCAGTGATTTTCCGGCTTCGGAAGTGGCGTGGGAAATTACCAAAGAAGAAGAATATAAAAAGTATGGTGATTCAATCCGCCTCATATAGAGCGGCAAAATTCTCAACGGAACAGTGCTTGAGAGACGGATCTTTCGGATATGGAAGACGGTGAAAGCTTTTACGGAAGAAGACCTTCAGCTCATCAAAAATAGGTAAAATTATAGCGGACCGGAGAACCGGAAGGCTTTAGTTCATCGCGAGTGCCGTGCAGAAGGAGCACGACTCTTTGCTTTAGTACACATTTCAGAAGGAGGAATGTATGAAAAAGCGTTGAAATCTTTGCTTTTACTGGGAGTGTTGAGGGCGTTGCTTTGAATTCCTGCGTAAGGCAGAGGAGAAGAAGGCTGAAAAGCAATGTGCAAAAATGAGAAAAAAGGCGGAGGGTGCCGGCAGCACGGGAGTGAAGACCATTCGCTTCTTCCATCGTTTTCGGATGAGCCGGCTATACAGCTTTATAGAAGAAAAACTGAAGGAGTACGAAGCAGCTCACCCGGATATTCACTGAGATTACTAGTGCAAAACCAGGAATACAAGAAGAAAACTGAAAAATTGTTGTAGGAGGAGATGATACGCCGATATCTTCTTTAGCTGGGCCGGAGATTTTCACGGAGAGATTTATCAGAGAAGATTTAATTTTGGATTTAAAACCGCTATGGATGCCGATCCGACGTGGAAAGACAATCTGATTGATTCTCAGATGAAGATTTATACGAATAAAGACGGATGGTTTATGGCGTACCGTTCAGATTGGATGCTAAAAGTATTTTTCTATAACATGGACATTTTGAAGGAAAAATACATTGAAGTACCTACGGACTGATTCCTTCCTTGCTTCTGCGAAGCTTAAGCAGGCGGGCATTACGCCGATTGCTTTTGCAATCAGCAGAACAGGGCATCGGCTCACTATGGGAAACTTTAAACCAGATTTTGTTCCCGATGATATTCGTGCAGTGGATTATAATCCGAAACAGGAGATTTCGGATGAGAGATATGTGAAGGCACTGGTTTATTTCCAAAAACTTTTCCCTATATGACTGCTTCTCCCAATGCGGCAGTGTCCCGATATGGCAAAAATGAATTTTGCAAATGGGACAGGCTGCATATTATTATGCTGAGCTGATTTGAGATTCCTGATATCACAGCTGAGGATCCCAATAAATTATGGTATGTCTACATCTCGGAAGTAAAAGGGAGCGGAGGGCGACCAGAAGGTTCTTACCGGTGCACCGAGGGATTTGTTATTTCTAAAAAGACTGCTTATCCTGATGAATCGTAGAATTTTTAAAGTGGTTCCTTTGACCGGAAGTAGGAAAAGAGACAGTCCAGAAGATAGGTTGGTTTAATGCCGCAGAAAGAACACAACAGACGGATTAACGGACCAAAAACTTTGATGCATACAAGATTATTGGTGGATGCTACGGAAATGGCCCCATGGTTAGATAGCAGTACTGTATTCTACCGCGACGGATGAATATCTTACCGCAACCCTGATTTTTATCAACGGAGATATTACGGCGGAAGAAGCGATGAAGCGGATTCATGAGAAAGCCGTGGAAGCGCAGTTCTTTACAGAAAAGCAAGCAGTTTGAAAGAATAAAAATAACGCTATTGAGTTGTTGATAGTGTATTTGCAAAAGCTTATTTAGAACAGAGCAGAGCCTACAAAATTCTGTAGGCCTGTTTTGGAAAAGGAGAAGCCATGCATAAAAATAAAAATAACTACATTTATATATGTTACCGGGACTTGCGATTCTCCTTTTTGTATACATCCGCAATCATGAATATTGGTTATAGTTTTTCAGCCTTTCTTCCTATTCGTCGAACAGCATTGTGGGCTGGACAATTATAGGAGGTTGTTTTCAGCAACGTTTTTCCGATTATGCTGAAAAACAACATTCTGTAGCTGCTATATCGTTGATTGTGCAGGTTGGCTTGGGAGGACAGTAATAGCTCTATTTTTGGAGAGTAAATTGATTCGTCCCAAGTTCGGGAATTTTTGCAGAAATCTGTATTATCTTCCTGTCTTAATTTCCCTGACTGCTGTGGGACTACAAGTTTGCTTATCTATAACCCAGTGGGATTTTTGAATGCCGTGCTGGATTTTCCATTCCAACGGTTTTGCATGGTTGGGAGATTCTAAAGCTGGCTATCATTGCATCATTGCCAGTGAGTCAGTGGCACACCGGATACATCGCTGTATGGTGGTAGCTTCAAAATGTTCCGCAGGAATTTATGGAATCGACAGCGATAGACGGTGCGGGGCTAAAAAGAACCTTATACATTTTGATTCCGCAGGCTAAAGAACAACTTCTGGATGCACCATCATTATGATTATCGGCATTTAAACTGTCATGGAAGTCTATGCTACCACAGCCGGAGGTCCCGGAAACAGTACGCAAGTTTTAGGAGCTTTGTATCAACAGGCATTCTTGCATGATGAGTTGGGAATGGCCGCAGCTACAGGTGTATTTTATCTTTGTGGTCATTGATTGTTCTTTCCGTTTTGCAAATCAAGATCACAAGGTCGGGAAAGGACTAGAAAAACAGAAACGAACCTCAAAAGTTTAGCGGGTCTATATTTTCTGATGATATTGGTAATCGTGATACTTTCCCCCTTGGCGTGGATTATCTTGAATTCGCTAAAAACAAACAGGGAAATGTTTGCCGATTCCTTAGCTCTGCCTGTCAGCTGGCAGTTTCAAACTATGTTAAGGCATGGAATTTAGGCTATATCGCTGATTTTGGAAACTCTTTAATTGTCAGCAGCATTTCTTTTGGTAGGCATTTTGACTTGTTCCTCTCTTTTAGCCTATGGTTTAACGCGCTTTCAGGCAAAGGGAAGCCATGTGATTTTTCTCCGGTTTTAGGCGGAAATGACTTTATCGGAGCAGCTTGCCTTGGTTCCACTGTTTAAGATTCTTAAAGGCGATTAAGTTCTATGACAGTTATTTTGGCGGTTATTTTTCCCTACTGCATTTCGTATTCCTTTACGGTTTTGATGCGATCCTATTTCCTGAGCATTCCGAAGGAACCGGAAGAGGCTGCGATTGTGATGGCTATAACAGCTTTCAGATTTTTACGAAAATTATTTTACCGATTAGTAAACCGGTTATGGCCTCTGCGGGAATTGTAAATTTGAACTTTGTCTCGAATGAATTCTGTTCGCAAATGTATTTGAACAATATACAGACCATTCCAATAGGCTTTGATGACCTTCAAGGGAGACCTTAAAGTTGATTATGACGACAACACTGGCCGGATTAATCATCTCCTCTTTTGCCTCTGATTATTTTTGTTTCTGTGCTTTTCCAAGCATTTTTTGTACGAGGCTTGACTACAGGAGCGGTGAAGGATAGAGAGAAACGACCATGAAGCAGTAGAAGATGTTTCATGGTCGTTTTTGTTAATGGACTTTAGCTGGTATCAGAGCCGACATTTGGAAAAATGTTAGCTCTGATACAATAAACCACCCGCTATGCGGGTAGGGAACGCTAGTTATACAAAATCACCTTTCCTTATACAATAAAAGTTGTTCAAGCTATATTGCAGAAAAGGAGTGGAGATAATAGAAGGACATTTAATGCCTGACCATGTACATATTTTAGTTAGTATTTCTCCCAAGATAAGTGTCTTTTTCATTTATGGGATATTTAAAAGGAAAGAGCGCGTTAATGATATTTGATAAACACGCAAATTTAAAATATAAATTCGGTAATAGACACTTTTTGGGGCCGAAGGCTATTATGTCAGTACGGTTGGACTAAATGAAGCCACAATAAAAAAGTATATTCAAGAGCAAGAGAAACATGATATCGCTCTGGATAAACTTAGTGTTATGAGTATGAAGACCCTTTCAAGGGTTGATGTGAAGTAGTACCAATACTCTTTATGGGGTAGTGACGAGTCAAAAAGCAATATGGCTTTGAATGGAGCTGTGGGAAGTCAAACTTCCCATAGCTCAATGAAAAGCCAGCGCCTTTAGACGCTGGTTTAGTAACAGGGGCTATAGCTCTGAGCAAAACCACCCGTTTGACGGGTGGTTGTGATTCTTATTGGCAATGTAGGCGAAGCCTATGACATTCGCTTTTTGAACGAGCATCAATCATGAAACGGAATGGCTTATTTCCCAAAATTGAATAACAAAAGAGAAGTATTTGAATAAAAAAATCATATTTTTGATTTGATATAAAAAATATTTGAATAAAATAGATATAGATTAATTAATTTTTAATACATATAATTGTGAATATTGAACTAAAAACGCCTTAGCGCTGTATAATCATGAAAAATACAAAGAACGGAGAGAGTTCTATGAACAGTTCAATTGTTTCCCTTAAAAATGTAGAAAAATGGTTTTGGTGAAAAATCATGTTGTGAAAAACATGAATTTGGAGATTCAAGAAGGAGCTTTTTAACTCATTGGGGCCTTCGGGATGCGGGGAAAACCACAACCCTTGAGAATGATTGCGGGCTTTGAAAGATGCTTCATCCGGTACGATAGAAGTGCAAGGAGTCAGCGTGGAAGAGATGGAGCCCTTTCAAAGAGACGTGAATACCGTCTTCCGAGAATTATTCGTTATTTCCGCACATGACAGTCTTTGAAAAATGTAGCTTACGGACCTTCCATAAAAAGGTGCCTAAAGAACAGATCAAAAATCCGTCTCGGAAATGTTGGAACTTGTCCAAATGAGCGGGTATGAAAGCAGAAAAACCGGATGAATTGTCCGGCGGTCAGAAGCAGAGAGTGGCACTGCCAGAGCGCTCATTAATCAACCTCGGGTTTTGTTATTGGATGAGCCTTTAGGAGCTTTGGATATGAAGCTCGAAGACAGATGCAGATAGAGCTGAAAAGACTGCAAAAAGCTGGGCATCACCTTGTTTATGTAACGCATGACCGTGAAGAAGCCATGACAATGAGCGACAGAATTGCGGTGATGTTCGATGGATTGATTCTGCAAATCGATAATCCTGTGGAAATTTATGAAAAGCCAAAGAGTAGATTTGTAGCGGATTTTATCGGAGAATCCAATATTTTTGATGGAAAAATTAAAACGATGGAAGATGGCATTCTTCATGCAGAATGCAAAGCAGGAGATTGTTTGCTTTTATGGAAAAGGGGTTTGAAGCGGGTGAGGATATAGTTATATCCGTAAGGCCCGAGTACTTAATGCTTTCCAAGGAAAAACAGGAAGGATTCAGCTTAAAAAGCAAAAATCATAGACTATGTTTTTCATGGGAACCCCGGTTAAGGCCATTTTTGCTTACGGAGGATGGAAAAGAAATTAAGTATTCCGTTTTGAAAAGAATCAGTCCTGGATATCGGTGACGAGGGTTTATTTATATTGGGATTATGATAAAGGTGTGGCGATCAAAAAGACTTCTTTTGATGAAGAGAATAACTAATGAGGAGAATCGGCAATGGCTAAAAGAAAAACAAAATAAATTGCCTTTTTAGCGCAGCGGGGCCGGTATCGGTTTGATGATTTTATTTGTCACCATTCCTTTGTTGTTCATCATTTTTGTTTCCTTTTATGAAAAGAGGTACTTACGGGGAATTGAATATGTCCCATCTACGGAAAGTTATAGTTCATTAAAGGGATCCTGTTTATTGGAGCGTTATCATGAAGAGCTTTAAGGTGGCGACCATGACAACTTTTCTATGTTTGGTATTTGGCTACCCTTTGCCTACTACATTGCCGTGAAGCCCGCAGAAATTGCCTCAAGGTTAATTATGCTACTGATGATTCCTTCTGGACAAACGGTATGATGCGACTGAATGCCCCGGATGTTGTTCTTCCAAACGAATGGTCCGGTAAATCATGTCCCGGTCCATGTTTTAAAAACTGATAGATAGGCCCATTGTATTTTTGTATACGGATTGGCTGATGAATATAGGACTTTTACGGGAATGTTACCGTTCGCTGTTCTTCCCATGTATTCTTCCATTGAGAAGTTACAAAAATTTATTAGGAGGCTTCTTCCGACTTGGGCGCAAATGCGCGAACCACTTTTTAAGAGTGACCCTGCCTTTGACCTTACCCGGAATTATCTCCGCCATTATCTTAACCTTTATTCCCGCCTTGGGAATATATACCACTACGGATATGTTGGGAGGCGGAAAGGTTATTTACATAGGAAATGTGATAAAAAATCAGTTTGGTTCTATTCGAAATTGGCCATTGGGAGCAGCTCTCAGCGTTTTATTGCTGCTGATTACCGCCTTATTAATCTTCATTTATTCTCGTTTTGCAAAAGTAGAAGACATGGAGGTTTTATAGAATGAAAAAGAAAAGAGAAATGAGAAGCGTAATGCAATACTGGGTACGCTATACGCTACTCTGATTTATATTATCTTTTATATTCTCGTCATTGTAATGATTACGTTCTCTTTTAATAACGCGAAACGTAATTTTGCCCGGGAGGGTTTTACCACTTCTTGGTATACAAAGCTGTTTTCCTTTGAGAATACTACTTTGTGGGATGCGCTGATTTATTCTCTGATGATTGCCGTTTTGGCTACTCTCATCAGTGTAATCATTGGAGTGCTTGGTGCATTCGGGCTTTCCAAGTTTGAATTTAAGGCAAAAATTCATTAACGGTATGATTTTTGTTCCGATTATTGTACCTGAAATTGTGCTTGCGGTAGCCATGCTGATTATTTTCATTACCCTGCACATTAAACTTGGGATGGTCACTATTTTAATTGGACACTGTACATTTTGTATTCCCTATACGGTGGTCACCATAAAAGGGCGTATTTCGGGGATAATGAAAACCTTACAGGAAGCGTCCATGGATTTGGGAGCGAATAGAATCCAGACTTTTTTCGAGTTACGATTCCAAGCATTATGCCGGGAATCATCTCGGCGGCATTCTTGAGTTTTACCTTATCGATTGATGATGTTGTGATGTCCAATATGTTAGCCGGGGCAAGTCAGTCCACTTTTGCCGGTTTTTGATTCTTTCTTTAAACCGAACCGGTTTATCCGGCGATGTGAATGCCTTAACAACAATCATGATTGCTTTTAATGGTTGTCGGAATTTTAATCAATGAATTAATTCAAAAGTTAAAAGCAAAATAAAGGAGAAGATTTTTCCTAAAGCAAGTTCTTGTCGCGTGTGCGATAAATATAAATCAATTTAGGAGGGAAAGGATATGAAAGCAATCGTTAAATGGGATTGGTTATCGTAATGGCCTTTGGGGCTGATTGCGTGTAGCAAACCAGGAAAAAGCATCGTCGAAAACCGACGCTGCGAACGGAGGGGCGAGTGGTACTGAGAATGGAGCCGCAACGGATTTAAACATCATGATGTGGGGAGATTATATCTCGGAGAATCTGGTCTCGGAATTTGAAAAGGCAAACAATGTGAAGATTAATTTCACCTATATGTCTGATAATGCCGATGCCGTTAACAAAGCTTACCGCAGTGGCGGAAATGAGTTTGATTTAATTCTTACCTGCGATGCTTATATGGAAGCCTTGATTAAGGGAGGCTATGTTGAAAAGCTGGACTTGAGTAAACTTCCGAATTCCAAGAATTTGAATACGACCTACTGGCATGCCGGAATTAAGGACTATTGTATTCCCTATTTAATGAACTATGTCTATGTAGTATATGATACAAAAAGATGTCCTATAGAAATTACCTGCTATAACGATTTGGTTAAGCCGGAAATGAAGGGACAGCTTGGTTCCATTGACGGAGCTCGTAATTTGTTCCCGATTGCTTTAGTGGCTTTAGGGTATGACCCAATTCAAGGGATGAAAAAGAAATTGCCGAAGCATATGAGTGGCTGAAGAAATTCAATGAAAATACGGTAGCTTATGGCAATACGCAGGAAAATATTATTTCCGGTATGATCAGTGCCATGTTGACTTATGACGGAAATGCGGCTTGGGCAATGGAACAATTGGCAAAAAAGGGTGAAAATACTTTAAAGATTGCGGAATTCAAAAAAGACCCCGTTCAACTTGGAATGGATTTGTATGTCATTCCTACCGGTGCTAAACATCAGGATATGGCGTATAAATTCTTGGATTATATCTTGGATGCGGATGTCATGGCTAAAAATTTAGATGAGTTTCTCTATTCCTGTCCGAATGATGCGGCAATTGAAAAGGCATCCGAAACCCTATCGTAACGGTCCGGCATTTGATTTTGATTATAAAGATCGGATCTTTTTCCAGGAGGATGTAGGGGAAGCCATTAAGATATATGACTCTTACTTCCAAAAACTGAAAGCCGGACAATAAAAGAGGATGGATTATGTATAAATTCAATGAAGAAGAAGTACTGCAAACCTATGCCAACGGCATTCAACTTAGACCCTTAATCGAAGAGAAGTTGGATGCTTTATGGAAAAAGGGAATTTCCAACATCTGCTTTATGGGAATCGGAAGGACTTATGCCAGTAGCCTTCAGGCCTATGTCCACATGAAAGAAAAATCGGCTTTGGAAGTTTTTGTAGAAAATGCAGCAGAATACTTGGCTACCGGGAATAAAAGAATCAATGAAAAAACATTGGTTATTATTTCATCGGTTACCGGTACCACTTCCGAGATGATTGATGCCGTGAATAAAGTACATGAAGTGAAGGCCACTGTATTGGGCTTTATTGATACAAAGATACACCGCTTTTATAAGATGGTCGATATTTGTTTTGCTCCCCCAAAAATGAACAGTTGAAATTCTTTTATGGTAGCGGACAGACTGATGTTCCATGAGGGGGTATTTGAGGAATATCAGGATTATTACAGTCAAGTCGATGCCCATTTTGCAAGGGTTATGGTAGAAGCTGAAAAAGCATGACCAATTTGCTTATGAATATGTAAAACGTCATATCCATGACAAAATGCATTACTTTTTTTAGGAGCGGGAGCAATGTGGCGCTACATATTCTTATGCCATGTGCTATTGGGAAGAAAATGCATTGGATGCGCACCAAGTCGATTCACGCAGCCGAATTTTTCCATGGAATGCTGGAAATCATTGATGAAGAAACACCGGTAACGGTCTTTGTAACGGAGGATTCACAAGAGAAATTGCATTGAGAGCGGTAAGGTTTTTAGATAAAATCAATAAGAACCACGAAGTCATTGATTCGAAAAAGCATTCTGCCGAAGGCTTTTCCGAAAAATACAGAGGCTATCTTTCCCACCATTTAATTCATGCGGTTACCAATAGAATTGATGCCGCCTTGGAGGAAATCAGCGGACACGATATGGATCTCCGCAGGTACTATCGTAAAAGTGGAATATTAAACCATATAAGAGGCAAATTGCATACCTCTTATATGTTCCTTTTCGTCATTTTTATTTAATTTTTAAATTTTTTCTAAAAAGAAAGCAAAAATAGCTAAAGTAAATAGAGAATGTGACGATATATATCGTAACGTTTGAGTTCGTGACATTTTAACAAGAGAAGTCGCGGCACGTCTATTTATAGCGAGTAGCGGAGAAAAGCAGGAGTTCTTTCGCTTGAAACCATGATTCATCGACGATTGTTGCGGGTATGTAGTACGTGACAATTACGTAGTATCCGGACCAAAGGAGAGGAAGTTATGCATTTATCATTGAAGAAGAGGATTATTTCCTGTACTGGCGATGATGCTGATGGTTGGATTTTTTCGCGCTGTATTTTTACCAGTCGACAAGAGATTTAATGGCACAGTCCGAGAGAAGCTCGGAAGCCATTGTCAGTGAAAATCCATTGAAAAAGGAAATTGTGGACATCTGGATTTTCTACGGAAGCAAATGTAAAAGGCGGTTGTAGAGAATCAAAAAGTGCAGGAGCTTTTTGCAAAACGGGACAGAGAAGGCCTTTACGAATATATGCTGCCTACGTATAAGAGTATGAAGGAAGAGTTTCCGCAGGCTCATTTTCATCTTCCGGATTCCGTGTCTTTTCTTCGTATGAATAAGCCTGAGAAATTCGGTGACAGCCTGAAAGATTTGCGTTTTCACGGTAAATGAGGCGAACAGTACTAAAAAGACGGTAAAGGGAATAGAGGCTCGGTGTATCGGGCTTCGGATTTAGAGTGGTTATGCTGGTTTTCTAGTGAGGGAACCTACATCGGAAGCTTTGAATACGGAAGAGAGTTTGGAGTATAGCTTCTAGAGACTTTAAAAGAGTCTTATAACGGAGATTTTCCTGTATAGCTGGAGGATGGAGAAGCAAAATATATTTCTTCTACCATTTCAGAGGATGAAATTGCATTTCCTTTATCCGGAGAAGTTGGATGCCATTCAAAATGGAGAAGTTGTTTTTATGACTTCGAGGATGAGACACAAAACTATTATTGTCTGCCCTTGAAGTCTTTTTGACGGAAAACCTGGGATTTTTAGAGTTTGTGGATGACCGCACGGACCCTAGGATGCAGGAGAGAAACCTTCCGTAAATTGGGAATGGTAGTGCTTGGCATGTGCTGATTATCATTCCTATCCCGCTATGCTCTTTAACCATTGCATTTCGCCCGCTTCATGCCTTGGTAAAGGATGCGGAAGTGATTGCACAGGGAGATTTTACCAAGCACTTTGCAACGAACCGTAAAGATGAGATTGGTATGATCAGTAAGTCTTTGATCGCTATTTCCGGCGGGCTGGAAGGAGATGTTCCATGTCATCGGAGATATGTCCTATAAGGTGGTCAATAACTCGGAAGAGATTTCGTTACCGAGAGAAACTTTCCGCTTCCAACCGGGAGGTATTTCAAAATGTAGTGGATGCGAGCATTGGCTTCCGAGCAGCATGTTTCCGTAGGAGCATGCAAAGTCGGATGATGCAGTTTATGGCAGATCGGATTTCTGCACTGAATGAAAGTGTAAAGCTGATTAATCAGTCTCATCGACAGTGTGATCACTTTGCTACAAATGAATGAACAGACGCTTCGGCAAGAATCGAGGAGAGTATTCTGGATTTGCAGGAAACCTCCGAGAATAACAATGTTAAAATTGAGAAACTGAATGCGGGATCGGTTAAGATTGAAGAAATTGTTCATACTATCCGCCGTATTGCGGATGAGACCAACATTCTGGCACTCAATGCTTCTATAGAGCTGCACGTGCGGGAGAGGCGGGAAGAGGACTTGCGGTTGTAGCAAGCGAAGTGAGTGAGCTGGCTGATCAGTCCAAGACTTCCACGAACTCCATTGCTGACATCTTATCCGGGAAATTGCGGATATATTGACAGCGTAGTGGTTTCCAGTAAGGAAAATAATGAAAAATTGATAGAGGAGTATCCGTTGTACAGGAATCCAAGGCAACCTTCGGTGCAATCAGTACGAGGTGATGGTGGTTTCAGATTACGGATATCACGAAGATGGTAGAACAGATTTACGAAAAGATTGAAACTTTGCAGACCAGCTTCAGCGATATTGTGGAGAAGTCCGACAATACCATGAATAACATAGAAAGTGTCACAGCGATTTTCGGAGTCTCAGACTGCGGCGATGAGTGAAATTACGAACTCATGACAATGCTTTGCGGAAATGTCTGCTGAACTTCGACAGGCCGTATCCAAGTTTAAATATGAATAAATGCGTTATTTGCACTCGGAATGCTTTACCATTCTCCCTCTAAAAATTTTTGGTTTCGGGTCTCTTAGGATGAGAAAAACGCCTCCTTTTCGCCCCTTTTCCCAAAGCTCTCCTCGTGGAAGAAGAGGATTTGGTCTCCGATACGCTTCGCCTCGGAGAGGTTGGGGTCACGATAATCATGCTGTATCTTTCTTTTGAGATTCTGAAGGAGCTCTTCTATTTTTAAGGTGGAAAGTCGGTCTAAAGAAGAACAGGGCTCATCCAGAAGGAGGATTTTCGGCTCAATGCAAAGGGCACGAGCATATACAAAGTCTTTGGGCCTGCCCTCCGAAAGGCTTAGAGCGGAGCGATGGAGCTCTCCGAAATCTCCTCCCAAAAGTCCTACGTCTTCTAAGCTTTTTGCCGGATTAATTCTTTCTGCTCGGCTTTTGTTCTTGATACCGTAGTACTCTAAGGCATAAGTCATATTTTTTATAAATGGAAAAAGGAAAAGGACTGGGGTTTTGAAAGACCATGGCAATCTGCTCCAGTCGCTTTTTCTTTTTTTGTTTGTCAGATTTTCCCCGGAAAGAAAGATTTCTCCTTCCATAGAGGCTTCTTTATTTTTCCAAAAAGAAGACCGTTCAGGCTCTTTTAAGAGAGTGGACTTTCCGCAGCCGGAGCTTCCCAGAAGACTGTGATGCTTTTCTCCGAATTTGAAAGTGCAGATTCCGGAGGATTTGTCTTTACCATAGGAAAGGACTCAGATTTTTCACTTAAAATGGGTTCGTAGATAAAATGGGACTCTGTAGATTCGGTAGACATTTTTATTCTCCTAAGATGTTATTTGATATCCGTGTATACTTCTTTTAAAAATTAACTTTTTGAACCGGGAAAAGCTATGCCAATAGTTCTTATTTTTGCCATTTTCTATGGCAGTAAGCGGTCAGAAGGCTGGCTATTCCGTTTCCAATGAGCAGAAGGAAGAGCATCACCAAAGCGGTTCCGTAGGCTCTGGATAAGGAGGAGCCACCTTGCACCAGCAGCAGATAAAGATGCAGGGGAAGCGCCATGGCCGGGGACAGTAAGGAAGTGGGACTTTTCGCAAAGGCGACTCCTCCGGTAAACAAAATCGGCGGTGTGGCCCCGAGAGCAAAGCAAAAGGCCAAAAGCATGGTGGAAATAAGCTCCGGTAAAGTATAAGGAAGCACAAGCTTTCTCAAGGTGTAGCCCTTTTAGAGCAGCCCAGACTTTCGGAAGACTGGAGGTAGCTTTTTCGGCACTTCTTCAAATATCTTTTTCCATACGGATCTCCATGAAGGGGAAAAATCATAATGGCCCAGAGCGATAGCGCCGGAAAGCACCGAACGCCCCAGCTTCAGTTGGTATACAAATAAGCTGTAAGAGAAGAGTCCCCAACACAATGGATGGAACGCCGGAGAGCAGGTGAATGAAAGAAGTGCAGGCTCTCTTTTTTTCTGTCTTCCTTCGCATAAAAAGACCATGAAAATGGCGGTAAAAAAGCTTGGCAGTCCCTGAAAGTACTAAAGGCCGTAAGGAAAAAGGCCAAAGAACCGGTGATGGCGGGGAAGATTCCGCCCTCTTCGCCTAAAACCATTCCCTTTGGTGCTTCCAGAAGAAAGCTTTGGGGAGATGACCTTGTATCCCTTTGTAAAAATATAAAGAAAGAAAAACAGCAGGGCGGAAAAAAATCAGCAGGAAGGAAAAGGAAAGCTGTACAGGAAGAGAAGTACAGCGGAAAAGACCGAGAGCGCCTTTGCCTCTTTCCTGTCAAAATACAAGGAGACGAGGCGCCTTTGCCCTATTTTTCCGCATTGTAGAAGGAGACTTCGTAGTCCCTATTCGATGAAATGCCTGAGATGTAGACGCACTGCGCGGTTTTTCCACCATTTTCACCAGCAAATGAATCAGCGCGACCAGCAGTAAAAGCACAAGCCCCGAGGCATAGAGGGCGTGGTAGTGGAGAGAATGATACTCCCGCGCTGCCCATTTCCAGTGCAATGAGTGATGCGATGGTTTCTCCTTTGGAGAGGAGCTGGGAAAAGGTTGGCATTTCCCACCACCATCATCACCGCCATGGTTTCTCCCAGCGCTCTTCCGCTTCCCGAGCAGAAAGGCAAGGAAAATGCTTTGAAGGGAAGAGGGGAGAATCAGCTCTTAGGATAATGTATGCGGGAGAAAGTCCCAGAGCTCTTGCCTCTAAAAAGTATTGTTCCTTTGATTTCACCATACTGTCCGTGATGGAATCCACCATCAAAGGGAAAAATCAAAATAGAGAGCAGGATAGAAGCCAGTAAGACGCAGGAGCCGGTGCTCACGCCCATTTTTCAAAAAGAGAGGCTTTTCCTACTGTTAAACCGATAAAGCCGTAGACCACGGAAGGGATGCCGGAAAAGTAAGTCCAAAAGAGGATAGAGGATGCGTCTTCCCTTATCCCCAAAAAGTAAAAAGGCGAAGAAAATGCTGCAAACCCAGAGACAAAATTGTGGAGAGCAACAGGGCAAGGAAGGAAAACGGAAATAGAGCCCATCAGAAAGTGGAAAATGCCGAAGGAGGCTGTTCCGGTGAATGCCATGGGGTTCCATTTGGAACTGAACAAAAAAGAAGGCAGAGAAACATTTTCAAAGAGAGGAAGGGATTCCTTTGCCAGAAAAAGAAAGAAAAAACTCAGAATACCGATGGAGAGAAACAAAAAGCATAAACGAAAAAAAGAAAGAGAGTTTTTCCAGCTTTCTGCTTTTGAGATTCCGCATTTTTTTCTTTCCTTTTCTACCTGGAGCGAACAAAGAATGACTCAGTCCTGTATTTTATTCTAGAAGAATCAAAGAGTGGGTGTCAAACCAAAAATTACATAAGAACTTTTCATGCAGTATAGCTTTGAAAAAGGGGGCAATCTGAGCGCCCCGATTTCAAAGCTATACGCATGGAAAGCTTTTTGTAATTTTGATTCTTAACAAGTGGCGCAAGAGAAGCCTGAGACCTCTTGTTCATAACGAGTATCGCTCGTAAAAGCGTGCGATACCGCTTTACAGCCCTGTCTTTATGCCATTCTTATTTGGTGAAAGCAGGAATGTAGCCGTTTGCCACAACCGCGTCGTAGCCTGTCTCGGAGAAAACGTAATCGATGAAGGCCTGCTGGTTCTTTGTGACAGGCTTTCCGGTAACGAACATAACCGGTCTTTGAATCTTTGTAGTCACCGCTTAAGATCTTCTTCGGAAGCTTCTACACCGTCAACCTTGATTTCTTTTCAAAACAGTGCTTTCTTTGTTTGCTTTTGTTAAATGCACCGAATCCTACATAGCCGATACCGTTCGGATCGTTTGCCACATTGGTATGCGAGCTCTGTCATGGAAGCGGACTGGGTAGCGGAAGGGGTGATTTTCTAGTCTCCCCATTACTGCCTTCTGGAAAACTTCACAAGCGCCGCCGGAAAGGTCGCGGATGTACACATGAATCTCATCATCGGAAAGAGAGGAATCCACCTGATTCCATTTGGTATATTCTCCGTCGAAAAATCTCTGTAAGGTTTGCCGTATCCAGATTTTTCCAGCTTATCCGCATTGGGGTTCTTGCTGCTGACCGACACGGTTAAAGCATCCTTTGCCACTTCAAAAGCTCTTTATAGTTCTTACCGAGACTCTCTACTCTTTATCTTTAATGTCTCTCGCCAGCATACTCGAAGTCAGCGGTGCCGTCGACAGCAGCCTCTACCCCACGCCGGATCCGCCCGGAGCGACATAGATGGAGATGTTCTCCTTCGGGAAAGAAGCATCACCTTGTCCCGTGTCTCATACTTCTCGGTAAAGGAAGAAGCTAAAGAGGACATAATGGGGTACAAAGAGGTGGAACCGCAGAATAAAAATCTGTGCCTTTAAAAATCGGAACTGTCGGAAGAAGCTTCTACCTTGCTTTCTCCCTCTTTAGCCGTAGTGCTTTCTGTCGCAGTTTTCCTTTGTCACTTGTCAGCCGCAGTGGTGGAAGCCGTAGCTTCCCTTGCACCGCAGGCTACCAGAGAAGAAGCCAGAAGAAGGCCGCTGAGTAATAAAGATAGTTGTTTTCATCATTTTCTCCCATGGAATTGCATAAATGAATCTCTCTGCACTGAATCAGAAGTTTTCATGCTTTTCGTATCAAAGAAGATACTGCTGAAACAGTCCTGCTATGGGGAAGATTAAGGACCAGGTCAAGTGCAGAAAAAGCTGATAAAGAGAAAAGTTTGATAAAAGAGAAATAGTATGAAACGACAGTTTATTTGCTGTAAGCAAGAAGAAATGTATGCTACAATTTATTGAATGATAAATCAATAATGAAAGGGCCCTTCTGAGGAAGGAAGACCTACAAAAGTGTAAGTAATATGTTGTTTGTAGCAGGAAACTATGAGGTCTGAGAAGATGTACCTGAAGCTTGTGGAGGATTGCCATGAATGAGAACAAGAAAAAGGATGAGCTATGGCGCTCCGATGCCAATTCTTATGGGGAGTTAATTCGAAACATTGGCTCTCTACTGGAAACCGGTAAGAAGCAGGCAGTGTCCGCTGTGAATCAAGCCATGGTTAGAACCTACTGGGAAATCGGTAAGCATATTGTGGAGTATGAACAGGCAGGTAATGAGAAAGCGGAATATGGCTCTGAGACTCTGAAAAGGCTTTCTAGAGATTTGACGGAACGATACGGTAATGGCTTCGGAATGAGCAATATCAATAAGATGCGAAAGTTTTATTCGCTGTACCCAATTTTGCAGACAGTGTCTGCAAAATTGAGCTGGAGCCATTACGTAGAGCTCTTAAAGATTGAAGATTCTATGGAACGGTCCTTCTATCTAAAAGAATGTGAACAGGAGAACTGGGGCGTTCGGGAACCCGAAGACAGATGAAGAGTATGCTGTTTCAGCGTTTGGCGTTGAGCAAAAGACAAAACGGAAGTAATCCGGCTTTTCAACAGCAGGACAGGTGGTTGAGAAGGCAGAGGATATTCTGAAAGATCCTTATGTTTTTGAGTTTGTCGGTTTGCCGGAACTTCCGGTATACAAAGAGGGAGATCTCGAAAATGCGCTGGTTAACAACCTGAGTCAGTTTCTGTTGGAGCTTGGCAAAGGATTCACCTATGTGGGCAGACAGCAGAAAATCAATATCGGCGGAAGAATCTATAAGGTCGATTTGGTCTTCTATCACCGTATCCTGAAGTGCTTTGTCCTTATTGATTTGAAGCGAGGCGAGGTACAACATGAGGATATTGGACAGATGAACCTATATCTAAACTACTTTCGTGAAGAGTTGAATACGGAGGGCGATACCGAGCCTATTGGAATTGTGTTGGGAGCCTATGAGGACAAACTGATGGTTAAGTATGCGACACAGAACATTTCCAATCAGCTGTTCGTCAGTCGGTATCAACTCTATTTACCGAACAAGGAGCAATTAGAACAGGAAGTACGCCGTTTTTTGAGGGAAGAATAGATTAAGGTATATGATGTGGACATTCAAAATTTAGCTTGTGATTTTCTTTGAATTTCCTTGGAAGAGATATATTCTATATGGTTTTTCAAAGTGGTATTTATTTTATGCAGAGTAGCTTCGACTAGAATGGAAAGGAACTCCATTTTAGCTGGAAAACAAAAATCTATCGGCGAAAAAGAGAAAACCAGCACTGTAGGAAAGGGCGGATCTTAGTTCGTCCACTAAGGAGGAACTCACATGTCTATGGTGAAAAAGATACGATTGAAGCAAAAAGGGTTTTGCTATTCAAATTTATACTGAGGACTTTAAAAATGACTATATAAGTCTAACGGATATTGCAAGATATAAAAACGTGCATGAACCTCAAAGATGTTGTTAAAAACTGGTTGAGAGTAAGAGATACAATTGAATTTCCTTGGTCTCTGGGAGACTATTCATAATCCGAGTTTTCAAAGGGGTCGAATTCGACCCTTTAGAAAGGAAGCAGGAACAAAATGCATTTACATTATCGCCTCAGAGATGGATTGAAAATACAAATGCAATCGGGATTGTTTCTAAATCCGAGAGGTGGGGGAACGTTCGCTCATCCTGATATAGCGATGGAGTTCGCTTCATGGATTTCAGCAGAGTTTAAGCTCTATCTAATCCAAGATTATAAGAGGCTTAAGTCAGATGAAAAACTCTAAAATTATCATTAGGTTGGAATCTTAATCGAGAAATTTCTAAGATTAACTATAAAAATCCATACAGATGCAATCAAAGAATATCTCTTAAAGGATCTTACCAACGAGCAGTTATCTTATAAATACGCAAGTGAAGCGGATATGCTAAATGTTGCCTTATTTAACAAAAAGAGCAAAAACAGTGGCGTGAAGAGAAATCCGAACCCTAAAAGGTAATATGAGAGACTATGCAAGTTTAAATGAATTATTGGTACTGGCCAATATGGAAAAGCTACAATGCAATTCTTATCGGAAAAGGCATGGATCAAAAAGAAAGAATGATAGAGCTAAGAAAGCTGCAAGAACTCAGTTGATGTCAATTGAAAAAGTTGAACCATACAGGAATTAAGAGTTTTGAGGATAAGGTCAAAGAAATAGATTAGATATCTATAAAAATTCCGGTAAATCGATGAGCGTTTATACTTTTTTAGGACGAGTAAGAGGATATAATATACTGCCCGTCTCCCATTTCATATTCATTTTTGCATAAATACCCTGTAATCTGTTTAGAGAAACGCTATATTGGAAAAAGGAATTTTTCTTTTTCGAGAGAGATAGCTAAGATCAGGACGTATAATGATAAAGTGATTAGAGAGGAAGATTCATAGGTTAAGACTCGAGTTTAAGGGAGCATTTCTTACCGGGCTTATGCGTAAGCTAAGCTTTACAGCTGTCAAAAATAAACGGGATCCGCGGAGCCAACTTCGACGGAAAACGACTCTGGACAGGGGAAGAAGCTGCCGGAGAGCAGGGGCTTGTAGTCAGTCCGGAAGACGTGGGAGTATCGGTAAATAAGGGACGGAAATGGAGACAGCTTTGCCGGCGGACTATACTTTGCCGGTAAAGGATGAGTATGTCTATGAATATTTGGGCTTAAAATTCAAGCTTTTCCGAGAAGATTAGGAAGCTATGAGGGCAAAAGACATCGTGATGCTGGACGATCAAAGCCCTATCGACCGGGACTTAAAGTATGGATTGCCGAGCTTTTAGTAAACTGACAGAAGAGCAGAAAGTGCGGAAGTTGCAGATGGGAGACGGCTACGCGAAAAAGTGGCAGGAGAGTCTTAACCGAATCGGCACCATCGGCATGTTTGAAAAGAGCCTTTCCTTTGAGGAAGAAATCGGGAAGATTACAAAATGCGACAATCATACTGTTGGAGAGTCCAAAGACGGAAAATACAGCTATTATCTTAGTGTGTAAAATAGCACAGCGGATGCAGAGACGATAGAGGAATTGAAACAGACAACGGTAGAGATTACGGAGAAAAGACCGTCCGGAAAACGGCTTTTGTTTTATCCGAAAAGTCCGATTTGGAAAACACCATGGCTTTTTCCGACACCTCAAAATGCGTTACGGACTTAAGTAATCTGCAGACCAAGGATATTGACGGAAAAGGGTTCAGCGGAAGCGATTTTTCCGATGACGTACCGCGGTCAATGTCTTTACACCGTGCAGTCCCTGCGTGCAGGAAATTCCGGACCCTTGCGGGAAATACAGAAGGAAATGACAGCGAGGCGTCAATATCGTTGCGGTGACGCGTGGATCAGACTCGGAGAAACCGGAGGCTGGAGAAGGCGAAAGCTGATTCGGAAAGAAGCAAAGGCAGAGTATCCTTCCTGCTTCCGGATCAAAGCAATTTTAACGGCAGACCAGCGGGATTCAGGCGTTTCCGCTTTCTTCGTGGATCAAGAAGGGCAGATTGTGGGCGAGACCCTATTCCGGCTCCCATAATAAAAAGGTTGGATTGAAATCATAGAGAGAGGTGGCTAAAAGAGCAGAGTGACTGGCTAAAGTAAAAGTAGACGGACTAAAGTAAAAGTAGACAGGCTAAAAGCAGACTGACTCAGCAAAGCAGTAAAGAGGGAATATGAAACAGAAAATTTTAAAGTCCCCGGTTGACTTCCTGGTTCTCCTCCATGCATAGGCATCGCTACGATGCACATAGAGGGTGCATCGGGAGAAGCACTGGTGGTAATGAATAAGGCAATCAGAGTGTATGGAGTGTATAGGCATTGGATAAGTTAAAAGAATTCATCAACGGAAAATCAGATAAATATAAAGCAAGAAACAATCTACGACACATCTTTCAATCCTTTTTGGTTTTTAGTGACCAATTCCTTCTTGAGGGATTTAAAACGGGAAAAATTTATAGTGGAGAATTAAAGTTAACTTTGTGTTCCCTGGAATGAATTGTTATTCCTGTCCCGGGAGCCAAGGGTTCCTGCCCTATTGGGGCTTTACAGGGCTGGTGATTGGCAGCCGAATTACAGTTCAGCTACTACGTGTGGGCTTTCTTTTGTGGGAGCACTGATAGGAAGAGGTGTTTTGCGGATACCTTTGTCCCTTTGGACTGGTGTGATTTATTGCATAAGATTCTCTTTGTGAAGAAGATAGACCTTTGGCGCGATAAGCCTCACGAAAAGCGGATATCTTATCTTACTGGTCTCGTCATTCTCCTTCCTCTGCTTTTGTGGATATTATAGGACAGGGAGCGCCTTATTTTTGCAAACTGGATGTCCTGTGGGAATGCTGGAGGGAGGAGTTCTCTGGTTTGAGTGGACACTAGTATGCGGGGAGCCGTAGGCTTTCTCTATGCATGGAAGGGCTTGATTTTGCTTCTGGACCATCCTCCTTTCCATAATCATTTACCGACCCTTCAGGTACATCTGTCCCTTGGCGCGATTTATTCTCCTCTTTAATTCCGTGTCCTTTTTCCGATGCATACTCTGGATCATCAGAAGTGTATTCACTGTGGAAGATGCGAGGCGGTTTTGCGAGATGCAATGTGATCCGGTACAAAACTGCAATGATTTGGAGTGTATCCGTTGCGGAAAAATGTAAGAACGCCTGCCCGGTAGATGCCATTGCCTGCGGTGTAACAAACCGAAAGAACAGGCCGGGGCGGCAGAAGTGAAAGTGAAGGCCCAGCATGAACATCCTTGTCGTGGAAGATGATCAAAGTATCCGAGAGGCATCGCAGCGTTCCTCTCGGAATTTGGCTATACCATACTGGAGCCGGAGACGGGCGAGAGGCCCTTTCAAAATTCAACAAAGAGCTTCATCTTGTTATTTTGGATATTCAGATTCCATTTGTTAACGGTCTCGAGGTCTTTAAAGGAGATTCGAAAAGCAGAGCAAGCCCCTGTTCTCATTCTTACCTTTAGTGATGAGGAATATAAGATTGATGCTTTCATCTGCAGACGGCTATATGGAAAAAGCCCTTTTCCCCGCCGCTTTTTAAAGGCGAGAATCGATCTTTAATCCAAAAGAGTTACGGGCAGGCGGATAAGTTTCTATATAAAAATGTAGAGGTGGACTTTTCCGCTACACTGCGAAATTGGATGGAAAGCCTGTGGATATGAATGCCAAGGGAAGTAGAGATTTTAAAGTATCTTTCCGAAATGAAGGTCGGGCACTCAGCAGGACGCAAATACTGGACCATGTGTGGAAGGAAACGGAAGAAATCCCCTTCGACAGAGTGATTGATGTATATCAGGAGCTAAGAAGAAAACTCGCTGGACTGCATTTTTACCATCAGAAATGTGGGCTATAAGTTGGAGAAAGAATGAAAAATTTTAAAGTATTTTGAAAAATGTTCATACTAGCTTTTTCTGTTCTTGGAATCATTATTCTCTTGATTCATCTCTTGGTCTTTTTCTTCTTTCCCATAAGCTATCTTGAGCAGAGGAAGGAAGCCATTACGAATCGGGCAAATGAAGTTTTCCCGCCGGCATGGAGGGAAAGTCCCTTACAGAAATAGAGAATACTTTTGGCTCTTTACTCTAAAAGCAGCGATATTCAGGCTTTCGTGAAGAAAGGTGCGGAGAGCCAATCGATTCCCGTTGACGCAGAATATTCCATAGATGATACGGTTCCCATTGATTTTTGAGCAGTAAGACGAACTCGATGATTATAGAAGAAAGGGAGATCAAAACGAATACGGGAGAGAGGCTGAGCTTACTGTTCTTCACTGCAGTGAGTATGCAAAAGGAAGCTGAAGGCACTAAGTCTTCAATTCTTGCCCTATTCTCTTACGATTTCCCTTTTGTTTTCCATAGTGGTTTCCTTTAGTGTATGCGAAAGCGATTAAAAATAATATTTCGGAAATTAAAAACGGACAGACAAGATGATTGCGTTAAATAGAGGCGTGTTTTGCCGGTTGACACCAAAGACGAAAGTTGGTGAGTTAAAGGCCCAAAATCAATGCTCTGTATCGAAGTCTCTTGCAAGCCATTGAAAATGTAGAAACAAAAATCAGGAGATTTTTAAAGCTGGAAAAGCTGAAATATGACTTTTTTAAAGGGGCTTCCCATGAGCTGAAAACCCTCTTGCGAGTCTGAAAATCATTCTGGAAAAATATGCACAGTACAATATCGGAAGTATAAGGATGAGACCTCTATACCGGAGAATGTATAGCCACTGTAGACAGCCTTTAGCCAAAAGTATTTCCCGGATTTTATCTCATTCTTTGGAAAAATTTAAAAGAGGATGAAGAAGTCTGGAGATCTCAGCCTGTACTGCTTAGCGTTTTAGAAAAATACGAGGTTTTACTGCAGCAGAAAAACTGCATTTACAAAATCGTTTAGCGGATGAAAAGCTCTATATCGGAAAAGCTGGCTCTAAAGATTATTTTATCCAACTTATTGAGCAATGCGGTAAAAATATACGGAAGAAGGGAACTATAGAGATTTATGCGAAAGAAGGCCTGCTCTATGTGGAGAACAGTTCTGCGAGCCATGGAAGTGAAGTAGGTGCCGGACTGACAGTGAAAAACCTCTCGATACGGATAAACTCTACGCTATGAATTTTTGATTTAAATAAGGAAAACAGCAACGGTCTGGGTTTATATATTGTGAGCACTTTACTGAAGAACTACAAGATTCCCTATGAGGCCTCGGAAAGAGACGGAAAATTTATCTTTTGCATAAAGTTATCAAGATAGAGAAGCTTAAAGGAGGAAATATGTTCATCTTAGGAATTAAACCAAGAGGGCATGGAAACGGAAATCGCCGTATTTCGTACTATCGAAGAGGGAAGAGCCTTTATTTCAAAGTGGACGGCTACCGCCGCGAGGGAAGAAGAGGGCTTTCATGAAAGCTTGGACATCAGGAAGCCTGAAGCATTTGAGCTGCATTACAATGGCAACATCGTTCCTTTTTAGCAAGTTCATGTTTACCGAAGAGGGGATATAGACATTTTCTGGAAAGAAATACCGGATTTGAGTTCTCCCGGAGACGGCAGCATGGTGGAAGGCTGTACCTGAGTGGATGCTTATGCGATTCCCAATGAAGAAGTGAAAGATTATATCGAAAGAGGGAGCTTCAGTACATAAAAGGGCTCTAGAGGAAAAAGGGTTATGAGGCGGACTAGATCCTCACTTCAGTTCAGAAGATGGAGAAGCTGTGCTTTACAGAGGGAACGGAAGACTGGCATTTTTTGACGCTATGGATCCGGGCTTTGAGAAGATGATGCAGAGGAACTACTTAAGGAAGCGGAGCTCTAAATCTCTTTCTTTTCTTTTTATGGTAGAATTTGCAAGGCTAGTATTGTAAAGACGATAGGAGGGCTATATGGAAGACGAGAGAACATTCAGATAGAGGGAAATATAGTTTAGGGGATGTGGTGATTGCCAATGAGGTGCTTTGCCATCATTGCCGGGATTGCGGCAACCGAGGTGGAAGGCGTGCATTCCATGGATGGAGGTTGGTCAGGACGTTCATTTCAAGCTCGGTATCAAGGACCTTGCAAGAGGCGTGAAGGTGCAGGTAAGAGATGGAGAGGTCAAGGTGGACTTAAGCCTCAATATGGGAATACGGCTATGCTATCCCGAAGGTTTTCGACCTTGTGCAGGATAAGGTTTCCGCAAGTATCAACAATATGACGGGACCCAATGTTTCCGAGGTCAACATCAGGATTTCCGGAGTGGTAGATAAAAGAGAATGAATAGAGAGAAGAAAGAAGTCATAAGTTTAAGCTCTTTATTTTCCAATCTCTTTGAGGGGAGGAGAAGGAAGAGCAGATCAGTCACTATTCCTTTGAAAAAGAGGAGGATGATGAGGGATGTCATTGCCTTTGATTGTCTTCTCCGATGAGGAAAGAAGGCGTATTTAGAGGCGGAGGTGCTGAAGATTTTGGAGCGACTTCCCGAACTGGACAGCATGATTAATGCGGATACGGAAGGCTGGACCACAAAGAGAATGAGTAAGACCAGATCTTACGGTGCTTCGCCTTTCTCTTTATGAACTGAAATTCCAAGAGGAAATTCCGAAGAAGGTTGTTCTGAATGAGGCGGTGGAAATTGCCGAAGTATGGCGGTGCAGATTCCGGCTCCTTTGTAAACGGTGTGTTTGCGGATTCTTCCGAAGCTTTCCGAACTTTCCGAAAGTGTAGAGAAGAAGGGAAAAAAAGAGCGAGAGGAGCGGGAAAAGAAAGAACAGAAAAATTCTTCTTTCCACATCGTGCTGAACAAGAAAGATTAGTTTATGGAAAGAGTTTCCAGAAGGAATATACGGTCTCGCAGGTCAATCGCTATCTTTCGCGGAATGATGCAGGAGGATTTCTTTCTTTCTCACCTTACGGTATCCGGAGATTTCCAACTTGAAAAATGCACCCGTCGGGACATATTTATTTTGACACTTAGGACCGTCTTCGCAGCTTTCGGGCATCATGTGTTTGCCGGAAAGAGGGCGGGGCTTGGTTTTCGCTTGGAAAAATGGTATGAAAGTGCTCTGCACGGGAAGAATCGGCCTCTACGAGCAGGGGGAAGTTATCAGATTTATGCGGATTCCTTCCAGCTTGCGGGGCAGGGTGACCTCTACCTTCGCTTTGAAGCGCTGGAAGGAGCTCATGGAAATGGGGCTCTTCGATCCCATGTATAAGAAGCCGATTCCGAAGTATGCAAGGCGCATCGGCGTGGTTACGGCAAGCTCCGGCGCGGCGGTGAGGGATATTGTGCAGATTGCAAGACGGAGAAATCCCTTTGGGAAATTACGCTATTCCCGGCTCTTGTGCAAGGAGGAGGGTGCGGTGGCTTCGATTGTGCGGGGAATAGAGAGACTGGATAAGCTTGGTCTGGACGCTCTCATTGTAGGGCGAGGAGGCGGATCGATAGAAGACCTTTTGGGCCTTCAATGAAGAAGAGGCGGTAGCAAAGGCAATCTTTGATGCGGAGACGCCCATTATTTCCGCAGTCGGGCATGAGACAGACACGACTATTGCGGATTTTGTCGCGGATTTACGCGCGCCGACACCGTCTGCCGCTGCAGAGCTTGCGGTCTTTGACTATATGCAGTTCGTAGATGATTTAAGCTCCTATACCTATAGCTTTCACGAGAATCGAGAAGAAAATCCTTTTTCCTCAGGCAAAGACTGAAGGAGATAGGGAGTTGAAATTCTCTGTTCTGCACCCCAAGGCTATTTTTACAGGGAAAAACAGCATCGGCTCTTGGATTTACAGAATCGCTTGCAAAATCAGATGGGGAAGGCTCCCTGCAGAGCGCCAAGGAGAATTTGCAAGATTACGGCACTTTTGCAAAAGCTTATGGAGCGAAGACTCAGTGAAGATAAGGCGCGTCTCAGTCGTCTATCAGAGCTTTCCGCATCTTATAGAGGAAAAGCTTTTAAAGGCAAGGCACAGGATTAGCGAGCTATCAGGATTTTTCCCTGCTGTATGGAGGAGAAGCTACAGGAAAGCAGACATCGAATGCAGCTTCTTTCGGAGCAGTTTGATGCACCTTTCTCCCTTCGTCTTCTTTTCAAACGGTTACTCCTATGTTCGAGACGAGGAAGGGCGCAGGGAAGCAGTGCAGAAAAGCTCAGGAGAGCTTTTGGAACTGCATTTCTCGGACGGCTCTGCAAAAGCCGGGGTGGAAGAGATTAGCAATAAAAAGTCTCAGTAAAGATGAAGATGCATGGATTTACGAAAGCCGATTTAGTAGAAGATAAGAAAAATAGGTCAAAACTAAAAATTACTACGGAATAAAAATAACATAAGAGGAGAGTTTAGGCTATGATAGAGGGAAATGAAGAGAAGAAAGCAGTAGTGGAGGATGGGCAAGTGGTGTTCACTCCGGATACAAAGGTGGATAAGGCAGACAATGCAAAAAGCGGAGAAGAAAAAGGATTTAAGCGAGATTTTTACGGACTTGGACGGCCTTTTGCAAAAGATGGAGGGCGAGGAAAGTCTGGAAAAGAGCTTTGCGATCTATGAAAAGGCGGTGGCCCTTTTAAAGGAAGCGAATTCCAGTATTGACCGCATCGAAAAGCAAGTCCGTATTTTTAGACGGTGAAGAGGGAAAATAATGGGTATCAAAGAGGCACTCGGGAAAAAGAAAGAGGCGGTGGAAGGTATTTTTACGGAGTTTCTTAGCGGAAGAAAAGGGCTTTGACCGAACCGGCAGAGAGGCGATGAACTATAGCCTTATGGCACCGGGAAAGAGGATTCGCCCGATCTTAGTGGAGGAAGCATTTTTTCTCTGCTGCAAAGAGGAAGAGAAGGAAGTGCTTCTTCCGATTTTACATTCCTTTATGGCTGCCATCGAAATGATTCACAGCTTTTCCCTTTGCCATGATGACCTGCCTGCTATGGACAATGACCGCGTGCGGAGAGGGCAGGACTCCACCTGGGCACATTTTTCGGAGGCGCAGGGAATCCTTGCGGGAGACGCCCTCTCGCTCTATGCTTTTCAGGCGGTTTTGGAAACTTTTCAGAAAGAAAAGAGAAAGAATCCCTCGCTTTCCCGCTATGAAGGAAGAGTGCTTTCGGCACTTCTTGTGCTCTCGAGAGAATCCGGCATAGACGGCATGGTGGGCGGACAGGTCGTGGATCTTGAAAAAGAGGGACAGCCTCTTTCCGAAGAGGAGCTCTTCTTTATTATGGAGAAGAAGACGGCGGCACTGCTTCGGGCATCTCTTCTTATGGGGGCTATTTTTAGGCGGCGCAGAGGAAAAAGTGCAGGAGGAGATTGCTCTTTACGGGGAAAACCCTCGGTTTCGCCTTTCAGATTCGGGATGATATTTTAGACGAAATTCTACGACGGAGGAACTCGGAAAGCCGGTACATTCCGATATGGAGGAAGGAAAGACAACGGCTTATTCCTCTACGGAAGAGAAAGGGCGGAAGAGAAGGTAAAAAGAGTATACAGAAAAGGCCATTTTTGCCTTAGAAAAATTTGCATCGAGGACTTTTGACAGAGATAGATAAAGCCGGTGCAGATGGAGATAACGCCTATCTTTTCCTAAAGGAATTGGCGGTTTTCCTTGCAAGCAGGAAAAAAATAAAGTTATGAAGTTCTTATTTTTCAGAATGATTGAAACTTCCGCGGGCTGTCTTAGGCAGACCGAATAGAGGAAAACAATAAAAAGGGTTTATTTATGTTACTGGAGAATGTCACTGGGGCAGAGGATGTACGAAAGCTGTCCCTGAAAGAGCAAAAAATCTTAGCGAAGGAAGTCCGACGCTTTATCATAGAAAAAATGTCCGACAATGGAGGACACCTCGCCTCAAATCTTGGCGTGGTAGAGCTGACCATTGCCTTATTTCATACGCTGAACCTCCCGAAGGACAAAATTGTCTGGGATGTGGGGCACCAGTGCTATACGCATAAAATTCTCTCGGGAAGACGGGATGACTTTGCACTCCTGCGAAAGTTTAAAGGCATCAGCGGTTTTCCGAAGCGGGAGGAGAGTCCATACGACAGCTTTAATACAGGACACAGCTCGACCTCTATTTCCGCGGCACTCGGTATTGCAGAGGGCGAGATCTTTTGGGAGAGGACTATACCGTTCTTGCCGTAATCGGCGACGGAGCCCTCACTGGCGGTAGGCTTACGAAGCCTTAAACAATGCTTCTAAGATGAAAAGAATTTCATTATCATTTTAAATGACAATGAGATGTCGATTGCGAAAAATGTGGGCGGAATGTCCACTTATCTGAACGGTATCCGTTCCCATAAGGGCTATACACGGTTTAAGGAAAATCTGGCGAGCAGTCTTGGGAAAATTCCGGTGGTCGGAGATCGACTGGTGGAGCGCCTGAAAACACGAAGAACTCCATTAAACAGCTCCTTGTGCCCGGAATGCTTTTTGAAAATATGGGTCTAACGTATCTCGGGCCGGTGGATGGGCACAATCTTCATGCTTTGGAGCAGGTTATCCATGAGGCAAAAACGCATAGACCACGCAGTCCTTGTACATGTGGGTTACGAAAAAAGGAAAGGGCTATGTTCCGGCGGAGCAAAAATCCCAGTGTATTTTCATGGCGTCGGACCCTTTGACATTGCTACGGGAAAAAGTAAAAAGAAAGTACGGAGAAGAGTTACACGGATATTTTTGCGGAAAGTCTGATTAAAGAGGGAAAGGAAGATTCGAGAATTGTAGCGATTACTGCGCCATGCCGGACGGGACAGGTCTTTGACAAGTCTGAAAAGGCCTTTCCGAAGCGTTTTTGATGTAGGCATTGCGGAAGCTCTGCGCGGTAACCTCGCAGCAGGTCTTGCGAGTGCAGGCCTAAAGCCGGGTTTTTGCGGTATACTCAAGCTTCTTGCAAAGAGCCCTACGACCAAATCATGCATGATGTCTGCTTGCAGAAGCTTCCGGTTGTCTTTGCGATTGACAGAGCCGGCCTGGTAGGGGCGGACGGAGAAAACACATCAGATTTTCGATATTTCCTACTTGAGAAGTATTCCGAATATGACGGTTATGGCGCCGAAGAATGCGAAGGAGCTTACGGAAATGCTGCATTGCCGTGCAGTTTTCAGGGACCGATTGCGATCTGCTACCGGAGAGGGACGGCTCTACTGAGGCTTTTCTGAAAAACAGGAGCCGATAGAGTACGGGAAGGCGGAGATATTAATTGAAGGTTCGAAGCAAAGGGAAGAGACACAGACAGTAGAGAAAACGGAACAGACAGCTGAACATAGAGAGAAAAGACGGGAAAAATAGTGCTTTTTTGCTCTTGGCTCCATGGTTTCAACTGAGAGCATATCGTGGAGAAAATGGCAAAAAAGGCGTGAACTTAAGTCTCGTGAATGCCCTGATTTGCCAAGCCGATTGATACGGAAATGCTGGATAAACTTTCTGAAAAAGGCTATAGAAAGATTCTCACGCTGGAAGAGGGGGTGCGGCTCCGGAGGCTTCGGTGAAGGGTGCTGTCCCACATGGAGACGCACTGCCAAAGAGGTATTTAGAAAATATCACCTCCCTCGACGCCTAGTGTGGAGCACGGTGATGTTTCCACCCCTGCGAAAAATGCTGGGAATCGACTCGGACAGTATTATAGAAGGGCTGGAGGAGAAGGGATTTTTATAAAAATAAGGGCTGTAGAAAGTAGTTTCTACAGTCCCTAGAATCAAATACGCTAAAAATAGGAGGTCTAAACAGTACGTTCATATCTATGCTATACTGAATTTAAGAGGTTAAAAATATCTATTTGAAAAAGGTGGTGGAGATGAAACTTTTTCATGGAAGTAATGTTATCGTGAATACACCTCGAATACTAACTAAACTTTCGAGCTTTGGATTTTGGCGCAGGGTTTTATCTGACTTCCAGCAAAGAACAGGCGAGGAAATGGGCGAAAGCTGTCACAAGAAGAAGGGAGAAGGAGATAGTATAGTAAATATCTATGAATTAGAGGATGAGTTTTACTCTAAACTGTTCTGTTTTGGAATTTCCAACAGCAAATGCGGAATGGTTGGATTTTTGTGGTACAGAACAGGAAAGAAAAAGCGTGCGTGTTCTCACGATTTAGTGATTGGACCTGTGGCAAATGACTCCACACTTCCGGTTATTGACGATTATATGGATGGAAAATATGATAAAGAAGAGGCTGTGAAGCGATTGTTGCCACAAAAACCGACAGACCAGTATGCATTTTTGACAGAAAAAGCGATTCGTTTTTGACTTTTGAAGGGAGTGAAAAGGGGTGACCGAAGTTAATGCCAGAACAAGAGATGATCGGCAGGTAATCTCATTTGATAAAAGCGAAATATGGCATGGAAGACATGAAAGCAATTCGCTCTTTTTGTTTTTCAGAAACATATCAAATGCTCTTGGACCCACTGACAGAGGTTTATAGTTTCAGTCCTCAGATTGTTTTTGAAATGTGGAAAGTGAGATGATTACGGGAGATCCGCGCAATTCGCAATATATACGAGGTGAAGAAAATGAGTAAAGAAGGAGAATTTTTTATTTACCTCTTGGAGCGGTATGCTGATTTCAAGAAGGAAAAGGCAAGTGAGATTCTTAAGCTTTGGGATCGGATTGGTCTTACAAATTTAATTTTATGATTTATACGAAATTATCATGTAGAACGATTGGAAAAATGCGTTTGAGGATATAGATAAGCTTTTTACAGAAAAACTGGCGCAAGCATAAAGTATTTTTCCTAAAATGCTCGAATAGTGCAATCTGAATGCTTTTTGGCTATTTATAACAAGTATTGCTCGTAAAAGCATGCGATATTTTTGTTAATTGAAATGGAAAAATAAAGGGTCTTATTTAACATAGATTGTAAAACAAAAAGATAAGACAGCAAAGAGAGAGCTTTATAAAGAAGGAAGCAAATGGGAGAGAAGAAAGAGCGCCCGGATGTGCTTTTTAGTGGAGAGAGGACATTTTTGACAGCAGGGAAAAGGCGAAGTGCCATTATGGCAGGCCTTGTTTTTGTAAATGGGGAAAAGGAAGACAAGGCAGGAACGACCTTTCCTCTTACTGCGTGAAATCTTAGTCAAAGGAAACTCTTCCTTATGTTTCTCGAGGGGGTCTAAAGCTGGAAAAAGGCACTGAAGAGCTTCCCTGATAGAGCTGAAAGACCGGGTTTGTAGCGGATATCGGTGCTTCTACAGGGGCTTTACGGACTGTATGCTGCAAAATGGGGCAAAGGAGGTCTATGCCGTGGATGTAGGACACGGACAGTTGGACTGGAAACTTAGAAATGACGAGCGGGTGCATTGCATGGAAAAGTGTAATATTCGTTTCGTGGAAGAGGCGGATCTTGGGGAAAAACCGAGTTTTTTCTCTATCGATGTGTCCTTTATCAGTTTAAAGCTCGTGCCCGGTGGTGAAAAAGCTCACAAACTTCCCCGGAGAAGTGGTCTGCTTTAATCAAACCGCAGTTTGAAGCGGGAAGAGAGCAGGTCGGGAAGAAGGGAGTGGTGCGGGATCCGAAGGTACATGAGGAAGTGATTCGCACGGTTCTCGAATTTGCGGCAAGCATCGGATTTTCCATAGAAGGCCTTAGCTTCTCTCCGATTAAAGGACCGGAGGGAAATATTGAATATCTGGCCTATCTACGCTATGAAGGAGAAGAGAGCCGAAGCTTTCCGGAGGGCATGGAGGAGAAGATTCATGCCATTACGGAAGAGTCACATAGAGCGCTGTAGCTCAGCACATCTTCCATACGGAAGCACTTTATTTTTAACGAGTATGGATAGCGTAGTGTGCGGCATCTCGTTGGAGTGTTGCAAAAGCATTAAAATTTTTCCGAAAATTGGAGGTTATAAAATATTTCTCAAACCCCTTGACAGAACGACGGATATGGTGTTTGATGAAGGCGTAATTCGAACTAATTCCCAAGAATAAATCACGAGAGAAAGTGTATCTAGGGTTCCGGTCAAGCTGGTCCGAGCGATACACATACTGCACGGCAGTATGACACCTCAGGGATAAAAAGCCCCGGAGGCAGGGTTTCACTTGAAGCCTTCCTGAGGCTTCATTTATTTCTGGAGAACCATTTCAGTGAGTTTAGGAGGAATTTATAGAAGATTTACACCGGAAAAACGAAGGATGTTTTTAAACCGAAGACGGGAATCTGGTTTTTAAAGTTTAAAGACGATGTCACCGGAGAGAACGGCGTTTTTGATCCGGGGCAAATGCCGTTGCCCCTGACCATCGAGGGGGTTGGAAAAGAGGATTTGAAGTGCAGTAAGTACTTTTTGAGCTCTTAAGAAAGAACGGCGTGAAGACACATTATGTGGATGCAAACGTAGCGGAAAATCACCATACCGTGCTACTGCCTGTGAGGTCTTTGGAAAGGGGCTGGAAGTGATTGCCCGCTTTATTGCAACAGGCTCTTTCATCCGTAGGTACGGGGCATACATAGAGGACAAAACCGTGCTTCCCGGGACTTTCGTAGAAGTTACCTTAAAGGATGATCAAAGAAATGACCCGCCGATTTCTAAGGATGCGTTGGATATGCTCGGGATTCTTACGAAGGAAGAATACAAAGAGCTGAAAGAAAAGACCAAAGAGATTACCGGAATCATCAAAGAGGATCTGGCGAAGAAGGGGCTGACGCTCTACGACATTAAGCTGGAATTGGACGGCATAATGGAGAAGTGATTTTTAATCGATGAACTATCCGGCGGAAATATGCGTGTTTTTGACGGAGACAGCTATGTAGAGCCCTTAAAGATATATTCGTATTTAGAAAAAGGAACTGTATAAAAGAGGAAATGAAGGAACAGTTTTCCCCTGTACAGGTCAATATCGGGAGTCCTTCCCTGAGAAGGCCTGTACAAAGGACTGTCCTAGCCCTCTTTTACAGTTCTTTCTTGTTTCTAAAGAGTATTATTCCTGATGAGTTTAGCTCGGCAAGCGCGGGGGAGCTCTGCTCTGAACCGGTGCTGTATGTGAATCTGTAGATATCTTGCTTTATGAAAGTGATTGTGTAATTGTGTTCGCTAATCCCTTTTGAAAGGAGAAGTATGAAAGTCGCTTTGATTATGGGAAGTATTTCCGATGAGGAAATTGTAAAAAGTCTGCTGCTGTTTTGAAGGATTTTTCCGTGGAATATGACTGCCGTGTGATTTCTGCCCATCGTTCTTTGAATCTTGTTTTGATTACGTAGAGAGCATGGAGCAGAATAAGATTGATATTATCATTGCCTTTTGCCGGAAAGGCGGCACACCTGCCGGTGTACTGGCCGGACTCATCTATCAAAACCGGTAATCGGGGTACCCGTGCAGTCCTCCCTGCTCGGATGGTATGGATGCGTTACTTAGTACGGTACAGATGCCGAAAGGCGTTCCAGTTGCCACCGTTGCCATCAATGGGGCGGAAAATGCAGCCATTCTTGCTATAGAGATGCTGGCGCTCTCCAACCCGGATTTAAAAGAGAAGCTTAGACAATACAAGGAAAAATGAAGCAGTCCGTTCAGGAGATGAATGAGCGGATCTCTCTCAGGAGGTGCGATGTGAGCGGACTGTGCGGCATTTTTCTTTTGATAAAAAGAACGATATTACTGACCTTCTAGAGGTGGGACTCTATGCCTTGCAGCACAGAGGACAGGAGGATTCGGCATCACTACCATGGAGGGGCAAAGAGTCTGTGAATTAAAGCGGAAGGGCATGCTTTCAGAAGTACTAAACCAACAGATTATCGAGGATATCTGCGGATCGGCCGGTATCGGTTTTGTGAAATATCTTTTTTCCCACAATACTAACTATGAGCCGATGATGCCCTTCGTTTACCAGACAGACCATGGCAACTCCATGATTGCTCCGGACGGCACCATCTTAAATCGAAATTTTAATTTCATGAGCTTGTGAATAAGATAAACGGCCCCTAGAGAGCTTTCAGGACTATATGGAAAGCTTAAAAGGAACCTATAATCTCATTTACATTGATGAGGGAAAATGCTGATTGCCAGAGATCCTTACGGCATAAAACCGATGTGTTTCGGGAAGTTACAGGATACCTTTATTGCCGTTTCCGAAAGCTGTGCCTTGATGCGATGAATGGGGAGTTTCTACAGGATGTAGAACCGAGACAATAGTTCTTGTAGAAAATGGGGATTATTCCGTTCATCATTTTTTTCTAAGAAGCCCCATCATCTTTGCCTCTTTGAGATGATTTATATTGCCCGACATGACTCTGTAATCGATGGCGTGAGCGTTTATCAGGCGCGCTATAAGACAGGAGAGAGACTTTATGAGGAGTGTCCCACAGATGGGGATATCGTGATCGGCTCTCCCGATTCCGGTTTGATTGCCGCGAAAGGCTATGCGAAGGCATCGGGCATTCCTCTCGTGGACGGCATTTTTAAAGAATCGCTACATTCAAAGAACCTTCATAAAACCCACACAGGAAGAAAGAGTCAGTAGTGTCAATATCAAGTTAAATGCGATCAAAGAAAATCTGCAGGATAAACGGGTGATTCTGGTGGATGATTCCATCGTTCGTGGGACGACCATGAAGAGAATCATTAAAATTTTAAAGGATGCCGGGGCGAAAGAAGTCCATATCCGGGTTGCCAGCCCCAAGGTGGTTTCCAATGATATCTATGCGATTGATATTCCAAAAACGAACAGCTTATCGGCTACAACAAGACAGTAGAAGAGGTTCGGGACTATATCGGATGCGACAGTCTCTATTATCTGAGTCTGGAGGGGCTGGAAGACTGCTGTGGCAATAAGGGCTATTATGAAAAATATTTTACCGGAGTGGATATTTTCCAGGAGGAGGCAGTATGTCACTAAGCTATAAGGAGGCGGGAGTAGACAAGGAGCAGGGCTATAAAGAGGTAGGGACTCATCAAGAAGTTCATCAAAGAGACCTATACTTCCGGCGTTTTATCGGATTTGGGGGGCTTTTCAGGCCTGTTTTCCTTGGAACAGGAGAAGCTTTCCTGCCCGGTTCTGGTGTCCGGTACAGATGGTGTGGGAACGAAAGTGGTACTGGCGCAGAAGCTGGATAGACACAAGACCATCGGCATTGACTGTGTGGCAATGTGCGTGAACGATATCCCTTTGTCAGGAGCAAAACCCTTATTTTTCCCGGGATTATATTGCCTGCGGAAAACTCCACGCCGAGAAGATGGCAGGGATTGTGGAAGGGGTTGGTGAAGGCTGCAAAAGAGCCGGTGCGGCTTTAATCGGAGGAGAAACGGCGGAAATGCCCGGGGTGTACCGGGAAGAGGACTATGACTCGCCGGATTTGCTGTGGGGATTGTTGACAGGGAGAAGATTATTGACGGAAAGCAGAAAGTGAAGGAAGGGGATCTCATCTCGCACTTCCCTCTTTCGGGCATCCACAGCAACGGGTTTTTCTGGTTCGGAAAATCATTTTTGACAAGATGCACTTGGATTTGGAACAGGAGCAGATTTCCGGAAAAGCCCCGGCAGATATTTTATTGGAACCGACTCTGCATCTATGTTCGGGAAGTGCTTCCGGTACTCAGTGCAGATGTGCACGCCATGGCCCACATTACCGGAGGAGGACTTCGGAGAATCTCCCCAGAGTTTTACCGGAAGGACTTTCTGTGCTTATCGACGAAAGCACTTTGCCCTACCTTCCTATTTTCAGCAAATTACAGGAGTGGGGAGAATTAAGTCGGGAGGAAATGTTCGGTACCTTTCAATATGGGGGTAGGCTTTTACCCTTTTTGTAAGGAAAGAGGATGAAAAGAAAGTTTTATCCATGCTTCCGGAGGCAAGGCGAATCGGAGAAGTGGTGAGCGGAAAGGGAGAAGTGACCATTCAGTAGCTGCCGGAGAAGTGACAACTGAGCAGGCGCCGGAGAATTGACCACTCGGTAGGTGCCGGAGAATTGACCACTCGGTAGGTGCCGAAGAAGTGACACTGAATAGACGCCGGAGGACTTCCGGTAATTAATATGTGGGAAAAGGTGGACTATGGATAAACGTATTTTTTGTACGAAAGAGAGCAGTACCGGCAGGAAGAGGAAAAACTGGTAGAGGAATTGTTCCGCAGCCTTTCTATTCCTGTGAAAAGCGCGCCATTTATCAGATCTATGATGTGTATTCTATCGAAGAAGAAGTATTGAAAACGGGCGGAGCAGTCCGTGTTTTCCGAGGTGATGGTGAACGAAGTTTTCGAAGAGCTGCCCTTCAGGAAGGCTTTTATTTTTGCCTATGAAACCTTGCCGGCACAATTTGACCAGCGGGCAGACAGTGCGATGCAGTGTATTCTGACTCCCGGATGCGGAAAGGAAGGCATTTGTGCGCTCCGGAACCTTGCTTGTGTTTGACCGTGCTCTCAGCCCTTCGAAATGGAGAAGATTTTCCCGGTATCTGGTGAACCCATTGAGTCCCGGGAGAAGGATATGACCCTCCTTTCCTTTTCTACGGATGCAGAAAGAAAAGAGATGTGGATATGAGCGGTTTCCGGGGCTTAGAAAAGGAAGAACTTGCTGCTTTAAAGACGGAGATGAACCTTTTCCCTTATGATGGAAGACCTCCTCTTTATTCAAGAATTTTTCAGGGAAGAAGAAAGAGACCCAAGCGAAACGGAGCTTTATGTATTGGATTGCTACTGAGCGACCATTGTCGGCACACGACCTTTGAAACGGTGCTGGATAAGATTTCCGTGGAGTCTAAGCATTTTTCAGAAGGAAAATGGAAGAGGCTCTTCAGGAATATCTCAGCCTTCGAAAAGAACTGGGGACGGAGAAGCCCGTTACCCTTATGGATATGGCGACCATTGTGGGAAAGTATCATCGTCTCATTCTAAAGGATCAGACCGTGGAGGTCAGTTCTGAGAACAATGCCTGTTCCTTCTTTACGACTGTCCCGCACGATGGAAAGGAAGAGCAGTGGCTCATTCAGTTTTAAAAATGAAACCCACAATCATCCGACGGAAATTGAGCCCTTTGGGGAGCCAGTACCTGTATCGGCGGAGCGATTCGAGATCCCTTATCCGGACGGAGTTTCGTTTATCAGGCAATGCGGATCAGCGGAGCGGGAAATGTCCTGGAAGGGCGGGAGAAGACCCTTCCCAACAAGCTTCCACAGGCGGAGATTTCGAAGAAAGCTATGCAGGGCTATTCCTCTTACGGAAATCAAATCGGCTTAGCCACGAGTTTCGTCCGGGAATTGTACGATGATTCCTGCGTGGCAAAGCACATGGAGGTGGGTGCGGTAGTGGGGCAAGTCCGGTAGAAAATGTGCGAAGAGAGCTTCCTTCGCCGGGGATATTGTGGTTTTTAATCGGCGGTCGAACCGGTCGGGATGGCATCCAGGGTGCATCCGGCTCCCAGTGTGGTGCATACCAGTGCCTCTCTTCACACCATGGCTTCCCAGGTACAGAAGGAAATGCGCCGGAAGAGCGGAAGATACAAAGACTTTTCCGTCGTCCGGAAGTCTCCCGCCTGATTAAAAATGTAATGATTTCGGTGCCGGCGGAGTTGCTGTTGCTATCGGAGAAATCAGTCCCGGAATGGAGATTCATCTGGACAAGGTGCTTCCTGCTATCAGGGCTTAAATGCCACGGAAATTGCCATTAGTGAATCTCAGGAAAGAATGGCGGTGGTGGTTTCGGAAAAAGGACTACACTCATCTCGTCAAGGCCTGAGAAGAGGAAAATATCGAATATGCCCATGTTGCCACCGTGACTGATAAAAAATCGACTGGAAATGTTTATGGGAAAGGAAAAAGGTAGGATTTAGAGCCTCTTTCCCTGAAACCTCGAATGGCAGCATAGAGAGGCTATTTTAACAGATCACCCTGAGGAGAATCCATTCTCCATCATGGCTTTTCATAAAGACGACGCTGTAAAAGAACTTTCAGAGAAAAATGTGGCGTCCCAGAAGGGCTTGCTACGAACTTTGATAGCAGTATCGGGCAAACAACGGTGCTGATGCCCTTTACGGGAAAGGAAGAATTAACGCCGGTGCAAGCTTCCGTTCAGGCGCTTCCCACTCTTGGATTTGATAGTGATGTGGCGACCGTTTTAACTTATGGCTTTTATTCCGAAGATTTCCCACTATTCTCCCTTTTTATCCGCGCTTTATTCGGTTCTTCTCTCCGTGGCAAAGGTCTATGCGGTAGGAGGAGACAGAAAGACCCTCTATCTTTCCTGTCAGGAGTACTTTCGAGAAGCTGGGAACAGATAGTAAGAAGTGGGGAATGGTGGCGGAAGCGTTACTGGGCGCATTGCACGCCGAGAGACCCTTGGGAATCTCTGCTATCGGGGGAAAGGACAGTATGTCCGGTACCTTTAATGATCTCCATGTGGTAGAAACCTTGATTTCCTTTGCCTGTAGTACAGTGAAAATAGAAGACGTGCTTACACCGGAGCTGAAAAACTGCGGAAACACCTTATATTTCCTGCCGGTCGTAAAGGACGAGAGAGGCTTTCCGAATATAGCGGAGACGGTAGCCCGGTATGATCTCCGCACCGCTATATTCGAGAGAAAAAGGTCTGTTCCGTCTATGTTTTGAGGAAGGCTCCGCCTTTTTCCGCCCTTTACAAGATGGCAGTAGGAAATGCCTTAGGTTTTCACGTTACGATGGAAGACCTTGCAGACTTTCAGCCGGGCTCCATGGTTATTGAGGCCAGGGTCACCGACCTTCCTTTCCGTAAGATCGGAACGGTGGAAGAGGACATTCTTGCGAATGGTGAGCCATTCGATAAGGAGAGCTTACGGAGAGCCTATACCGGCACCTTTGAAAAACTTTATCCGGAGTACGTGAATTTGGGAAAGGGAAATTGTGAGAACCTGTCCAAAGAGACGGAAAGAGAGTTTTTCCTCCGGAAAAGGTGGATCAAGTGAAAGTCCTGATTCCCCGTCTTTCCGGGAACGAATTGCGAGTATGACAGTGCCCGCGCCTTCCAAAAAGAGGGAGCGGAGGTGGAAACGGTCATTATCCGGAATAAAAAGAGAGCATGATTTAAAAGGAAAGCATGGAAGAGTTTAGGAGAAGCTGGACAGCGCCCATATCCTGATGTTTGTCGGCGGCTTTTTCCAGCGGAGATGAACCGGACGGCTCTGCCAAGTTTATTGTGAATTTCCTGAGAAATGAGAAGGTGAAAGAGGCGGTTCATAGCTATTTAAAGAAAAAGCGCCTCATTCTTTTGGAATCTGTAACGGCTTCCGTGCCCTCTAAAATCCGGCTTGCTTCCTATGGAGAGATTCGGGATTTAACCGAGGAGGATTTAACGCTGTATCACAATGACTGTATGCACCATGTATCCACCACTGCCTTTTACCAGAGTGTCCAATACGAACAGTCCAGTGGACCCGGCATTTCCGCTTAGGGGAAATGCATGACGTGGTCTTTTCTCATGGAGAAGGAAAACTGGTAGGAAAATCCATTGAGAAGTGGAAGCATCTTGCGGCGTTCCAGTATGCGGACTTTGACGGAAATGCCAGCCTGAACGGAAAGTTCAACCCCAACGGCTCTTTGTACGGTATCGAAGGCATGGTTTCGGAAGACGGCTTGATCCTCGGAAAAATGGGACACAGCGAACGCTATGGCGAGGGACTGTATCGGAATCGTCGAATTCCGAATCCCCAGAATCTGTTTTATAGCGGTACAGTATTTTTAAGGAGCAAAATGAAGAAAAATAGCAGTATTTATTTTCGGGAGGGGAACGGACTTACAGTCCCTTATTGACAATGTGCATGAAAAGAGCGGCGTAATCCGCCTTGTGGTTTCCAGTCGGGGGGATGCCTATGGACTGGAAAGAGCGAAGCTAAAGGGAATAGAGACTATGGTGCTTCCAAAAGGGGACTATGACAGCGCGCTTTTTGGAAGAGCTGAAAAAGAGAGAAGTGGAGTGGATAGTGCTCGCCGGCTTTTTGAAGATACTCACACCGGCGTTTATCCGTCATTTTCCACGGCATATTGTAAATATTCATCCCTCTCTGATTCCGGCCTTCTCCGGTCCCGGGTTTTACGGGATGCGGGTGCATGAGGCGGTGTATCGTGCCGGCGTAAAATGGACCGGCGCGACGGTGCATTTTGTCAGTGAGGTAGTGGACGGCGGGGCAATCCTACTACAGGAGGTGGTTCCCGTTTTGGAAGCAGACGGTCCGGAAGAGATTGCCGGAAAGGTCTTGGAAGTGGAGCATCGCATTCTACCGGCTGCTGTGAAAGCGTGTTTGGAAGATCGGGTGTTTTGGCAGGGAGAACGTGCCTTTATTCGGGAGGAAGTATGAAGACAGCATTAATCAGTGTGTTTGACAAGAGCGGCATTGTGGAATTTTTGTAAAGGCTTAAAGGATTTAGGGCTTTCAGCTGATTTCCACGGGAGGAACCTATCAATTATTGAAAAAGAAGTGGAAGTGAAAGAGGTTTCGAACTGACCGGTTTTCCGGAAATTTTAGATGGGAGGGTGAAGACTTTGCATCCCCGCATCCATGCCGGAATCCTGTATCGAAGAGAAAGTGCATTGCATCAAAAAACCGTGGAAGAACTGGGAATCGACTCCATTGACCTTGTGGTAAACAATCTTATCCCTTTGAAAAGGTACTTAAGAAGGAAGGGGTGAGTGAGGAAGAGCAGGTAGAAAATATCGATATCGGCGGACCTTCCATGATTCGCGCCGCAGCAAAAGAATTTTCAGGATGTTCTGGTGGTCACGGATGCGGGAGATTATGAAGAGGTGCTTCTTCGCCTTCGGGAGGGAAGAAATGACCTTTCCTATCGGGAGCAAATGGCGGCGAAAGCCTTCCGCCATACCGCCTATTATGATGCGCTGATTTCCGAGTACTTTAGTAATCGACTCTCTGTCTCCAACCCGAGTACCTGAGCATGAGCTATCGCTTTGGGCACAAGTCTCCGCTATGGGGAGAACCCCCACCAGAATGCCGCATTTTACGAGAAGGTATATGAGGAGAATCCGGCAGAGTGGAAGCAGCTTCACGGAAAGGAGCTGTCCTACAATAATTATACGGATATGTACAATGCGGTTCGTTTTGTAAAGGAATTTTCCGAGCCGGCAGTGGTGGGCACCAAGCATAACAACTCCGGCCGGAATAGGAATCGGGAAACGATTGATGAAGCCTTCGATAAGGCCTATGCCTGTGATGCAACTTCTTCGGAGGAATTTTTGCCTTGAATCGACCGGTGACCAAGCATATCGCAGAGGTTTTGCATTCCTTCTTTATGGAAATTGTGATCGCACCGGATTATGAGGAAGAGGCCCTTTTCCATTCTGGAAGAGAAGAAAAATCTGCGTGTGATTGTGATGTCGAACTTGTCCACCTTCTCCTTCCGAAGAAGACGGTGAAAGAAGTGCTGGGAGGCATTTGGTACAGGACTATGACGATGCGAATCTTTCGGAAGAAATGGAAGTGGTCACTGCGCGAAAGCCTACAGAAGAGGAAATGCGGGATTTACTTTTTGGCTTTAAGGCGTAAAATGGTCGCTTCCAATGGGGCGGTACTGGTAAAGGACGGCGCGACTCGGAATCGGACAGGGCCGGTACGGCGCACTGGGCAGTGGAGGATGCCCTTTCCCATGGAGAAGGCAAACACCTGGGGCGGTTCTTGCTCCGACGGCTTCTTCTTTGCCGATACGGTGGAGCTTTTTGCAGAAACACGGCATCCGTGCGGCAATCCAGCCGGGGGCTCCGTGAAGGATCCGGAAGTGATTGCACTCTGCGATCAGTACGGGATTGCTTTTGGTGATGACTCATATTCGGCATTTCAGACACTAAGAGAAAGGGGGCTGTACTATGCGTGTATTGGTTGTGGGAAATGGCGGTCGGGAGGATGCGCTTTGCAAAAATTACAGGAAAGTCCGCTCTGCAAAAAGCTGCATTGTTGCCCGGGAAATGTGGGGACAGACCGCTATGCAGAGAATCTTTCCCTTGGGAATAATGAGGAAATCGTAAAAATTTGCAAAAGAGCACGTGGACTTTGTTGTTATGGGCCCGGAAAAGCCCTTGTGCGAAGGTCTTGTAGATGAACTGGAAGGGTAGGCGTAAAGCCTTTGGCCCGAAAAAGAAAAGCTGCGCAATTGAGGAAGCAAAGACTTTACGAAGCACTTCCCGGAGAAATATGACTTACCCACTGCCCGGTACAAAACGGTATTTTCTTATGAAGAAGGGGTGGAGGCGTTGCAGGACTTTTTCCTATCCCCTGTAATTAAGGCGGACGGCCTCTGCGCCGGAAAGGGAGTCGGAATTCTTCAGGAGGCAGCGCAAGCAAAGCAGTATTTAGAGGATCTTTTTGTGAAAAAGATTTTCGGAGAAGAAGCGAAGAAGGTGGTCATAGAGGAATTTCTGGATGGAAAAGAGGCATCCCTTCTTTGCGTAGTTTCCGGAAACCGGCTATTTCCTTTGGAATCGGCGAGGGACTATAAACGGATTTATGACGGAGACCCGGGGACAATACTGGCGGGTAGGCTGTTATTCTCCAAACGAGCTGTTTAATGCGGAATTAAAGGAGAAGATTGGAAAGGTTCTGGAGAAGATATCCTATGGACTGGAGCAGGAAGGACTTCAGTACAGCGGCATTCTTTTTATCGGTTTTATGATAATGGGGGAGAGCCGAAGATTCTGGAATTTAACGTCCGTTTTGGAGATCCGGAGACAGAGGTGATTTTGCCTCGTCTTGAGAGCGATTTGCTGTGTATTATGGACAAGGCGATTTCTCATAGTCTTCGAGAGGAAGACTTTCAGTGGTCGGAGGAAACTTGCATGACGGTGGTCTTGACCTCGAAGGGCTATCCTCATGTCTCATGAAAAGCATAAGCGGATTACGGGAGAAATTGCCGATCCGACTATTTTTGTTTACCATAACAATACGGTCCTCGGAAGAGGGCGCAGCCTATTCCGACGGAGGAAGAGTGCTCTCCGTCACCACCATGGGAGACAGCCTTTCCGCCTGCCGGGAGAAGATTTATGCCCATATCGGTGAGATTCACTTTGATGGCGCGACGTACAGAAAGGACATCGGAATACCGGCGGAATAGGGACAAGGACAAGGGACTGTGAAAAATTTAAAATAATGAAGAGAATTTAAGACCTATATTGCTTGGAATTTTTGATTTTTACAGTCCCTACTCTTTTCCTTCTTTTGACTTTACATCCTAAAAATATGATAATTTTTATCGGAAGTAACCGAATCGGAGGCAACTGAATCAAATGAAATTATCGGAAGAGAGGAAGAAGTACGGAAAATCAAAGGCTTTGTATCAGTCTCCCGGTCTGGAAGTTCTATTATACGGAAGAAGACGAATCGAAAGAGCGAGCTGATGAAACATTCCATGCAGTTCTTTGAGGGGAAAAAGGATTTACTACGAGTGCAAGCAGACTTCGGAAATGAATAATGTAGAAAGCCCGCGACTTTACTTTTCGGAAGAGTTTGGCTATCCCGGGATTTCCTTTTTCCGGTTCGGAGGAAGTGCTGGATTTTCTTTTTAAAAGCGACGGAGGAGAATATTCTTTGATTTTTGGATGAATATTCTATCTTAGTGATGTGCTGAAGGGCATGGACAGTGTTTTGCAGGCACTGATTGATCAATATCGAAACCGAGTAAACTGAAATTGGCCTTTAGTGCGGTTCCTTTGTGGATACCATGCAGAAACTGATAGAAAAAGAGAATCCCTTATTTGGGCGTTTTGATTTGGTTTTAAAGCTGAAGCCCATGGATTACTATGATTCAGCACAGTTTTATCCCCATTTTTCCGATGAGGATAAGGTGAGGCTTTATAGTGTTTTTGGCGGAATTCCCTATTATAATCGTTTGATTCGAGAAGACAGGTCTGTAAAGGAAAAATATTATAGAGTTGATTGCTTTCTCCCGGTGCAAGACTGGAAAAATGAGGTACTGATGTACCTTGTCGGAAATTGCGAAAATTGTGAATGCTAATGAAGTTTTTGAGGCTATGGCAAAGGATTTTCCTGTTTTAACGATATCCTGTCTCAGTCCCATGTTTCCAGTGGTCCTACCTTAGTGGATGTACTGGATAAGTTGATTCGTATGGAGCTTGTTGAGAAGGCATCTCCTATTAATGATGAAAAATAATCGAAAGAAATCAGGATATTATATCAGTGATCCCATGTCTTTGTTTTATTATCGATATATTTTCCGCTACAGCTCTCAGCGTTAAATGTGATGAATTCGGATATTTTCTATCAGAGATATATTCAGGATGACTTTGAAAATGCCTACGTGCCGAAGCGTTTTTGAGACGATGGAAAACAATATTTAATCCGGCAGAATCGAGCAGGCTTATGGAGGAGCCCTTTGAAAAATAGGCAGGTACTACTACGACATTCCGAAAGAACGACGAAACGGAGAGTTCTGATATTGTCACCACGATCCGCAGGGCATATATTTTTATGAAGTAAGTTTCAAGATGTTTCTAGCAAGGCGGAAATAGAAAAGAGATAGCGCAGGTGCAGGAATGCGGCCTGCAATGCTATCGTTACGGCTTCCTTTCCAAAAAAGCGGATTTGAAGCAATTTCCCGGGATGACGTGGCTTTGATTTCCTTAGAAAGCCTGTATGCGTAATTTTTCCATGGCCGGTTTTAGGATAAAAATATTTCCTTCTTAAATCAGAGAAAATCACTTCGGAGGCTTTTTAGCCTCCTTTACGTTATGCTAGTTCCTCCCTTTTTAGACCTATATTGCATATAATCAACTTATTCTCTGCTATTTAGAGCCCCTTTTATTAAACCGGAAGTTATCGATAGTCCTTTGTAGGGACAAAGGATGAAATGAAATATACAATTGCTGGGAAATAAGCTATGTAATAGAGTAAAGATTTTGTCAGTTGATAAAGAAATAAAAAGAGAGTAATCATTAATCCCTTTGATACAATGGTTTTCGACTAAAAACTATGCAAAGGAGACTACCCTCATGGATATTGTAGCACTATTAGAGGTTTTTGGTAAAAAGGTTTACTTGATGCAGAGAACAAATTTTTGAAAAATCCTAAGGACTTTAGCTCTCTGGAGAGGTCTGTGAAAAGCTCTACAGAGGCTTTTTCTGCTTCTTTCTTGGGTGAAGTTCTTTCAAGAATGAACTCAATGCTTAGTGATTGTGGAGCCAGAAAAAGAACGTTTTAACATTCAGAGGGTCGATAAGCGGACGCTGATTACCTCTGTTGGAGATGTGGTGTTTGATTGTACGTATTTCAAGAGGAAAGCAGAGCAAGGAGGTCACCATACTTGCTGGAAGAACTTATAGGGTTGGATTCTCATGAGCGGTTTAGTGAGGAAGCTGAGGTAATGCTACTCACGGAGGCATTAAAAACAAGCTATCGTGAGGCGACAAATGTACTGCCATCCAAGCAAAGAATTAGCAAGACCACAGTGATGAATAAAATACATGGTCTAACAGATAGTGTTACACTTGAGGGTCTTTTCCGGCAAGAAGCAAGTGGAGTATCTTTTATTGAGGCAGATGAAGACCACATTGCAGAACAGCATGGCAAGGAGTCCAAGGACAATAAGAGCTTTATTTCTAAGCTGATTTATGTGCACGAAGGAAAGTTTGAATCTGGCTGTAAAGGAAGAAAAGAACTCAAAAATAGCTTTTTATTTTGCCGGCCTTTATCCCGGAAAAGAAGGAAATGCATGCCTTTGGGCTAAGGTTTCTGACCACATTGAAAAGACATATGATAAAGAGAACTTAAAGAAAGTATTTATTAGTGGGGACGGAGCCCAGTGGATAAAGAATGGGACGGAGTTCATTGAAAAAGGCAGTCTTTTGTGTAGATAAATTTCACTTGATGAAATATATTAACTAGGCTGCAGCGCAGATGTTAGATGAAAAAGGATATCGCTAAAGAAGAATTATGGCATTTATTATACTCTAAGCATTCCCACTAAGGCTTCATTCTCAAAATATATAGATTGTATGGCGGCATCAGGGAGAAATGCGAGAGAATAGAAAGTTTGCGGACGTATGTGTTAGAGAATTGGGCGGCTATCAGAAGAACACTAAGAAACAAGCTTGTACAAGGCTGTAGTGCAGAGAGTCATGTAAGTCATGTGTTATCTGACCGCTTAAGTTCAAGACCTCTATCATGGAGCTCAAAAGGGTGCTGACAAGATGAGTAAGCTAAGGTGTTATGAGAGAAACTATGGAAGAGAGAAGCTTCTTCAGTTGGTGCGGATAGGTCGAGAAGAAAGGAAGCTGGAAGCGACCGGAACAGAAGGGATAAGTGTAAAGGAAATAAGACTTAGAGATGTGTTAAAAGAGCACTATGATGCGTCAAAGAAATATATAGATGGGCTCCATGCATCAATTCCTGGGAGAAATGGTTAAGAAGACTTTTTCCATACGGAACTCACCTCCGTTTATTATAAAATTTTTGACATGACATAAAAATGATAATAAGATAATTGAAAAGTTGAGGACCTATTATCAAGGTGTATTTTTGAAGCTCGCTAACTGACAGTAAGTTTACTCCGTCTCGCTATGTGAATTATCTTGTGGATAAAAATTATTTTTGATAAATGTAAACAAGTTTTTAGGTGGAACTTGACATGTGATAGAGTAGGGTGTCTCTTCTTTTGGAGGAAAGATATGAAATATACCGAAGTAATTCAAAAGATGACTTTTGACGGAGAAATGTGCCATTTTAAGCGGAAAAGGATGAGTGGAGCACAAGAGAGGTAAAGCGTCTTAACATTCCTTCCATGACCTGTTCGGACGGTCCTCACGGTATCCGGAGACAGGCGGGAGCGGGAGATCATTTGGGACTAAATGCTTCTCTTCCGGCAACTTGTTTTCCCACAGCGGCATCCATTGCCAACAGCTGGGACGTGAATTTGGGAGAAGAAGTTGGAAAAGCGCTCGGGGAAGAAGCAAGGTGCAGGGGGTAAATGTGCTCGGCCCCGGGCTTAAAATATCAAGAGAAGTCCTCTTTGCGGAAGAAATTTTGAGTATTTTTCGGAAGATCCCTACCTTGCCGGAAAGATGGCGGCCTCCTATACCAGAGGAATTCAGAGTGAGGGGGTCTATTCCTGTGTGAAGCACTTTGCCGTGAACAGCCAGGAGACCAGAAGAATGGCCATGAGTGCGGTTTTTGAATGAGCGAACCTTCGGGAAATCTATCTCACCGGTTTTGAGATTGCGGTAAAAGAGGGAAAAAGCCAAGGCGATTATGACCAGCTATAATCGGGTGAATGGTATCTATGCCAATGAAAAACGAGCATCTCTTAAAGGACATTTTACGGGGAGATTGGGATTTCCGGGCATCGTGATTACGGACTGGGGCGGATCCAACGATCACACCGCGGGAGTAAAGGCCGGCTCCAATCTGGAAATGCCGAATCCCGGACTGGACTCTGCCAGAATCTTCTTCGTGCCGTGAAGAAGGGAGAAATCACGGAAGCGGAGATTGATGAGAGGGTAGACGAACTACTTTCCGCAATTTTTTGAGACCCAAGAGTGTGCGAAAGAATAAGAAGGCGGAATTTGATATCGAAGCACACCACAGCTTGGCCAGAAAGGCGGCTTTGGAAAGTGCTGTAGCTGTTTAAAGAACGAAGAGAATACCTTCCCTTGAAAAAGGAGCTAAGGTAGCCATTATCGGAGACTTTGCCTTTACGCCAAGATATCAGGGCGCAGGCTCCTCCGTGGTCAAATACTACAAAGCTCGAGATTGTGACTGAACTGCATGCAGAGTATCCGGAGATTGAAGTGATAGGGTATGGCCAAAGGGCTTCCTCCGTCATGGGGGAGAGGACCTCTGCGCTGGAAAAAAAGAAGCCCTAGAACTTGCGAAACGTGCAGAGCTTGTCCTGTTCTTCTTCGGTTTGGATGAAATGAGTGAGTCGGAAGGTCTCGATAGAGAGCACATGGAAATCAACAATAACCAGATTGCCCTGCTTTCCCGTTTACAGACCGTGAATCCCAATATTGTGGGGAATTTTCTGAAAGTGCCGGTGCCGCTGTAGACCATGGGGCACACCCGTACATTTGAAGGCCTTCTGCACAGCTATCTTAGGGGGACAGGCAGGGGCAGGTGCTAGTTTTTGATCTTTTAACAGGAAGAGCCAACCCCTCCGGAAAACTTGCGGAAACCTATCCGATTCGTGGAGAGGACGGGCCGGAATATCATTATTATCCTGCAAAGGAGAAGGCTTCCGAATATCGAGAAGGACTCTTTGTGGGCTATCGTTACTACGATACCACGGATACCAAGGTGCATTTCCTTCGGCTATGGGCTTTCCTACACGGAATTTCAGTACAGCGACCTGAAGTAACGGAAGAGGGCGTTCGCTTCCGGATTACAAATACCGGAGAGCGGGACGGAGCGGAAATCGCACAGCTTTTATATCGGCCTTCCGGATTCCAAGATTTTTCCGGGCAAAAGAAGGAGCTGAAGGGCTTTAGCAAGGTTTTCCTGAAAGCCGGAGAGACGAAGGCGGTGGAGATTCCCTTTGATGATAAGAGCTTCCGCTACTGGAACCATAGCACAGACCGCTTTGAAGTAGAGGGTGGAGTATACCGGATTATGGTAGGGGCTTCTCTTACGGATATCCGTCTGGAAGGAAGCATCGAAAAGGCTGCAAGTACGGACAAGCTTCCCTATCAGGAAGGGGCTTGGAGCCCTTACTTTAGCGGAAAAAGTCACCGCTATTTCCGATGCGTGCTCGAAAAGCTGCTGGGACATCCGATTCCGGACAGCAAGTGGAGTGAGAATTGATGAAAATGATGCCATTTGCCAGATGTATTATGCGAAAAGCGCACGGCAAGGCTTTCTTTGTTTAAATTTTTAGACGGGAAAAAGAAAGAGGCGGAGCGTAAAAGGCAAGCCGGATTTAAATATTCTTTTCATTTACAATATGCCCTTCCGTGCCATTGCCAAAATGAGCGCCGGAAATGTCAGCATGGAAATGGCAAGGGCAATGCTTTCAGGTGGTAAATGGCCATTTCTTTTAAAGGAATCGGCGGACTTATTGGCGGATGGTTTAGAAATCGCAAAGGAGAATAAGGCCTATGAACAAGCCTTGGAAGGAGGAAAAGAATGGACGCCATAAAAATGGATTGCAGCACATCCGAATCTTTGGGAATTCATCCTCTTTAATGTTCTGTCCAACTGTGCTACCGTAACCAATTTCATCATGATGTGGCTATGCACGGGAGTGCTTTTTACAGCTTGGAAGACGACGCCCTTTCGATTTCTCGTCTTCGATTACACGAGCCCCGAGAGCCTGATGCTTTGCGGCTTTTTAAGCTTTCTTTGGCAACGGCATTGGCCCAGACGGTAAACTTTCTTTGTACAGAAGAATCTGGTCTTTAAAGTCCGATGCGGCTTTCGAAAAAGGCCATCCCTGAAGTATGTGATTTTTGCTGATTTTTCCTGGTGCTGGTTTCTGCGGCACTGCCGGGCTACAGCCAAAAGCCTTTTTCATTAAGATGGGGATTTCGCCCAGCCTTGCACCGACTTTAGCCAATATCGTGAATATTATTGTGCAGGTACTTTTAAGTTATCCCTACGATGAAGTTTTTGGATTATGCCTAAAGGGAAAACAAGAATCGACGATAGAATCAAAAGAAACGCTAAACTAGCTTACGCGATACTTTGTTTTTGAGAAGAAATGGCATAGTGAAAAAGTAGTATCCTTTTATGCGGGACTGCATAAGCAAAGGATAGAAAGGAGTATGAATGGTTGATTTTCTCTTAAAGACAGTGGGGACCGTTTTTCTTCGGCTCTGGGTGTCAGTGAAGCGGATTTAAAGTCTTACATCACCACCTTGCAGGGCTACATCTTAGCGGTTTTGATTGCCCTCATTTTAATGCTTGTGATCCTGATTTTTGGCAAGCGTCAATCAAAAAGCAGCATAAGCGCTTTTGTGCGGCTTCAGGCAGTACTGAAACTTCTTCCTGGTGCTGGTGTTTGTGGTGAATCTGGTGGCTTATGGTCCCGATGCACAGTAATATCTCCGGATTTTTAAATGCATCCAAGGTGACGATTCCGGAAGAGACCAAGAACCACAGTAAAGAAGTGGTAAAGAAGGTGGGAGAAGAGGATTTGTCCTTCTGAAAAATGACGACTCCCTGCTTCCCTCTGCAAGAGGAAAAGAGTTAAATGTCTTCGGTTGGGCATCCACCGCACCGATTTACGGCGGTACAGGTTCCGGATCCTCCGATACCACGTAAACAATGAAGGCATCTTGGATTCTCTCAGCAATGCAGGCTATGAATTAAATTCCGACCTTACGGAGATGTATAAAAGTATCAGGACGGCAGAGTTTCCAAGGGTCTCACATGAAACGAGCAGGACTGGAGCCTTCCTGAACCGACAGCGGACTACTATACGGATGATTTGATGAACAAGGCGAAAGAGCTTCTCCGATGTGGCCGTTGTGGTACTGGGCAGATCCGGCGGAGAGGGCGCAGACCTTCCCATGGATATGCGTGCCATTATTGACGGAACCTACAATATCGCGAAGGAAGTATCGGTAAATCCGGATAAGTACGGCTACTTTCGGTGCTTCCTATAAGAACAACGGTTCCACACCGGACTTTGAGGAAGGACAGTCCTATCTGGAGCTTTCCAAGCCGGAAAAAGGACATGCTGGATACGGTTTGTAAAAATTTTCGATAAGGTCGTTTTTGATTGTCAATGCCAACAACCCCATGGAGCTTGGTTTTGCGGATGACTATAAGCAGATAAAGTCCATGATTTGGGCTCCCGGTGCAGGCGTAACAGGATTTTTCCGCTCTGGGTGAGATTTTAAAGGGAGATGTAAACCCTCCGGAAGAACTGTGGATACCTTTGTGAAGGATTTGCAGCAGACTCCTTACATTAACAACATCGGAAACCATGCTTATTCCAATGTGGACGACCTGAAGAAGGCTATTGTGGCGTCAGACGAATCCGCGGAAGGAAACATTTCTCTCGTAAACTATGCGGAAGGCATTTACACCGGTTACAAGTTCTATGAAACGGCAGCGGAAGAAGGTTTCCTGAATTACGAAGATACTGTGCAGTATCCCTTCGGCTACGGTCTTTCCTACACGAGCTTTACCCAGTCCATGGAGAACTTTAAGGATAACGGAAATCAGCTGAGCTTTGATGTAGAGGTGAAAAAAATACCGGTAAGGTAGCCGGAAAAAGATGTGGTACAGGTTTATTTTACTCCTCCCTACTACAACGGCGGCATCGAGAAATCGCAGTCAATTTTCATTGATTTTGGAAAAACAAAGCTTTAATCCCCGGTGAGTCGGAGAAATTATCCTTTACCATTAACAAAGAAGACCTTGCCTCCTATGATTCGGAGGGCATCAAGGTAAAGGGCGGCGGATATATTCTGGAAGCGGGAGACTATAAGATTTCCATTCGGGAAAAATTCCCACAAGGAAATCGCATCGGAAAAGCTTCGCGGTAGCGGCGGATATCGACTACTCGAAAAATAAGAGAGAAAGCGACAAGGTAGCAGCAGTCAATCATTTTTGAAGATTACACCAGAGGAAAGTTCACTGTTCTTTCCCGAAAAGGATCATTTTGCTAAATTACAAAGAGGCCTGCGGTCCTCTTTCCGAGGATGCCTATGTGATGGACGATGCCACCCGTAAGGCGGTGGAAGAGCAGTCCTTTGCTTACTACGATCCCTACAAAGTATGACAATGCAACGGACACCATGCCGAATATGGAGCAAAAGAACGGCTTAAAGCTCTATGACCTTGTGGCGCCTCCTACGATGACGAAAAGTGGGACAAGCTTTTGGATCAGATGAGCTTTGACGATATGGCCACCTTAATCAATGTGGGCGGTTGGCAGACTGCAGCCATTAAGTCCATCAGTAAGCCGGCAACGGTGGAGTGCGACGGCCCTGCAGGATTGAACAACTTCATCACCCAGGTTTACGGTACCTCCTTCCCGGGAGAAATCCTGATGGCGCAGAGCTTTTAATAGAGAGCTTTTTGGGAGAAATTGGAGAAGCCATTGCGGCAGAATTTAAGGCGGCAGGCTACTACGGCTGGTACGGCCCTGCGGCAAATACCCACAGAAGTGCCTTTGCCGGACGAAATTTCGAGTATTTCTCCGAAGACGGTGTGCTCTCCGGTCATCTTGCTGCAGCGGAAATGAACAGGGGCGATTAAGTATAAGGTGTACCCGTATTTGAAGCATTTTGCCTTGAAACGATCAGGAAACCAACCGTTGTGCCTTTCCTTTTGACTTTCGCAACGGAGCAGACGATTCGTGAGAATTATCTGAAGGGCTTTGAAATCGGTCTGAAGAAGTACGAGGGAAATATTCAGGCCATGATGTCCTCCTTCAACTTCATTGGAACCGTTGCAGGCAGTGCCAACCCCGAGCTTTTAAACGATGTGCTTCGTACAGAGTGGGGCTTCAAGGCATGGTCATTACCGACTATGACGGCTCCTACGGCTATATGATTTCCGATAAGTCCGTACGAAACGGAAATGACCTGATGCTGGGCTTTGCTATGGCAGACTCCAACAAGTTTACAGACAAGAGCGCAACTGCCGCTCTTGCTATGAGAAAGGCATGTAAGAACATTCTTTATACGGTAGCCAACAGCGGCGTCTATGACAACGGAGATCCCACCGGCAAGATGAGTAATATGGATAAGATTTTCTTAAGTGTTGACATTCTTTTTGCGTTACTTTACCTCCTTTGCCAGTTCCTCCTCTTTAAAGGCTGGAAAAAGAAGAAGGAAGCGCTGAGACTTGCAGCAGCAAATCCTGCGGCAGAAGTAACTACGGAAGTCATCAAGACGGAAGTGATTAAAACGGAAGAAATTAAGAAAGAGATTATAAATCCGGAAGAGACTAAAGAATAAAAAGCTTAATCCACAATATAAAAATGAGGATGTAAAATCAAATAAAAGCAATTTTCGGCAATATAGGTCTGAATGCAGGTAGTCTGAGCCTCGTCGGTACTATGAAAAACAAGAGAAACGCAGTTTTTCGCTTAGTATCCGCCATGTGGCGAAGCTTAGCGAGAGCGTGCCCCTAATTCGGACCCTATATTGCCGAAAAATTATTTTTACAACCTCTTTTTCTTCTTGAGAGGTAAAAACTTATGGAAATAAGGACGTTTTTCCTTTTCCTACCGCTTTAAGCACTTGGAATAGCAGGGCATTGCTCTAAAGTCTATTGCGACGCTTGTTTTTCAAAAAAGCCTATGCTATAGTACTGAAAAAATATTTTTCTGTGGGTTCATCTGGCTAAAGAAAAGAGGCGAAATATGGCAAAAATCATTGGAGAAGGTATTACATTTGATGATGTACTTGGTTCCGCATTATTCTGATATTATTCCGAATGAAGTGGACTTAGCACTAATTTGACCAAGAATATCCGATTGAATATTCCTTTTATCTCGGCGGGAATGGATACCGTAACAGAGCATCATATGGCGATTGCGATGGCCAGATGTGGAGGAATCGGAATTATTCATAAGAATATGTCTATTTCCGAACAGGCGGAAGAGGTAGATATGGTGAAGCGTTCGGAAAATGGCGTAATTACCGATCCCTTTTCGCTTACCAAGGATCATAGTTTAAAGGATGCCAATGATTTAATGGCGAAGTTTAGGATTTCGGTGTGCCCATTACGGAAGGCAAGAAGTTGATTGGAATCATTACCAATCGTGATTTGGTGTTTGAAGAAGACTATAATCGTCCGATTTCCGCCTGCATGACTTCGGAAAAATCTGGTTACTGCAAAGGAGGGCACAACTCCTGAGGAGGCGAAGTCCATACTGGCCTGTGCCAAAGTGGGAAAAAGCCCCCATTGTGGATGAGGAAGGAAATTTAAAGGGTTTAATCACCATTAAAGATATTGAAAAACAGATAAAAATAGCTCCCAATGCGGCAAAGGATAAGCAGGGAAGACTCTTCTGCGGCGCGGCTATCGGGATTACCATGGACGTCTCTGGACAGAGCGCAAGAGCTGATTAATGCGCATGTGGATGTTATTGTACTGGATTCGGCCCATGGTCATTCCAAAATGTAATTACCTGCGTTCGCAGCTTGAAGGAAAAATTCCCGGATCTTCCGGTGATTGCCGGAAAATGTGGCAACCAAAGAGGCAACCAAGGCATTGATTGAAGCCGGTGCGGATTGCGTTAAAATCGGTATCGGACCGGGTTCTATTTGTACAACTCGAGTGGTTGCCGGAATCGGTGTACCGCAGATTTCCCGCAGTAATGGACGCCTATGCTGTTGCCAAAGAATACGGAATCCCCATTATTGCAGACGGCGGGATTCAGTATTCCGGAGATGTGACGAAGGCCCTTGCTGCAGGAGGCTCCTCGGTTATGATGGGCTCTGTATTTGCAGGCTGCGATGAAGCACCGGGAGAGTTTGAACTTTATCAGGGTAGAAAAATATAAAGTTTATCGCGGAATGGGATCCATTGGTGCTATGAAGCAGAAGAACGGTTCTTCTGACCGTTACTTCCAGTGCCGGAGCGAAGAAGCTGGTTCCGGAAGGCGTGGAAGGAAGAGGGCCTATAAGGGTAAGGTGGAGGATACCATTTTCCAGTATATTGGAGGACTACGCGCCGGTATGGGCTACTGCGGAGCAAAGGACATTCCGACCTTGCAGGAAACTTCCGAGTTTATGAAAGATTTCTTCCGCATCCTTAAAGGAATCTCACCCGCACGATATTCATATCACGAAAGAGGCACCGAATTATTCTTCGGATCTCCATCTAAGGCCAAGGCGGAAAACAAGAGAATATGAAAATATGAAAACAAGAGAATATGAAAACAACTTCTTGCGTCTTTTCTCTTTTCTGTGGTATCGTATTTTGGCTAAAACGATTTTAGCTTTATGAAAACCAAGTAATCCGATTGCGTGATAGATGAATGCGCATGGTTGGAAACCATGCAGAAAGAGGGAAATGATGAGAGAAGACATTCATCCAAGCTACTACCAGGCAAACCGTAACCTGCAACTGTGGAAACACCTTTGTAACAGGTTCCACAAAGCCGGAAATTCACGTGGAAATTTGTTCCAAGTGCCATCCGTTCTATACCGGAAACCAGATAAGCAGCAGCTGCTAAGGGTAGAATTGATAAGTTCAATAAGCGTTTTGGAATTCAGCAGTAAGATGAAAAAGAGCAGGGCTTTGGCTCTGCTTTTTTTGTTCACTACTTTTTCATAAAAGACTTATAGTATTATTTTGACTCTATGTATATTTGCTTT
>BNJV01002727.1_pt1 | contig 123379 bp, 174 predicted proteins | sample 8540591 | NCBI WGS metagenome assembly BNJV01 (sample SAMD00202457, study PRJDB9452) | human saliva metagenome | host: Homo sapiens
ATGAAGTACATGGAGAAGAAGGACCTCATCTGAGGGCGTCCGCATCCTGCGCCTCGGCCCTGGGGATGCTCACGGGGCTCGCGTGGCCTGGTCTGGTTTCGTGGACCGGGTGTTGTGAGGGTTGCTGGTTGTGGCGAGGAGTGGTTCGGTGCGCCAGTTCCGCGTTTGTTCTTGTGTGTTGGGGCGCTGCACCCGATCCGTAGGCAATGCACCTCTTCTGTTCGGGTGTAGCGCCCCAGATCGGGTGTAGCGCCCCTTATCGGGTGTAGCGCCCCTTATCGGGTGCAGTGCCCCTTATCGGGTGTAGTGCCCCGTGCTTCTGGCAGTTGTGGCGGCTGCCGGTGGAGGGACGTGGGCGCCTTGTGAGCTTGAGTGTCCCCTGGGCTTGAGCGTCCCCTGCTTGGTGTTCTTTGTGGCCTCGTGTTGTGGTTCCTCAAAAATGTCGCATGCAATTCCCATGTAAACATTTCAAACATTGAAATCACATCGTTGGAATTGCAACGTTTTGGCGTACTGGAGAAAGTTCGGGTATCCGAATTGCATGCGACTTATGGTTGATGAGGCGCATCAGGCCGGCCTGGTCTTGGCCTGGTCTGGTTTTGTGGACCGGGTGTTGTGAGGGTTGCTGGTTGTGACGGGGAGTGGTTCGGTGCGCCAGTTCCGCGTTTGTTCTTGTGTGTTGGGGCGCTGCACCCGATCCGTAGGCAATGCACCTCTTCTGTTCGGGTGTAGCGCCCCTTATCGGGTGCAGTGCCCCCAGATCGAGTGTAGCGCCCCAGATCGGGTGTAGTGCCCCGTGCTTCTGGCAGTTGTGGCGGCCGGGGATGCGGGCGCCCGCTGGGAGTTGCCTTCTGCTTGGGGTTCTTTGTAGCCTCGTGTTGTGGTTCCTCAGAAATGTCGCATGCAATTCCCATGTAAACATTTCAAACATTGAAATCATATCGTTGGAATTGCAACGTTTTGGGGCGCTGCAGAAAGTTCGGGTATCCGAATTGCATGCGACTTATGGTTGGTGAGGCGCGCCAGGCCGACCTGGCCTGGTTTTGTGGACCGGGTTGAGGGTTGCTATTAGTGGTGTTGCGCCCATTGGCGTGCGTATTGGTTGAGTGAGACCCAGCCGCGCTGTGGAGGGTGCTTTTTCATTCCAGCGGTGCGACCAGGCGGCGATGGCCTGGTCTGTCGATTATTGAGCTCGGCGCGCCCTCAGGAGATACTTCATCTTGGTCTGGTCTGGTGTTGTGGACCCCGCAGATAAATTCGGGAGTGAGCTCCTCACCCACGTGATCACGCACGAATTCGAGGGCACGGACATTGTTCAGAATCATCCGCTCTGAGCGAGTGCGCGGATTTTTCTCGGAGCATCTTTTTTTCGCGTCACGCCGCGTCGTCGACGCCCCGTCCATCTGGGAGGACGCGTTCGCGCAGCTCGCCAAGCCGATAGGGCGGAGGGACGGGGAGTCTTCATGGCTTCTCCGTTCACACGAACATCAAGTTACTTCTAATTCTATCTTAATTTGAAGCAAGTAGACACACAGGCGCATCAGGTCGCGGAATTCCACGTTCACAGAATGGCGCCCCCGCCTCGCCCAACGCCGCCGCGGAGCTACTGCACGCGCATTTCGCCCTCGATCGCCGCCAGCTTCACGCCGCTCACTGCCCGAATCGCATCCAGCGACCCGGCGGGCGCGCTCAGCGCGTAGCCCCGGAAGACATTGCGATACTCGCGTTCCACGGTCACGGAGGCGCCCGGAAAAACCCCGGCAACGGCCTCGTTGATCGAGGCGAGCGTGACCTCCGGGTCCGCCCCCTCCTGAAGGTGCACGACGATGACGACGAGCCGCGCCGGATCGTCGTCGCGACTCGGCGCGCCCGAGGCCCCTCTCCGCTCTGCCCACCCTTCGGGGTCAGCGCTGTGTCGGCGTCGCCCGCGGGCAGGGACGAGGCCGTGGCCCCCGGGGCGGACTGGGGAACCCCGGCGCCCGGGCCGGACTCGCCGGCGACGGGCGGCGTCGACGCGCCGGAGGAACAACCCGCGACCGCGAGCGCGCACGCGCCCGCCAGGAGGACGGCTGGCTTCTTCAGGACATGAGCACTCCTCACCCGGCCACCGCGGATGCGGAGGCCTGCTGTCCTCTCCAACATAGCGCAGCGCCTCCCTCGCCGGGGCACGACGGCCTCCCCTACGCGCGGAGCATACGTGTGGGCCCGGGACGCTCGCGGTGAGCGTTCCCGGGCCCAGGCCTCGTGAGTCAGAAGCAACCGACCAGCGTTAACGCTGCCAGACTCCCCGACTCGTCGAAGGTGTAGACGCGACCATTGATCGTGTGCGTGCCGGTGAACATGGCACCGTCCGGCCCCAGGTAGTACCAGGAACCGCCCAGGTTCACCCAGCCGGTCACCATCGCGCCCGAGGCGTTCAGGTAGTACCAGGAGCCACCGTCGGCCACCCAGCCGATCGCCATGACCCCGTTGGCGTGCAGGTAGTACCAGGAGCCGCCGTCGGACAGCCAGCCGGTACGCATGACCTTCGTCGCGGGGTCCATGTAGTACCAGTAGGGGCCGCCGTAGGCGCCGTCGCGCACCCAGCCGCCCACGAGGGCACCCTCGGAGTCGGCGTACACCCACGTTCCATCGGCGCGCTTGAGGAACCCGGTCATCATGTAGCCGGACGGCCCGAACTGGTAGTCCACGCCATTAATCGTGAACCAGCCAGCCTTCAGGTAGTCGGTCCCGTTCGCGCACACGTACCACCAGCCCACGGCATCCTTGGCCCAGTGACCATCCTCGGGGTTGGTGCACGGCAGCGTGACGCCGGGGTTATCGGTCGGCAGATTGACGGTGACCGCCGACGAGTTGTTCAGGCCGTAGTCCCAGGCGAGCACGTAGGGGTTGGACACGACGGGCCCTTTTCCCGCCTTGATCCGTCCACGCGCGCGATATCTCGGACAGCGGGACCTCGACCTCGTAGCGGTACTTGCCGTCCGCGTCAGCGATCTGGTCGCCGTCGGAGAGGATGTGCCGGTAGAACCACAGGCCGTCGGCCGGGTCGTGCAGGTCGAAGGCGGCCATCGGCGAGGAGTCAACGATCGTGAAGGTGAGGGTCGTGTCCTCACCCTCGCCGGAGTAGTGCACATCCTCGATGACGGGAGCGGTCGTGTCGATGCGGAACTTGTATGAGATGGATTGCTCGGTGGGCGAGGGGCCGTCGTTGGTCGCCGATATCGTCAGCGTGTACTCCCCGTCCGGCAGATCCTTGTATGCCTCGGAGCGCAGGTCTAGGGACGTGGCTTCATGTTCGCGCTCGGCCCACGAGACCTGTGTGGTGAGGGCGTCAAACACGGACTTCCAGTTCTGGTGGCGCTCGAAGGAAGCAACCGCCTCGCCGGCGTCGTTGGTATACGCGGTTCGCAGTGTATGCACGCCGCGCAGTGTGCCCGTGCGCGGTTCGAGGACGTGGGACGCGCCCGAGGCCTCGGCCCTGGAGAGCACGTACCCGTAGGCGTCGGGGCGCTCGGGTCGCTCGCTGGCCCGCACCAGGGGTTGAATCCGAGGAGGGTGCCTGTTTCTCCATCGTAGAGTCCCGAGGCCCGCATGTGCCCCTTGCCGTCCGAGGCCAGCGCGTCGAAGATCGCTGGCTTACCCCAGGACCCGTAGAAGCCCAGGAAGGGCACGGACAGGTCGGGCTGACCGTCGGTACGCGAGGCGAAGCGCACGAAGCCGTCCAGGAAGGTGCCCGAGGGGTGTTCTCGGCGGCGTGGGCCGCGAAGTCGGCTCCCGGCGTCACGTCAACGCCGACGGAGGCCTCCCCGCCCGCGGGGACGGTCACGCTCGCGCCCTCCCCGCCGACGAGACGGCGCCGCTGAACGTAATGTCCACGCCATGGCCTCGCCAATCCGAGGAATGCTCTGTGAAGAAGCCGCTGTCGACGATCTCGAGACGCGCCTGGGAGCTCGAACTCGTAGGTCGCGGGGCAGAGCCCAGATTGTGGAGGATGACGTCGAAGTGCCAGCCCTCGGTGCCGTCCCCCAGGTCCGCCTTGGGACGGGAGGGCTCGGGAGCACCCTTCACGGTCGGGTACACGGACGAGGTCGTGGCCGCGTGGGCGTTGACCAGGCCAGCGCCCTGCTTGCGAGGAGAGTAGTAGGCGCCGGTGGATTGCTCCGGGTCGGTCAAGGGGCGCGCGGTGCCCATGATGAGGTTCTGGACGACGTCAACCTTCTCGTGCGCACTCATCGAGGCGAAGAGCGGATCGGACTGGACGCGCTGGAGAACGATCGCGTCGATTCCCGACATCTGCGGGGTCGCCATGGACGTGCCGGACGAGTGTTCGTAGTCGCCGCCGGGGACTGAGGAGAGGATGTTGCCGCCGGGCGCGGCGATCTCAGGCTTGAGCCGCAGGTCGGGAGACACTCCCCACGAGGAAAAGTCATTCATCCAATAGGAGCTGGTGGGCTCCAGGACCTTGCCCTCGACGAGGGTGAGGTGATGGTCGGCGGCCTCGACCATGGCCTGCGCACTCGCCTGGGAAATGAAGGCGGCGGGCACGTCGAGGGTTGACAGGTTCATGATGAGGAGCGCGTCGCCGGGCTCATTGTCATACACGAGGATCGCCGCGGGTTTGAGCGGCGCAATGTTGTCGAATTTCTCCTGGAAATCCAGGGTTCCACGGGAGACCATCACGATCTTGTCGGCCAGTCCCTCCGGGTATGTCGCCGCCAGGGCGGCCGCGTCCTCGGCCGTACCCGAAACCCGCCTCCACGTACTCGTAGTCTCCGGGGGCCAAGTCGCCAAGACTCGCGACGCTCGCCCTCGAAGCCGCGCGCGCTCTGGTAGGCGACGTCACGACCGGCTGCTGAAAACGCCGAGTATGACGTGCCATTTTCCACCGAGGCCACAGCCACGACCGAGGGGTAGGAGGCAGGCTCGCACAGGACCGAGGTGTCTGGGTCCGAGGCGTAGGGCTCGTTCTTGCCCGAGAGATTGCCGTACCCGGCGGAATACTCGTTGCCCGCGGCGGCGTTCACGCTCACCCCGGCGTCTCGCAGGTTCTTGTAGACGCTCGCGTACACCGAGTCGGCCTCGCTATCCATACCGCCCGTCTGCCCGAGCGACGGGTTCACGACGTCGGGGCGCAGCACGGCCATGTCATCCAGGGCGGCAAGCAGCGCCGAGTCGGGGTACTCGCCGCTCTGGCTTCGCGAGACCTTCGCGACGATCACCTGCGCGTCGGGGGCGGTGCCCATAATCTTGTCGGCGTTGCCCGCGGCAATGCCCGCGACGTGCGTCCCGTGGGTGCCGGACTCGTCGGGGGACGGCGAAGCGTCCGCGTCTCTATCAGCGTAGTCGTAGGCGAAGGGGAACTTCTCGGAGACGTACGTACCATCCTTGCCGTCCCCCAGTTGGGGAAGTAAGGCGGCCACCTTGTCTGCGTCGAGGGCTGGAGTCCCGCTCAGGGCACCGCTAAAGGCGGGGTGAGTCATGTCGACTCCGGTGTCGATGATTGCGATGACTGTCCCCTCCCCCTTCTGTGCGACCCGGTCGGTGCGCATCATGACCTGGGAGCTGAGGTTGTCGGGGTCCTGGCTGGCGATCCTCGACGTTCGGACGCCACCTGCGGCATCAGCGCCCATCGTGTCGCGCACACGCGTCTCGCGCTCGATGAACGCCGCTGCGACGTCGGGGACCGCGCGGATGGCATCCAGCGATCCGGCGGGGGCCTTGAGCGCGACGCCCTGTAGGGCATGGTGGTACTCGCGCTCCACCTGGAGCGAGGCCTCCGGGAAGGCGGCGGTCACGGCCTCTTTCACGGAGGCCAGGGTGGCCTCGCGGTCAGCCCCCGCCTCCAGGCGGACGACGATGCCGGTGACGAGGTTCGGGTCCTGCTCACTGCCCGCTCGCACGGGTTCGGCAAGCGCGCTCTCCCCATTCTTCGAGGTCAGCGCGGTATCGGCGTCGCCCACCGGCAGGGTCGAGGCCGTGGCTGCCCGTGCGGTCAGTGCCGGGGAAGCGGCGGGTTGGGAGGCGAGTATCGGCGAAGCGAGCGACGAGGGACTCGCGACCGCGAGCGCGCACGCGCCGACACACGCCAGGAGGACAGCTGATTTCTTCATTGACATGGTGCACTCCTATGCGTTTGTGAGGGGCCGACTCATCGCGCAGAGACACTGGACTATGTCGGCCACCACATTCACCATATCGCAGGAACACGCATGACAAGCCGTGTTTGGGTTACTTCATCTGACCAATTGTTCGCCTTGTCCAATACAGGCAAACGTGCGCTTTGCTCGCCTCGTGCGGCCAACCCACCCGAGGCCCGCGCATACGTGTGGGCCCAGGGACGCTCGCGGTGAGCGTTCCCGGGCCCAGGCCTCGTGAGTCAGAAGCTACCGGCGGGCGTTAGCGCTGCCAGACTCCCCGACTCGTCGAAGGTGTAGACGCGACCATTGATCGTGTGCGTGCCGGTGAACATGGCACCGTCCGGCCCCAGGTAGTACCAGGAGTCGCCCACCTTCACCCAGCCGGTGGCCATCGCCCCGGAGGCCTTCAGGTAGTACCAGGGAACCATCCACCTGCACCCAGCCGATCGCCATGACGCCGTTAGCGTGCAGGTAGTACCAGGACCCGCCCTCGGACAGCCAGCCGGTACGCATGACCTTCGTCGCGGGATCCAGGTAGTACCAGTAGGGGCCGCCGTAGGCGCCGTCGCGCACCCAACCGCCCACGAGGGCACCCTCGGAGTCGGCATACACCCACTCGCCGTTGGCGCGCTGGAGGAACCCGGTCACCATGTAGCCGGTGGGGCCGAACTGGTAGTCCACACCATTGATCGTGAACCAGCCGCCCTTGAGGTAGTCGGTGCCGCCCGCGCACTGGTACCACCAGCCGATGGAGTCACGCACCCAGTGGCCGCCCTCGGGGTTGGTGCAGGGGGCGACGACGCCCGGGTTGTCGGTGTGCAGGTCAACAGTGACGGCCTCGGAGTGGTTGAGGCCGTAGTCCCACGCGAGGATGTACGGGTGAGAGATGAGTTCCTCGGTGGAACCCTGCTCCTGCCAGCCCAGGGCGATGTCACCCAGGGACACGGACATGTACACGTGGTACCTGCCGTCGGCTCCCAACTGGTCGCTATCGTTGTCGGCGACGTAGCGGTAGAACCACAGGCCTGAGCCCGGGTCGTGCATGGTGACGCCGGCAATGGGCGAATCGTCGCTCACGTCAATGCTGAGGTCAGAGCCGCCGAAGTCGCCCTCGTGGTACGCGACGCGGTCCACAACCGGGGGCGTCGTATCGACGCGGAAGTCGTAGGAGATGGACTGCTCGGTGGGCGAGGGCCCGTCGTTGTGCGCGGCGATCGTCAGCTTGTAGTTACCGTCGGGCAAGTCCTTGAACTCGTCGGACGTCAGGTCCAGGAACCTCGGCGCATGCTCCTGCTCCACCGGGCTGATCACTCCGGAGGAGGGGTTCAGCATCGACTTCCAGTTCTGATGGGACTCGTAGGAGGCGACGACCTCGCCGGCCTCGTTGGTGTAGGTGGTCGTCATCGTGTGGACGCTGCGCAGCGTTCCCGTCTTGGGGTAGATGGCGTTGGGAGCATAGAGCGCGTCGGAGCGGGAGATGACGTACTTGAGGCGTTGGGGCGCCCGCTGCGCTCGCTATCCTTCGCCAGGGGGTTGTAGCCGAGGGGGTTTCCAACGTCGGTGGCACTGATCGACGAGGCCAGGATGTGTCCGTCGCCATCGGAGGCCAGCGAGTCGAAGATCGCGGGCTTGCCCCAGTCACCGTAGAAGCCCAGGTAGGGCACGGTCAGGTCGGCCTGCCCCTGGGTACGCGAGGTGAAGCGCACGAAGCCGTCCAGGAAGGTGCCGGAGGGGCGTTGTCGCTCACGTAGCGAGCGAACTCGCTACCGGGCGTCACGTCGACGCCGACGGTGGCCTCGCCGGAGGCGGGAACGGTGACGGTCGCGCCCTCGCCGGTGCCGCTCACGGCCGCGCCGGAGTGGGAGATCGCCACGCCACGGCCTCGCCAGTCGGAGGGTGGCCGGTGAAGAACCCGCCCTCAACGATCTCGGAGAGCGCCTGCGAGTTCATCTCGTAGGTCGCCGCCACGCCGGAGAGGTTGTGCAAGGTGACGTCGAAGTGCCAGCCCGTCGTGCCGTCGCCGAGGTCCGCCTTGGGGCGGGAGGGATCGGCGGCGCCCACGACGGATGGGTACACGGACGAGGTCGTGGCAGCCAGGACGTTCACCAGGCCCGCTCCCTGCTTGCGCGGGGAGTAGGAGGCGCCGGTGTCCTGGAGGGGGTCGATGACGGGGGTCGCCGTGCCCATGAGGAGGTTCTGGACGACGTCAGACTTGTGACGCGCGTCCATCGAGGCGAACAGCGGGTCGGACTGGACGCGCTGCAGGACGAGCGCGCTGGCGCCCGTCAGCTGCGGGGTCGCCATCGACGTGCCGGACATGAACCCGTAGGAGTCCTCGGGCAGCGAGGAGTAGATGTTGCCGCCGGGCGCGGTGACCTCGGGCTTGAGGCGCAGGTCCGGGGACACGCCCCACGAGGAGAAGTCTGACATCGAGTAGGGGCGTTCGACCTGACCGTCAGGCCCTCGACGAGGCTCAGGTGGTGGTCGGCGGCGGCCAGCATGCCTGCCCGTCCGCCTGGGAGATGAACCCAGCGGGAACCTCCAAGCGTCGTCAGGCTCATGACGCTGAGCGCGTCGCCGGGGACGTTGTTGTAGACGAGGATCGCCGCGGGCTTGAGCGGGGTCAGGTTGTCGATCTTCTCCTGGAAGGTCATCTGGCCGCGCGAGACGAGAACAATCTTCCCGTCCAGGCCCTGCGGGTACTTCGCGCGCAGGGCTGCGACGTCTTCCCGAGTACCGAACCCACCGTCGACGTACTCGTAGTCGCCGGGGGTCATCTCGGCGATCTGAGGGACCTCCCGCCGCCCTCTCCACGCGCACGCTGGTAGGCGATATTCTTACCGGCCGCGGTGAAGGCGTTGACGGACGGGAGGTTGTCGAGCGAGGCCACGGACAGCGCGGGGCTGTACGTGGCGGGCTCACCCAGGGTCGAGGGAGTCGGGGTCGGAGGCGTAGGGCAGGTTCTTACCGGAGGCGTTGCCGCATCCGGAGGAGAAGGCGTTACCGGCGGCCACGTCGACGATGATGCCCTTGTCCTGCAGCGTCTCGAAGACGCCCGCGTAGAGGCTGTCGGCCGCGTTATCCATGCCGGCGTCCTGGCCGAGCGACAGGTTCACGACGTCGGGGTGCAGGATCGCCATGTCGTCGAGGGCGGCCAGCAGCGCGAGTCCAACATGCCGCCGCCGTCCTGTTCGACCTTCGCGACGATGATCTGCGCGTCAGGGGCCACGCCCATGATCTCGCCGGCGTTGGCCGCGGCGATGCCGGCGACGTGCGTCCCGTGAGGGCTCCAGGGGCGAGGCGTCGTTATCCTCGTCCGCGTAGTCGTAGGCGAAGGGAACTTCTCGTTGACGTAGACGCCGTCCTTGCCCCCACCCAGCTGGGGCGTGAGCGCAGCCACCTTGTCCGCCGAGCGCGGGCGTCCCGGACAGGGTGCCCGCGAAGGCGGGTGCGTCATGTCGACGCCCTGTGTCGATGATGGCGACGACCTTACCCTGCCCCTCTGGGACACCTGGTCGGCGTGCATGATGACCTGGGCGCTGAGGTTGTCGGGGTTCTGGTCGGCCAGGCGCGTCGCCTGGAAGCCACCCTCGGCGTCGACTCCCGCCACGTCGGCGACGTGGGTCTCGCGGTCGATGAACGCACCCTGAACGCCGCTGGCCGCGCGGATCGCGTCAGAGAGCCGACAGGGGGCATTCAGCGCGACACCCGAAAAGGTATGCGAGTACTCGCGCGTCACCTCGGCGGAGGCGCCCGGGACGGACGCGGCCACGGCCTCGTTGATGGAGGCGAGGGAGGCCGCGCGGTCGGCGCCGTCCTGAAGGCGAACGATGATGCCGACGACGCGCGCCGGATCCTCCTCGGAGGACGCGTGGGATGAAGAAGAGCCCAGCGTTTCGCCGCTCTTCGAGGTCAGCGCGGTGCTCTCGTCGCCCACGGGCAGGACGGGGGCGGCCGGCGTGACCGCCTGGGGGAGGCGGGGCCCGGGTCGGCCTGGGGGCTGGCGCCTGCGGCGAGGCGAGGGACGCCGGGGCTGCGATCGCGAGCGCGCACGCGCCGGCGGCGCGACAAGCGCCGCTGGTGTCTTCGATGTCATCTACGTAACTCCAATGTGTTGGCTCAGTGCCGGTGGGAAACCGAAGCGAACTTCGACCCTATCGGTTACCACACGGTACAACACATGGGACCCATCCGGCACAGGCCGCCAGTGGATGGAAAGGAACCACCAACGAGGCCGGGGCCCGGGATCGCTCACAATGGAACGTTCCCGGGCCCCGACGATGACGCGGCGTCAGCTCACCTGTGCCAGGCGCCCGACTCGTCGAACGTGTAGGTGCGACCGTTGATAACTTGCGTTCCGGTCAGCATCGCCCCCGTCCGGTCCCAGGTAGTACCAGACACCACCCAGGTTCACCCAGCCGGTCACCATCGCGCCCGAGGCGTTGAAGTAGTACCAGGAGCCGTTCACCTGCGCCCAGCCGGTGCGCATCGCACCGTCCGCACCCAGGTAGTACCAGGTACCGCCCTGCGCCAGCCAGCCGGTGGCCATGACCTTCGTCACGGGATCCAGGTAGTACCAGTTGGGCCCGCCGTAGGTGGAGTCGCGCACCCAGCCGCCCACCAGGGCGCCCTCGAATCCGCGTACACCCACGTTCCATCGGCGCGCTTGAGGAACCCGGTCATCATGTAACCGGTGGGGCCGAACTGGTAGTCGCGGCCATTGATGGTGAACCAACCGGCCGTCAGGTAGTCGGTCCCGTTCGCGCACACGTACCACCAGCCCACGGCGTCCTTCGCCCAGTGACCGCCCTCGGGGTTGGTGCACGGCAGCGTCACCCCGGGGTTATCGGTCGGCAGGGGTGAGGGTCGCGGCCTCGGAGTGGTTGAGCCCGTAGTCCCATGCCAGCAGGTACGGGTGGGCGATGACGTCGCCGGAGCCGCCCTGGTCGGTCCACGCCTGGGCGATGTCCCTGAAGGGGATCTCGACGTGGTAGGCGCGCGAACCGTCCGCCGCGGTGGTCGCCTCGGAGTCGGTGAAGACGTGGCGGTAGAACCACAGGCCGTCGGCCGGATCGTGCAGGTCGATCGCTGCCAGCGGCGACGCGTCCGTGACATCGAAGGACAGGACAGTGTCGGTGCCCTCGCCCTTGTACTCCAGGTTGGAGACGACGGGCGCGGCCGTGTCGATGCGGAAGTCGTAGGAGATCGACTGGTCGGCCTGCGAGGGGCCGTCGTTGTGCGCGGAGAGCGTCAGCTTGTACGCGCCGTCGGGCAGGTCCTTGTACGCGTCGGAGCGCAGGTCCAGGCTCGTGGGATCGTGGCCGTCCTCGACCCAGGTCATCGTGCCGGTGCTGGGGTTCACGCCGGACTTCCAGGCCTGGTGGGTCACGAAGGAGGCGACCGTCTCTCCGGCTGCGTTCGCGTACACGGTGTTGAGCGTGTGGACGCTTCGTAGGGTGCCGGTGCGCGGCTGGAGGACCGTGGGAGCGCCCGAGGCGTCCGAGCGGGAGATGATGTTCTGGCTCGGGTTGGGCGCTCCGCTACGATCGGCGTCCTTGACCAGGGGGTTGTATCCCAGCTGCTGGCCCGTGGCGCCGTTGTAGACCCAGGAGGGCGTGTGAGCCCCGCCCTGCGAGGCGAGCGCGTCGAAGATGGGCGCCTTGCCCCAGTCGCCGTAGAAGCCCATGTAGGGCACGGTCAAGTCAGGCTGGGACGCGGTCTTCGAGGTGAGGCGCACGAAGCCGTCGAGGAACGTGCCGTTGGGCGCGTTCTGCGCGACGTAGGAGTCGAAGGCGGCGCGAGGCGTGACGTCCACGCCCACGGTTGCCTCGCCCGAGGCGGGGACGGTGATGGTCGCCCCTCGCCGGTGCCGCTCACGGCCGCGCCGGAGTAGGCGATGTCCACGCCCGCGCCTCGCCAGTCGGTGGAGTGGCCGGTGAAGAACCCATCCTCAACGATCTCGGAGAGCGCCTGGGAGCTGAGCTCGTAGGTGGCGGGCGCCGCGCCGAGGTTGTGGAGGGCGACGTCGAAGTGCCATCCCTTGGTCCCATCCCCCAGGTCGGCCTTGGGCCGGGAGGGCTCGGCGGCACCCACGACGGAGGGGTACACGGACGAGGTCGTGGCCGCCAGGACGTTCGTCAGACCCGAGCCCTGCTTGCGCGGGGAGTACGGGGCGCCAGTGTCCTGGAGGGGTCGGCGATGGGAGCGGCCGTGCCCATGATGAGGTTCTGGACGACGTCGACCTTGTCGCGTGCGCTCATGGACGCGAACAGCGGATCGTTCTGGACGCGCTGCAGGACGAGCGCGCTGACGCCCGCCATCTGCGGGGTCGCCATCGACGTGCCGGACATGAACTCGTAGGTGCCTCCGGGCACCGACGAGTAGATGTTGCCGCCGGGGGCGGCGACCTCGGGCTTGAGGCGCAGGTCGGGGGTGACGCCCCAGGAGGAGAAGCTCGACATGGAGTACTTTCGAGCTGGGGGCGATGACCTTTCCGGGGGCGACGCTCAGGTGGTGGTCGGCGGCGGCCAGCATGGCCTCGCCGTCCGCCTGCGAGATGAACGCGGCAGGCACGCCGTCCGTGGCCAGGCTCATGACGACGAGCGAGTCACCGGGCACGTTGTTGTAGACGATGAAGCCGGCGGGCTTGGAGCCTGCGATGTTGTTGAACTTGGTCTGGAAGGTGAGGGAGCCTCGCTTGACCAGCACGATCTTTCCGGCGAGGCCCTCGGGGTACTTGGCCTTGAGCGCGGCGCCGTCCTCGGCCGAGCCGATGCCGCCGTCGACGTATTCGAAGGGGCCGCCGGTCAGGTCGGACAGGTCGGGCATCTTCTGGCCGTCAGCGCCCCCGGCCCGCTGGAAGGGAATGTCGCGGTCGCCGACGGTGAAGGCGCTGTGCGCCAGCGAGTTATCGACCGAGGCGACAGAGACCACGGAGGAGTAGGTCGCCGGCTCGCACTGGGTGGAGGAGTCCGGGTCGGACGCGAAGGGCAGGTTCTTGCCGGAGGTATTGCCGTATCCGGCCGTGTAGTGGTTGCCGGCTGCCGCGTTGACGGTCACGCCCACGTCCTGCAGGCTCTTGAAGACGGTCGCGTAGACCGAGTCGGCCTCGTTGTCCATGCCTCCGAGCTGGCCGAGCGACAGGTTCACGACGTCGGGGTGCAGGACGACCATGTCGTCGAGGGCGGAGAGCAGCCCGGAATCGGTGATGTCGCCCTCGACGCTGCGCGCGACCTTGGCGACGATGATCTGCGCGTCGGGCGCGATGCCGACGATCTCGCCCGCGTTACCCGCGGCGATACCGGCGACGTGTGTGCCGTGCGATCCGGCTTGTCCGGTCGGCGAGGCGTCCGGGTCGTTATCCGCGTAGTCGTAGGCGAAGGGGAACTTCTCCGACACGTAGGTGCCGGCCTTGCCGTCACCCAGCTGGGGGGTCAGGGACGCCACCTTGTCCGCCGAGAGCGCGGGGGTTCCCCCGAGGGCGCCCGCGAACGCCGGGTGCGTCATGTCGACGCCCGTGTCGACGACGGCGACGACCTTGCCCTCGCCCTTCTGGGTGACCTGGTCGGCGTGCATCATCAGCTGGGCGCTGAGGTTGGCGGGGTCCTGGGTGGTGGTACGGGCGGAGTTTGTCGCGCCCTCGCCGGCGACCTGGTCGTCAGCATCCGCGACGCGGGTTTCGCGATCACGGAAGGCGGCCTTGACGCCGCTCGCCGCGCGGATCGCGTCGAGGGAGCCTGCGGGGCGTTCAACGCGAAGCCCTGCAGGGCGTTGTCATACTCGCGTTCCACCTGGGCGGAGGCGCCGGGGAACGCGCCGGCCAGGCCTCGTTGATGGAAGCGAGGGAGGCGGCGCGGTCGGCACCGTCGTTGAGCTGGACGATGATGCTGACGACGGAGGCGGGGTCGGCCTCGTCGGTCGCCTGGGCCTGCTCGACCTGGGTGGTCTGCCCGCTCTTCGAGGTCAGCGCGGTGTCGACGTCGCCCACGGGCAGGGGACGAGGCCGTGGCACCCGCGTCGGGTCGGGTGTCCGCCGGTGTTGGTGGGGATGCGAAGGTCGCGGGCCGGCAACCACGAGCGCTGCGGTGCCAGCCAGCGCGAGAGCGTCGCTGGTTTCTTCGTTGTCATGTGCGTAACTCCAATGTGTGACGGGCGGTCGCGAGAGAACGTGGAGAGGACCACGTGTAGTGACCGCCATGATCAACATACCGCAGACAAGTCTTGTGACAAGCTTTGTTTCACGAAGAGAAACACATGACGATTAGTTTACTCGGTAATGGATTCCGGGCCCGAGAACGCCGACGTAGCAACATTCTCGGGCCCGGAGGCACGAATTGACAGAATCAGAGGGCTCAGAGCCTATCGCACCCAGGCGCCCGAATCGTCAAACACGTAGGTGCGCCCGTTGATCACGTGCGTGCCCGTGATCATCGCGCCGGACGGGGCCAGGTAATACCAGGTACCCCTGTCCTTGACCCACCCGGTCGCCATCCGTCCGGAGGCGTTCAGGAAGTACCAGGTACCGCCGTCGTTCACCCACCCGATGGCCATCGCGCCGGAGGCCGTCAGGTAGTACCAGGAGCCTCCTTCGGCCAGCCAGCCGGTGGCCATGACCTTGGAGGCCGGGTCGAGGTAGTACCACTGACCGCCGTCGCGCACCCAGCCGCCCACGAGGGCGCCCTCGGAGTCGGCGTACACCCACTCCCCGCTGGCACGCTTGAGGAAACCGGTCGCCATGTAGCCGGACGGACCGAACTGATAGTCGCGGCCGTTGATGGTGAACCAGCCGGCCTTCAGGTACGTCTGGCCGTCGGCGCACACGTACCACCAGCCCACGGCATCCTTGGCCCAGTGACCTCCCTCGGGGCTCACGCACGGGCTGGGCGTGCCCGGGTTGCCGCTCGGCAGGTTGATCGGGAAGACCTCGGAGGGGTTCAAGCCGTAATCCCACGCGAGGATGTACGGGTTGGCGATGACGTCGCCTGTGCCGCCCTGGTCGGTCCACGCTTGCTCGATCACGCTCATCGGAATCTCCACGTGGTACGTGTAGCGGCCATCGGCACCGACGCTGCCCTCGTCCTCGGTGAAGACGTGGCGGTAGAACCACAACCCGTCGGCCGGGTCGTGCAGGTCGACCGCCGCCAGCGGCGAATCATCGGTGACGTCGAAGGTGACGACGAAGCCCTCATCCTTACCGGAGTACACCAGCTCAGAAATGACGGGGGCCTTCGTGTCCAGACGGAAGTCGTAGGGAGATCGACTGCTCGGCGCGCGACGGGCCGTCGTTGGCTGCGGCGATGCGCAGCGTGTACGCGCCGTCGGGCATGCGCGCGAACTTCTCAGCGTTCGCGTCGAAGGCCGTGGAGTCGTGGTAGGCCTCGACCCACGTGTTCTCCTCGGTGCTGGTCAGGTAGATGGACTTCCAGTTCCGGTGGTTGGTCACCGAGAAGACCGTCTCCCCGGCCTCGTTCACGTAGGTGCTGGTGAGCGTGTGGACGCTGCGCAGCGTGCCCGTGCGGGGTTCGAGGACCGTCGGGGCGCCTGAGGCCGCGGACCGCGAGATCACGTAGCGCTGTGGGTTGGGCTTTCCGGTGCGGTCGGCCACCTTGATGAGGGGGTTGTACCCGAGGGAGTCCCCGGTGGTGCCGTTGACGATCTCCGAGGCCCGGGTGTGGGCCCCGCCCGTCGAGGCGAGCGCGTCGAAGATGGGAGCCTTCCCCCAGTCGCCGTAGAAGCCCAGGTAGGGCACGGCCAGGTCGGGCTGACCATCGGTCTTCGAGGCGAAGCGCACGAAGCCGTCCAGGAACGTGCCGTTGGGCGCGTTGTCCGCGACGTAGGAGGCGAACTCGGAGCCGGGCATGACGTCGACGCCGACGGTGGCCTCGCCCAAGGCCGGCACCGTGACGGTCGCGCCCTCAGCCGAGGCCGATGCCGCGCCGGAGTACGTGACCTCACGCCACGACCTCGCCAATCCGAGGAGTGTTCCGTGAAGAAGCCGCCGTCCACGATCTCGGACAAGGCCTGGGAGCTCAGCTCGTAGGTCGCGGGCGCCGCGCCGAGGTTGTGGAGCGTGACGTCGAAGTGCCAGCCCCTGGTCCCATCCCCCAGGTCGGCCTTGGGGCGCGAGGGCTCGGCGGCGCCCACGACGGTCGGGTACACGGACGAGGTCGTGGCGGCCAGGGCGTCGACGAGGCCCGCGCCCTGCTTGCGCGGGGAGTACAGGGCACCCTGAGGTCTGGGCGGCGTCGGTCAGGGGACGCGCGGTTCCCATGATGAGGTTCTGGACGACGTCGGCTTTCTGACGCGCGCTCATCGAGGCGAACATCGGGTCGGACTGGACGCGCTGCAGGACGATCGCGCTAATGCCCGCCATCTGCGGGGTCGCCATCGAGGTACCCGACGTCTGCTCGTACGCACCGTTCGGTATAGCGGAGAAAACGTTGCCACCGGGCGCCGCGATCTCCGGCTTGAGGCGCAGGTCGGGGACACGCCCCACGAGAGAACTCCGAGGCCTCGTAGGGTCGTGGACTGGGGCAAGACCTGCCCCTCGGCGATGGTCAGGTGGTGGTCGGCAGCCGCCAGCATGGCCTGCCCGTCGGCCTGGGGAGATGAACGCGGCGGGCACATCCCTGAGTCGTCAGGTTCATGATGATGAGCGAGCCGACCGAGACGTTGTTGTAGACGAGGACGCCCGCCGGGTGCAGGTCGTAGAGGTTCTCGACCTTCTTCTGGTAGGTCATCTTGCCGCGCGAGACGAGCGCGATCTTACCGGACAGCCCGTTCGGGAACTTCTCCTTCAGGGCGGCAACATCCTCCTCGGAGGCGAAGCCGGCGTCCACGTACTCGTAGGTCCCGGCGGGCAGGTCGGAGAAGTAGGCGACCTTCTCGCCGTTCATGCCGCGCGAACGCTGATAGCCGATATCCATGCCGGCGGCCGTGAAGGCGTTGCGGATGAGCGCGTTCTCGACAGAGCCGACGGCCACGACCGAGGGGTAGGTGGCGGGCTCATCCATGACGGAGGTGTCGGGGTCGGAGGCGTAGGGCAGGCCCTTGCCGGAGTTGTTGCCGTATCCGGTCGAGAAGGCATTGCCCGCGGCCGCGTTGACGGTAATCCCCTCCTCCTGGAGCTTCTTGTACACGGTGTCGTAGACCGAGTCGGCCTCGTTATCCATGCCGGCCGTCCACCCCAGCGACAGGTTGATGACGTCGGGGCGCAGGACGACCATGTCGTCGAGTGCGGCCAGGAGGGCCGAGTCCAGCAGGGCGTCGTCCTCGCTGCGCGTCACCTTGCCGACGATGATCTGCGCGTCCGGGGCGGTGCCGACGATCTTATCGGCGTTGCCGGCGGCGATGCCGGCGACGTGCGTCCCGTGGAATCCGGAGCCACCCTCGCGCGGGGCGGCATCCACATCGTCATCCGCGTAGTCGTAGGCGAAGGGGAACTTCTCGGACATGTACTGGCCGGACTTTCCGGCCCCCAGGTGAGGCACCAGCGCCTGCACCTGATCCTCGGACAGGGCGACGTTGTCGGGCATGGCCCCCGTGAACGCCGGGTGAGTCATGTCGACGCCCGTGTCGATGACCGCGATGACCTTCCCCTCGCCCCTTCTGCGTGACCTGGTCGGTGCGCATCGCGAGCTGGGCGCTCAGATCTCGCCGGGTCCTGTCCCTCCGCCTGGGAGGCCCTGGTGCCACCTTCGGCATCCATGGCCGCCACGTCGCTGACGTGCCCCTCACGCTCCAGGAACGCCGCACGCACGCCGCTCGACGCCCGGATCGCGTCCAGGGAACCGGCGGGCGCGCGCAGCGCGAAGCCGACCAGGGCGTTGTCGTACTCACGTTGCACCTGCACCCGCGCTCCCGGGAACTCCCTCGGCCACTGCCTCGTTGATCGAGGCGAGGGGCGGCGGCGGCATCCGCCCCGTCGTCGAGCTGGACGATGATGCCGACGATGCGCGCCGGATCCCGATCGGCATCCGATCCCGCGTCGTGGCTCTGGCCGCTCTTCGAGGTCAGCGCCGTGTCGAGGTCTCCGACGGGCAGGGACGAGGCAGCGGTCTCCGTCGCGGGTCTCGCTCCCGAGACCAGGGGCGAGGCCACGGACGCAGGGCCCGTGACGGCGAGCGCGCACGCGCCGACAAACGCCAGGAGGACAGCTGGTTTCTTCATTGACATAAGCCTTCTCCAATGTGTTCACAGACGGCTCCCTGTCAGCGTGTGGCACTCCCACGCCGCAGCCGCCTGCCCTAAAGCTACCGGAAAAGACCACGATGACAAGCCGTCAACCGTTTTTCGAAATACTTAAGCCCGCCTGAAGTGTCCACACGATGGGGCCCGGGAACGCCTCAATCGTTGCGTTCCCGGGCCCCGGGGTGCGAGCGGGGGATCAGATCACCAGATCCACACGCCGTGCTCGTCGAAGTAGCGCGGCGTCGAGCCGATGGTCAGGTGTCCCGTGGCCATCGCACCGTTACCCTGGAGGTAGTACCAGGTGCCACCCAGGTTGAGCCACCCGGTGTACATGGAGCCCGAGGGGTTCATGAAGTACCAGGTGCCGTCCACCTTCACCCAACCGGTGCGCATCGCGCCGTCGGTGCCCAGGTAGTACCAGGAGCCGCCGATGTACTGCCAGCCGGTCGACATGGCGCCGTTGCCCTGGAGGTAGTACCAGGTGCCGCCGAGGCTGAGCCATCCGGTACGCATGGCGCCCGAGGCGTCCATGAAGTACCAGGTGCCGTCCACCTTCACCCCAACCGGTGCGCATCGCGCCGTCGGTGCCCAGGTAGTACCAGGAACCTCCAACGGCCTGCCAGCCGGAGAGCTGGGCACCAGAGCCGTCGTGGAAGTACCAGGTGCCCGCGTCGTTCACCCAACCGGTGCGCATGTAGCCGCTGGCGTCGAAGCGGTAGGTGCGGCCGTCGATCATCATCGCCTTGCCGGCGGGGTACGAGCCGTCAGCGTTGCGGTACCACCAGCCGACCGAGTCCAGCATCCAGGAACCCGTGGGAGCGGGCTGGGGCTCGGGCTGGGGGCTCGGGCTGGGGCTGGGGCTCGGGCTGAGGCTGCGGCTGGGGCTGGGGCTCCGGCTGAGGCTGCGGGTCCGGCTGAGGCTGCGGGTCCGGCTGAGGCTGGGGCTCCGGCTGGGGCTGCAGGTCCGGCTGGGGCTGCGGGTCCGGCTGAGGCTGGGGCTCCGGCTGAGGCTGCGGATCAGGGCTGGGGCTGCGGATCGGGCTGGGGCTGCGGATCGGGCTGGGAGCTGCGGATCGGGCTGAGGCTGCGGATCGGGCTGAGGCTGCGGATCCGGCTGAGGCTCGACCCACGGGCCGGCGCCGTCGCGTCCTGCTTCACAGACTTCACAACGGCGATCGTCGTCGCCGTTGCCTCGGTTCCGTCGGGCAGGGGTGGCGGTCAGGTTCACCTGATCCCAGTCAGCAACGTTGCCGCCGGTGATCGTCGCACTCTTGCCATCCTCGGCCGCCTTCAGGATGACCACACCGCCATACTCCAGGCCCCAGGTCAGGGTCGCGTCCTTGAACTTCTCGGGCAGCAGCGGCTTGAGGGTGACGGTCTCACCCTCCTCCATATCCACGCGCAGGTGGTTGACGGCGATCTCGTCCTCGCCCAGCTCGGTGGCACAGACGTTGACGGTGGCCATCACCGGGTCGAAGACCATCGGATCCATGTAGTCGGAGACGGCTCGGACGTCCGAGCAGCCCTCCTTCAGGGCAGTCACGAGGCCCGACTCCTCATCGACGGTCAGGACGTCGATGTCATCGCCGGACCAATTGATCTTCGTCATGTTGGCGTTCTCAGGCTGGTGCGTGACGCCAATGTTCGTCTGCTGACCGACAGTCATGTTGAGCTTCCCGACTCGATACCGAAGTCGAGGGAGGTCATGGCGACAGGGCCTCGATCGCGACGTCGGCACGCTCGAGGGGCTTTCCGTCGCTCCCCCACGCAACGAGCTTCACGGTCGCGGGCAAGGCCTCCGTGTGGCCAGCCTTCGTCCAGGCCGCCTGGATGTCGGAGAACTTGATCTCAAAGCTGTAGTGGTGAACGCCGTCGGCGGTGACGTTGCCGGGGAAGTCGACGACGCGACGATAGAAGATGGCGTCGGTGGCCGGGTCGCGCAGGTCGATGCTGGACAGGCCCGGGTTTGTCCTCGACCTTGAAGCTGACGGAACCGCCGAGCCCCTCACTGGTGGTCGTGACCTGAGAAATGGTGGGGCCGTACATGTCAGGGTCGGGCGCCGCGAACGCGGGGGCTCCGAAGGCTGCACCGGACGCCACCACCGCGCCGGTCGCCAGGGTCGCCAGGAACGCCCTGTAAGTTAACTGGGACATACTCACTCAATGTTGATCCAACGAACCATGCCAGCTGGTTAGGCTTAGCGGCTCGTAGCATGAACGGTACTGCGCAATTGAATACCTAGCAACGCATTACTGACTTACCATCGCTTAGCTACAAGTACTTTTTGTGGGCCCCTAAGCCCAGTCTAAGCCGACTTTTTCACCCGTTTTACAGCAGGAAACTTACCGCTGCACATATGTTCGTTATTATGCGCACATTTTCCCAGCATCAAACCACTTAAATAGCTGAAAGATTCAAGCATGGAGCGAACTATTTACGCGGTAAGCAGGCGCGCGTGCCACCACGCACCAACACGCAGTAGCCCCCGACCCGCGTCAAACCCCTTCGCGCACCCTTCGCACCCTTCGCACCCTTCGCACCCTTCGCACCCTTCGCACACCTTTCGCACCCCTTCCGACTCAACACCCGCGCAACACCCCTCCACAACTCGCATGCAATTCCCCGAGGCGCCAACCTGGACAGGCCTCACAAACCGCGCAATTCCGCCATTGTGGATTCAACATTTTGAAAGGTTGACAGGGAAATTGCATGCGACGTTGTGGGGGAACCATCGCCGCAACGTAGGAGGGCAGGGCGCAGCAGAACCGCGCACCCGTCGGCGCAGCTTCGCGCGCAGGACCCGACGCCCCCTACTGCCGGTCGGACAGCTCCGCACACGGCCCAGCAGCTCCGCGCGACCAGCCCCTACTGCCGGTCGGACAGCTCCAGGTTCGCCCGCACGACGATGCCGATGCGCGTCATCATCCGCTGATCGACCCAGGACCCATCGAGCGCGTCCAGGCGCGGGTGCGCGCCCTCCTCGCCGGGCATGCGATCGAAGCCCAGGATCGCCCGCCACAGGGGGATGAGCTCCTCGTTATAGGTATGGCCGTGCCCGCCGGGGGCGGTACCCGCGACGGGCAGGTCCGCGAGCACCTGGATGTAGGTGACGAAGCGCGTGAACTCGACGTTGCGGGACACGTCGCGCCCGGCGCGCTTGCGCGCAGCCAGTCCGGCTGCGTCCAGATCAGCTTGTTGTTCCACCACACGACCGGATCGGAGGGGTGCTGGGCGTAGACGACGCGCGGGAACCCCCACGGCCCGAGCTCGCGCCCGTACAGGTCTGTGCGCAGGTCGGAGGGCTCGTTGACGAAGCGCACGCGCCGGCCGTTGTGGACGACGGGGGCAACCTCGGGCTGCCCTTGTGGCGCGCGGCCGTCAGGGGCCCTGTGCATCGGCGTGAACGCGGGGGTGCCCACCCACGGGGCGCCATCCACGTGGTCGAGCACCTCCGAAGGAATCGAAGACGGACTGCGACGCGAAGGCCCCCAGCGACTCGCCGCACACGAACAGCGCGGGGCGGTCAGCCCTCGTCCATGGAGTCCAGCTCGGCGCGCACCGCGCGAAAGAGCGCCGCCGAGGCGTCCTGCGCGGGCTCGAGGCCGGTGAGCCAGTTCAGCGCCGAGGGCACGTAGGAGTACTGCAACGAGGCCGTGGCACAGTTGCCGCGCGTGAGGAACTCGAGGGGTTGGATCCGCCATTCGTCGACCCACCCGGAGCCGGTCGACGCGGCGAGGAGGATGACGGCGCGGTCGAAGGCGCCCGTGCGCCGAAGCTCGGCGACGACCGTGGCCGCGGCCGCCTCGATGCCCGCCCCGCCGGTGGGCATGCCGGCGTAGACGCGGATCGGTTCCATGGCCTCGCCGCCGCTCACCTGCGCGATGTCGAGGCGCGAGGGGCCGCGCCTGAGGAAGACGCGCCCCTGGCCGCCCACCGACTCCCAGGTGACGGGCGAGGCCGGGGAGGCGGAGCGCTCGGGCACGAAGGGTTTAGATTCCTTGCGCGGTGCGCAGGTTCATGCGTTCGGCGTGGCGGCGGAAGAAGCCGATGCCTCCGCGCAGGATGACGTTCGACGTCAGGAAGAAGACGATGGCGCATTAGGATGGCGACGCCGACCACGAAGGCGGCGGGCGAGGCATGTAATCGCTCAGGGCCTCGATGAGCAGGCGCCCCACGCGGTTGAGCCCGCCGAGGATCGCCAGGAGCGTCCAGGACACGACGACCGTGCCCGCGGTTCCCAGGATGTACTCCCCGGAAGGTCTCCCCGGCATGTTGACGAGGGCCGCGGCCTTGCGCGCGCGCCGATAGGGACTGGATGACGGCGTAGAGCCACCAGATCGGCGAAGAGGGCGCCGGCGGTCGCGCGGAAGCCGATCTCGACGGGTTCAGAGGCCCGAATCGTCAAGCCCGTGGCGGTGAAAATGCGCGCGCCGACGTTCGCACGAGGACGCCGGCGACGTAGCCGCCGGAGACCAGGACGCCCGAGGCGACCGCGTGCCACGCCCACGAACGCGCCATGAGCGAGGGGACACGCTCACCGCGTACATGGCGAGCGCTGCGATCACTCCCAGAAACGACAAACCCATGACGCCCATTGTGCCAGGCGCGCTGGCCCGGTTCAGGAGGGGACGAGGCCGGGGCCGCCGGGGCGTGCCGCCGGGTTGGGTGCTCTGATAGTGTTAGTGGACTCGCGCCGCAGCGAATGACATGGTCACCGGGAGGGCATGATGACGACGAGGACGCTGACGGGGCGCGCCCGACGGGCCGCCCGCTGGGCCGCCTGCGCGGCCACCGTTGCGCTGTGCGTGGTGGGCGTTGTCGCCCCCACCCCTGCGATGGCGGCGATCCCCACGCCGGCAGTGTCGCTGACCGAGCGTCCCGAGATGCCCATCGTGCCCGACGTGCCCATCGAGGTGTGGATCGATGTCGTCCCACGGCCATCGAGGATGCTTCCGGCGACTACATCTCAGCCCAAGAACTGAGCATGTCCTTCTTAGGCGGCTTTTTGATGATGGCACCCGCCTCTGAAAGAGGACTGCATCGCCTTGACGAACACCCTGCTGACGGGTCGTTCGAAGGAGTTCGAGGCGAAGGTCAGCTGGGTCGGCGAACGCTGCGACGTCTCTCTGAAATACTCGGGGGAGTCCCGCCACGTCTTCTACCCCTGGACGACGCGGGCACCATGCAGGTCCGCGTTCCCATGGGCCCTCGTCAACCGTATACTGTCCGCCCTCGGCGAGACCACTGTCACGCACTGAGAATCCACTTCGACAGTATCAATAACGCCCATTGCAACGGCGATCCGACCCGTAAGGAGGAAAACGAGTTCCTCGTCTACAGCAACTCCACGACGTGCGAGTGGGACACCCGGGACGGCGCGACGATCCCCTTGACCGATGACCCCCTCATTGAGGGGAGGTCGACAATACCTTCTTCACCATCCTCAACGGAACGGTCGGCCCGTTCATGGACCCAGCCGTGCCCATCGACCCCCTGACGATTCCAACCCCGGCCGCGCCCGAGCTGAGCGAGGGAGGCACTGACCGGGAGTGGTCATCGGGGTGAGCGCCTCTGTTATCGTCCTGCTCCTCATTGGCGGAGCATCCTTCATCTGGGCGCTACGCCTCGGCGCTAGGGGATGCGGCGGCTCATCCGCGTCCGCTCAGCGGGCGTTGCGACGGCTCTCACGGGCCACGATCTCGCCGTATTCTTGCCACCAGGTTAACGGTTCACGTAGAATAGTTGGTGTCTAGGTGTGGAAGGTGACCATGCCGCTGTTCGAGGATGATCCCGACCTGATCCGCCGCCTGGAGCGTCAGGTTCGCGAGCAGGCCGAGCGTGCCCGCGTCATGCGCCAGCAGATCGAGGCCGTCCAAGGAGTGGGCAACCTCCAGACAACAGCGTCGAGGTGGTCGTCGACTCCGGCGGAACGCTCCTCGGCATCGGCATCGAGGGCGTGTCCAACGAGGTGTGCGAGGCGATCATGGCCGCCTACGCGGCCGCCCGACGCGACGCCGGCGAGCAGGTCATCAGCGCCTCCCAAGGCGCCTTCGGCGAGAACTACGCGGGCATCGAGCGCATGCGCTCGCTGTATGGGGTGCCCGACCCGGAGGAGCCGGAGGACGAAGCCCCGCACCCGTGGATTGATGCACGGAGGCCCTGAGTGTCGGATACGTTCTCAGCCGATCCCGCGGCCCTGACCGCCCACGCCAGGCGACTCGCCTCCTATCAGAGCGACCTCGAGCAGGCCTCCGACGCGCTGCGCCAGACCTCCGCCTCCAGCGGTGCCTTCGGGATGATGGTCGGCCCCTTCATCGCTCCTCTTTTCCAGCTCGTCGAGGCCGGCGAGCAGCTCGCGATCGGCGGGGCGGGCTTCGCCCTCGATAAGCTCTCACAGTCCCTGGTCGCCAGCGCCCGCAGCTTCGAGGCGCGCGAGGCTCCCTCGTCGGCCTCCCTGAGCCAGGCCGGCTCGGGTCTGGACGGAGGGTACCGTGGCAACTGACGGCACCAATCCCCTGGTCGCACAGCGTCAGGACACCACGTCGACCCCTGTCGGGGCCGGCGTCTTCGATGACATCGAGCAGCTCAGCGAGGCGATCGACAACAAGTCGTGGGTCAGCGGCGCGCTGGCGGGCGTCGCGCTTGGCGTCGACACGGTCGCCTACGTGTCCGATCCTCTGGCCACTCTCATGGCGTGGGGCATCGGGTGGGTGTTCGACCATATTCAGCCCTTCAAGGACTGGCTGCTCCAGCTCGCCGGGGACGCGGACCAGCTGCGCGCGAACGGGCAGACGTGGAAGAACGTCGCCGCGACCTTGAAGGCTGCGGCGGACAACATCGAGCGCGACGTTCGTTCCTCCTTCCCCGACGGGTCCTTCACGGGAAGCACCGCGACCGCGTATTTCGCGGCGTCGGGCGCCACGACCAAGGGCATCGCCATGACGGGGGCGCTCTCGGGAGCGGTCGGCACCGCCTACGACGTGTGCGCGGTGATCATCCAATTCGTCCACGACTTCGTGCGCGACGCGATCAGCCAGGTCGTCGCCTCCATCCTGTCCTACGCGGTTGAGCTGGTCGCGTCCTTCGGGACCGCCTTCCCCTCGTCATGGAGCAGATTTCACCAAGGTCGCCTCCCTGATGAGCGGCGTCTCCAAACGTATTTCGGCCCTGAAGGAATCGCTGTCGAATCTGGGCACCAAGCTGACCAACGCCGATCAGCTCCTGAAGTCGCTCAAAGAATGGCTCCATAAGCTCACCCACTCGGACGCGCCGAAGGCTGACGTGGACGCTCCTGCAGCGCCGAAGGCCTCGACCGACGCGCCCCACGCGAAGGGGCAGACGCCAGACGCGCCGAACCCGCACTCGGGCGATCCGGCGCACAACTACGGCACGTTTGTGGACGATGACGGGGTCCCACACGTTGACCCCAGCGATCCGCGCCCGTACCTGAACCCGAAGAATCGACCCTCGTACCGCACGGGAATTGTGGACAAGGTCAGAGAGACGTTTACCGATGCCGACGGCGTTCTGCATGACTGGCGCGGTGAACCAATCGATTGGCAGCCAGGCCAGCCACGAGCGGGTATCTGGGACATGGGACATAAGCCCGGTCACAAGTACAGCGACATATGGAGATCGTATGTCAATGGCGAGATGACTCCCAAGGAATTCCTCGATTGGTATAATGAACCACAGAACTATCGAGTCGAGTTTTCGTCGAGAAACAGGGCTCATATCGATGAATAGCGGGTGGAATCTCTGATGACGTCTATCTTTGCGGTCGCGCACAGGGGAACCTTCGATCAATTCAAAGAACTGTTTTCCGACGGGGACGAAAAGCGCGTGAGGTGGGGTAAGAGCCTCTTCATCGAGGCGCTCAGCAACACCGATCCCGCGCAGCGTTACCCGATGTGCGACTTCCTGTTAGACCGCGATTGCGTTCTCGATGCCGGCACCACGGACGGAACGAACCCGTTCCACATTCTCTTCGCGCAAGACGCGCGCGACGTTGACCGGGACGTCGCGCTGTGCCGCCGCCTCATGGATCGAGGCGTTCCGCTTGGACAGGCCGACAAGCCGGGTGCATCCCCCTGGTCCACCTGATCTCCACGCAGCAGTACTCCGACGAGGAGCTCGCCCCCCTGTACGACCTCGTCTTCCTCCCCGATCCGGTTTCGACATCGAGCTGACGGGCCTCGCACGATACCATGTACGACGTCGCTCGACGCTGGCCCCATCGCCAGGCGCTGGCCGATCGCATTGCACGCTACCCTGGAGGCCAGGAGCGAGAGACACACGGAGGAACACGCATGACCACGTTCATCGAAAACGCCGGAGCGGCCATCGTCTCGCGCAAGATCGTCGAGCGGACGGGCAACATCAGTGGTTGACCCGCGAGACGCCCTTCGCGCCGCAGGACTCCGGATGGCGCGTCCTGTCAGACCGCGACACCGAGGAGTACCCTGTCGAATCCCGCGAACATGACAGTGGTCGACTTCAACGAGCTGTGCGCCCTCGAACCGGCCTGCATCGGCATCTACCTCCTGCCGGTCGGCTCCGATTCAGCTCGTCGTCAGAGCCCGACGGCCGACTGCTGCTGGTTCGACAACAAGACCGAGCGCGAGATCACCTTCGACCAGGGAGGCGGCCAGCCGACCAGCCTCACGCGCCCTCGCGCTCGGCGCGCCAAGAGGGTCGTGTGGGGATGGCGACCTCCTCCCGGCGCGCGTGGCCCAGGTGCTCGTAGAGGCTACCAGCGCAGGTTCGCCTGCATGCGAGCTCTTCCCTCCCCGACGAGCGGATGTAGGGAGGACCGGGTCGTCCCCAGGGTGAGAATCTGCTCCGGGCGTCATGGCGTCCTCACGCGACCTGGGTCAGGCGCATGGGCGCGAAGCCGCCGCCTGGCGTGGGCGGACGGTCCGGGCCGGTGAACGTCCCCCGACCGCATGATGCGCGTGAGCCTGTGCACCCACGGGACGCAGACGTCCATCTGGTTCCACACGATCCCCAGCGCGCCCCCGGGCGCCAGGATGCGGGCGGATTCCACCCCCGCGCGCTCGGAGTCCACCCGGTGCCAGGACTGGGCAAACACCACGATATCGAATGCACCGTCCGGCAATCCCGTGTCCTCGGCGACGCCCTCGTGCCACGTCACGCCCGGCATGAACGAGGCCTGGGCGCGCATCGCCTCCGAAGGCTCCACCGCCTCCACGATGGCCCCCGCACGCGCCAGGAGCTCGCTCATCTTGCCGGTGCCGGCGCCGATGTCGGCGACGCGCAGGGGCTGCTGAGCGGCCGCGCCACCCCGCACGGGCGCGGCACCCAGCAGCGCCGCCACGGCCTCGTCCGGGTAGGCGGGTCGCACTAAGTCGTAGGCGCCGCCCTCGCCGACGAACGGGTTCACCTCGAGTGAGGCGGACACTGTGTTCGACATCGTCTCGTGATCCCAGTTTTTCTGCCGCGCAGGAGGGGTGTGCGCCCGGCCACGGCCTCGTCCCCGAGGCGCTCACAGGAGCGAGCTCCACAGTCGGCACACGTTGTCGACGTAGTGCACGTGCCACGGCTGACCCCACCACTCCTCGTAGGTCAGCTCGCGCGAGCGCGCACGGTTACGCTCGTCGTTACCGTGCAGCAGCTCGACCAGGCGCGCGTCGTCGGCGACGAGCGTGATCTCGTAGTTGAGGCCGAAGGAACGCACATCCATGTTCGACGATCCGATGGCGCACAGGCTGCCGTCGACGACCACGTACTTGGGTGCAGCATCGTCGGCTTCGGCGGTACAGGTGGATGCGCACACCCGCCCGTGAGGAGCATCCGTAATACGAACGCTGAGCGATGCCCGACCAGGAATTGGTCGAATTGCTCGAGACAGGAAGAGCTCGACCTCGACGCCGGACAGGGCGGCGTTCGTCAGCGCGGCGATGAGCGCCTCGTCGGGAATGAAGTAGGGGCTCGCGATGGACACGTGAGAGCGCGCCGATGACACCATGTGCACGAAGGCCCGCAGGTTGGGTTCGTCTCGGAAAGCCGGGCCCGAGGGGATGATCTGCATCGACGAGGCCGGCTCCCGGCGCCTCCTCCCGCGCGCGGTGGGCGGGTGAGGTCGGCGGGGTGAGAACCTCCCTGCTGGCGTAGTACCAGTCGAGGGCGAAGACGGCCTCGATCTGGGTGACGATGGGGCCGGTGAGGCTCACGCTGGTGTCGTCGTAGGTGATGCTCGGCTTTCTGGAAGGAGGGCGTGTCGTAGTCGGGGGCCACCAGGTTGTGGGATCCGATGTAGGCCTCGCGCCCGTCGACGACCAGGATCTTGCGGTGGTTGCGCAGGTCGGGGCGGCGGATGTCAGCCCGCGCAGGGGCGCGAAGGGCAGCATCTTGTGCCAGAGGATCCCCCATGTCGTCGAGGCGACGCCGAAAGGCTTTGTGACCGGGGATCGTGCGCAGCCCGTGGTGGTCGACGAGGAGGCGGACGGTGACGCCGCGGGCCTTCGCGCGTTCGAGGGCCTCGTAGAAGGGGGCGGTGTACTCGTCCCACGACGTCTGGAAGTAGAGCGCGTTGACGTGGTGGGTCGCCCGGTCGATGCTGGCGGCCATCTGCCGGAAGCTGTCTCGGCCGTGTCGTTATGGAGCGCGACGACGTGCCCGCAGGAGTCGGGGAAGCCAGTGAGGGAGCCGGTCAGACGCATGAGCGCGGCCGCGTCGTCGTTGGTGCCACCGGGCGCGTCGTAGGTGGTCGGCTCGGGCCTGGCGGAGCCGGTGAGGATGGTGTCGACGAGGGCGCTGGCCTCGGGGTCACGGTCGAGGCGGCGTCCCATGGCCCACCAGGATCCGAAAATGATGTAGAGGGGGACGCCGAGGAGGGGCCACAGGAAGATGAGGAGCAGCCACGCGGTGGAGGTGGAGGCTCGGCGGCGTTTCGGGACGACGCCAAGCGCCACGATACGGATGGCGAAATCGACGGCCCCGAACAGGAGCCACGCCCACATCGGAGGTTCGGGGGGCGGCGTAAACATGTGCCTAGTCTATCGAGCGGCCCCGATCCTGCATGGCCCAGCGCTGCCAGTGTGGCGCGTAGGCCGCCCCGTCGCGCGCGAGCGCCCGCCTGCGCCGCTCGGCCTCGCCGGGGTCTGCGATCCACACCGACAGGTCGGCGTCGGCGTCCCAGGCGCCGCAGCCCTCGATGATCGTGGGGGCCAGGGGGACTTCGACGGCGAGACCGCTTGTGTTGGTCTCCCAGTCCCAGGTGACGTAGGACGAGGCTCGGCCTTCTCGCAGGTCGGCAGCGATTCGACGGGCGACCTCGGCGCCCTGGGCGAGGCCGTCCCAGCCCGGGTACCAGTCGTCGAGGTGGAGGACCTGCCAGCCGGGCAGGAGGCGCGCGAGGGCGGCGGCCAGCGTGGACTTGCCGGAGCCGGAGTAGCCGTCGATGGTGACGACGGGGGACGGCGAGCGCGCACGGGCGTCGAGTGCGCCGACGCTATCCGCGCGCCTGTCGATCGACGAGGCCGGGGCGGTCTCCCCGCGAGCGCGCGCAGGCGCGGGGCGAGGTTGCGGGCCGCCCTCGTCGGGGGCGAGGACACGGGCACGGTGACTCTCGCCTCGCCCGGCGCCGCTGCGAGGGGCGCAGCTAGCCGCTCATCGCATCCTCACTGGAGGACAGGGTGGCCGACCCATACGGGTGCGGTCCCACGTGCGGTCGCTGACTGCGATGACGGCCACCGGGCATGCGCCGGCCTCTCCGCGGTCAACACGCGGTTGCGCTTGGTCCAGGCTCGTCACGGTCGTCGTGGTCAGGTCGAGTGGCAGGGCCAATTCATGCTGGCGATCGTCCCTCTTCTTTTTGGGACAGCGCGTTGCGGCGTACACATCCGCAGAATCGACGCCCTTGTGATCCGCCCACAATTGACACGCAAGGTCAAACAACGGCTGTCGGTCTTTCGTGATGATGACTGCCCCGTCGATGAGGCCGTCCTCGTACCAGGCGCGGTAGGCGGCGAGGTCGCGGTCGAGATTCCCGTCTTTCGCGTTCCACTCCACGTCGACTAGGACGCGGCCCTTGCGGTTATCCACCCAATAGGACGGGATCTCGGCAACGGGGAGGGTTTCAGAAGCGAGGCCTTTTCTGCGATAGTCGATGCGTCCCTCGCGCCGAACGACGTACTTGCATTCGGCCCATCCCCGCGCCCGCAATTCTCCATTGAGCCGACCGGCCATCGCAGAGTTATTTCCGCCCTGTTGGAGAAGAAGATTCGCCGAAAAGCTAAAGCCGTCCAATACCTCGATAATGTCCGTCCACTCGTCGCGGGCGACAGCGGCGAGGACACCGCACGCATTTCTCACTTCGAAAAACGAATACCCGTCGCGGATGCTCGGGGAACAATATCCGGGTTATCGTACGACGCTGTCTGGATCATTTCGTCATCGTAACACTGGCCACCGGCGGCGTCTGTCGCATGGGCGACACCACGCAACACGCCCTCAATTTGAGATCTCATATTTAGATCTAATTTGTACCACCATGGGGGCATGACAGACGAGCCTACGCGCCCCCTCCCCACCGTCGCGGGCGGATTTTCGACGGTCCTGTCCGACCCACCGTGGAGATTCCAGAACCGGACGGGCAAAGTCGCACCGAACACAAGCGCCTCGGCCGCTACGGCACGATGCCCCTCGACGCCATCAAGGACCTGCCCGTCGCCGACGTCGCAGCACCCAACGCACGCAGCACCTGTGGGTCCCCTAACGCCCTCCTCCCGGAGGGCCTCGACGTCAGTGTCCGCCTGGGGATTCCGTACGTCTCCAACATCGTCTGGGCGAAACGACGCAGGACGGCGGCCCCTGACGGGCGCGGCGTCGGCTTCTACTTCCGAAACGTCACGGAGCTGCTCCTGTTCGGCGTCCGCGGCAGGATGCGCACGCTCGCCCCCGGGCGTCGCCAGGTCAACATGATCGAGACCGCAAGCGCGAACACTCCCCGAAAGCCCGACGAACAATACGAGCTGATCGAAGCCTGCTCGCCCGGCCCCCTACCTCGAGATGTTCGGCCCGATACCCGCGACCGGGCTGGTCCGTCTGGGGAAACGAAGCAGACGAGAGCATCGAACCGCAGGGCCGCGTCTACAGCGGATACGCCGGCGGACAGATCGAGCGTCCGCTCACCGCCCTCCCCGACGCTTCCAGTCCCACCAGCGCCTCCCGCACGACTCCGAGCTCGCGGTCAGCGCGCAGCTGCGCCGCCAGTACGAAGAGGGCGCCTCGATCAGCGACCTCGCCGCACAGCACGGCTACTCGATCGCGCGGGTGCGCCGCTACCCCGCGCTCGCCAACGCACCCCGTTGAGGCAGCGCGGGGGCACGCCCCCAGGCGGCGAGCACGGGCGACTGGGTCGCGGAGCGCCCATCGCCGTTCATCGGCCCACCAGCGCGAAAGTCCCGGCTATCACGCTGACCGTCAGGGCAATGGTGGGAACGGCGATGGCGACCGCCACGAGGGCCGCGTCGGCGGCGCGCAGGCGCGAGGGGCGCGCCCACGTTCGCCTACCAGCAGCGCCGAAGCCCCTCGCCTCCATGGTGGTCGCGAGCTTGCCGGAGCGACGCAGCGCGAAGACCAGCAGCGAGAAGGAGCCGCGCAGGAAGGAACGGATGCGCGAGGCGTCGCCCACGCCTCGGGCGCGTCGGGCCCGCTCCAGGGCCTTCCAGTCGGCGGCCATCAACGAGGTCATGCGCGCGCGCAGCGACTGGCCAGGACCGGCCGGGCGGGCAGGTGCAGGATCTGCGCGAGGCCGTCGCCCATGTCGGTCGGGTCGATGCGGTCGAGCAGGGCGATCGCGGGGACGACGAGCGCGCACATGCGCAAGCCGATGCCCAAGGCCAGCCACATCGAGTGGTCGGAGATCGCCGCAGGCCCGAAAGACCAGTAGACGTGCCCGCCGGGTGAGGCGTAGAGCAGCATCGAGAGGGCGCCGAGCGGCGCGGCCAGCAGCAGCGGCGTTGCCTTCAGGGAAGAAGCTGCGCGCCGACACGCCCGACAGCGGCACGAGGGCCAGCTCGAGGGCGAGGCCACGCCCGCGCTCACGGGGTCGATGGTGATCGGCAGCGGCGTGGTCGCCACCAGAGGGCAAGCACGCGGGCGACGGGGCTTTGGTGCGGGCCGGGAGGCCGCGCCGGGGCGCTCGGGCGGAGGTGAGCGCACATTCGTGCGGCACCCGCAGTCGCCGCACTGGCAGGCACCTCGCCCGCAGGCGCGTCAGCACCCGTCGCGTTGCCGTTCACCGCCGCGTCGGCGCCGTCGCAAGATTCCGACCCGACACTCGTGCGGGACGCGCAACCAGAGTAGGCCTCGTCACGTGGGGAGGCGAGCGCGGACTCGGCGCAACCGCGCGGCTCTCCCCCGCCTCGGCTCCCAACCAACCCCAGGTCGACGACGCGCTGGCCCATCGCCGCCACGAACGCGGGTCGTGCGTGATCGACACCAGGGTGACGCCGCGCGCGAGGGCGGCGCGCAGGAGGCGCACGAGGCCCAGCCACGTGCCGCGGTCCTGCCCGAAGGTCGGCTCGTCGAGGATGAGCAGCTCGGGGGCGCTGATGAGCGCGGTCGCCACCGACAGGCGGCGCTTCTCGCCGCCCGACAGCGTCATGGGGTTGGCTCGCGCGAGCTTCGTGAGGCCCAGGGCCTCCATGTGTTCCTCGACGAGGGGGGCGATCTCCTCCTCGCTCATTCCCACCGCGCGCGGGCCGATCGCGAGTTCGTCCGCGACGGTGGAGGCCAGAGAACTGGTACTCCGGGCTCCTGGAAGACCATGGACATGCGGCCGAGCAACTGCTTGCTGCTCACTCGTGCGGGTCGCCGCGCGTGCCGTCGGAGGTCTCGACCTCGACCGTGCCCGCGAGGGGCGGCAGGAGGCCCGCCAGCGTCAGCGCGAAGGTCGACTTTCCGGTGCCGTTAGCGCCAACGATGCAGGTGGACACGCCGCGCTCGAGCGTCAGGTCGATGCCGGACCGCACGGGGGAGGCCTTGTCGTAGCCGATCGAAAGGCCGGTGACGCGGGCGATGGGGTGGCGCCTCGCGCCCTTTCTTCTTCCGCGCCCTCGGACGAGGCCGGGGCAACCTCGGGCGTGCCGACCTCCGCTGCAACGTCGTCGCCGGGCAGCCACATACCGCGCTCGCGCAGCACCTCGCCCTGCTGGTCAAGAACCTCTCTCAGGGGGCCGTCGGCGGCGATGCGACCGTCGGCCACCACGATGACGCGGTCCACGAGGGGCGCCCACACGTCCACCCGATGCTCGACCACCACCATCGTCGCGCCCGTGCGCTCGACGACGGCCTCGACGGCGGCGCGCACCTCGGCGACGCCGCTCGATCCAGGTTCGCGGTCGGCTCGTCCAGGAGCAGCAGGCCCGGGCCCATCGCGAGAATCGACGCCAGGGCCAGGCGCTGCTTCTGCCCGCCCGACAGCTCCGTCGTCGAATGATCCAGGGGCACGTCCAGGCCCGCCGCGCTCAGGGACTCCTCCACGCGAGGCCATATCTCCTCGCGGGAACCCCCAAATTCTCCATGCCAAAAGCCACGTCGTCACCCACGCGAGCCAGGACCACCTGGGCCTCCGGATCCTGCATGAGCAGGCCCACGCGGCCCCTAGCCTGCGCCGGGCAACGCCGTCGACGGTGAGCGTGCCGGTGGCCTCGCCTCCTCGGCGCCGCCCAGCAGGCCCGCCAGGCCGCCCATCAGTGTCGACTTGCCCGACCCGGACGGCCCGAGCACCAGCACGCGCTCACCCGGCGCGATATCGAGATCAACGCCCGACAGCGCGCTGCGTTCTTGCGCCCAGCGTGACGCCATCCCCATCCGCGCGCGCACACGCGCGCGCCCGCTCACCCAGCGGCACCCGGGCCGTCCGGGGAGGACACGGGGCGGGGAGGCGGAGTGGGCCTCGTTCATGGAGCGGGAATCAGACAAGCTCACGCGCTCCGCGTCCCGAGGCGAAACGATCCAACGCGCCCGTCTTCGCCAGCGCGTTCGTCAGCGCCACGCGAGGACGCCGGCCAGGACGACGCCGGACGCCACGCCGGACACCAGGTAGACAACGTTGTAAGCGACGCCCTTCCCGAGGTTCCCCTCCGTGAAGAGCTCGAGGACCCACTCGCAGGCGAAGGACAGCGCGCCGGCGGCGGCAGCGACCCACACGGTGAAGCGGCGGTAGGCGACAAGCGCGAAGACGATCTCGGCACCCAGGCCCTGCGCGAGGCCCGGTACAGGGTCGCGATGGCTCACTGCGAGCCCAAGCCCATGGAGACGGTCGCCGCCAGCAGCTCGACGAAGAGCGCGGCGCCGGGCTTGCGGATGACGTAGCCGCCGAGCGTGCCGCCCAGCAGCCAAACGCCCGTCACGAGGCCGCCCAGGCCGGGCGCGACCGCCTTGAGGACCTCGTAGCCAGCGTAACCAACCTGGTTCCAGGCGACAAAAATAAGGCCGCACGCGACGCCCAGGACGGCGGCGGTGACGATGTCGATGACCCTCCAACTGAGGGACCGAGCGGTGGTAGCCATGCGAAAATACTCCCTTCGTGCTGCACGGCGGCCACGAGGGAAGAGCCTTCCTACGCCGGTATGATCCGGATCAGGTTCTACGGTCGGGGGTAGTCCCCTCTCAGCTCGCGTCGAGCTCCCGTGGCACAGTGGTGAGCATAGTCACCTGGTATTCATCGCGCTACTCATGCAGGTGAGGACCCTGATGGGGACCCTCGCCCGTACCCCCGTCGCCCAGGACGCCGCGCGCCGCGCGACGCAGCAGGAAGTGACGGTTCGCAAACGCCGCGCCCACGATGAACGCAATCCACACCAGGGAATAGACGAGGCCGGGGCGCGTATCGTCCCACATCGCCAGAATGACGCCCATGGCCCCCATGAACGCCAAGACCACCCACGCGCCAACGGCACCGCCGGGGGACTTGAAGTGCGACTCCTTGTGCAGGTGGGGGCGCTTGCGCAGGTAGACCAGGTAGGACACGACGATGACGACCCACACGCCCATGAAGAGGGTGGCCGACACCGAGGTCACCAGCGTGAAGGCCGCGGAGATCGAGCCTCCCGTCGCCATGATGACGATAGCCGTCAGCAGGCACACGCAGGACAGAAACAGGGCGTTGAGGGGCACGTGATGCTTCGACAGGCGCGCGAAGACGCGGGGCGCCTGCTCCTGGCGGGCCAGGCCGTAGAGCATCCGCGACGTCGAGTAGATGCCCGAGTTCGCACTGGACGCCGCCGAGGAGAGCACGACCAGGTTGACGATCGTGGCCGCCGCGCCCAGGCCGGTCAGCGAGAACATCGTGACGAAAGGCGAGCGCTCGGGGCTCACCTGATCCCAGGGGGTCACCATCGATGATGGCCGCGAGCGCCGCCACGTAGAAGAGCATGATGCGCACCGGAATGGAGTTGACGGCCTTGGGGAAGTGGTGTCCGGGTCGTCGGTCTCCGCGACCGTCGTGCCGACCATTTCGATGCCGATGAAGGCGAAGAGCGCGATCTGGAAGCCGCCCAGGAAGCCGGTGAATCCGTTAGGGAAGAAACCCTCCGTGGCTCCACAGGGTTCGAGACGGCGGCGGCGGTCCCCTCCTCGTCAATCGTGCCCATGGCGACCATGCCGAAACCGACGATGACCAGGGCGATGATCGCGATGATCTTGACGAGCGCGAACCAAAACTCGGTCTCACCGAAGGCCTTGACCGTCATCGCGTTGAGGGCGAAGAGCAGCAGGGTCGTGGCGGTGATGGGGATCCACGAGGGTAGGCTCGGCCACCAGAAGTGCGTGTAGCCGGTGATCGCGATCATGTCCGCGACGCCGGTGACGACCCAGCACGCCCGAGTACGTCCACCCAGTCACGAAGCCCGCCCACGGGCCGATCAGGTCGCGCGCGATGTCCGCGAAGGTTGCGTACTTGCGATCGGAGAGCAGCAGCTCGCCGAGCGTGCGCATGAACAGGGAACAGGACCGCGCCAATGATCATGTAGACCAGCAGGATCGAGGGGCCCGCGACGAGATCGTCTTGCCCGAGCCCATGAACAGGCCCGTGCCGATGGCGCCGCCGATGGCGATCAGCTGAATGTGGCGATTCTTCAGGTTTTCGCTGGAGCTTTTCGCCGCCCCCTTGATGGGGCGCGTCGTTCACGACTGGCTCGCTGCTCATTCGTTTTCCTTTCCGCCGGTTGCCGCCCGCGGGCGGCGTTTTGCACTGGTCTTTGCGTGCGCGCGGAGCACACTTGACCCTCAACGCTACCTCAACGGCCCGCCCACGTCCGAATTCAGGTGTCGCACGGCACGCCCCGAGCACTTTCAAGCCGTCGCTGCGCACGAAGCAACCAAGCAAGTTAGGTTAGGCTCATGAATCTTTCTGCGACGTCCGCTCCCCATTCCTCGAACGAGGCCCCAGCTGCCTGCGGCGGCGGGCGGCTCCACACCCCGGCCCCCGCGGGCCAATCCACCGCGATCGCGCCCGCCCCGGCCTCGTTCCCCGCCAGCTCGCCGGGGGCGGCCGCGCCACACTCCCCCGCCCAGGCCTCGTTCCCTACCAGCTCGCCGGGGGCGGCCACGTCACTCCCCGCGTCGCCCTCCCTCACCCCGGCCTCGTTCCCCCTCGCCTCGACGGCGATCGTACCCACGCAGCGCGCGGCGCGTTACGGCAAGCAGCTCGTGAGCCACATGGCGCACAAGATCACGGGTTTCTGGGACGAGGAGGCGGGCAGCTACCTGCTGTTCGACCGCGAGGGGCCGGTGCTGGGGCGCTTCGACGTGATCGCGTCACCGTCGGTTCTTCGGCTTGAGCTGCGCACGACCCCCGAGGCGGGCCGCTCACCTCGAGCATGTCGCGGGCATTCACCTGGCGCGATTCGGCGCGCGCGACGGCCTGACCATCGCGTGGCGGCGATCCGACGGCAGTGCGGGCTCGACGCAGGGCCCGCTCACCCCCGACGAGGTCGAGGCCCACGCCCGCGAGCGCGCCAAGCGCAAGGCTGCGGGCCAGTAGCGCGACTGCGGGGACGGCCCTGCGAAGCCGCGGGTCATTGCGACTGCCGCCTGCACGACCGTCGCGCGAGGCCGGGCACGCGGAGTAGCCGCGGCGGAGCGCGAGGCGCGGGGCTCGCGGCACAGTAGGCGCGCACCGGGAGCCGTTGCACCACTTGCGCATGTAATGCACTAGTTGAGCCTGTCAATTTTTTTCTGTGTATGGGGGGTTAGAGGTAGGGGGTGATTCGGTCGGGGTAGGCGGTGGTGAGTTGGGCGAGGGCTTGTTTCCAGTTGGTGGTGGTGTGTCCTTGGATGAGGCGGGTGTGTCCTGTTCGTTTGTTGGGGGTTTGCCGGTGTCTGTGAGGCGCTGGGCGGCTCGTTTGTCTTCGATGTTGCAGATGGCGAGCCACAAGAGTTTGACGGCGGCTTCTTCGCTGGGGAAATGCCCGCGGTTCTTGGTGATTTTGCGTAGCTGGTAGTTCAAGGACTCGATAGCGTTGGTGGTGTACACGACGCGGCGCAGCATGGGCAGGGAACGCCAAGAACGGCGTGAAGCGCTGCCAGGCGCGCTGCCAGGTGGCAACCGTTTGGGGGTAGCGCGCTCCCAGGTCGCTGGCCGCGAAGTCTTCCAGCGCCTCTCGGGCGGTTTCCTCGTTGGGCGCGCTGTACACCCGCTTGAGAGCTGCGGCGACGCTCTTGCGGTCCTTGTAGGACACGAAACGCATGGAGGCGCGGATTAAGTGAACGACGCAGGTTTGGACCATGGACTGGGGCCAGGTCGCTTCGATGGCTTCGGGCAGGCCAGCCAACCCGTCGCAGCACACGATCAGCACGTCGCGTAGGCCCTCGGTTGGCCAGCTCGGCGCACACGTGGGCCCAAAAAGGAGGCGCCTTCATCGGCTTGGACCCAGATGCCCAGCACGTGCTTGACCCCCTCCATGTCCACTCCCACCGCCAGGTGAGCGGCCCGTTCTCCACCCTGTGATCGCATCGGACTTTGATGCGGATCGCATCCAGGTAGATCACCGGGTAGAACGCTTCTAAGGGGCGGTGCTGCCAGTCCAAGACGGCCTCGCACACCGCGTCAGTGATCGTTGAAATCGTCCCGCGCTGACCTCCACGCCCAGGGGTGGAGGCCAGGTGATGGCGGATATCGCGTACCGTCATCCCCCGGCATACAAGCTGATAATCATCGAATCCAAGCCATCGAGGCGCCGCTGTCGCTTTGCGCACCAGGCGCGGGGTGAACGAGCCCGCCCGGTCCCGGGGAACCTCGATCTCGAAGGCTCCCACTTCCGATATCACGGTCTTCTTCGTCGTGCCGTTCCTCGTGTTCGAGCGCGCCTGCCCACTGGCCTGGCCCTTCTCATACCCCAAGTGCTCGGTCAGCTCCGCGGCCAACCCGCGCTCCAACGCCTCCTTGAGCAACGCCGGCAACAAGCCCTCGCTACCCGTCATCTCGACCTCGCCAGCATCAAGACGCTCAAACAACGCATCCAACGCCCCCGAGCTTCGAAGCTCCTCCACCGTCTCACGCCCACTAGCGCGAGCCACAACAACATCATCATCATTCATCATGCATCAATCCTTTCAAACAAAAGACGGATACACAGACAATTAAACACGCCCCACTAGTTAGCCAGGCATTGCACTAGCTACTATCCAGTGCAACGCTCCCCCATCTAGTGTTTTGCTCCTCAAACTAGTGCAACGCTACCCGAAATAGCGCAACGCTTCGGAGTCACAAGCTCCACCATGGTCCGCGCAGCAACTCCTACACCCGGCACTGCACCCGTTACGTGGCGCTGCACCCGTTATGAGGCGCTGCACCCTTACGGGGCGCTACACCCGATCAGAACGGGTGCATTGCCTACGGATCGGGTGCAGCGCCCACACTCACAAGCCCAAACGCGGATACGCACACCTCCCCACGCACAGGCCATGCACCACCCACTACTGCGACGCACTACTTGGACAGACATTGCGCTACTTACTCGCCAGCGCAACGCCCCCCATCTAGCGCAACACTCCCACTCACAAGCCCAACCGCGGCGCGCGTCGCAACCACACAGGGCACCACATCCACAACAGGGCACTGCACCCGTTATGTGGCGCTGCACCCGTTACGGGGCGCTACACCCGTTCAGAACGGGTGCATTGCCTCGGATCGGGTGCACCGCCCACACCAACAAGCCCAAACGCGGATACGCACACCTCCCCAGGAGCAGGCAGTGCACCATCCACCACTGCGACGCACTGCTTGGGACAGACATTGCGCTACTTACTCGCCAGCGCAACGCCCCCCATCTAGCGCAACACTCCCACTCACAAAACCCAACCGCGGCGCGCGTCGCAACCCACAGGGCACCACATCTGCAACAGGGCACTGCACCCGTTACGTAGCGCTGCACCCGTTACGTAGCGCTGCACCCGTTCAGAACGGGTGCATTGCCTACAGATCGGGTGCATTGCCTACAGATCGGGTGCAGCGCCCACACTCACAAGCCCAACCGTGGACCACAGCACCATGCGCGCCAACTTCAACACAACGACAGCAGGCCCAACACAACGAAACGACCGCAGCACCAGCACGCATGGCAGACAATACCCCAAGCCGCACCACGTCTCCGACCTACCGGATAGAGGACTCAACTCTTTTCGAATATAAGCCCCATCGAACACGAGCGCAGACTCGGAAGCACACCCCTAATCCCAGTCCACAACCTTCCGTAGTCGGGCGCAGGAAGCCACAGAAGATCGACTCTCCACGGCCACCCTAGACCCACCTGGAAGTAATGGACGAACCAACCGAAGCATAGAAAGCTGCTCTCTATGCTCATCTCGCTCTTTCACAGAATGATTCCAGAGTAATTCCGGTAGAGAATGCCAGGAAGAGACCAATAACACTGCAAGCAGAACACCACTTAAAGCAAACAATAATCGAGCAGCCTCAGAATTCAAGGTTGAGACTAAACCCAACACAGTCGAAGTAATAGAAAAACATGACCCTGATAGAAAGCGAAGAATTTTTACCAAAACGAACAAGTAGCTTCTGCATGAACATAAGACAAACTATTTCAATATTCATCAGCGTCCAGAACACAAGTATTCCAGCTGAAATACCATACCAACCAGTCATACGAAAACTCTCGTACAAGCACCATAGAAGCGCAATCTCTATTAGTAGAAGAAGGATAATTCTAAAGGATCACGATCCGGCTTGAAATCAACTTCTGAAGATAATTCACTGAGCCGAATTTCATTCACACGCCAAATATCCAGTGGACTCTTTCCAGTCTTCTTCGCAATGGCGTAAATCGCCTGTTCACACCCAGTCAACGAGCGTAGCTGATCAGACTCGAGACGTTCTTCTCTAGGGATGTCGGTCATCTTACACATGCCTTTCGGCTAGAAACTAGTTTCGCCACGGAAGCAGATCTACCAGCTTTGACACACTCGATGGTGATTCGACACGCCTATGAACACCCTCAGTTCCATAACCTAAGGATGGCATCACAAATTTACCGAATTACCGACATCGCCCTTGTGTAGAAGAGCTTTACAGTTCACACATGGCACGGCGTGTTGAGAAGGCCGCAAGCAGTTCGAGCAGATATCCCCCAAGACACCATCAATAGATAAACCCCGCAGCCGTGAGGCTGCGGGGTGCAAAGTTGGTGACGCGCTCACTACACGTCATTCGCCGGCGAATACCGCGACGACGAAACCCTCAACGACATCAGCAGATGCCGGCACGGGGGCTCGAAGTTCAGCGGCCCTCGAGGTAGTTCTTGGCCGCGACCAGGACCTGCTCCCCACATGCCGATCGCGTCCTCATACGCCTGGCGGGCCTCGGCCTCGTCGTCGGAGACGGATGCCAGGCCGGACTCCTCGACGTGGATGGCGACTCCGCCGCGCTCTCGGAGAGGGAGACCTCGACGCGGGTCGCGTACTCGTCGGGCAGCTCGTCGTCGGCGAGCGGGTACCAGCGGAAGGCGACGACGTCCATGGGGTCCTCGTCGGCCTTCTCGATCAGCCAGTCGCCGGCGTCCGGGTCGCTCACGCGGTAGAGGCCATCGCTGCCGCGGCTCACCTCGTGGTCGCCCAGGGGCCGTCGTTGACCCACCAGCCCGGCTCCGACACGAGCGCCCACGCGGCCTCGATGTCGCAGTCCACGACCACGTCGGTCTCGACGCGGTCCATGTCGTCCTCACCGTCGGCGTCAGAAGTCACGTCAAAGAAGCTCATGTCTCAACGGTACCGGCTCGCGCGCTCGCAGGCACGCGAACGGACGCCCGAAGAAGCACGCGCACAGGCACGTCAGCACTCGGTCGCGAGGCATCGGTACCCCGCGGTCGTCGCGCGCACGACGAGGCACGCGCCACCGTGTCCTCAACCCCGCGGTCTGCGTTCGCATACGACGAGGCCGTGGCAGGCCCACCGGAGATGACGGGGTCGGCCACGGCCTCGTGCGTGGAGGGGCGCTCAGGCGAGGCGCGTGATGCGATAGCGCCAGTCGACGGGGCCCGCCTCGAGGGTTTCGACGCGGTAGTGCTGCGTCGAGTCCTGCAGGTGCGCGAACAGCGGCTCGGGCTGGTGGGGCGCACAGATCTGGAGGTTTTCGCCGACGGGCAGGGTTGTCGACGGCGGCGAAGAGGACCGCGTGGCGCACGACGCGGGGGATGGAGTGGATGACGAGCTCGTCCGCGCCGGGGCGGTGGATGACGCCGGCGCCGCCCGCGTGGACCTTGCCGTGTCCGCCGTCGTGGCCACCGCAGCCGCAACCGGCGTGCTCAGCGGGGCCTGCTCGGCGCCGGGGGCCTCGGCGGGAGCCACCTGCTCGGCGCGCGCCTTCTACCCTCGCCACCGCAGCCGCACCCGCAGCCGCCGTCCTCGGAAGGGACCGTGTTGGCGTCGACGAGCTTGAACATCTGACGATCAGTCATGTGTCTTCCTTACATTCTTAGGCCCGCGACGAGCCTTTGGGTGAACCTCATACAGTGTAGGCGCGCCTCAGCCGTGCCCGCGCGTTCACTTAATGAGGAACTCGGCCTCGACCTCGACGCTGACGTTGAGGGGCAGGGCGGCGACGCCGACGGCGCTGCGCGCGTGCTGGCTGCCGAAAAATCTCGCCGAAGAGCTCGGAGGCGCCGTTGATGACGCCGGCCTGACCGTAGAAGTCGGGGCGCGAGGACACGAAGCCCACGACCTTCACGACGCCCGCGAGGTTGTCGATACCGCCCGCAACGGAGGCCGCCGCGGCCAGGGCGTTGAGGGCGCACACGCGCGCTGCGTCCTTGGCGTCCTCGGGGTCCGCGCCGTCCTCGCCGACCGCGCCGATGCACACGGGCTCGCCGTTCACGACGGGGATCTGGCCGGAGGTGCGCACGACGCCGCGGTCGATGACGGCGGGCACGTAGGCGGCGACGGGGGTGGCGACGGCGGGCAGTTCGAGGCCGAGTTCGGCGAGTTTTTCGGAGGGGAGCATGGGGGTCCTTTCGTTGTCATTGACGAGGCCGGGGCTGGTCCGTTGATCCCAGTGTAGTTGGGCGCTTGAGGGGATGGCAGGCGGGCGCACGGGGCAGGGGTGGGCATTCTTGACTTCTTGTGCGCTGTCTCATAGGGTGTGGGGAAGACTTGCCGACCGGTAGAGGAGGGACCGTGCCTGATTTTTTTCCATCAATGACGAGCAGATCAAGGCCGTCGCAACAAAACTGAACGACGTCAAGGACAGCTTCACGGGGATGAAGGCCCCTGACCCGTCTGGCAATGGGGGATTCGGTCTCTCTTGCTCATGCTCACGCACGCGGCTTTTCACGGCCAAGATTGCGAAACGCCGCACGACTATCGAGACTTGGCATGCGTCGACCGATGCGGCGCTGCACGATACGGCAAAGCAGAGCAAGCAGAACGATCAGCAATGGGCTGCATTGTTCCGCTCGGACCTCAACCAGCCACTGTAAGGGAGCCATCGTGACCGGATACTTTGAGTCACTGATCAACGACGTCCCCGGAAACGCCGACGAACTTGCAACACTGGCCATTCAGTGGGATGCCTACGGAATTGCCTGTAATGACTATGCCGATGATGTGGCACATTCAGCCAGAACAGCACGTGAATGGGAAGGCGCGGCACGCAGGCAGTTCAATGCTTCGCTCACTCGCCAGAGGAACCGCTACATCAATCTGGGGGTGATTGCACGACGGCGTCCTCGGCTCTCAGCGTCTATGCGGGGGCGGTACGCGCGGGGCAGAGCTACATCGAGAACCTGCGCTATCAGGCATCAAAGCTCGACGAAGAGGTGGACAAGGCTCCTATCGGCGCGGTGGCCAGGGTGAAACTCATACCCGCAGCGAACGCCCTCATTTCTGCGGCGCACGTTCGAATCGAGTCCGTCAAGCGGGCCGCCGACACGTGCGCACAGGACCTCGCGCGCATCGTACACATCGAGCCCGTGCAAATTGACAATGGGAGGGCCACGGCCGCCGGACAAATGGGGCAGCTGTCGCAGAATGATATTGCCCAGATCCAGAAGGACCTTGACGCGCTCAAGGACGGGACGTTCGACTGGAGGGGATGACGCAGGGCAGATCGCCGACTGCTACTTCCTGGCTCCCATGGCCGCCCTGGCCCAGACACCGGAGGGCCAAAGAAAGCTCGCCTCCATGATTCAGCCCCACTACGACGAGCACGGCAACGTGGATGGCTACCTCGTTCGACTCCCAGCCGACCCCGCTCACCCCGACACCTCACCGGCGAACGAGGTCTTCGTGCACAGCAAGTACATTAACGGCGCAATGCAGGACCCGGATGGATATCAGACCGGTAATGAGCCCCATGTTAGCGTCTACTCCATCCTGGAAGCCGCGTGGGGACAGACTCACCCTGGGGGCTCGAACAGCTTTGACAACAATCCCCCAGGCATAAACTTTGGTTATTCGACCCAGGCTTTCTCCGTTTTCACAGGGAAATCGGCTGTTGAGCTGCCCATAGACCAAGCCGCAGGCGGCTATACCGATGCCGAACGTGCAAAGATCCTCCTAGCTTCGCAACAACACCAGCCCATAGTTGCCGGCACCAAGGAAGCGGCCTCAGTTCACGCTACAGTCGATGGGAAGGACACTGAAATCAGGCTCGTCGAACACCACGCATACACTGTGGTTTCCGCTGACGCGAACGGGGTGACCCTGTGTAATCCACACGGTATGAACTACTCGTCAGATGGAAATGCGCCCGCTACCTTCACACTCTCCTGGGAAGACTACGAAGCCCATTATGGCAGTACGGTGATCGGAAGTCTATAAGCCATGGGCAGTATTCCACCATTCGTTCGTTCCATCGCGTCCACATGTTTCGTCGCTGGAATCCTACTCGCAGCCTGCCTCCCGACACCCCACACGCCAGATCCGACTCCCTCACCAACCATCACCACCGTGAGCCCAACGCCCGCGCCGTCACCCACGAGGAGCACACCCATGCCAGAGTGCAACGGATACATCACCACCGTCGACGAAACCGCACAATTCGCCCCCGGAAAGAGACGGAGCAACCCTTCCTTTATCATCACCGATGTCGGAATCAAAGACGGCCTCATGTACGCCGAGCTCCTAGGCGGGTGGGCCGACGGCTACCCCGGCTGGATCGACGACGTTCTCTATGTCGGCGAGCCGAAGCACGTCCCAACCATCGGCACATTCACCCTCCTCGACATCACCACCGCACAGGCCGTCTACGGCCACGGCTCGGCCACCTTCTGCTTCGAACCCGACCCCGACTTCGAAGTCTCCAGCACGATCTGACCCATGAGATACACGCTCCGCCAGCCCGCGCACGCGGCCGCCTCGCGCGGGCCTGGCCCTGCTCCTCGGCGCCTGCGCGCCCATCACCCCTTCGCGCGCCCCACACCCACGCCCACGGCCTCGTCCCCACGCCCACGCCCACGCCCTCGTCCCCCACGCCTGGGCCCACGCCCACGCCATCAACGAGCCTGCCCCCGTGCAGCGGGCAGATAGTGACAATAGACGAAACCGGACAGTTCCAACCCTTTGGCAGCGGCCGCCCACTCCTCACGTCCTCACCGCAGTACGCATGGAGGACGGAATCATGAAAGCCAGCCTCAGCGGCGGATACTCCGCCAAAGACGTTCCCGACGGACACTTCACCACAACCCTGATTCAGGGCGAGCCCTCTACGCCCCCACGCTGGAACATTCACGCTACTCGACGGCACCCCAGCCCCCAGCGTGGACCTCCACGGATCCGCCACACTCTGCTTCGAAAAAAAGAATCCAGCGACCCCAGCACATCCTGAAACACCATGACAGCCACACGCACCATCACCACAACCGCCGCCGCCTGCGCGGGCCTGGCCCTGCTCCTCGGCGCCTGCGCGCCCATCACCCCCTTCGCGCGCCCCACACCCACGCCCACGGCCTCGTCCCCCACGCCAACCAACACACCGAGCGAGGTCGAACGCCTGCACAGGCTACCTCCTGGCAATCGAGGAGACGTTCTACTTTAGCCCTCGCAACCACAACACCCACCCGCAGTACTACTTCCTTATTGACTCCGAGCAATCCGAGGACACCCACGTGTATCTGGATGGCACGGTCCCCGACAGCATGCCGGAACTGAAGGAAGCAGCCGTCGACGCGGATCTCACAATCGGCCAACCTGTCGTCGCCCCAGGCGTCGGCACCTTCACGATCCTGAACGCAGTACCAGGCCCTGGGCAGTATGGAGGAGGAACCATAACGTTCTGCTTCGAACCCGACCCTAGCCTCGACGTCAACACCGACGAACTCGCCAAGTTCGACGCACGCTAACTCCTCCCCAGACACACCCTCCCAAGCAACCATCAGAAGAACAAGACCCACGGTGAACAATCGACGCACCCTCACCACAACCGTGGCCGCCTGCGCGGGCCTGGCCCTGCTCCTCGGCGCCTGCGCGCCCACCACCCCTTCGCGCGCCCCACGCCCACGCCCACGTCCTCGTCCCCCACGCCCGGGCCCACACCCACGCCCACGCCCGCGCCGTCACCCACGAGAGCACACCCATGCCAGAGTGCAACGGACGGATCACCACCGTCGACGAAACCGCACAATTCGCCCCCGGAAAGAGACGGAGCGACCCGACCTTCGTTATATCCGACGTTGGCATCGAAAACGGTGCCATGTACGCTTATATTATCGGCGGGTGGGCCGACGGCTACCCCAGCTGGATCGACGACAGCCTCTATGTCGGCGAGCCGAAGCACGTCCCAACCATCGGCACATTCACCCTCCTCGACATCACCACCGCACAAGCCGTCTACGGCCACGGCTCGGCCACCTTCTGCTTCGAACCCGACCCCGACTTCGAAGTCTCCAGCACGATCTGACCCATGAGATACACGCTCCGTCAGCCCGCGCACGCGGCCGCCTGCGCGGGCCTGGCCCTGCTCCTCGGTGCCTGCGCGCCCGCCACGCATCAGGCGGATCCCACACCGACCAGCACGTCAACCAGCGCACCGACCAGCACGTCAACCAGCACACCGACCGCAACGGACGGATGCGCCGGATATCTCCTCAAGGCTCAGGAGGAGGCTTTCGTGCGTCCGCGCGCCGCAAACACCGACCCGGCGTACTATTTCTACTCTTCGCCAGATGACCGGAACCAGGAGCGCACGTCTCTCAAAGGTGGAAATGGGCAAGGGCCTTACTCGTGGGTCAATGCAGATCTCACCATCGGCAAATCTGCCGTCGTCGACGGTGTCGGTACCTTTACCCTGCTCGCTATCACGCCTGGCGCCCGCGAGTACGACCACCGGTTCATCACCTTCTGCTTCGAACCCGACCCCAGCCTCGACCTCAACAAGGAAGAGATGAAGAAATTCTCAGCACGCTAGGCGCAGCCACAGACGCGTGCTGCGTTCCCTCCCATCGACGAGGCCGTGGCTGGGCGCCGACAATCGGAGGAGAGTGGGCGGTGCTTCCCGTTGTGGACGCGGCTGTGCCCCGCGTGTCGACATGAACTACGCCAGGGGCACAGTTATGGAGACGTCAGTTGTCACTGACTGCTGTCGGCCCTCCGATTCTCAGGTTCGGCCAGAAGGCCTGGCCTCACCGGCTCCCAGCTACGACCGCCCGTCGTGGCTGGCCGCCGATCGGAGGCGCCGTCAGCCCTGGGGTGCGGCCGGGGCTGACCGCCCGGGCCACCGGCCGGGGGCTGACCGCCCTGTCCGCCGGGGCCCATCCCCATGCCGCCCGTGCCCCCGCCCTCGCCGGCGGTCGCTTCGGTAGCAGTTCCGTCGACGCTCACCGTGTAGGGTGGAGCCGTTGGTCATACCGGAGGTCGAGTAGATGACGTTACCGAAGGCCTTGGGCGAGGTGTGGGTGCCCAGGACGGAGCCAGAGGCGTCCGTGATCGTCACGGTCGACCCGGCGGAGCCGGTCGCAGAGGCCGAGACCCAGCCCTGTCCGTCGGTCGTGGTCGGCGTCTCCACCATCTCGCTCGTCGCGAAGGCGATGACCGTGCCACCCGTGATGCTCATGGCGCCGTTGGAATCCAGGGCGCCGTTCGCGCCGGAGGCCGGGCCGTAGACGGTCGTCGTGCCGCCGCTGATGGTCAGCGCGCCGTTGGAGTCGAGGCCGTCGCCGTTCGCGTTGACGGTCACGGTGCCACCGCTAATGGTGAGCTGCTCGCCGGTGTCCTCCATGGTGCCGCCGCCGTCACTCCATGCCGCCGCCCGGACCTCCGGGCCCCACGCCGCCGGGGGCCATCGGGTCGGAGGTCGTGGCGGTGTCGGTGGTCGTAGCGGTGTCAGAGGCCGTCGAATCAGAGCTGGACTCGGCGACTGCCGCCAGTCCGTCCTCGACCGTGATCGAACCCGAGCGTTGATGCCGTCGTCGCTCGACGTCAGGTCGACCGTGCCGTCGGAGATCGTGATGAGGCCACCCTCGAGGGCCTCGTTCGACTGCGTGACGGTCACGGTTGCGCCGTCCAGGACGGCGGCGACCTCGGTGTGCACGCCATCGTCGCCGGAGGCGGCGGTGATCGTGCCGGAGCTGAGGCGCAGCGCGCCGTTGGAGTGGATGGCGTCATCTCCGGCGTCGATGGTGGTGGTGCCGCCGTCGACGATGATGTAGGTCTGCGCCTTGATGCCCTTGGTCGAGCCCGTGGAGGGCTTGCCGGTCGAGGCGCCGCCGCCCGAGGTGATCGACACGGTGCCGCCGGTGACGATCGCGTCGGTGTTCGCGTCGATGCCGTCGCCGCCCGAGGTCAGGGTGACGGTGCCGTCCGCGATGTTGACGTAGCCCTTGGTGTCGTCGTTGTCCTGGTCGGACTTGAGGGCGTCGCCGCCGGAGGTCACGGTGACGGTGCCGCCGGCAACGGTCAGGGAGTCCTTGCCACGCAGGCCATCGTCCGAGGCGGTCGCGTTGATCGTGCCGCTCAGGACGTACAGGTCGTCCTTGGAGGTGATCGCGTCCGACGCACCGGAAGTCACGTTGAGGGTGCCCGCCCCCGTGATCGTCAGGTCCATGTCGGCGTAGATCGCGGCGTTCGCGTCCTCGGTCCCCGTGTAGGTGCCGTCGGTGATCGTCGAGGTGCCTTCGAGGGACAGGACGAGGTCGTCGCCGCTCCTCGCCTCGATCACGGCGCCCGTGGACGAGGTGATGGTCGCGTTGTCGAGAATCAGGACGACCTGGTCCTCAGCTCCCGCAGCTACGACGACCTTGCCGGTGAACGAGCCGCTGAGCTTGTAGACGCCGGCCTTGGAAATGGTCAGCACGCCGTCGCTCACGCTCACGGCGTCGGACGAGAGGTCGCGGTCGTGCCGCTGAGCGTCACGTCGACGGCGTCCGAGGCCTTCCAGTCGCTGTCCTTCACGTAGGAGGCCTTCGCGTTCGAGGCCAGGGGCGTCGGCCGCGGTGGGCGGCGCGGTCGTGTCGCCGTTGGTTCCGGCGGCAGCGACGGCAGCGGTCGCGCTCGTGGCGCCGCCACCGGCGGACGCAGCGCCCGAGGCGCCGCAGGCTCCCCAGCGCCAGCGTTCCGACGAGGGCGATCGCGCCGATCGTCCGGGCGGGGTCATGATCTTCTTCAGGGCTTTCATGTGTCTGTCTCTTTCATGCGATGAAGGCTTATGTTTCTTATGCTCAGCGCTTGCGTGTCGCGCGATTTCGACGACTGCGCGCCGGTATGACGTCGCTCAGGGCGGCCATCGCGAGGGGCGCCTCGCGCGCGAGCTCGGGGGCCTCCACGTGTTCGGGAAAGTACCGGAGCAGCGTGCGGTGCCACTTGTTCGCGGGCAGGTGGTGCATGGCGGCCATCGCGGTCCCGTACTTGGAGATTTTCACGGGTCGCACGCCGCCCTCCCACAGGAGGTGGTCGACGACGGACGGGGTCGCACCCGACTTCGTTTCGATGATGACCAGGTCGGGGCGTGCGACCTCGGTGCCGTCCGTGCGCAGCGAGCGCCACGCCAGCTTCGTGTCCACCGTCGCGCGGCCCGCTCCGTCGGGCAGGAGCGAGTGTTGCGCTCGTGGGACCCAGCCAGGACCGGTTCCAGGGCAGGCACCAGGTGCGCGTAGCCCGTGTGCTCAACCTTGCCCGCCACCCACAAACGGCGCTCGCCCGCGAGAGGCGCCCCGGCCTCGTCCCAAGAGATCGGCATACGCTTCTTGACGGTCAGTCCGCGCGGCCCCGCGTCTTGACCTCCAGGAAGGAGGCACCGGTGGACAGGTAGGTGCGGGCGCGGACCTTGAAGCGGCGGCGGCGCTTGAGCGCGGTCAGCAGGTACGAATCCATGTCGGGGGTGTCGTAGTAGGTGGAGGCGTAGCCCTGGGACACCTGGCCGGCAATCTGGAGGACCCGGGTGTCCTCGGGGAGGCGGCTCAGGATCGACGAGGCCGTGGCGGCGTCCAGCGCGTACTTGCGGTCCACGCGGGTCAGCATCGCGGCGCGCTCATTCAGTTCGTCGAGGCTAATCGTCTCAAGGTCGGCGAGAGTCGCGTTCAGGGTGGCGTTCATGAGTCGTGTCCTTAGTAGAGGCGGGCTGTGAGGCGGCGAGGCCGAGTCTGCTGTCAGGGCCGGGGGCAAGGCCGGGGCGGGCCGGCGGGTCAGGCGACCTTCGAGCGAACGTCCACGAGAGTCAGGTCGTTCACGAGGTCGAGCTTGACGACGTTGACCGAGGCGACGGACGCGCCGAGGCGCTGCTCGAGGGCCGCCTTCAGCTCGTCGGGGTCCGCGATCGCGCGGTCCAGCTGGACGGTCTGCGACGTGTAGCGGCCGAAGACCAGCTTCGAGTCGCCGAAGGCGAGGGCCACGAGGATCAGGGCGATCAGGCCGCCCAGGAGCGGGGTCACCGCCGACGACATGCCCGTCAGGAGGCCGAGGGCCAGCGACGCGAAGTAGTAGGCGATCTCCGTCTGCGAGATCTGATCGGACCTCAGGCGGATGATCGAGAGGACACCGAAGAGGCCGAGGCCGAGGCCCGCGCTCACGGTCGAGTTCGCGAGGATGATCGTGACGGCGAGGACGCCGACGTTCACACCGAGGAAAGCTGCGACCAGGTCGGCGCGGCGGTGCCGTGGGAAGTACAGGCCGAACACGAGGGCGGCCATGGCGACCAGGTCAATGGCGATCAGAATCAGGGCGGTCATTGGTGTCTCCTTTTGTCGATGCACCTATTTCCCCACGCGACCCTATGAACAACCTATGAACGCCTCATTCGTCCCTTATGACTTTCCTGGGATAATCCTGAATGCCGAACACTCGGGCGCAACGGCGCTCACTGTCGCACAATGGAACCCATGAGCACCTGACCTGGGGCCATCGGCGCCCCCACCGACCGAGAACTGCGCACACTCACGGAGGAAACCCCGGCCTCGGGCCCGGCGCGCTCCGTGAAGCTCCTGGCCGCCATCGCGACTTTCGGCTCCCTGCTGTTCGGCTACGACACGGGCGTCATCGCGGGCGCCCTGCCGTACATGTACATGCCGAGCGTGGCCGGCGGGCTCGGGATCAACGAGTTCGAGAGGGCCTGGTCGGCGGCGTCCTCGCCATCGGCGCCGCGATCAGGGCGATCGGTGCCGGGCGCCTGTCGGACCGCAACGGGCGGCGGCACAACATCCTGCTGCTCGCCGTCGTGTTCATCGTCGGCACGATCGGATGCACCGTCGCGCCCAACATCTGGGTGCTGTACCCTGTTCCGTTTCGTTCTCGGCCTCGCGGTCGGTGGCGCCTCGGCAACCGTGCCGATCTACCTGTCGGAGTCCGCGCCCACGCGCATGCGCGGCGCCCTGGTGGCGCTCGACCAGTTCATGATCGTGTTCGGCCAGCTCCTCGCCTACTCGATGAACGCGGCGCTCTCCCACGCGCACGGCGGGCCGCGCGTCCTCGTGAGCGCCGACCCGTCGGGTACGCTCACGCCCGGGCAGTGGTACTCGTGGGACGAGGCCTCCCGCGTCGCGACCGCCATCGTCACCGCGGGCGACGGGTCCGCGTGGCGGTGGATGCTGGTACTCGCCACGATCCCCGCTGTGCTCCTGTGGGTCGGGATGCGCCTCATGCCCGAGTCGGGCCGCTGGTACGCGTCGAAGGCTCGTTATTACGAGGCCGTGGGCGCCCTCAAGCGCATCCGTGACCCCCGCCTCGACGACGTGGCCGCCGAGATCAGCGAGATCGTGGCGCTGCACGCCGCCGAGGCCAGCCAGGGTCATTGGACGCTGCGGCGCACCGCGTCGGTCGCTTGGACCCGGAGGCTCCTGTTCATCGGCATCGGGCTGGCGTGTTTCGACCAGCTGACGGGCATCAACACTGCCATGTACTACCCTGCCGAAGATCCTGGCGGCCGCCGGCTTCAGCTCCGCCGATTCGATCACCCTCAACGTCATCACGGGGGCCGTCGCGTGCGTGGGCGCCGCCTTCGGCCTGTATCTCGTGTCGAGGTTTGCTCGACGTCACGTCGGCATCTACCAGGAGACGGGTGTCACCGTGTCCCCTGTTCGCCCTCGCGCTTATCTTCGGGCTCGGCATCGGCCCCTCACACGCTGGCCGACGGGAGCATCTCTCCCGACATTCCTTCTTATTTGCCGTGGCTGGTCCTCGTCCTCGTGTCCCTGTTCGTGTTCGCCAAGCAGTCCGGCACCGTCAACTGGGTGCTGGTTTCCGAGATCTTCCCCGCGCGCATCCGCGGCGTCGCCCAGGGCTTCGCCGTGGGCTGCGGCTGGATCATGAACGCCATCGTCACGTGGCTCTTCCCCATCATGATCGGCCACCCTGGGCGCCACGTGGACCTACCTGACCTTCGGCGTCATCAACGTCGTCGCCCTGTGCTTCTACCTGTTCATCGTGCCCGAGACGCGCGGAGTCTCCCTCGAACAGTTCGAGCACGACTTCTCCCGGCGCTACGGGGTGTAGCTGCTCCCCGCGTGGGCCCGGGGCCCGGCCTCTGCCCGGCTGGCCCGCAAGCCCGCTTCTCCCTACGCCTGAGGCCCGGCTGGCCGCAAGCCCGCTTCTCCCTACGCCTGAGGCCCGCGCGGGGCCTGCCCGCCCGCGAGATCGCCACACGCGAGCCTTCGGCTCGGAGTGATCGATCTCGAAGCCCGGCCAGGCCCTGCAGGCCCCGCGCCGGCCTCGACACACCACACACCCACACACCTGCACACCGCATGGTTTCCCCACAAATGTCGCACGTAATTCCCCTCCACGTTATTCAAACTTTGAAATCTGGACCGTTGCAATTCCAACGTTTTTCAGGGCATATCGAAAACTGACCAAGATAAATTACGTGCGACTTTTTGTAGGAAGGCGCGCGCCAGCGAACGCGCGTCAGCTGTCTCCCCGCATCCAGGGGCCGCCCCGAATCCAGGGGCCGCCCCGAGCGGCGCTCGCCCCTGACAATCCCGGTACGCTCGCGGCTCAAAGCGCGTGTGGGTGCGCATAGACAACACTGGCAGGGGCACACTGGACACATGACGAAGACCCCCATTCCCTGCACCCAGACGAACGAACCGGCCCAGGCCTCATCCCTCCGTCCCTGGCGGTCACCGGCGCGTCCGGGAACGTCGGCGGCGTGGTCGCCCGGCTCCTATCGGAGCGCGGCCTGCCGCTGCGCCTGCTCGCGAACACGCCGTCGCGCGCGCCCAAGCTGCCCGGCGCGCACGCCGTCCAGTGCTCGTACGAGGACACCCCGGCCTCACGCGAGGCGCTCAGCGGCGTCGACATTCTCTTCATGGTGTCCGCGCCCGAGAGCGAGGACCGCCTGGACAAGCACCTCGCGTTCGTCGACGCGGCGGCCGCCTCCGGGGTGCGCCACATCGTGTACTTGTCGTTCATGAACGCGGCGCCGGACGCGACGTTCACGCTGGCGCGCACGCACTTCCACACGGAGGAGCGCATCAAGGCGTCCGGCATGACGTACACGTTCTTGCGCGATAACTTCTACGCGGACTTTTTCGTGGCGCTGCCCGACGGAGGGCCGCATCCTCGGGCCTGCGGGCGACGGGCGCGTCGGCGTGGTCGCGCGCGAGGACGCGGGGGCCGTGGCCGCGGGGATCCTGGCGGATCCGGGGCGCTATGAGAATCAGACCCTCGACGTGACGGGCCCCGAAGCCCTGACCCTTGAGGAGATCACGCAGATCCTCACCCGCGTGTGGGGGCGCCCCGTCACTTACGTGCGCGAGACCGTTGAGGAGGCGTACGAGTCGCGCAAGAAGTGGCCGGCCGCCCAGTGGCAGTACGACTCGTGGGTGTCGACCTACACGTCGATCGCGCGCGGCGAGATGGACGTCGTGTCCACGACCGTGCGCGACGTGACGGGCCGCGACCCGCTCACGTTCGAGGAGGTCGCCCGGGCGGCGCTCGCGTCGGGCCGCTGACTGTCGCGGTAAAGGCTTGCTGGGCCCCGGCCTCGTCGTGACGCGCCGTTCGTTTCGACGAGGCCGGGGTCGCTTCATGCGCTCATGCTTGCTGCCTCCGTCACACTCCCGGTAGCGTCGCATCATGAACACCGAGCCTTTCTGCCCCCTTCGGAAGCAGCCCGCCGGTGCACAGGTGGGCTGGCGAGCGTGGCTCGTCCGCACGGTTGCCCTCAAATGTCGCACGTAATTCCCTCCACGTTATTCAAACTTTGAAATCAGACCGTTGCAATTCCAACATTTTCTCGGCACATCAAAAACTGACCGAGGGAAATTACGTGACGACATTTTGGGGCGTGCGACTTTTTCAGGGAGGAACGGTTGGCCCCGCCACAACACCCCGTCACACCGGTGGGGGCTCCCGGGAAGCCCACCCCTCACTCAAGGAGCCTGTGCACCTCGCGGAAAGGCGCGGGACACGCACAGGGTGCACAGCACCATCGACCTCCTGCACACCTCATGCGAACAAGCACTGAACACCCCACGAGAGCGGCCAATGGTCACCACCTTGACAGAACCCCACCTCCTCCTTATCCTTATATGAAACGATTCATCCTCATCGTGGAGGAGCAATGACGCTTCATCTCACAACCTCGTCGCCCACCTCATCGAGCTGTCCAACCAGATCGGCGCGGACACGGAATACACGCGCTCGGGGCGGGAACTCGTCACAAAGATCGGAGATACCCTCCTCATCAAGCCCAGCGAGGGTTCCGCTCGCGACCCTGCGCGAGAAGACTTGGTCCGCTCGACATTCGACCCTTCTCCACGCCTTCCATCACCCAGAGAAACTACCCAGTAACGAAGAGCCCCGTTCCGCGCGGCGGCCCGGCTCGCGCAGCTCGGCGCGTTCGAGCGTCGCCCAGCGTCGAGCTCCTCTTTCACGCGCTGATTCCCCGATCCGCTCGTCATCCACCTGCACCCGCTGACAGCCAACGCGATCACGTGCAACACACGCGGAGGAGCTGTGCGAACGCATCCTGGGCGACCAGGCGCTGTGGGTCGACTACACGGATCCGGGCATTCCGCTGGCGCGCTCATCGACGAGCGTCGCCGCGCCTTCACGGCCACGCACGGCACTCCCCGCCGGCGATCACGCTCCTCGGCAATCACGGCATCATCGTCTCGGGCCCGACGAAGGACGCGGATCCTCGAGCGCATCGACTTCCTGACGTCCGCGATCCGCGCGGCGATCGACGAGGCTGGGACCGCCTTCTCGGGTTCGCCTTCCGGGTGGCCGAGGCGTTCCGTCGCGCGGTGGACGCGCCGAGCGTTGCGTTGTCGACGGACGGCCTGTCGGCGCTCGCGTCGGCACCTGGAGGCCGCTGATCCCCGACCAGATCGTGTACGCGGGTTCCTTCCCCGTGGTACTGGAGGCGACCGACACGGAGGACATCGTGTCGGCGAAGATGTCGTTGCACCGAGCGCAGCACGGGCGCAGCCCCATTGTCGCCGTCATTCCCGGACTCGCGGTGGCGGCTGTGGGATGCACGAACGAGGCCTCGGATAACGCGTTGCACACCTTCCTGGACGCGTTGCGCGTCACGCGGGACGCGAACCTGCTCGGGCGCGTGCGCGTCATGGACGAGCGTGAGCGCGGCTTCATCGAGAACTGGGAGGCGGAGTCGTATCGCCAGAAGGTAGCTGCCACTCAGGGGTCGTAACACCCTGCTGAACATCTGAACATGCTGTTCGTTATCAGTACATTTGGGGCATGTTCCCAGGCATGCCTCAACTGTCCGTCGGCGTCTATCCACGATAAGGTCCCCTGCACGACTCCGGACACCCCTCAATCGGCACAGTTGGCGCGCGGACCGTCCTCATACGAATGTGGGCCGCGGCTCGACCGATAGTCGAGCCGCGGCCCACGTCAGCACCACATCAGCTACGACAGCGCACCACCGGACCCGAGGAGCGCGTCGGCCTCGTCCCAGAGGGGGCGCGTGGGAGCGCGCGGCTCGTAGGTGAAAGCGCCGACGAGGCTTGGGGAAATGGCGCGAAGGTCCATCAGCGTCCACTGGCGGCGCCAATGGCGCGAAGGGAGACGAGCATGTTCCCGAGGGCCGTGGCCTCGACGGGTCCCGCAATGACCGGGATGCCCGTCGCGTCGGCGGTCTCCTGCGCCAGCAGGCGATTCTTCGACCCGCCTCCGACGAGATGAATCGCTTCAGGGGCGGGTGCCGCTGAGCTCACTCGTCCGTCGTATCGCCCGCCGGTAGGCAAATGGCGCCAGCGAATCGGTGATCGCGCGCAGGGACGGTTGCGCGCTCAGTCGGATCGACGCCCGAGGCCTGACGATCACCTGACCCGGCCCCGGCCTCGTCCGCCGAGGAGGAGCCGTCCGCCGAGGAGGAGTCGTCGCCCGACGAAGCGGCCGAGGAGGCGCCCGGGCCCGGGAACCACAGCGAGCGCACGCGCTCCACCATGGCGCCCGGAGCCATCAGCTCGGGCGAGGACATGTCGGAGGTAGCGCGCGGGCTGGGCCGCCTCGGTCTGCGCGTCGAGGAGAGCCAGTCGACCCGGCCTGAAGCGCCCGACGCCTCGTCCCCCAGGGCCGCCCACTCGCGCAGGCACTCCTGCTGTACCCACATGCCCATGATGTTGGCGAGGAAACGGACCGTGCCATCCACGCCCAGCTCGTTCGTGAAATTGGCTGCCCGCGCCTCGTCGGAGAGCACGGGGGCGCTCAGCTCGGTTCCGACGAGCGACCAGGGTGCCGCTCGAGATGTACGCGAACGACCCTGTCCGGGCGGGCATACCCGCGACCGCCGACGCGGTGTCGTGCGACCCGACGGCTACTACCGGGGTGCGCTCGCCCGTCGAGGTGCGCAGGTCAGAGCCCCTCAACGCGGGCCTCACCGATTACCTCCCCGGCGAGATGAGCGGCGGGAAGATGTACTCCACCCCGAAGTCGTCGCGCAGCCTCTTAGAATCTCAGAATCCCAGTCGCGCCGCGCCACGTGGACGAGGCCGGTCGTCGACGCGTTCGTCGAGCTCGCTTCGCGCCTGACCCGTCAGCCAGTACGCCAGCAGGTCGGGGATCAGGAGTGCCGTGCGCGCGCAGTCGGCGCGGCGCTCCCCCGGTCGGCCACGCGCTGGAACAGCGTGTTGAAAGGCTGGAATTGCAGCCCGTTGCGCGCTGCAGCCAGTAGGGAGTCCCATCGGTCGAGCACCTCGAGGCGCCGAGGCCGCAGCGCGCCCGAGCGGTGGGACGCGGGGTTGCCGATCAGCCGGCCGCCCTCGTCCAGCAGCCCGTAGTCCACGGCCACGTGTCGATTCCGATAGCGTCAAGCTGCCGCGCAGGCTGGCCTCGCGCAGGCCATCCGGATTCGCGCCACAGCGCGAGGATGTATCCCACTCGTAGGCCACGCCGGCCTCGTCCCCGGAGCGCTCGGACGCGCCAGCACCGCCCGATGTACCGCTCTCGATTCGCCCGACCCGGACGCCCACCCGCGCCAGCCCCGCCCGCGCAAGCAGGCCCGGGGAGGGCGACCGGCCCGTTCGGGAAGCGGGAGCACTCCTCAATGGCAATGCGCTCGCCGTCGAACACGCCCCGCAGGACGCGCCCCGAGGGCCCCGAGGTCGATAGCGACGACGGTGGTCATCATGCGCCCCACGAGGCCTGCTGTCCGCCCACTCGCTGCTCGCAGATGCGCTCGAGGTAGCCCGAGGCGGCGTAGGCCGCGAGCGGGTCGGGGTTCAGGCCCTGCTCTCTCGGAGCTCGCCGAGCGGGCGCACGTCGGAGGAGAAGGCGTCCATGAGCACCTGGTTGGCGGCCAGCACGTCGTGCTCGGCCTGCGCCGTCGCCAGCGCATCGTGGTCGACGAGGAGCGCCTTCGCGGTCGCCTCCTGAACGTTCATCGCGGAGAGGATTTCGCCGAGGGATCTTCTCTTCGAGGTTGTGGCACTGGTCGAGCATGAGTTCACGCCGGAGGTGGGCGAGGGCGCCGAAGGAGACGATCTCGTGCATGATGCGGAAGAGCTGGAACGGGTCGGCTGCGCCGACGATCAGGTCGTCGTCCGCGTAGAAGCGTGAGTTGAAGTCGAGGCGCCGAGGGCGGCCGGCGCGCAGCAGCTGGACGACGATGAACTCGATGTTGGTGCCGGGTGCGTGGTGGCCGGTGTCGAGGCAGACGACGGCACGCTCCCCCAGAGCGGTCACGTGCGCGAGCGCCGTGCCCCAGTCCGGGACGTCGGTGTGGTAGAAGGCGGGTTCGAAGAACTTGTACTCCAGGAGAAGGCGCTGATGTGGAGCCAGATTCTCGTAGATAACGGACGGTGAGTCAGCGAGGCGCTCCTGGCGCGCTGCGATCGAATCCTGGCCCGGGTAGTTCGTCCCATCACCCAGCCAGATCTTGAGTGTGTCGGAGCCGGTCGCGTTCATGACGTCGATGCAGCGCAGGTGCGCGTCGATGGCCTTGCGTCGGATGGCCTCGTCGGAGTTGGTCAGGGAGCCGAACTTGTAGTCGTCATCCTGGAAGACGTTCGAGTTGATGGTGCCCAGGGTGATGCCCTGCGAGCGCGCGTGCGCGGCCAGGTCACGGAAGTCTTCGACCATGTCCCAGGGGATGTGCAGGGACACCCGCGGGGTGATGCCGGTGAATCGATGAACCTGCGCCGCGTCGTCGATCTTTTCGTAGGCGTTGCGCGGGGTGCCGGGGCTCGGGAAGACCTTGAAGCGGGTCCCGGAGTTGCCGAAGGCCCAGCTCGGCAGCTCGATGGTCTGCTCGCGCAGCAGGGCGGGCGCTTTCGGACAGGTCGGACAGGTGGATGGTCATGACGTCTCCTTCGACGTGTGGGGTGTGGATGGACGAGGCCGGGGCGGCCTTTCGGGGGAGCGGCGGCCTCACGGTCGGGGGTCGGCCTCGGTGGGCGGTTAGGCGAGGTGAAGTATTGGCTGAGGAAGTGGGCGGTTCCGCCTCCGTCCGGCTGGAAGTACTGGGCCATCTCGGCTTGCCAGCGCGTGTTGACCTCGAGATCCTCCATGGCTGCGGCGGCCGCGCGGACGTCGTCGGCCTCGTAGTAGCCGACGACGAGGCCGGTGTCCGGGTCGAGGAAGAGGGAGTAGTGGCTCCACCCTGCGTCGCGCAAGGCCTGGCGCATCTCGTCCCAGACGCGTTGGTGTACGTCGGTATAGTCGGCGAGTTTCTCGGGGCGGACGCGCAGGAGGAAGCAGGCTCGATGGGGGCTGGCCTGGCTCGTTGTGGCGAGGGTGTGGGCCAGCGATGGGGTCTCGCTCATGGGTAATCCCTTCATCGTTGAACGGACATTGATGGTGCCCATTTTAACTTGAAACGTTTCATTTAGCAAACAAGGTCATTCACGCAACCCGTGTTTTGCCGCATGAACGCGGGGTTGGTGGGCACGACAGCGCGCCCACCAACCCCGTCAGAAGTAGCGTCAGAAGTCGTAGTTGTCGATGTTGTCCGCGTTGAAGCGCACGGGGTCACCGACGACGACGGTCTTGTTCTCGCCGATCGTGCGCTCGCCGAGGTCTCCGGCGGTGAACGTCTCCCCGACCTCGCCCTTGATCGCGCCGCTATCGAGCGCGGCACCCGCGTAGGCCGCCACGTATCCCAGCTGGGCGGGATCCCACAGGGCGAACTCGCCCTGACGGTCCCGTCCTTCACGAAGGAACGCATTTCGTTGGGCAGACCTAGGCCCGTGAGGACGACCTTGCCCTTGTAGTCGGAGGTCGACAGGGTAGCGCGCGGTGGCGGCGATGCCGACGGTGGTCGGCGAGACGATCGCGTTCAGGTCGGGGTGTGCCTGGAGCAGGCCCTGCGCCTCCTGGAACGACTTCGTGTCATCGTCGTCGCCGTAGACCTTCGCGACGATCTCGATGCCCTGTACTTGTCGTTCGAGGCAATCTCGTCCTCCATGAACTTGATCCACGCGTTCTGGTTGGCGGCGTTGGCCGTCGCGGAGAGGATGGCGACCTTACCGGAACCGCCGATCTGCTCGGAGACCATGTCGAGCATGGTGATCGCCACCTGCTTGGACTCGACCTGGTTGATGAACAGGTCGCGGCAATCCCGCCGCGGCATCGGAGTCGAAGGTGACGACCTTCGTGCCGGCCTTGCGCGCGTCCTGCAGAGCCGGGCACACGGCATCGGGGTCGTTCGCTGCGATCACGAGGACGTTGGTGCCCGCCTGCACCTCGGAGTTAATGAAGGAGACCTGCAGGAGGAGGAGGCCTCGAGGGGACCCACGACATTGACCTCGGCGAATCCGATCGCGCCGGCGGCATCGCTTTCCTCCGCCGAGCATGACGTCGGAGAAGGGGTTGTTCAGCTGCTTGGGGATGAAGGTGATCGACTGGGAGGACACGTCGTAGGAACCGGAAGCGTTCCCGCCGGGCTGGGCTCGCTGCCCTGCGTCGACGATCCGCCTCCGCAGGCGGACATCAGTGAGGGCCGAGGCCGGCGAGTGCGCCGAGTGCGGCCACTACCTTTGTTCATAGTGAGACATCGTTGTCTTTTCCTTTCGGGCGCAGGCGCCCTGTTTCGAGGCACTATGCCCCTCGTTGTGGGATTGTTAGGGCGCTCGCCGCGCCCGGTGCGACGCTGACGCGGGGGTACGCGCGTCAGCTCGATGAGCCAGACGTTGGCGGATGGCATCCACCAGCGACGGCGCGACGACGGAACCGATCAGGAGCAGGCCCGTGACCAGAACCAGGATGACTTCGGGGATTCGGTTGAGGCGCAGCGCGTAGTTGAGGACGCCGATCGTGAGGACGCCGCAGACGCTTCCCCAGATCGAGCCTCGGCCACCGAAGACGCTGACCCACCGAAGACGACGGCGGCGATGACGACCAGCTCGAGGGCCCTCGACGTTGTCGGCCTTCGCCGCGGAGTAGCGCAGCGTCCAGTAGATGCCGGCCAGCGCCGCCGATAAGGCCCGACAGCGTCAGGGGCGATGACGCGGAACGCTTCGTGTCGATGCCGACGATTCGGCGGCCTGCTTGGAATACCCCAGCGCGAAGAGGCCTCGGCCGTATGGGGTCTTGTGCAGCAGGAGCCAGAGGACGACGAACAGGGCGACGGGGATCGCCATGTACGGAATGCCCGTGGATCCGAAGGAGCCGGTGACCGCGGAGGTCGCCCACGCCGGGAAGTCGGAGATCGACTGGTCGCCGATGACGACCAGGGCGAGGCCTCGGTACAACGCGAGCGTGCCGATCGTGACCGCGAGCGCCGGCAGGCCACGTAGGCGGTCGCGGCGGCGTTGACGAGGCCGCAGGCCAGTCCGATGAGGAGGCAGATCGCGACGCTCGCCCAGAATCCGACGCCCGACTGGACGAGGACGCCGAAGGATGCGCTGACGAGCCCGGCGGTGGAGGCGACGGACAGGTCGATGTCCGCGTTGATCATGACGAGGGTCATGGGCGGGGCCATGAGGGTGTCGCCGTCACGTCCAGGGTGAGGAACGTGAGCGTGCGGGGCTGGCTGAATCTCGGAACGAGGATGGTCGCGACCACGATGGCGAGGATGAGGATGAGGGTCATGTGCGAGTCTCGCGAGGAGAACACGCGGCGAATGGAGGCCATGAGGGTCACGTGACGAGGTCTGCGTCGGGGTGTTCATCAGCGTTCCCTCCTTTCTTGCGCAGCGCCTCGTGGCGGCGCATTGAGCTGACTCGGTCGACGACGATTGCGATGAGGATGAGCGCGCCGACGACGGCCTTTTGCCAGAATTTGTCGACGCCGACGGCTGTGAGCGCGGACGTCATGGTGGTGAGGAGGAGGGCGCCGATGGCGGCTCCGTAGGCGGTTCCGACGCCGCCCGTCATTGCGACGCCGCCGACGACGCAGGCGGCGACGATGTCGAGTTCCATGCCCGCGCCCGTCGTGGCGCCGACGGAGTTAAAGCGGGAGGCGTAGAGGACGCCCCCGAGTCCGACGAGCGCGCCGTTGGCGACGAAGGCCGCGAAGACGCGCTTGGCGACGGGGATGCCGTAGACGGCTGCGGCCGCGCGGTCGGAGCCGATCGCGTAGAGGTCGCGCCCGGATCGGGCGTAGCGCTGGTAGAGCGAGACGATGACGATGACGATGACCGCCAGGAGGGTGAGCAGGGGAAGCCGGCGATCGTGGCGACTCCGAGGTCGCCGAAGGCCTAGGGGGCGGTCGCCGGCGAAAGTACTGCGTGGATCCGCCCACCAGTTCAGTCCTCCTCGGAAGACGTAGAGGGTGCCCAGGGTGATGACCATCGCCGGGACTTTCGCCTGGGTGACGAGGAGCCGTTGAGCGCTCGAGCAGCGCCCCCAGCACGATGCCGGCGACGAAGACGACGCCGATGGGCAGCCCCGGGTTGGTGGCGAAGAGGAAACCGGTGGCGAAGGCCGTGCAGCCGAGGATGGAGCCGACGGAGAGGTCGACGCCTTCGGATTGGATGATGAGGGATTGCCCGGCGGCCATCAGCATGGCGATCGTCGCGTTGAGGAAGAGGTCGCGCACTCCTTGGGCGGACAGGAAGCGCGGGTTGATCGTCCACGTGAGGAGCACGAGGGCGATGAGGGGCCGCGATCACGGGAGCTCGCGCATCGACAGGAGAGAGCGCAGCTTCGATGGGGAGTGCCTCTTGGTCGCGGACGAGGGGCGTGGCTGGCTGTCGGCTTATCGGCGACGACCCGTCGATGCGGGAGGGAGGGGTCAGTGTTGCGGTCATGATGCGGCCTTTTCGTGGTCTGTTGCAGCCGTCATAATGGCGTCAGCTGTGGCTTCTTCTCTGGTGAATTCGCCGGTGATGCGTCCTTCGCACATGACGAGGACGCGGTCGGCCATGCCGAGGATTTCGGGCAGTTCGGAGGAGATCATGATGACGGCCACTCCCTGGTGGCGAGGGTGGAGATCAGGCGGTGTACTTCGGCCTTCGTTCCCACGTCGATGCCGCGGGTCGGCTCGTCGACGATGAGGATCGTCGGGTCGGTGGCGAGCCATTTCGCCAGGACGACCTTTTGCTGATTGCCGCCCGACAGCGCGGATACGGGGGTGTCCTGGCTGGCAGTCTTCACTTCGAGGTTGGTGGACCATTCCTGCGCGACCGCCCGTTCGGTTCGGGAGTTGATGAGTCCGCAGCGGGCGAGTTTGCTGCGCAGCGTGAGGGCCGTGTTGCGTGCAACGGACGGGTCCATGACGAGGCCTTGCTGCGCCTGTCTTCGGGTACGAAGGCGAGGCCGGCGCGAATAGCGCCCACCGTGTCGCAAAGCTTCAGCGGCTTTCCGAAGGCGGTCACGGTGCCGCCGTCCGCCTTGTCGATCCCCATGATGGTGCGCACGACCTCGGATCGGCCAGCGCCGACCAGGCCCGCGAGCCCCAGGATCTCTCCGCTGCGGACCTCGAAGCTCACGTCCTCGAAGGCGCCGTATCGGGTGAGCCCTTCAACCGTCAGGACGGGATCGCCGATCTGCGCGTCCAGCTTGGGGAAGAGCTGGTCGACGTTGCGGCCGACCATGTCGCGAACGAGCTGCGCCTTCGTGGTTTCCTTCAGGTCGCGGGTGGAGACGTAGGCGCCGTCGCGCATGATCGTCACGTCGTCGCACAGGTCGAAAATTTCCTCCATCCTGTGCGAGATGAACATGAGGGAAGCCCCTTGTCGCGCAGCGAACGCGCGACGGAAAGAGGCGGTCGACCTCGTGCCCGGACAGAGCGGCCGTCGGTTCATCCATGATGAGGACCTTGGCGTCAGCGAGATCGCCTTCGCGATTTTCGATGATCTGCTGGTCCGCGATCGACGAGCCGTCGGCCAGCTGGGAGGGGTCGATCGGCACTTCGAGGCGGTCAAAGAGCTCCTGGGCGTCGCGCCTCATGGCGGCGTGATCGATGAAGCCGAAGCGCCCCCGGGGCTGACGCCCCACGTAGATGTTCTCGGCGACCGTGAGGTCGAGGGAACAGCGATGGGCTCCTGGTAGATCACCGAGATTCCAGCGCCCTTCGACTCCGCGGGGTCTTGAAGCGCACCAGCTGACCATCGACCAGGAACTCTCGGAGTTTGGCTGGTGAATGCCGGCGAGCACCTTCCGAGCGTCGACTTACCCGCACCGTTTTTCGCCGGCAAGGGCGTGAATGCGGTGCGGATACAACTCGATGCACCCATCAGACATCGCGGTGAAGGAGCCGAACTTCTTCACGGCATGCTGGAGCGAGACAACTGGCCTGTCAGCTTCTCGTGTCATGTGGTCACCTCTTCGTCGAGGAATGAAACGATTCAGATAGATAGAAAAGTGTGCCACACAACAATATGCATGTCAACTCTACACGTCAGCCTTGAACTTGCCAGGAAAATTGGAGCGTAAAGCTCCCTGGAGATGCCACAATATGAACGTTTCATCACTCGAGTTTCTGAAAAGAGCCACCATGACGCCGCCCCGCCAGACCTCAGAGGGCACGAGTCCCCAGGACACGACCCCTGCCTCGTCCCCACAGCACCCCGCAAAGCCCCCGGCGTAAAAAGACGTCGCCGCTCTTGCGGGCGTGAGCGTCGGCTCCGTGTCTAACGTCATCAACCGGCGCGAGGCGTGCGCCCCGACGTGCGCGAACGAGTCGAGGCGACGATCGCGCAACTCGGCTACAAGCCCAACCCGACCGCGCAGGCGCTGCGGCGCGGCACGTCGCCGCTCGTGGGCGTGGCGGTCTTCGATCTGACAAACCCGTTCTTCATGGAGCGGCCGCGGCCATGGAGCGAGTCCTGGCGCGCGAGGGCTACATCATGACACTGTCCTCCACGCACGCCTCCGTGCGCGAGGCGCGACCTGCTCGAGGCGCTGGGGCGCCAGGCCGTGCGCGGCGTCCTGCTCACCCCGGCTGATTCCTCGCACGAGGCCGCCACGCGCCTGGTCGAGGAGGCACGCCGGTCGTTCTTTCGACGCGGCCGACGCGCCCGAGGTCTGCCGTCCGTGTCCATCGACGACCGCGCGGGGGCAGCGTTGGCGATCGAGCATCTCCTGGCGCTCGGACACCAGCGCATCTGTTTCCTCAACGGTCCCGCCGACATGCGTCAGTCCCTGCAGCGCCTCGCGGGTGTGCGGGACGCGATCGAGCACTGGCAGCGCCTGACGGGGTCGGACAACGTCCGGCTGACCGTGCACAACGCGGAGGCGTACACCGCCCAGGCCGGGTATGCGGCCGCCGAAGAAAGCCATCGCCGAGGCCCGAGCCGCCTCCGAGGGCTCTGCACCGACGGCGGTCTTCTGCGCGAACGACCTGCTCGCCGTGGGCGTCATGTCGGCGCTGCGCGTCGCTGAGGGTCTCCATCCCCGACGACGTGTCCGTCATCGGCTTCGACGACATTCCCCTGCAGCCCAGACGCCCGTGCCGCTCACGACGATCCGCCAGCCCATGGACGAGCTCGGCGCGGCCGCCATCGAGCTCCTCCTCTCCGGCCCCGACGCGCCCACGCAGCACCAGACCTTCAGCCCAGTCCTCACCATCCGCGAATCCGGCGAGGCCGCGGGAGTAGGGGCGCGGGGCGCAGCGTACCCTGGGGCACCCGGCGAACCCTGGGAGCACCCGGCGAACCCCTGGGGGCGCCCGGCGAACCCTGGCAGCACCCGGCGAATGCGCGGCACACCCCACAGTCACACGCATGGTTTCCCCCACAAATGTCGCACGTAATTCCCTCTCCGTTATTCAAACTTTGAAATCCGACCGTTGCAATTCCAACGTTTTCTCGGCATATCGAAAACTGACCAAGGGAAATTACGTGCGACTTTTCTGGGAGGAACGGTTGCCCCCGGCCGACGGGGCCGGGGCTGGCCAGGCGGATGCACGCATAGTCATGGCCCGGGAACCCCCGGCCACAACACCCCCGTCACACGGGGGCTCCCGAGAACCGCACCCTCCACTCACGCGAGCAGCCAGCCCGGCGTCAACGATCGTACAAGCGATCAGGCGAGCCATGTAGGCCGCTGACCGGTCGACCTTGGATGAGTCCTTGCCGGAGAACGCGCCCCCACCATGAGACCCGAGCCCGCCGTAGGTGTCGACCATGAGCTTCCGGCCCGTCAGCCCGGTATCGGCTCGCGGCCCTCCCTCAACGAACCGACCCGTCGGATTCACAAGAATTTCGGTGTGCTCGTCTATGGGTGAGGTAGGTCTGGCAGGCCGGGCCACAATCAGCGAGCGCACCTCACGCTCCAACACGGCCAGATCCTTGCCCGCCTCATGCTGCACCGAGACCCGACGGTCTCGGCGGTGGCTGCAACCGTAGACCGTGCCTTGATCGCCAGCCCCCTGCAACGCGAACGCCGAACTATCACCACCGCGTGCCTCCAGCGAGGTGGTGACCCCGGAGAGTTGATGTCGCTCGATTGGCGGTGCGTCCACACGTAGATCAGGATCGAGCGGACTGTATCCGGCACGCGCGAGGGCGGTGCGCACAGACTCCCGGATACGCGGGCGGTGGTTGGTGGTGATTTCGCCGGTGACGATGATCCGCCGACCGGCTGCCATCACCTCCACCGCCACCCGTGCGGCCTTGTCATCGTAGAGGATGTCGTCGAGGAACTGGTCGGCGATCTGATCGACCAACTTGTCCGGATGACCAGCACACACAGACTCGGCGGTACAAATCGAACACATAAGCACCTCGCTTCCACGAATCGGAGGGAACAGAAAGCGTCCACCCACTAGAGGGTGGACGCGAAGATCATGAGGGGCGGTTAGGGAGCGGGCGTTGAGCAGCTGCTCCATCACCTCTTCGCCGGGCGTGGTGCCCGCGTAGTCGGTGGTGCAGGGTGGCGCGCACGATCTCGTTAATCTCGTACCAATACACATTCGCCTGCTTTCCGAAACTCTGGGACATGGCGACAAACGGGCTGGCGATGGCAGCACCGGTGGTGGGGTGTTTGCCGAGCAGGCCGAACTGGAGATCGCCTGCTCGCACTGCGCATACCGGGCAAACGCCTGCGCATACGCCTCAATCAGGCGAGGCGCCACGAAATGGGAACAGCCACGTTGATCGAGTCACTGCCACGTCTCCCGATAGACGAGGTCAGCACCAAGCGGTTTTGCCGTCACGCTGAATCTCCGACAGATAGTCCGATGGTTTCGGGCATCGTCTCCCCAGCACGCACCGCACCGTCGCCAATGTCGTTACCTGCGAAGTCGAAGGGTTCGTTGAGCGGGTCTTCCAGGCGTGTGGCGGGGCGTCCGGCGGCGAGTTTCTCGCCCAGCGGGCCGGGCTTCGCGCCTGCACGCACGCGGCGTCCGCCCCTGTTGGTGCCATCTTTGACCATGGGTCGCCTCCCCGCCGTAGAATCGTCATGGTATCGGTACTGAAGTCCATGGGAGGTGTGGTGGTTGACTCTTTAAAGCTATTCGTTCGGACCTACGTGTATTGGGTGGGGCTCATCCTCGCTTCGCGATAGTGCCCGGTTCTCTGCTCTTCACTGCTGAAGTCGCCCCGGTGAACACTCCATTGTGGCTTGCACCTTTCGCCGGGCTGCTACTTTTTGTCATTGATCGGCCATCAACATGGGAGCCACCGCTCTGGCGAGCATTACTGATCCAGTATTGGGTGCAGGATTTGCAGCCACCATGCTCATCGCGTTTGATGCAGTTGCTTCCACCCACTATGGATCTCAACACTGGGTGAGACGCTTCTATCTTTCGGTCTCGGTTGGATTGTCTTCACGGTAGTAGCAGGACACATGCTCGCTGAGCAGCTCCGCCCGATTTGGCACACCTGCTCACACGATCAGGGGACGCGATCCGTACCTACACGACATGGATAGGAATCTGCTTCGGGATTTTTCTATATCCCCGCCGCGGGACTCTCCGCAGCTGGCACTCTTTTGATGGTTCTTCCGCTTTATGGAACCTTCCTCACCGGCCTGGTTCTTTTGATAGTTGACCCGCCACGACGATGGCCGCAACCGCAGTGAAGGCACTGTGGATACGACTCTTGTCAAGCGGGGCAGCAGCATACTACTTGTCGTCACGAACTCGTTCTATTACAGTACTCGCACACACGAAATTATCGTCGGGGACTGGCAGGAAAAACCTGGTCTTCTTCGTGGGTGCTTGGGCACTTTATGCCGCAGTGGCTGGGGCCAGGTTTCTTACGCCTGGCCCCAGCCACAGCGCAGATGACAAAACTCAGTAGATGAATTCAGCTGAAAGCTGACATGCTGCCCTCTTGGTTTCTTCGCTAGGGCTCAACGCCCGAGTAGCCGTATGCCCCATTGGAACCGTCTGTGAGAAGGCGGTCAGCGACCACTGTAATCAAGGCGCTTTCGGAGCGTTTACGGCGCTGAAGCAACCACTTTGGAAAGTAGGTTCCTGAGCGTAGCTTGGGGATCGCCACGTCGATGGTGCCGACCCTGGTGTCCAGGGGCCGGTAGCGATACCCATTGCGCCTGGCGTGACGCTGCGGGTCTTGTTGGCCCCACTGGGCCCCGCACACGGTGTCAGCGTCCGCTGATAACAACGCGTTAATCACGTGCTGGAGCAAGGAACGCATCAAATCCGGGGATGCCTGGGATAACGTCTCGCCAAGCAGGCCAGCAGGGTCGATAATATGAGCGGTCATCGTTGTGCCTCCAAATCGTTTCGAGTCAGAAGTAGAGAGCTTTCTCGAAGGATCACACGGTGACCGCACCCATATCAAACGGGCCGACCACCACACGGTTACACCACTATGCGGGACACTACTAAGCATCGATTCAGGCCACGTCTTGGTAGCAATTAACAAGAGGAAACCAACTAAGCAACATTCGCCAGCTGTTTGCCAAGTTCTCATGACGAGAATATAGTTGCAGAAAAATCACCATCTCTAGTCAGGACCACCATGGGGCAGCAACGAGGCACGTACTACTGGGATGACGATTCCCTCTCGCCAGGCAACCGATCCGACGGTGGATGGTCGCAGAATCTGTTCGACGACGACGGTAACCTACGAGGCCACGCACGCTTCGTCCCCGATCCTGAGCTCCGACGACGATGGCTACACCTACTCGCCCTACGATGATCCGCCGATGTTTATGTCGAGCGAGACACGGCGGGAATCGGAGGACGAGACGACTCACCTATCATCGATTTGCTGGCAGAGGTACTCGCACAGACGCTCGTCCAGCTCATCGAAGATGCTGCGGCCGCTGGGTTCGCATACGCCGCTCCCGGGTCAAGAAATGGGCGGAAGAAACGGCGCTCCCGTTCATCGCAGACAAGCTCGGGGTGTGAAAGGCAAACTGACGGTGTCCGCGTTCCGTGGGGGAAGAAACGGGACCAGGAGTCCGCGGTCAACGAAACCGTCGACGGCATTGTCGTATCGGATGAACCTTTCGAGGGCAATCGAACAGGCGACAGTCACGCTACCCCCGAGCCCCTCAGATTGAGGCGAAGCGGCAGAAAATGTCGAACGCGGAGGCTCAGGCACGCCCTCGTTGCAGCCGCTGCGGCCCAGCGTTTCGCGATGGAGCAGGCACACCTCGTCTCCCAGTCAGACATTGTTGGTGCAGCTGAGCGTCAATGAGGTATGCAACAGATCGCCGAACATCCCCAGGAGATGTTGGATACCCTCATCGAACAACTCGCACGCAACCCACGCCTGCTCGAGGACGGGAGCCTGGCCCAGCTGGCTTCCATCCTGGACCGCAACTCCCTCGGGCTCGGCCCAGCCCACAAAGAACATGCGCCCTCCCCGCGTGAAGAAGCCGATACCGACGACTCTGGTAGCGAAGCATAGCGCCGACTCCCCTTCGGTCACCCCAAGTACCCGCGTTGGACAGATTGGGGGCTCTTCGCATTTGAGGGTGTAGGGGTGTTGGAGTGAGGTTGGGCGTGTCGTGGCCGGGTAGGGGTCGAGGTCTTTCGATGATGGAGATTCCTACACCGTCCACTTGAAAGACCTCGACATGCCCCAATACTACCTTTGATCGCCCCGACCTGAGCGCGTTCACGCGCCTGGATGACCCTGGGCCTGGAGTGACGGGCCAGCGCATTTGGCCAGACCGTGCAGTGTTGGCGTGCCGCATTGTTGGTGAGGATCGGTGGTGTCGACGCTGCGGGTGCCAGGGCGTGGCTCGTGACACGGTGGTCAGGCGCTTGGCGCACGAGCCTTACGGGTGGCGTCCCACGATTTTGCACGTGAGCGTGCGCCGCTACCGGTGTCAGGGTGTTCTCACGTGTGGCGTCAGGATATGAGTCAAGCGGCCGATCCGCGCGCCAAGCTCTCACGGGCGGCGGTGCGCTGGGCGCTCACTGGGCTGGTCGTCCACCATCTGACGGTGGCGCGCATCTCCCAGGCCCTCGGTGTGTCCTGGAAGAGCCGCTAACACTGCTGTCCTGGCCGAAGGAGAGCGCTCACTGATCAACGACCCGACCCGGTTCGAGGGCGTGCGCGTCAGTGGCGTGGATGAACACGTGTGGCGCCACACCCCATACGGCGACAAATTCGTCACCGTCATCTTGGATGTGACGCCCATCCGAGATCGCAGTGGCCCCTCCGGCTCTTGGACATGGTCCCGGGCCGCTCCAAGCAGGTCTTCAAAACCTGGCTGGCCTCCCAGCCCGATACGTGGCGTGAGCGCATCGAACTCGTCGCGATGGATGGATTCACCGGGTTCAAGAGCGCTGCCGCCGAAGAACTCCCCGGCGCAAGGGCAGTCATGGACCCCTTCCACGTCGTACACCTGGCCGGCAATGCCTTGGATGAGTGCCGAAGGCGCACCGGACAAGAACTCCACCACCGGCGCGGGCGCTCCACGGACCCCCTCTACAAGGCCCGCAGGGTGCTGCACACCAGATCCTGCCTACTCACCCTTGGCCAGCAGTACCAGATACTCGACCTGTTTTCCGGCGACGAGCACGTCGCCCTCGAGGTCACCTGGAGCGCCTACCAGAACATCATTGATGCCTACCGCGCGCCCGACACGGACGTGGGTAAGGCCCTGATGGAAGCCGAAAATCAACACCCTGACCTCCACGCGCGTACCGAGAGCCTGACCGAGCTCATCACGTTGGGCAGGACACTCAAACGCCGAGCCACAGACATCCTGGCCTGCTTCAGACCACCCCACACCAGCAACGGCCCCACCGAAGCCATCAACGGCCGCCTCGAACACCTACGCGGCTCCGCCCTCGGATTCCGTAACCTCACCCACTACATCACCCGAGCACTCCTCGAAAACCGGAGGATTCAAACCCCAACCACACCCCGAATTATGAAGAGCCAGATTGGGAACACACCAGTCACTACCTCGCCACTTGCGCGTGAGAGGCAGCTCGGCCTGACGACCGCCTATGCGTCCGCAGGATCCTCTTTGCTGACGTTGATCGTGATCTCCTTCGTCCGCCGCAGGTGCGGGATCGCATAACGGGGGTCGAATTGCGATAGCGGCGTGTACGCGTCATAAACGTCCAGCCCGCGTCCCAAGATCGATGACCCAGCCGGTATCGGTCACGATGCTTCGGTCGTGGAAGTAATCAACGATGCTCCAATCGATGACGATCCCGAACTGTCCCCACGACTGCTGCAACTGTTCGAACGTCGCTTCCTGCTTCGCGCGATAGTCATCCTCATCGCTCGCACAGGTCTCGATAACAACGCGCGGCAGCCTTGCGGCGTCAGCATGCTGAATCAGCTGCAACAGAATCTCGTGCACGTTCCGGATTTGGTGAGGCTTCCGTATGTACGGATCGCGGATTCGAATCTCAGCCGCATCGAACAGGTACGGGAGCAGGATGTCCGGCATGGAATGCCCCATGCTCGGCTCGATCTTGTAGCGCCTGGGGATGGCGCGTGCTTTCAACAGGGCTCGACGATCAAAGACCGGCGAGGGCCGACTTACTGTCTCCGCGTCCATCGGCAACAACGTCCGACTTCGGAAGACCGTCGGAAAGCTCTCCGCCAGCCCGTTGACCGCTCCCCTGCTCATCAGCATCGCTGCGAGACGTGAAGTACTGCGGATAGTCCAGCTCCTCCTGGGTGGGCACCGTGCACGCACGCGACACGTCATGCGGTCCTGGTCCACGTGTCCCAGCATGTACGTGAAGTGTGAGCCGGACGCAGCCATCGTATCGTCGAGTCGGATGATCTGATCCTTGACGCGCTTACGCCCCTCGATCGCGAAGCGGAGCAGCTCCTCAAGCTCCCTTAGGATCACCGTCGCGTGCAGGGAAGATGAGTTTCGCCAGGCCCGAGAACGTCTTTCGCACGGCGTCCTGATCGCGCTTCGACATGGCGGGATCCAGCGTCGCGAGGGTATCCAGGTCACCGGAGTAATCCAGGGTACGCAGGTGCCGCAGCGCCTCCGCCAGGTAATCGACAATGAGCCCGTACCCGCGCGAGAGAGCTCGGGCCGCACGATGTCGACCTCCCATCCCGGCAGGTAGTAGTGGATGCGATCCATGTACGCGGTGTCGTGATACGCCTCGGGCAGGGGCCTCGAAAAAGGTCGGCGCTGGCCAGCATGGCGGGCACGGTCCGCGTCGTGTTGCCGACGAAGACCATCGAGGCCTCGGCCGTGATCGTGCTGTCGCCGCGCGAGAACGACTTGTTCGCGAGTGGTTCTTGAGCGTGTCGACCAGACTGCGCTCCACGCGCTTGTGCCCGGCGAATTCATCGAAAGCGACGACATCCCAGTAGCCGACCAGACCGATGCGTCGGGTTGCGTTGTTAACGAAGAGCTTCGCCAGCGTCACCTCGCCGCCCGACACGAGGATGCCGTGGGGAGAGAACTCAGAGTAGATGTGCGACTTTTCCGGTGCCCTTGGGGCCCAGTTCGACGAGGTTGTAGTTGCGTTCGACGTAGGGAATGAGGCGGGTCAGCTGGAAGAGTTTCGAGCGCCGACTGAGCTTCGCGGGGATCGAGGCCGACCGAGGCGACGAGCAGGTCGATCCACTGGTCGGCGCTGAACGAGGCGCGCCCCCTGCAGTAGCGCTCGAAATCGAAGCGCGGCAGCTGGATGGCTTGAAGGCGGGAGACGACCCACGGGCTGGACGCCTTCGCGCCGATGTCTCCCGTCGACACGTATGAGACGTCGGCCATGCACCAGACGCCGCCGGTCAGGAGGCGGTCGTTCTCACGAACGGTCGCGTCGGATACCTGCGCGTTGGTGACCCCAAGATTTTCGAAGGAGGCGTTGTATCGGTCGCGCGTGTCGTCGAGGCTGACGGAGACCTTGTCGATAATCCGATACTGTCCCTCCTCGCGGATGCGTGACTTGATGAGCTCGGAATCTCCGCGGTTGACGTAGTGCTTGGCGAGGATGCGACGGACGCTCTCGATGCCCTCGACAATGGCCGCCTCGCTCGTTGTCGCGCAGTACTGAGCAAGCAAGAATTCGAGCACGTAGGAGGGGACGATCGCGTTGCCCTTGACCTGGCCGACCAGGTCCTTGCGGACGACGAAGCCGTCGTATGCGCGCGCGGCGATCTCCTCGTACTCCGCGAGCTTTCCTCCCTCGCTGCCCCCGATCAGGGACGAGGCCGGGGAATCCTCGCGCTCTAGGGCGTCTTCGGGCGAGATGCTCATAGGTCGAATCCTCCGAATCCTCCGAACCCGTTGTCGTTGAGGGTCAGCTCGTGGGTGGCGACGGGCTCACCGACAACCTGTCCATGAACGGTCTTGTAGGCGACGATCCTGACGGCTTCGCCGGAGTGTCTCTGCAGCACCCCGTCGAAAAGGATGAGTTCGCTGCTCTGCTTGAGCGACACCTCGGAGCGCTCGCCCGCGTCCAGGGTGATGACGCGAGTGCTCGACAGCTGCTCACCCGACATGCTCTCGAGGGCCGATCGTGACCGTCAGCGGGCGTCGCGTCGGACTAACGGGCTCCTGCTGGATGACGCGGGGGCTGAATCGGTTTTACCTTGAGGGACGTGTCGTCGTAGTGCAGGGCAATACCGACATCGCGGACATCCTCGGCACCCCTACTACCCACCGACACCTCAATGACGGGGTTGTGATTTCCTGGAGGGAGGCTCCGCCGTGGACGAAGCGGTTTCCTCGGCCCTGGATGCGGATGCGGCGGGTGCCGTAGGGTAGGGCGATGCTCGGCCCGTCTGTCAGGCCGACGCTCGTCGCGTCGAAAGCGACGAAGTCGTCCGTCGACTCCAGGTCCTTGCCGAGGACGTAGCGGCGCTTCTTCACGGAGACGGAACGCCCGCGCGGGACGCCGCCCTGTTTCGCGGTGTCATCGTTGGCGGGTTCGCTGTCCTGGAAGAGGAAGCCGTGGTCGGCGGTCACGAGGATGCGGGTGATGTCCGCGGAGATGAGCTTGCCGACGAGGCCGGAGAGCTCGTCGATAGCCCGGTTGACGGCATCGGGGGTGGCGCTTTCCGAGGCCGCGTGGTCGCCGATCGCGTCGATGACATCGTGGTAGATGTACACGGCGGAGGCACCCTTGAACTTCGAGCGCATCGACTTGACGGAGTCGCTCGCGAGCTCCTCGTAGGTGAACGCACGCCCGTCAGCACCTTCGAGGATTGTCCGGCGTGCATCGATCCCGGACGTCGATCGTCCATCGGCCTCGACGACCACTTGGTCTTTGCCGCGCACACCGAGGGTCAGCTCTCGATGCGGGAGCAGAGCAGCCATGCCGAGGGCGGTGATCGACAGCAGCATCGTGTACCAGGGGTTTACGGCGACCGCGCCGCGTCCGAGGGAGAGCAGGTGGTCGGCAAGCTCGACGCCGGCCTCGTATCGGAGAGCGTCAGAGATGATGACGACGGTTCGCCTGTGGGAGCCGGCGACGAGGAGACGGTGGAACGAGTCAATGCGTCCGCTAGACGAGGGCACGGCGATATCCCATGTGCGCATGCCGCGCAGCGCGTCATCCCACGTGCGCGAAAGGGGGCGCAGGTAGTCGTCGCGGTACGCGTTTTCGACGTGCCGGTCGAGGTCGGTGAGGACATCGTCGACGTGAACGGCTCGGGAGGCGCGCACGTAGTGGCGGTACTCCTGGTCGATGGCCCACAGACCGCCGTCCGGGTTCGTGTAGCGGGCGAAGCCCTCGGCTGCGTCCGAGAAGGCGATGCCCGGGAGGGCACCTGGGTGGGTGAGCAGACGCGCCCCCGCCCGCGCTGCATCCCACAGCGCCTCCGTGTCGTCAAACCACAGGCCTTCACGGCGCCTTCCGCGCTGTTCTTCGACCTGAGCGACGCCGACGGATCCGTCGATGATTCCGCGGACGAGGCGGGAGATGAGTACTCGGTCAACGCCGGGCGTGGTCGTGTCGATAGGAGGGCGTCGGTGGCCGCATCGTGCAGGGCGGTGCTGGCCCCGGTGGCTTCGTCGACTCGCTTGGCCCATCGGCGGGCGTCGTCTCGCGTCGCGATATCGCGGGTCCACATGCTGAAGTCGCGCTGGGCGGAGTTGTGCCGGTGGTCCCAGCCGTTCGCGTTCATGACGAAGAGCCAGGGTCATGAGCGCGTCAAAGGTGTGTTCGCCGTCGTACCCCCAGATGGCGCGGGCACCTTCCCAGAAGTACGCGTCGAGGCCCCGCGAGGGGCGTCGAGCGGGTTGTCCTGCGTCATGGAGGCGAGCTTCGCGAAGAGGACGGAGAAGGACCGCTGCTGGGTCTTGAGCAGGACGGCGCTCATCGCGGCGAGGAAGGTCTTGCGGTCGGATCGCTTGTCGGCGTCGCTGATGGCTCCGAGGTGCTTCTTGAGGTCGGCGACGCGCGCGGTAGAGTTGAAGAAGGGCGCGTATTCGTCGATGACAGCGGCCAGGGTGGGGTCGACGCCGAGTTCGCGCACGGAGGGTCGAGGCGTCAGCCTTGAACGTGGGGTATCCACATCGCACGTCGGCGAGGAGGTCTTCTTCGAGGGGCGGGAGCTCGCCTCCGCGGTAGAGGACGTAGCGGGACTTGGTGTCTTCGGCGAAAATACGGAGTTTTTGTTTCGAAGAGGTTGGCGCTGACGGTGATGAGGGGTGGCGCCGTCAAGCAGGGTCTCGGACGGCGTCGAGGTCGTCCGCATATTCGCCGTTGCGGTCGAGCCACGTGACGATGCGGCCCTTCTCGAGCAGGGCGTTCAGTTCCTCTGCCAGCCGAGAGGCATCGATTCCGCTCATTGTGCGCCTCCTCCGAGTCGATCATGCAGGTCCGTCAGGCGCTTCAAGGCCCGCCTGAGGGCTATCGCTTTCGGCGGCGGCACGCTCGATGCTCCAGTGGTGTGTCATGAGGCGCTGTAGGGTGTAGCTCGTAGGCGGGACCAAAATCCAGCTCGTGTCCCTTTCCATCGACAGCATCCTTGAGCTTCGCTTCCTTCATGATGCTCAGCAGGTATGGCTTGTGATGGGACGCGGGTGGCTTCACATTCGCCATCGATCTGTCGCAAAACTCTGCGACTCCCTGCCGGTCCGCCAGAATCCACGACTCGATGCACTGGTCGACGATCCGGATGAGCAGATCGGGCGACTCACCCGGAGTATGTTCAACGAGTTTGCGCTCGGAGGGTGACGGGACATCCTCCCCGTCCCGATCGAGGTCACGAAAAACGACGTAAGGGAGAACGCGAGCCGCTTCCCAGTAGTTCTTGAGATCCCTGTCAATCACGCCCTTGCCGTTGGCGCTCGTGACGGAGAATTCGCTGTCGTCCCATCCCGCCGCATACATCAGCGCGGTAACAACCGGTATGTCAGTCGGACCCTCGACGATGACCTGGGCGTAGACGTAGCCCTCCATCACTTACCAGGTTCCCAGGGGAATCGTGCGGCCGTTGACTACGTCGATGCCCTGCGACTTGGGCAGGCCGGCGCTGACCACGGCTTTGATGCGGGGGTCGTTCGACTGCGAGAGCAGTTCACCCGTCGTCTCTCCGTTTTCCGAGCGCAGCATCAGGACCTGGCTGGGGAGCACCAGCTCGGAGTCGATGAGTTCCGGCGAGTGGGTACTGATGACCATCTGTACGTCGCGGTTCATAGCAACCTCTGCCAGGAGCGAGGGCAGGGAGCGGACGACGGAGGCCTGCAGGAAAGTTTCGGGTTCTTCGATGAGGACTACGCTCGTGTCGCGCGGTAGCGTCGCCAGGTCGAAGAGCAGGCCGAGAAGGCGCAGTGTTCCCTCGGAGAATTGCTCGTGCGAGTGAGACTCCGCTCGCCCCGCGCACGGGGGCATCGCTGTGAAGACGAGCTCCGTGCCGAGCCCCATGCGTTGGTAGGACAGGTTCGGGATCTCCGGGACCACCGCAGCCATGATCGGGCAAATACGATCGACCACAGCATCCAGCTGCTGGTCCGAGAAGCGCCCCGCGTGCTGGAAGAAGCCGGTCCCATGATCCGGGTCGTAGCGATCCGCACGCTCGAGCATCTTCTTGGGGTTCGGGTGAATGTAGCGGATGCCTGCGAGCAGCTTACGAATGTACGAAGCCCCTAGCCTCACTCGCTTCGAGTCGCGAATGAACGGTACCTCTTCGCCGTCGATCAATAGCTTTTTCGTCTGCGTATTCTGACGGCAGAAACGAGGTATCAGCCTCTCCCTCACGCCCATGAGCGGGATCGTCTCCAGATGACTCGGCAACATCCTTCCAGGAAAACAAATCCGCTCGGTCATCCAGAACACGAGGTTCCAGTATCCGCAGCTGATCGCCTTCCAGCACATTCTCGCCTGGAATCACTGTCAACCTCTGAAGGGACAAGTCGTGGGTGACCTGACGCGTATCGACGTCCGCAGTCACTGCGAATGATGCTGAATCCGTACCAGAACGGACGTAACGTTCCGGACCGCCCCAATTCTCAGAGGCAGCGGCCAGACCAAGCCGCGCGACATCGCTCAAAAAGCGCAGGGCGGCGAGCAGGTTGGTCTTGCCCGATGAGTTGGGGCCGACGACGAAGAGACGCGAGGCCAGGTCGAACTCGATGTGGGCGAAGTTGCGCCAGTTCGTGATGGCGATGTGCGTCAGCTTCACGTCGCGTCCTTTCGTTGTCATCCGGGTATCTGTCCAGTGTCCCACGGCGGGGGACACTGTCACGACTCACCACACGTTGTTCTTCTTGATTTCTCCGCGTACCCACTTCAGGTCGGACGCGATTCCCCTCTTGACCTCCGGCGTGGCGGCGCCGATTGCGGGCTGGGGTAGGTCGGCCAGGTCCGAGCGCCAGCCGTAGGCGAGCTTGAGGCGATTGATGCGCACGCCGTCGTCCAGGTCCAGGTGGATGCGGCGCTGGGCGAGGGGCTGCAGGGACCGAGTCGATGTAGCCCTGAACCTCCGCGATCGTCGCGTCGATCTCCGCACGCTTCTTGTCGAAGCGGGCACGCTCGCGATCGGCCTTCCTGTCGTTGCCCTTCACGGCGTCGCGGTCACGTCCGATAGCCTCCGATTCGGCCTTGAGTCGATCGACGAAGGGGCCGCGTGCTTGGTGAGCACCTGGCCGACCGTGTCGGGCGTGTAGCGGTGCAGGTAAACGAGCGCTCGGAACGTACCCTTCGGGGACTCGAGGGGCCAGTACACGGGGCGGCCGCTGTAGTCCTTCTGGTGGTCGGCGGCGAAGGACTTCGCCATGTAGTCCTCGAGGGCCTTCTCTGGGTCGGCCGGGATCATCGGCGGGATGAACTCCGCGGTCGAGCTGCCGGGCTTGACGGCCAGGCAGCGGGTGAGGAACTCGATGTTGTCGCCCAGGTCAGAGGCACCGAAGACAACGCGCAGCACGGCCTTGACGCGGCGCGAGGCGTCGTCGTCGAAGGAGCCGCCGGTGACGGGGATGATGCCGTCGTCGTCGGGCTCGAGGCGCGGCTCGGCGACGCGGGAACGGAAGTCGTCGAGGGACGAGGCTTGATCGGCCAGCACGAGGCCGGGCACGTCGACGCTGTAGCGCCCCATCGTGACGCCGATGGCCCAGGAGATGAGTTCGCGGGTGCTGCGCTGGTAGTGCAGCCAGCGGTATTCCTCCTCGCTGCGCTCGGGTGCACCCTTCGTGGGAGCGAAGGCGAACCGCGGGTTGTAGGTGAGGGAGACTCGCGACAGAGGGACGTCGATCTCCACCTCGTCCACGAGGCCGTAGACGTCGGCCCAGTAGCGGTTGTTCTCCGTCTCCAGGCGCTGCGCTTCCTCCGCAGTCTCGCAGCTGCGCCGATACCAGTCGTCGAAGGCGTCCTGGAGCAGCGAGTGTCCACCGCGCAGGTAGGGCGGCCGGGCAAAGTCCCACGAGGTCTCCCGAGCGTCCCAGTCGGCGCGGAAAATCTCGATCAGCCGCCCGACACCCGCAGAATCGAAGGAGTCGGGTTCGATCCACGGCAGATTCTTCACCTGGCCAACCTCGAAGTGTGTTCCAGGTGCCATAACAACAAGGAATCCCGTTGCAATTGCCGAGTTGCTCATTGAAGCAATTTCGAGCAGCTTATCTCTTTCAGCAACGATAACCGGGCCCACGTCATTCGGTGTACTTCCTTGGCTGAAGAAACGAACGGAAGCTCTCCCGATGAGACGCGCGACCAGGAAACACAGGGACGGAAGTAGCGGTCGGGATTTCGGATGACCGAGCGTGGTCTGAAGTCCCAGAGTTCACGGCCGTCATCCTGCCAGTTGATAGTGTAGTCCTGGTTGCCCCCACCACTTGCGGAACTCGCCGCCCTTGTTGTGCGGGAACCAGCGGGCATCCCGCTGGCCTGGGCATCCTCACGATCGCGGGCACGCATGTAGGAGCGGTCAGCGCTCACCTCGAACCACTGACGCAGGAAGCGCTCATTATCTGCGGTCGCAAGCCCCTGCTTTGCGGGTGCCACCTCTCCCAACAGGGACGCCCACTTCAAAAAGCGTTAAGCATCTGGCGACTAGCCCAGTACACGATAGGTCGCCCCGGGATGACCGCAAGAGTTGACGCGGACGTCTCGAAACGCAGCATGTGATCGTTGTTCGCAGCCGCCTCGCAGAAATCAACTGGGCTTTTTCCGCTTCGTTGCGCCCATCCACTAGAGCGCAGGTACACACCGGCACGATCAGCATCACAACTCGCATTCGTCGTCGTGAATGCGGTCGTTTGGACAACCTCTCCCCGATCGAGTCGAAGGCACGTGTACCAAGGTGAGCCATCGAGTCGATGCTCATGGCGGACAACATCCACGGGCGGGTTCTCGATAAGAGTCCAGGAACATCCACGCGTGCATCGTAATCATACCGATCGCACCACGACGCTGAGCCAGGGAAGCGGCACGCTCGATAAACATCGTGCACAGGTCTGTTGAACTGCGCTTGTGGTGTTTATTCGCGAACCGCTTGAGCGGGTCCTCTACCTTTCTCATGCCTAAATACGGTGGGTTTGCGATCAGGGTCGTGTAGCGGCCCTCCTCGAGACCTCGCACATGTTGGCGGCACGCAGCCACTCCTCACTGTCCGCGCCGAGCAGCACCTGCTGCCTCTCCCCCGCTTCGATGCGGCGCGCGATCTCGCGGAACAGGGGCGGAGGCACCCGCGGGCACGCGGATCAGCGATCCGTAGGGTGTCGGCGCATAGCGCAGCTGTTCGATCAGCTGGGAGACGCCGAGGGGACCTCCGTCCCCGGAGGCATCCGCGATCTCTGCGGGGCTCAGCTCATCGAGTTTCACGGACTCGACGTGAACGATCCTGGGTCCCCGCCACGAGGTCTCGCCACCCTGACGGGTCCGGCGCTCGATGCGCCCCAAGAATCCCAGATCGTGCTCGACGGCCTTCATCGTCAGGGCGAAGGAGGCGAGCTGCGCCGCGCGCTCATCCACGTCCGCCCCGTGCGGGTTCTTCTCCAGGATCAGGCGAGCGATCTGTCTGGTCAGGTGCCCGGCCTCGACGTACATGTCCCACAGGACGTCGAAGGCGTAGGTGAGCATGTGCCCGGACCCGCAGGCCGGGTCGATGACGCGGAAGTCCTCCGGGTTGTCGATCGCCAGGCCCTGGTCCTCCTGGCCCTCGGCAGGTGTCACCAGGTACTCGAATTTCTCCCGGAGCGCCGAGTCCGGGTGAGCACGCAACCACTGCATCCCCAGCGTGTTCTCCACCAGGTAGCGCACCACCCAGTGCGGGGTAAAAGAGCTGCGTGACGGGAGCCAACGTATCCTTGTCGATCTTGACCTTCGACTCGTTGATCTCCTGCTTACGGGCGGCGATGTAGAACTGATAGAGCCAGCCGATCACCTCAACGTCCATGCGCCCAGACTCATCGGGGCCGATCGCCGCCACGATGTCGGCGCGCACGGACTCCCCGCCGACAGGAGGTCCACCGGTGGAAACTGGTTCGTCCAGTCGTCCGCCTCGGGGAATACGCCCGGCATGACCCGGTGCCACGCTGCAAAGTACTCGCGGAGCAGCAGGACGTAGGCATCCAGGTCTCTATTGTCGAACAGCAGCTGCGCTACCCGCGCTCGCGTCTCCTCTCCGATGCGTCGGTCGAAGTCGCCCCCGCGGGCACGCTGCACGCACTCTGGCACGCCCGTCCCCGACCCCTCGGCTGGGGTAACGACTCCGTAGTCGCCCGAGGACCCATCGCGTCCATGTGGCGCAGGGCCGTCAGGCGATTGAACCACGAGTAGGCGACCACCTTCGCGGCACCCACCACAGTTGCCGTCGGCCTCGGTGTAATCCTTGTCAGCCTTGAGGGAGTCGCACGATCGGCATTACCCAGAACACTATCGGCCATCTTGCGCTCGATCGCCGCCACGGACATCTCGATGAGGGCGCTCGCGCGAGGCGGACGCCAGGGACTCCAACGCTGAAGTGTTCATTGCCTACTCCTTCAGGGGCGCAGCTGCTTGCCGTCGTTGACCGCCGCGAGCATCTGCTCGCGAACACTCTCGACGTACTCGTTGACCTGATCCGGCGTCGACAGGAGGCCGGTCGTCTTCGGCAGCACATCCGCCACGCGCACGATCGTCGGCCTCTTGGTCGGCTCCGTCGCCTCGTCTGCCTCCGGGCGCTCCGCGGGCGTTGCCGACGCGATCAATGCGGCGTAGAGCTCGTCCACACGCTGATCCAGCTGACGCGCGATTTCCTCCGCATGACCGGGCCTCGACACCCGATTCACCTCGGCGCAGAGTCGTTCCATCTCTGCATCAACCCTCAGCCGAGCGCTCTCCGACGCGGCCGCGAACTCGGAGGACCCGCGAATGCCCGCCATGGCCTCGTCAATGCGTCGCAGCACCTTGTCGCGCTGCGCCTGCACCAGCGCTAGACGCGCCGCATCGATACGCCGAACCAGCGGCGCAATCTCCTGCGTGCGCACATACAGCCTCCGGTCCTCCGCGAGCTTCCGGAGGTCTTCGATCGCCTGCTTGCCGTCCCCTGCAAGCTCGAAGAACGACAGGCTGTCCGCCTCTGCCAACGCATCGCGAAGCTCCTGCTCGTGCCTCTCCACGAACTCCCGGTAGAGTGCATGAGGAACTCGTCGACGATCTCGATCAGCTCCTCGAATCCGCCGCGGATCTGTGGTGCGAGCATCTCTTCTTCGGTGTGCTGCGTCGTCGTGAGCGGCGTCAACAGGTCGAGGGCCTCCGCGACCTCGTCATCAAAAGCTGTACCAGTCGGACCTGTATCGGCGAGCAGCTTCACCCACTCGGCCGCCTTGACCTCGACCGCGCGGACGCGCGAGGGGCCATCCTGCGGGGAGTCACCGGGGACGAACTGGCCGACGAAACGCTGGAAATCCGCGAGCGCGGCACGATCCAGGTGCTTCTTTTTTTCTGCAGCAGCACGCGCCCTGACGGGTCACGTCGCGCAGGGCGCCCTCCAGCTCCGTGCGAGCGAGAGGTCTGTCGTTCTCAAGAGCCTCGAGCAGCTCAGGCGAAGGGCCGTCGCTACGATGGCCAGCACAGCGTTCTTGTCCCAGCCGAAGGGGCCTGACCGTAATACTCGATCGCGTTCTTCACGAACACGTTTTTGGCCGTTGAGCACGCGCGCCTGCTCCACCCACTGGGCGCACTCACCCGCGAGACTCTGCGCGATATCCACGCCCGGGTCGACGTCCAGCGTCGCGTCCTCCTGATCGCGCAGGAAGGACGCGATCTGTCCGTCCTTGAGGCCTGCCAGCGGCTTCGCCTCCTCGATACGGGGGTAGACCTGCTGGGCCAAGCGAGTCAGCCCCAGCGCAATCATGTCCTCTGGCTCGTCAGCGGTCCCCGTCTTCACTTCCTGGCCGCCGACGAACAACGATGCACGCATGAGCGCGTCTTTCACGGCCTCGCCAATCACTCGACAGCGCTGGTCGTTGTCTTCCTTAGTGCGTCAGGATGATGCGCTTACGCAGGCTCGATGTGGCGCCCGCCTGGCGCTTCACGTACCCCTCCGTCTGGCAGAAGACACGCACGTCTTCGAGGACCTCGGGCTGATATCCAGCCCCAACGAGAGGGTGTCGTGGCGAACAACGCTCTCGTGGCGGATGCCCTCCTCATCCAGGGAGGACTGCGGCGTAAACACCGAGATCACTAGCGGCTCAGCCTGTTCGCGGCGCCCATCGACGAACAGGGACACGCGCATGGAACGGTTCGTCCGGGGTGAGACAAGCTTGCCACCGAGGTACCTGCGTGCCTACGGATATCCGCGCGCAGCAGATCCGTGACCTCCCGCGGCTCCACGACGATCTGGCTAATCTCGCGGCGAACTTCCTTTTCTTCGTTCGTCATGTACGCGTAGGTACCGTCCGCCTGACGCTGCACGTACACCTGATCCGCCAGGATGTGAAGCGCACGCTTGACGCGCGTCTCCAGATCAGTCGCATCCTGATCCAGGGAACGGCGCAGCAGGACCGCGATATTGCACGGATATGCCTGGAAAGAATCCACGTAGCGAACGAGCAGGAGAACCTTCAGCACGCTCATCGTGAAGGGGTCGCGCGTGCGCGAATCCTGAGCGGCGCGCCCGATATTGTCCTTCACATCCGACTTGAGCATCGCCGCGATGCCATCGTAGAAGCGATCGAACGACGCGACCGTACCCAGCTCGTCATCCGTCAGCTCCTGCGCGATCTGCTGACACACGCCGAGCAGCGAACGTGCGCCCACCGACGAATGACGACCGGTGAACAGGTCGTTATCCGACAGGCCTCTCATCGCCTGCGTGAACATCTCGAACTGGTAGTCCACGAACGGGTACTTGGCGACGAAGCTATCCCTCGTCAGGTAGTTATCGTACTTCTTCGTCCCCTCCGGGAAACGGAACATCGACGGGAAGCCCGCGCCGAGACGCTGCCACATGACGTCCAGCTCCGAGGCTCCCTGCTCGCTCTTCGTCAGGAGTCGGCGAGCGATCACGTCCGCGACCTCCTCGGTCGACAAGTTCACGGTGAGCGCGAAACGCCCCTGAATCTTGGAGAGTCCTTGCTTTGGCGCTCGTCCATCTGTTCCATGATCCCGCTCAGTTCCTCCTGCGAGGTCACGAACACCCAGGCGCGACCGGAGCAATGCGTCGCCAGCTGCTCCGTGATGGTCTGCAGGTTCAGCATCAGCTGCGAGTCGTCGCCGATGAACTGGCCGACCTCGTCGACAAAGAAAGCGATCCGCTGGTGAGGACCCTGACGATCCAGCCACGAGGCCACGTCCTGCGCGAAGGCCTCGGCCGACAGGTTCATCTGCTCCCGATAGCTGCGGAAGGGATGATCCACCTGATAGCCCAGGCGGGACAGGGGCCTTCGAGACAACTGCCTCCGAGAAGACCGTGTTGCACGTCCGACCTCCCAGGCGTGCCCGGACTCCTCCTGGTAGGCCTCGCGGAAACGCGCCAGCTCATCCCGATCGTCCAGGTCGCGCTCGAGCGCACCGACTCCCAGATCCTTCGAATACAGGGCCGCGCGCCTCAAAGTAGACCTTGTAGAAGACCTCGATCATCGCCGAGCCGCGTTCACGCGTCGACTTGTCATCCTTGGCGTCGATATTGAAGAGCACCGCGCGCGTGGGCGTGTGTGGCTCCTCTTCAGGTCCGCGATGGTCGTCTCCTCACCTGCGACCTTCTGCTCGAACACACGTTCGACGTCTTCACGGGTCACCGGCTGGCTGCCCGCCTGCTCGCCGAGCAGGTAGGACAACATCTTCAGCAGGTGAGACTTACCCGACCCGAAGAAACCCGAAATCCACACGCCGTTCGACGGGGCGTCGACCTGGTTCCAGGCATGAACAATCCGCGACAGACCCTTGCGGATCTCGCTGGTCATGACGTACTCGTCGACCTCGGAAGCGACCTTCGAGACGTCATCGGCCTTGACGACACCGTCGATCGACCGGAAAAATATCCTTCGCGTACAGGCCCTTCATGTCCATGCGTCACACCTTTGTCTTTCAGTTCGCCGACGGTTCTAGAGTAAGCGAGAAGTCCACCAAATCGAAAGCTCGGTAGTAGTTGTCCTGGGAGATTTGATCGAAGAGGACCAGCGCCGAATGAGTGGACGGCGACTGGTGGTACGACCCCGGGAATGTCACGACCAGCGGTACGTGCCCCAGCAGGGGCTGCAGGCAGTTCAGCAGCAAATGCGTGCGCACGAGCGGGAACAGGTGGTGCACCCCGGAGAGCAGGACGGCATCAACGCTATCCTCTCCCCCGGCCTCGTCCACGGCCTTCTTGATAGCGGGCGCGAGCAAACCCTCGACGTCGATCACCTCGCGCAGGGCATTCCGGAACGTCTCCGGAGGCAACCCGTCTTCCATCGCCAGCATCTGATCGAAGAATGGCGATGCCTTCCACATGTACACCGCGAGCGCAAACACGTCCACATCGGTCAGGCGGTAGCGCTCCTCGCGCAGGCGGCGACGGAGCCGCGAGCTCCTCGTCGACCGTCGGCTCCCACTCCGGCTTGTAGCGCAGAACGAAGAAAGGGACCTCGTTGCCCAGGCCCTCCATCTTCTTGAAGCGCTCCGACGTGAGCACCCGGAAGGCGCAATCAAAGGTCTCCCTGAGCGAATCCAGATACGCCCCACGCTTCGACACCGACCGCACCTTCCTCCGCGCAGCGCCCTGACCGGGCCTCTCTAACCGTACCTTAGGCCACCCACAATTGAAGCCGGATCACGGCTCCCGCGTCACATTTTCCTGAATAAGTGTCAGTCAAGGACATCAAACTGGAACTGAGCAACCGGGAACGACTCCCGCATCGGCCACCCCCAGGGCTGGGGAGCCGCGTTCACCAGGCGGGCAACCCCCACGGGGACCACAACCGGTAAAGCAGCCCCGGCCTCGTCGATGAAACCCACATCTCGCATACAGCGCAGAAACACCGAGCGCACTTTCTGCCCACTCTTCACCGTCAGCGTCGACATCGCGGGATCCACCCTGCGCTGACGCTCCACGAAGTCGTCGATGTCCGACGCTGTCAACGGAGCCTCATCGACGACCAGGCGCGGCCACGCAACCTCGCGCGCGCACGCCGCAAACACGTAGGACTCCGTCACGAGAGCCAGCCACATGACAAGCTCCCAGCCATACTCGCGACTGGCAACAAATCGGAGAGCGTCATCCTCCAGGGAACGACAGATGCTTCGTCGTCGCACTCGCCAAGCGGCGACGCGTCGACTCGAGCCCGCGACCACCAGGTTCTGCTCGAACAACACGTCGCTCGCCTCGCGCGCGCTCATGCCGGCAGCCATCAGCTCGGCAGCCTCAAACGTCCCCGCATTCGTCGCGCCGCCCACCGTGATAGTCGAGGCCAGCCTCCGATCCGACACGACCCCACCTCTCACGGTCTACCTCAATCAACGCGGCGGTATCCCCGCCAAGAACCCCACTATCATCGCACACGGTTGTCCCCGCGCGGACAGCCGCGCTGGGGACAACACTCATGATCGTTGCTGACACTAAGCTGAGCCAGGTCGGCTGAACGTTGCGGAAGAGCACGACGATCAGAGCTGGCACGCATGCAAGCAGCAGAACACCCAGGATGTAGCGCCAGCCCGGAACGGGAAGATGGTCGATAAGCCAGCCACTTACGCTGCCCGCACGGTGCGCGGCGACTCGCCGCTCACAGAACTCCCGAATCATCATTCCAAGAGCAAAGAAGCAGAGCACAGCCGTCACGAGCATCGCCATGAAGACCACTGAGACATAGGGGAAGGCACGCTCAGCACTGAGTAGATCGAAAGCCTCGGCGAACGGGACCAGCTTGTCGTCGCCGGTTGCTTCAGACAACATTCGACTGAGATCCGGGATCGACAGGCTGGACTTTCCTGTAGACAGGATGAAACACGACCAGTAGGTCGCGTAGGTGGACGTAACCGCCAGAAAGCTCGCGACGATGGAGGGCGAAGAGGCTTCGACACGCGCCTACTCCGCAAGGATAGGCCTGCAGTCAGCAATGACATCGTCATCAAGAACACGGAAGTGATCACGAGGACCCACCAGAATCTCGTGGTACCTCATGAGGAAGATAGCAATGACGACGAAGGCAGCAAAGCCAAGCCCAATCAGCAGCCACATGTCCCCATCACTGTCGGCCCTTCTTGAGCCGCTCTCACCGGCGACAGTCACGTGTGTCGAGTTGTCGTCACCAATATGCGTATAGTTTCGATTGCCGGCAACCATGGCGACATCACCATTCGCTGCCATCACCTGTTGGGTCACGGCGCCTCCTCCTGATGCTGTAGGTTCCGGGGCCATTGAGCCATCCGGTACCAATCTCGCCAGAATGATCCCGGAGACAACACCGGACACAACACCGATCACAAGTTCAACAATCCAGGACACGATCTTTTCCTTTCTTATCGATCACGTTCTTCATCGACAGCATCTGACTGTCAGGCAGAGAGTACGAGTAGCCGTACACATCTGCGTACTTGCGTCAAACGCCAGGCTTGTACTAGCTACTCAGCGAGAGATACCCACGTCCAAAGTCAGGAATTCCACCTCCCTCCGCACATCCTTGCGGTTCTGGGAATGCGGGTGGGAGGATTTGCGTGATGGTTGCGCAGCATTCTTAGTGTTTCGTGTCAGTTCTGCGCGTACCTTGATGAGAACAGACGCGCCCCCAACGATGGGGACGCCGGAGGACACCTCACCGTGGAGGCACACACACCATGAAGGTCCCACCCCCATCCGAGCAACCCGTCACCGAGGAAGAAGCTCAGACCTTCCTCGCCCCGACATCACGCCGCAAGAAGCGCTCCCTAGTAGCCAGGAGAGCAGCACTACGCCCGTGGGCAATGGGTATCGGACTCACCGTACTGGTGGCTGTGGCAGCTGTTGGTGCCTACACGCTGGCTGCGAGCATCGCCTCGTGGAACGATCGCCCCAGCACCGCGGCAGCAGCCACCGTGCGCCCCGCGCCCATGCCGTCAGCATCGAGCGAACCCGCCATGTCGGGCGGCTACGAGATCGGCCCCGACGGAGTCCTCGTGCGCCCCGCCGAGTTCGGCGCAGACACGTACACAAAGCCGGAGCTACCTGAAGAAGCCAATGAAAACAGGCTCTTCCGAGTTGAGTGTGGGTGACCGGGTGTTCGTCGGAGGTTGCGGATAGAGATCGAGGGTCCTTGATGATGAGCGGACTTCCAGCCATGCAGTCACCACAGAACGCAAGCAGAGCCCCACAGGAGCATGCACCAGGCATCGATACGGATTCGCATTCACAGCCGTTCGCGGATTCCGCCATCAAGTTACTTTTGGCAGCCTAGTACCCCCGCGCCCACTCTCGCAACGCCACTTCGACCGCCTCGGACGCACTGTCGTACCCCTCGTAGTTTGCGCGCAGCATCGCCGCCTCGTACACATCCTCGTCGATGCGCACCCTGACCTCGACGACCGGCACTCGGGCGACTCGCTCCACCGCGTCCCGCTGCTCACCGAATACCGCCCCGACCGTCAGGCCGTTCGCCTCCGCCCACCGCCGGATTTCAGCGTTCTGTTCCGCCAAGCTCTCATCATCGCGCTTCGCCATAGTCACATGTGTACACGAGAGCGACCCTACTGTCCTCGTGGCGCGCCCAGCACCCCACTCGTCGTCGATGACCCGGGGACCAGCCACGGCCTCGTCAATCCTCGTGCAGCTCTGGCTTGCACTCGACGTCGCGCACCCACTCGCGCACCGCGGCGCGGAGGGCTCCCGACCGTGACGTGATGCCCTCACTGGACGCGCGAGCCATCATGGCGTCGAAAATATCAACGTCAAGGCTCGTGGTTACGGCCACTCGTGGCGGGAGCACCGGATGACGCGCCCGCTCCTCGCCTAGGAAGGCCACAAGTTCTTCAGCTTCTCCGGATTCAATGAGCCAGCGTTGGAGGTCGGCCTTCATCTTCACATCCGCTCGGTTACTGCGCTTCCTCATGGGGACAGGTATACACGGCACATGCCTCACAGAGTGTGCGACGCAGCCACTGCACACAGATTGACATGAATCAAGGCTTCTCCTGTCAGAGTGTTTCACGTGAAACATTTGGCGGCCCACGGGCGACCCCACCCCGGGGGCCTTCCACGCACGCGCCCTCCCCCATTCGGACGCTTGACTCGCGCGCTGCACATTCGCGCCGTTGTGCGCCCTATCGGCATCAGTGTCCAAATAGTGGCCCACAGTTTCACCTGTAGGTTACGCGAGTGTCAGGGAGTGCGGATCAATGTTTGACAAGGTCAGACGAGATGCTCGCGACGACCGCACATCTGTGCCGCTCGTCACCACAAATCGGGTGAATGTGCATAATAGTTACTTCGCATTCTGAGTATTTCTTGCCAGTTCGAGGCGTAGTCTTACCTCCTATCAGGGCGCGTCTCCGATGGCGGGGGCGCGCAGGAGAACACCTCATCGTGGAGGTTGATAAATCATGATGGTTCCGCCGTTGTCTGAGCGTCCCGTCACCGAGGAGGACGAGGAGCAATTCCGCCGCGAGTCGGCGCCGCGTAAGTACACGCTGCGCCGACGCTGGGCCGACTATCGCGCCGAGGTCAAGCGCGGCGCCCCAGGGCGCGCGGGCCCGCGCCCGGGCGTGGCTGCATGTCGAGCCGTTCTATTGGGGATGCGTGTCACCCTACGTGGCCCTCTTCGCTGGCGCGGTCTTTGCGGTGTACATCAACGGGGTCGCTGAGGGCTGGTGGCCGGCGTGGGGCGAGAGGCCCACCGTGGCGGCCACGACCACGGCGCCCGCCGCCAGGCCTGTGCCCACTGCGTCTGCCACGGCCTCGGGCGAGGCGGCCATGTCGGGTGGCTACCAGATCGGCCCTGACGGCGTCCTCGTGCGCCCGGCCGAACACGCCGCGTCCACCTACACCAAACCAGAACTACCCGAGGAGGCCAAGGAAAACAGCGAACGAGGAGCCGAAGCAGCGGCCGAGCACTACCTCGCACTCATGGTCTACGCATTCAACACAGGTGACACACAGCCTTTCGCGGACATGTCATCACCAACATCAGGATTTGCGTCAGCAATCGTAAAGTGACATTCATACTCGATACGAATACGGATGGAACTACGGGATGGAATCAAACATCACCTATGTGCTCCGAGTCGATCCGATCGAGGCGAACGGCAAGGACGTGCCAGAAGGGTCGATCGTAGTTAAGTACCGTGTCGAATCATACGACGGAACCAAATGTACTAAGACGAAAGTACACACCGCCGCTTCCAAATATAAGTCTACACTCAGCCTCATCATGACATGGCATGAAGGACGATGGATCGAGACTCAAGGAAGGTTTGTTGGCGATGAAGAGAATTAAATCATTTAGATTTAACGTTATGATTATTGTTGCTTTCATCCCTGCATACCGCAGTTATTCCTGCATCGACATATGCAATTGATGAGTCTGATACTCAGCTCAATAATTATACCGAAGGGCCGGATCTAGTAATTGAAGGTGAACTCGGTGAAGGTGAGTCTGATCCCGCATCTCAGCCGAATGATCATCGTCCCGCTGATGACATTCCTGCCCTCACCGCTGATGAGGAGGCTGATCCTGTGTCAGATTCCTACAAGAGCGCCGTGCCCTGCAAACAAGTATTTCTCGGCAAAGTGGCCAACAGCCCCATTGTCTCCGATGATGCCACCGTCGATGACTGTCCGCTCCCTCCTGATCCACAGGGTGGACCGAACCAAGACCCCGGCCGCACCCTCACGACACGAGACCTTCTGTATCTAGCGACAGCTGTTGTTCACGCCGATGGGGCTGGGTTGTATAAAGCGGCCGTTCGGCGTCTCCTACACGAACAAGTTCATCCCCACCATCGTCGCGGCAACACGCCCCACCCAAAGTCATGTAGTTACAATGTTTGGCCGCGAGATCACCGTGACATTCACAGCCACAAACTACGAGTGGAACTGGGGAGATGGAACCCAGAACCTGGTGACCACGTCCAAGGGATCGGTGTGGTCCGAAGGCATGGATTTGAACACCGACCCACGCTTGATCCGACACTACTACACGCCCCCACAAGGGTGGCGCTCCGGGTTCGACGGCCCGTACCCTCACGAGAACCGCGAAATCACGCTCACGACGACGTGGAGTGGAACACTCACGAACCCTTTCACCGGGGAAACACAGACGATCAACGGCCTGATCACCACCACCGAGACAACCGGACCGTTCCCGTTGTCTCACCTGGTCATCAACAACACAGACACCTGGGAAGAGAAACAAGGCCACTAAGGAGAGGCATGAACCATGAGGCACTATATGGGCACAGCAACGCAGCTTCCGCCCCTGGATCGTCGCGATCATCGCAACGGTTGCGATCATCGCGGCAACCCTACTAGGACTGCGCGCGTTTAGCTCGAGCACACGCCGAAGGAGAGACTCCCCACAGTCGTCGCAATCCGACACGACTACGCTGAGCAGCGGTCAGTTAAACGACGAACAGTCCGGAAGTAGCCAGTCCGGCGACAGTACATCGAACGACAGCCAGTCGGGCGACATGACAGCCTCCGACGAACCAGTACCCGTCAGCATCCCTAGCCCCACGCCTCCACCCAACCTAGACGCAGGTGGACTAATCAGTGCGCAAGCAACGTCGCAGTGGTACCTGGATCTATGGACCTATGCGTTCAATACCGGAGACACCGAAGAGTTCATGAAGCTATGTCACGCTGAGCCCTTCTGCACACAATTCGAAAATGATATGCGAATATTCCATTCGGAACAAACCGTGATCAGTCCTAGCACCTCGAAGTATCTCATGACACAGCAGGTATACGATTGCACAGATCCGGCACACCCAGTCAATGCAGCATGCATTATGTTCCGCTATTCCTCAACTTCTTTGATTACCAGTCCCAAGGACGCGGACACCCCCTCATCCCACTATTCGACGATTAGTGTCTCCAATGGTCGCCGTGACGAAACCAGTCAATACGAATGCAAGATGCGTCTGGAGGCAGAAGGAGATGTTTGGGTTGTGAAGATAGTTCACACACACCTCCTCTAGGTGTTTGGCGACGAGCGAGGGTTACTGACACAACCGGAAAACTCCCCTAGGCTCTGCCCCCGACAGAGAGCCCAGGAGAATATTTCACGTGAAACAGTCGCCGCGGCACGACGACAGACGTCGCTTCAGGGAACGATGCCGACCACAGAGACGAATGTTTCACGTGAAACAATTACGCTCATCGGCGACGCGGCACCCGCACCCACAGCAACGCGGCACCCGCACCCGCGCAATCACCCCGAATACACACACGCGCCGGTCCACCGCTGACACCAAGCGGGGTGCCACCCCTCGGCAGCACCCCGCTCAGTCAGTCACGAACGCTCACACTTGGGCCCCACTCACCCACTCGCCCGCGCCCCAGCTCCACGAAGGTGCCCGCGCGCCCGACGCAGATGCCCCACACAAACGGACGCACCGGGCCCTCAGGCCCGCGAGGCCCCCAGCCCACAGCGCCCGCGCACCCCTCAAGCCTACGGGCCCACAAGCACCTCACCCCGCTTCTCGCGCATTGTCCGCGCGAGGATCCCGTGCCTCGGCGCGAAGACCCAGGCGAGCACGAAGCACGCGGTGAGCACCAGGACGATCGTGGCGCCCGTCGGCACGTCCAGCGCCCAGGACAGGTACAGGCCCACCAGGCCCCCGGAAGCACCCAGCACGGGCGACAGGATCATCATGGTTCCCAGGCGGTCGCACAGGAGCCGCGCGGTGGCCGCGGGGGTCACCAACAAAGCAAGCACCAGGACGTTGCCGATCGTCTGCACGGAAATAACCACGGCCAGGGCCACGGCGACGTACAACGACAGGTCAGCCAGCAGAACGTGCACGCCCGCCGCTCGAGCGCTCTCGCGGTCAGGGTCACAGCGACGATGGGCCGGTGCGCCAGGAACAGCATGAGCAGCACCAATGCAGCGCCACCCATCACCACGGGCACGTCCGACGCCGGGATGCCCGTGATCGACCCGAACAGGAAGTCCTGCAGGCTCCCCGCGTACCCGGGTGCCCGCGCGATGATCGCGACGCCGAGCGCAAACGCGCCCACGAAGAGCACGCCGATGACTGAGTCCTCCTTGAGCCGCCGATTCTGCGCCAGCAAAGACCACCAGCACGGCAGTCACGACACCCGCAGAGCGCCCCGCCGAACACCAGGGACCCGCCGCACACGAACGCGATCGCCAGGCCGGGGAACACGGAGTGCGCGACCGCGTCGCCGATGAACGCCATACCGCGCAGGACGACGTGCACGCCGACGCTGCCACACACGAGCGCGGCGACGACCGCGATCAGCAGCGCGCGCGGCAGGAACGCCAGCGCCGGGTTCGTCAGGTCGCGGAAGAAGTCGTAGGGGGCTCAGGAAGTCCGCCGCCGGGACGAGGGACGCGGCCCCCGCGTGGATCACGGTGCTCATGCGCGCACTCCTAGGGCGTCGAGGATCGGGTTGTCGGGTCGCACGTCGAAGGCGCGGATCCACGGGTCGGCGTCGGCGAGCTCCTCGGGGCGCCCGGACGCGACGATCGTGCGCCGCAGCAGGTACAGGCGGTCGCAGCCGGCGCGCGCGCCGATGAGGTCGTGCGTGGTCATGAGGAGGGCCCGACCCCCGTCCGCGAGCGCGCGGAACAGGTCCATGAGCATCTCCTGGTGGGCATGTCGAGGCCGGTGAAGGGCTCGTCGAGGAGCAGCACGGCAGGCCGGATCGCGAGAGCCCGCGCGACGAGGACGCGCTGGCGCTGCCCACCGGACAGCTCGCCGATGGGACGCTTCGCGAGGTCGCGCATGCCCACGAGGGACAGGGGCCTCCTCGACGGCGCGGAAGTGCGGGGTCCGAGCGCGCCCAGGCAGGCCGCGCCGCACGGTGACGGCCTGCAGGACGGCGTCGCGCACGCTGATCGGGAAGTCCCACGCGAACTCGTGCCGCTGCGGCACGTACCCGATCGCGCCGTCGGTCTCGACGCTGCCACTGGAGGGATGAGCCCCAGGATCGAACGGATCAGCGTGGTCTTTCCGGCGCCGTTGGGTCCGATGAGGCCGACGAGTTCCCCCGGCCCGGGCCTCCAGGTCGACGCCCTCGAGGACGCTGCGTCCGCCGAGGCGCGCGCCCAGTCCGGTGACGCGCAGCTGGCTCACTGCTCCCCTCCCCGATCGACGAGGCCGGGCGCACCGGCAGACCCCGCGTCGGGCGCACCGCCAGACCCCCGCGTCGGGCGCACCGCCAGACCCCGCGTCGGGCGCACCGCCAGACCCCACGCCGGGCGCACCGGCACTGTCGGACGAGGCCGGGGCCGCTTCCCCGCTTCCCTCACCCTTCGCGGCGGGCAGGGGCGCGAGGAGGAGTCGGCCTCGGCGATGGCGGCGGCCTGTTCGGCGCGGCTGCGGCGCGAGCGTGCGACGACGAGCGCGAGAATCACCAGGAGGGACGCCGCGGCGACGGCGATGATCGCGATGAAGGCCCAGTCGGGCAGCCCGCCTTCGGAGGAGGGCGACGCTGACTCGGAGGAGCCGGCGGCTCCCGGTCCGGCGGCGCCCGGGTTCGCGGTCGATGCCCCAGACCCTTGGGAGGCGCCCGCGGCCGGGGCGCCAGAACCAGAACCAGAACCGGAACCGGAAGCTGCGGGCGCGGCCATGGCCAGGGCCTCGGACGCGGAGGCGGCGTCACCGACGGCGAAGCGCAGGGTCGTGGAGGCGGCCACGGCCTCGCCGGCGGTGGTCGTGCCGAGGAAGGTCACGGTCGCCGTGTAGGTGCCGGGGGCGGAGAACGCCCAGTTGGCGTGCACGTGCGTGCCCGAGTCGATCCACACGTCGCCAGGCGCCGCACCCGAGTCGGCGAGCAGGAGGGGCTTGCCGAAGGTGCCGGACTGGAGGAACAGCCACGCGCGGCCGGGGCCGGACACGGGGCCGACGCGCATGGTGAGGCCGCGGTCGATGGTGGCCGTGACGGCGGGGTCCTGCGTGTTCCAGCCGAGCCACACGACGCCCGGGTTCTGCGTCTGGGGAACGACGTACACGGGCTTCCCGGCGACGTCGGCCAGGAAGGGGTAGTCGGCGGAGTCGGGCGCCGTCATGATGGCCGCATCATTGACCCGCAGGACGGTCTGGTTGGGGTCGCGCCACACGGCGCCGCTCTCGGCGTCGTGGCGCAGGCCGGCCCGCCACTGCCCGTCGATGAGTCGGGGGCCGAGGTCGACATGCCCGACGCTGATCTCACTGGCCTCATTCGACCACTCCTCGTGCGCGGCGACGCTTTGCGCGAGGTCGGGGTCGGGACTCGGGTCAGCAACAGAAGAGGGGGCGCCCACGATGACGAGGAAGGCCGACACAAGCAGAGTGCTCAGAGACAGGCCGAGGCGGGGGAATTGCACCATTAGAGCCGCGACACGCCGGCGACACGCCGTAGGGATGCTTCTAATGCTGCAATTCCCCCGGCGCCACGGCCTGGCCGGGCTTCGAGCACTGATGCCCGCCCGCTCGGTCCCGGGGCGGCGGCAGGGCCTGGCCGGGCTTCGAGATCGACCACTCGAGCGAAGCTCGCGTGTAGCGATCTCGCGGGCGGGCCGCCGCCCACGGGACGGCAAGAAAGCGGGCGGGCAGGCCGCACGGCGGCCGGCAGCAGACAGGGCAGAGAAGGGTTTCATGGCATCTCCTTGCCGCCCAGGCAGCGTGCCAGTGAGCGGGCGTTGTGTTCCATCATGTCGATGTAGGTGGGTGCTTGGTCGTCGAGGGTGTCGCCGTACAGGGGGCAGATGTCCACGCCCGCGTCGGTGGCGGCGGTGCGCAGGGTGGAGCGGGTGCGCGCCAGGTTGGGTTCGAGGAACACCGCGGGAATCGAGGAGTCGGAGAGGGTGGCCTGGAGTTTGATGCGGTCGGCGATGGATGGTTCGACGCTGGGGTTGGGTGCGACGAAGCCGGCGACGGTGAGCCCGTATGCGTTCGCCAGGTACGCGTAGGCGTCGTTGGTGGTGACGAGTTTGCGGCGCTCGGAGGGGATGGACGCGATGGTTGAGGCGACGGTGGCGTCGAGTTCGTCGAGGCGCGTCAGGTAGGCGGCGGCGTTGGCCCGGTAGGTGGCCTCGCCGCCCGGGTCGACGGAGATCAGCGTGTCGCGGATGACGCGCACGTAAGCCTGGGCGTTGTGGACGTCGTGCCACAGGTGGGGGTCGATGTCGCCGTGGACGTGCTTGCCGAGGACGGCTTGGGGCAGCATGTAGACGCTGGCGCCGGGCTCGCCGATGAAGCGGAACGAGGCCTCCCCGGGGATGGTCGTGAGGGCGCGGGTGGGCACTTCGATGACGACGTGGTCGAGGTCGGTGCATTCCATGGTGGAGGCGACGGTTGCCGCGGCGCTGGATGCGCTCACGCAGGGGCCGAGGCCTCGTCCCCGCTGAGTGCTCCGGCGTCGGAGGCGAGTTCGACGCGTTTGGTGGTGAGGTTGACGGTGATGTCGGCGTGCCCGGCGGAGAGGATGCGGCGGCCCTCACTGGCGGCGATCTCCTCGGGCGGGGTGCCGACGGCAAAGACGGCGGAGCCTTCCCGACGCCCACCGGCGTGGCGCCGGGGGTGGTGCGCAGGTTGGCGCGGAAGTGGACGCGGTACACGCCGGGGGCGGTGAAGGCCCAGCTCATGTGCTGGTGGGCGTCGGCGGGTAGCTGCGCGGTGTCGGTGTCGTATCCGGTGGCGGCGTTGAAGCCGTCGGAGGAGGCGAAGGCGATCTCGGGCTGCCCGAACGACGTGGTGAGGTAGGCGGCGGCCTGGCCGGGCCCGTCGACGCCGGTGGTCGTCAGGTCGATCTGCGAGGCGCGGGTGGCCCCCATGTCGGCGCCGTCGCCCCACACGCGCATGCCGAGCCACGGGGTGTCAAGGGCCCGGTCTTCGACGAGGGGGAGGATGGTGGCGCCGTTCTTGGCGGCCTCCTCGGCGACGGAGACGGAGCGCGAGCCGGCGGGCAGGTTGGAGTCGAGGGCGCGGATGAGGGCGTGCTCTTCGAGCATGAGGTAGTTGGAGAAGGCGACGTCCGCGTAGGCGACGTCGCGCACTGTGCGCAGGGAGGGTTCCCACGAGTGCGGGTCCGCGCCGTTGGGCACCATCTGGGTGACGTGGGCGCGGTCTCCGGCGACGTTGCGCACGAGGTCGGCGAGGATGCCGGTCGTTGCGACGACGCGCAGTTCACCGTCGGATGCCGGGGCGGGCGCGGGCGCGCACCCGCCAGGGTCACCGTGAGCGCTACCGTCGAGGCGGCGAGCGCACGCCCACTCCCCCGCCACCCACGAGAGGGAGGCGGGGGATGAAAGGGAGTCGGCCTCGTGAATGAGGGGTCACGACTGCGCGCGCAGGTTGCGGCGGCGTCCGATCGCGCCCACCCACACGCAGGCCGCGCCCGTGAGCGCCCACGTGAGGGAGACGACGGTCAGGGGGATGGTGTCGGCGCCGGTGGTGGCCAGGGAGAGGTCGCAGTCCTTGCCGGAGGCGGTGCGGCCGACGACCTGGGAGACCATGGGTCGCCCGCTCGGGCCGGTCGTGCCCGTGGCGGTGAGCTCGCCGCCGGGCCGAAGCCGCTGCCCGCGAGCGCCGCGCCGTTGGGGGTGACGCGCATGGAGATGGTGAGCGTGTAGGTGCCGGGCGCGGTGAACACCCAGTTCTGGTGGGCGTGCGTGTTGGCGCCGAGCGTGTAGCCGGTGCCGGGCCCGTCGAAGACGTGCTCGCCGACGCCGGAGCCGAGGGCTCCCGCGTTGAAGACGGCGACGCGTCCGGGGCCTTCGACGGCGTCGAGGGTGAACTGGACGGGGCCCGTGGTGCCGGTGACGATCTCTTCGCGCTGGGAGTTCAGGCCCAGCCAGGGAACGCCCGCGATCTGGGTGGAGGGATCAGCCAGACGCTGGAGCCGGGGGTGGCGACGAAGCTGAGGTCGGCGGGCGCGGTGATGCGCGCGGCGTCACCGAGGGCGAAGGTCAGGGACGATGGGTCGACCCACTGGGCGGGCTGGGTGCGGTCGTCCTTGACGCGGGCGACGAGGGTGCCGTTGTCGATGGCGGGCCCCAGGTCGAAGTGGCCGTCGGTGGCGTTACCGGAGGCGCCCTCGCCGACGCTCACGGTCAGGGTCGTGCGCGCGGTGTTGGCGGGCGCGTTGTTCGAGGCCAGGGTGGCGGCCTCGGCTTCGGTGGCCTCGCGGGTAACGCGGGTGGCCACGCAGCGCTCACCGGCGCTCGTGCCGGAAGTGGTACGTGCGCCCGAGGAGGGCGGGGTTCGCGCCGGTCGTCGTGCCGGTCGTTCCGGTGGTTCCGGTCGCGCCGTTGCCGGGGGCGGGGGCACTGGGCGTTCCCGTGGCAGCGCCGTCACCCCTGGTCCTGCGCGGCCTGGTTGTTCGTGTTGTTCACGGAGCCGGGGCCCACGCCGGGGCGGGCTGTGCCTGGTCGGTGGAGGGGCCGCTCCGGCCTCGGCGAGGCACGAGGCCTCGTCGGCGACGTCGATCGTGTAGGTGCGGGCGGCGGACTGTGCGTTGGCGGCGCCGGCGTTACCGGGAGTCCAGGCGCTGGCCTGGACGGTCAGCGTGTAGCGGCCGGCGCGGGTGAAGAGCCAGTTGACGTGCTTGTGGGCGGCGTAGGGCTGGTCGATGTCGTCGCCACCGGGTGCCAGGTCGAAGCTTCCGTCGGCGGTGACCGCCTTGGTGCCTTCGGTGAAGCTGGAGGTGAAGGCGTAGATGCGCCCATCGGCCGGGCCCGTGTAGGTGACGTGGAAGCGCGCGGCGTCGTATCCGCCTGCCGCGATGCCGAGGGTGTCCCCATCCGGGCCACAGGACGCTCGCCTGGTTGTCGCCGGTCTGGCCGAGCAGGTAGGCGGCTGAGGGCGCGCCGGTCGCCTGGCGGACGGAGGCGGGGATCTGGGTGAGGGTGGACTTGTTGACAGCGAGGAGGGTCTGCTCGGGCTCGCGCATGACGCCGGAGCCGGTGGCGTCTTCCTTGATGCGCAGGGTGAGGGCGCCGGACGCGGCGGAGGTGAGGTCGAAGATGTCGGCGTGGCCGCGGTCGAGGGTGGCCGTGGTGCCGGCGGGGGCGGTGCGCATGACGGCGCAGGTGGAAGCGTCGGCCTCGGACGAGGCCGTGGCCGCGTCGGCGTTGTCGGTGCCTGTTGTTTCTGCGCGTGTTGTGTCGCTACTTGAGGTTGCGGCGTCTGCTGTGGCGTCGGCGGCGTTGGAGGTCGAGGCCTCGGTGGTCATGTTGGTGGCCGTGTCGGCGGCATCAATTCCTGCGGTGGCCTCGTCGGCGTGTGCCGCTCCGGGCACGAGGAAGGAGGTGGCCGCGAGGGCCATTGCGGCGAAAGCCCGGGCAGCTGCGCGGCCCGGGTTCCGGTATGTCGTGGGGTTCATGGAGGGGGTCCTCTAGGTGCTTCGCACGTGACTATGAATGAGAATCGTTATCATTCTAAGCCTGTGGCTCAGGCCGCGCAACGTTCTAGCGCCCAAACCCCCTGATTGCGGCCCGCTTTGATCGCGGCAGGTAGCTGTGATTGCGCACCATAGAGTGATTGTGCCCGCTTTGATGGCGCCCGATAACTGTGATGGCGCCCGCCAGCTGTGACTACGCCCTGAAGCCTCAGCGGAGCACCGCTCCCCCACCTCAATGTCGCATGCAATTCCCCCCGCCACTCTTTCAAACTTTGAATCCACATCGTTGAAATTCCGCGGTTTTCTCAACATCGCCAATTTGTCTGACCACCGAATTGCATGCGAAATTGGGGGAGCTTCAGAGGAACCCAGAGGCGCGCCTGGCGCTGCGCTCTTGGAGCCTTCTACTCCCCCGGCTCAACCACTCTCGCATCCACACCGAGGACCGGGACCTCGTCCTCACGCCAGCGTTTCACGGGCTCACATGAACTGCTATCAACGTTTCTAAAGTCTTATGATCCACATATGGGCGAAGCCGACGGGTACACGAATTGTGACGGCCTGCGCACACATGCGACAAGCGTGTGCAGGGGAGCCACTTTGCTTTGCAATTGCTTGGTTTTCGATGCGAGCTATGTAACTGGCCGATCGGTTGATTGAGCGTTTTGGCAGGGATAAGCTATAACCATCAAGCGCCTGACACAGCTGCCAAGCTCGTCCGGCGCTTTTCTTGTTTGACACGCAGGGTCGCGCCGACGCCACCCGCGTTGGCACGCTCCTCGCGCGAGAACCGCCGGGCGATCCCCGGCCTCGCCAAGCAGGAACACACGATTGAATACACGATCCCACGAGGAGCCCGCTATGTTCTCCACCATCGACGTCATGGTTGCCCAGGCCCACATCGACCAGCTCAACGAGCTCGCCGACACCAAGCACATCGTGAAAGCCGACCGCCACTGATCGAATTCCGGCGCCGCCGGAGTTCCACGCAAGTCCGCAGACCCGCATGGGCTGCGGACTTTTTGCATGCCGTCGCGGCCTGGCCGCGGTGCCGGTGGTCGCGACAGTTACATGGGTGGAAAATGCCTAGTCTTTTTGGGTGGAAAATGTATACCAAGATTGGTGGAAAATGTATAATGCTCTACATATTCGCTGATCATAGGAGGTTCAGATGCAGGCTGTACGTCCGGAGAACTACCGCCCTCGAGCAATTGACCGGCGTATCGACCAACTGCTGCGATCCTTCGGCGCTGTTGAAATAGCCGGGCCCAAATGGTGCGGAAAGACCTGGACCTCACTTGCGCATGCTGGCAGTGCTGACTTGCTCACTGACCCATCAACGCTTCTAGCCGCCCAGTCCTCCCCGATCTCGTACTCTCTGGCGAGCGCCCACACCTCATTGACGAGTGGCAGGAGGTGCCTCAGATCTGGGATATGGTTCGTTCTCGTATCGATTCGTCCGCGGGTGAACGAGGACAGTTCATCCTCACAGGGTCCTCCGCACCACACGATATTGAGACAATCAGGCACAGCGGCGCAGGGCGTATTACTCGCGTTCACATGCGGCCAATGACCTCATACGAGGCCGGAGCGACTCCCGGAGGCGTGAGCCTCCGCGGTCTTTTGACGGCAAGGGGATCACTTCGCAACGATGCGAAAGCTCTATCGAAAGCGTTGCGCGTTGGTGTTGCCGAGGAGGATGGCCGTCGATTCTTGATCTCGATGACGAAGATGCGTTGGAAACTCCGGCACAGTACCTGCGCAACCTCATTGAGGTAAACATGCCTCAGCTGCGCCGATCTCCAGACACAACACGGTCGCTCTTACGCGCTCTCAGCATGAATCTTGCGCAAGCTCCGACAATGAGCACACTGTCAAAGGATATGGGCAGCGAAGGTGAAGAAAAATCGCGTCACACGATTAGGGCCTACCTCGACGACCTCCGCACGATGTACCTACTCGAAGATGTGCCCGGATGGGAACCCGCAGCTCGCGCAAAGAAACGTGTTCGCATCAAGCCCAAGCGCTACTTCGTCGATCCCTCCCTACCTGCAGCCATGCTCGGCCTATCCCCCAGCAAGTTGCTACGCGATACTCAGACTCTCGGCGGATTGTTTGAGACTCTCGTCTGCCGTGATCTCCTCACGTTCACCGACACGCTTCCTGGTGTCGGAAACTCCATCGCCTACTACCGTGATGACAAAGGTCTCGAGGTCGACTTCATCATCGAACTCGCTGACGGGCGCTGGGGTGCGTTCGAGGTCAAACTATCATCGATGGGAATTACTGATCGTGCCGTGGAACGCCTTCACAGGTTTCACGCACTCATGACCGGGAACCCTATGGCCAGGACCTCCGAACCTTCCTTCCTTGGTTTCATCGTGGGCCACGGGGAGTTCGCCTACCAGCGCGACGACGGTCTGCTCGTCCTTCCCTATGCATGTATCGAGCCCTAATGTTTCACGTGAAACATCTGCCCAACCACCGGCCTCGTTACCCCGTGAGCCGCGGAAAGTGGCACACTTGACCTATACGTTGTATGTAACTTCATGCAAAGGATGGCATGCCTTGACTCAGCCTTCGACCAACGGCGGCACCCCGGCCTCGTCCGGGCGCACGCCCGCGCAGGGAAACCGCCTCGACCCCTGGTTCGACGCCTACGCGGAACGCGCCCACAATCTGCGCGAATCGGAAATCCGCGCGCTCTTCTCCGTGGTCTCGCGCCCCGAGGTCGTCTCCCTCGCCGGCGGCATGCCGAACCTCAAGGACCTGCCCCTCGACAAGCTCGCCGCGTCCGCGGAGAAACTCGTGCGCAACCACGGCGCGCAGGCCATGCAGTACGGCAGCGGCCAGGGCTGGGAGGTGCTGCGCGAGCGGATCACCGAGGTCATGACATACGATGGCATCGTCGGCGCCGACCCCGACGACGTGGTCGTCACGACGGGCAGCCAGCAGGCCCTCGACCTCGTCACCGAGCTCTTCGTGAACCCCGGGCGACGTGATCCTCGCCGAGGCCCCCTCCTACGTGGGCGCCCTGGGCGTGTTCCGCGCGCGCCAGGCGGACGTCGTGCACGTCCCCATGGACGAGCACGGCATCATTCCGAGGCCTTGGTCGAGACGATCCGCGACGTGCGAGCCTCGGGCCGCACCATCAAGTTCATCTACATCATCCCGAACTACCACAACCCCGCGGGCGTGACGCTCTCCGCGGAGCGCCGACCGATCATCGCGGAGATCTGCCTGCGCGAGCACGTCCTGATCGTCGAGGACAACCCCTACGGCCTGCTCGGCTTCCATAGTGACCCCCTGCCGGCCATCGCCTCGTACAGCCCTGAGGGCGTCGTCTACCTGGGTTCCTTCTCGAAGATGTTTGCGCCCGGCTTCCGTATCGGTTGGGCGTACGCGCCGCACGCGATCCGCGCGAAGCTGGTGCTGGCGCGTGAGTCCGCGATCTTGTGCCCGTCGATGGTGGGCCAGATGGCGATCGCGGATTACCTGGGCAGCTACGACTGGTACGGGCAGGTGAAGTCCTTCCGTTCGATGTACGCGGAGCGTGCTCACGCGATGCTGACGGCGCTTGAGGAGTACATGCCGTCGTGCTCGTGGACGGTGCCGGACGGCGGATTCTACACGTGGGTGACGCTCCCCGAGGGCCTCAACGCGAAGTCGATGCTGCCGCGCGCGGTGCGCGCCCAGGTCGCCTACGTGTCGGGGACGGCGTTCTTCTACGACGGCCAGGGGTCGAATCACATGCGCCTGTCCTTCTGCTACCCGACCCCGAGGACATCCGCGAGGGCGTGCGCCGCCTGTCGACGGTCGTCAACGCTGAGAAGGAAATGGTCGACATGTTCGGCACTGCCTCGATCGACGAGGCCGGGGCCTAGTCCGCCCGTTAAGGTTCCCTAGGAGTAACACATTATGGCTACGAAAGTTCTCATCATCTCTGGCGGCCTGACGCACGAGCGTGACGTGTCGGTTCGTTCGGGTCGTCGCGTTGCGAACATCCTGACGCAGGCGGGCTACGACGTCGTCATTTCGGATGTGGATGCGTCCCTGGCGGGCGCGATCGAGTCCTTCTCCCCTGACGTCGTGTGGCCCCTCGTGCACGGTTCGATCGGCGAGGATGGGTCGCTGCAGTCGTTCCTGGAGTCCGTGGGCGTGCCTTTCGTGGGGTCGTCGGCGGTGCAGGCGATGCTCGCGTCGAACAAGCCGACGGCGAAGGCGCTGCTGGGTTCCGCGGGGCTTGCGACGCCGGGCTGGGTGACGCTGCCGCAGGCGATTTTTCCGCCAGCTGGGCGCGTCGAATGTGCTGTCGGCGTTGGAGGGTTCCGTGTCGTTCCCGGTTGTCATTAAGCCGACGGATGGCGGTTCGGCGCTGGGTATTTCGACGGCGCATAACGCGAAGGAGCTGCGTCGCTCGATGGTTGATGCGTTCGCGTATGGGCAGCGTTTGATGGTCGAGCAGCGCATTGAGGGTCGTGACGTGGCGGTGTCGGTGGTGGATCTGGAGGGTGGGCCTGTGGCGCTGCCTCCGGTTGAGATTGCGACGGACGGTGGCCGTTACGATTACGATGCGCGTTACACGACGGACGAGGCCGTGTATTTTGTGCCCGCTCGTCTCTCTTCGGAGACGCTCGCGGATCTGCAGGCGGCGGCCGTCGAGGCACATACGACTCTTGGTCTGCGTGACCTGTCGCGCATGGATTTCGTGGTTGACGACGAGGGCACGTGCTGGTTTATTGACGCGAACGTGGCTCCCGGTATGACGGATACGTCGCTGCTGCCTCAGGCTGCGGATGCGCTGGAGGATTCGTCGTTTGCGCGGCTGTGCGCGGATATCGTTGATTTCGTGGCTGGCGGCCGCGTGGCCGCCGACCGCGATGCTGGTGGTGAGACTGGCGTTGGTGGCACCGTGTCGGGTGAGGCTGTTGACGTTGCTGCGGACGCGCCTGTCGAGGGCGAGTAGCGATCGCTCCCCTGCGTGACGCACCGGGCCCGGGAGGACTGTCGTCCTCCCGGGCCCTTGGTTTAGATGGCGTCGCGTCGGCTAAGGCCGAACACCTGGGTTTTGGTGCGGCAGGGGCTTGACCGGGCACCAGCACCACGGGCAGCCAGTGTGGCGGGTGCCGTAGGGCCCGGAGGGCACGGGCGGGCTTCGAGATCGACCACTCCGAGCCGCAGGCTCGCGTGTGGCGATCTCGCGGGCGGCCGGGCCCGAAGGCACCCGACACTCAGGCACCACCCAAGCCACCAGCTCGAGCCACGGCCGACAAGCGCACGGCGGCCGAACACCAACACCACGGGCAGCCAGCGTGGCGGGTGCCGTAGGGCCCGGAGGGCACGGGCGGGCTTCGAGATCGACCACTCCGAGCCGCAGGCTCGCGTGTGGCGATCTCGCGGGCGGCCGGGCCCGAAGGCACCCGAAACGCAGGCACCACACCACAACCTCGAGTCACGGCAGACAAGCGCACGGCGGCCGAACACCAACACCACGGGCAGCCAGCGTGGCGGGTGCCGTAGGGCCCGGAGGGCACGGGCGGGCTTCGAGATCGACCACTCCGAGCCGCAGGCTCGCGTGTGACGATCTCGCGGCGGCCGGGCCCTGAAGGCACCCGACACTCAGGCAGTACTCCCAGACACGGCTATACGCGTGACAACAAGGGGCAGCTCAGAAGAGGAAACCGAGTTCCTTCAGCCGGGCCTCGGCCTGTTTGGCGCCCTCCCAGACTATGCCCTGGACGCCCAGGAGTTCCGCAGCCCGCACGTTTTTCGCGGCGGTCGTCGATGAAAAGCAACCTCAGAAACGGGTGCGCCCAGGCGCTGGAGGACGTCGCGGTAGATGCCGCGAGCAGGCTTGCAGATGCCGTAGTCGCAGGAGAAAGCGAAGAAGTCGAAGAGGCTCCCCCACTCGGAGCGGCGAATCGCCTTCGCGATCGGGTAGGGTGCGTTGGAGAGGATGCCGACGCGCACGCCCTGATGCCGTAGCAGGCGAACGAGTGCGAGGGTCTGCTCGTTCGCGTTGGCCATCCGCGAGGAGTCGAGGGCGACGAGCTGTTTGAGCAATGCGTGGGAGGGTTCGGGCTGTCCGCAGTCTCCAGCGATCCGATCCCAGAATTCGCGATCGCCCAGGCCGGCGTCGTACTCGCCGCGATGCGTCCACATCGCCTGGTCGACGAGCGTCGTGAGGCCGCGGGACTCGTCTCCGAACATGCGGGCGATGAGGGCGGGTCCGGGGTGGGCGTCGACGAGGACGCCCCCGACATCGAAAAGCACGGTGCGCGAACTGCCTTGGGCGTTCATGCCTTTCGCTCCTTCTGGTACTGCGAGGACCCGACGCCGGATCCTTAAGAGTAGTTTAAGCGTTGTTTCAGCCGCAGATGAGGGTGGAATGTGTATGATTGGAAACACACTCCACGTGACCTGCGGAAACTCGCACGAAGTAACTCAGTGAAGAATAAGGTCTGCAATTCGCTGGAGGTCGTCCTCTCCTGCGAATTCGATGACGATTCGACCCTTCTTTTCGGCCTTCCGTGATGGAGACGCGCGTGTCGTAGGCATCCGACAGCGCGGATACGACACTCTCCCCCAGGGGCGACAGTGGTCGCTGCTGGCGGGTTCGCGGACGCGGGTGGCCTTCGCCTTGCCGAGGCGGACGATCTCTTCGGTGGTGCGCACCGAGAGTCCTTCCGCGACGATGCGTTCAGCGAGCCGTTCCATTTCCTCGGCCGTCGCTAGGGACAGGAGGGCGCGGGCGTGGCCCGCGGTGATGACCTGTGCGGCCACCTTCTTTTGGACGGAGGGGAAGCTTCAGCAGGCGCAGGGTGTTGGCGATCTGCGGGCGCGAGCGGGCGATTCTCTTGGCGAGCTCTTCCTGAGTCGCCCCGAAATCCGCCATGAGCTGCTGATATGCGCTCGCCTCCTCCAGCGGGTTGAGCTGGGCCCGGTGGAGGTTTTCCAGGAGGGCGTCTCGGAGCAGGTCTCCGTCGTCGGTCTCCCCGGATGATCGCCGGAATCGTGGTTTCGCCCGCGAGCTCGGAGGCGCGCAGGCGGCGCTCGCCCATGATCAGCTCGTAGCGCGCGTCGGGCTTCTCCTGGAGGAATTCCTGGAGCTTCTCGGAACGCCCCGTCGCGGGGATGCTGCGAACGACGACGGGCTGGAGAACGCCGACCTCCTTGATGGAGGCCGACAGTTCCTTCAGGTCATCCTCGTCGAAGACCTCACGCGGCTGCTTCGAATTGGGGACGATCTGATCGATAGCAATCTCTGCGAAGGAGGCGCCGGGCACCGGCACGAGCTCGTGGTCGCTGGATGTTTCACGTGAAACATTCGACGGCGAGTCCGCCACGGCAGTCGCGGCGTGATCGCGCGAACCCGATTCGCCCTGGTCGGAAGCTGAGCCATTGATCCCGGAACCGAGGGGCGAGGATGTCTGCGCCGTGCGCCGCGTTCCGCCCGTGTTCACAGCGGGCATGGTGGGGCGCTTTGTCTTCGACGAGGCCGTGGCTCGCTTTGGGCTGTGGGAGGTCCTTTGCCGAACCTCCGCGGCCGCGCGCGCGGCGGGCTCTTCGGGGAAGAAAAACGTCAAGTGGCCGAGAGGGACCCGCGGACGTTGCCTGAGGCGTCTGCTCACCTGCCTGGGGATAAGAGCTCCAAGTCCACGGCCGAGGCCTGAATGCTTTGCGAGCGCCCTTACGGCCCTCAGACTTCGGTGTTACATCCGCCATTGCATAACTCCTTCAATTGCGTGCGTTCATTGTTTCACGTGAAACAATGCAGTGTGCTCGACTATTAAGCGTGTTTCGTCACTATGTTGCACTAATGGTCATTTGTTCTGATATCAACGTTCCAGACTGCGGAAACGCGGGGATACGGCCCGTTGTTTCACGTGAAACAATCGCTCACTCCCCGCCGACAGTCGCTCACACAGCTCGAGGGCGGCCTTGCGATACGCGATCGCGCCAACGTTACGAGGGTCGTAGGTAACAACGGTCTGGGCGTAGCTGGGTGCCTCGGAGATGCGGACGATCGCGGAATCACGGTCGTAAAGGTGTGATCGGGGAAGTGTGAGCGTACCTCACCTCGACCTCCTCGGACAGCCGCGTTCGCTTGTCGGCCATGGTCAGCAGCATCCCGGATACACGGAGTCCGGGGTTAAGATCCACGCCGATGCGCTCGACAGTGTTCCACAGCTGGCTGAGCCCCTCGAGCGCGTAGTACTCCGCCTGGATCGGAATCGCGACCTCGTCGGCGGCCACCATGACGTTCAGGGTAACGAGCCCGAGAGACGGCGGGCAGTCGATGAGAACGACGTCGATCTCGCCGTGCGCGGCCACATACTGGCGCAGAGCTTCGCGCAGGCGAAACTCGCGGCGGGGAACGTCGACGAGCTCGATCTCGGCGCCGGACAGGTCGATCGTCGCGGGGCAGACGAGGACGCCGTCAATGTCCGGGCAGGGCTGAACGACGTCCTCGAGCTCCGCTCCCCGATGATGACGTCGTACGTCGAGGGGGTGCCAACGGGATGGGCGACGCCCAGCGCGCTCGAGGCGTTACCCTGCGCATCGGCGTCGATGACAAGCACGGACAGGCCGCCCAACGCGAGGCCCGCGGCAATGTTGACCGTCGAGGTTGTCTTACCGACGCCGCCCTTTTGGTTCGCGACGGCGATGATGCGCGTGGACGCGGGCTTGCGGAACTCGGCCCGCTCAAGCATGGCCAAGTCGCGCAGGTTTCGTTCGATCTGAGTGGACAGTGGGGTGTTGTTGGTACTCACGTGACACCTTCCCAGCTACTGCCTCTAGTCTACGGGGCCGGGTGCACACTTCCGGCATCGAAAGTCCGTGATGCATGAAGGGACACACGAATATCCTCGCGTTGCGACAAACCGCCGAGAAGTTGTTCTGTAGGATCGATTCTCCTGGCCAACGCGGCCGGCCGGGCGTCACGAGATCCGACACAGGGCAACCGGCACAACAGACACTACTATGGCGACCGTCACACCGAAACGTACACCGACAGGCGACACGCGATCAACAGGCAAACACACAGACTAAGGGGCACCACAGTAATCTGTGGCACCCCTTAGTCTCCGACGTGGCAACTACCGGACGCGCGAACAGACCACGACGTAGGTCGACTCCTCCTCCATGATGGAGGGCACCTCGTGGATCTCGGCACGCAGGTGGTGGCGACGCAGCTCCGCGGAGGCCTCCTCGACCTCGATCGGGGCGCGCCGACCCTTCAGGGCCACGAGGGTGCCGCCGGGCGCGATGAGCTTAGACGTCATGCGCACGAGCTTGCTCATGTTCGCAACAGCGCGAGCGGTGACCACGTCGGCCTTGCCCTTGCCGCGCAGCTCTTCGGCGCGTGCCTGGTGGATGGTGACGTTATCCAGGCCGAGCCCCTCGACGACGTCCTCGAGCCACTCGACGCGGCGCGCCATCGGCTCGGCGAGGTGCACGTGCAGGTCGGGCCGGCAGGCGGCGATCACGATGCCGGGCAGGCCCGACCCGGAACCAACGTCCAGCACCTCGCGCCCCTCGCGGCGGGGCATGAAATCGAGGACGGCCGCAGAGTTCACGATGTGCCGCGACCAGATGCGCTCCATGTCGCGCGGGCCCAGCAGGCCGCGCAGCTCGCCCTCCTCCTCGAGCATGCGCGCGTACTCGGCGACGTCGGAAAAGGCGGGGCCGAAGAAGTCGCGGACCGCCTGGGTGGGCTCTTCTGGGACGAAGGGGTCGCCGACCTGGCGACCCCTTCCCGTCCCGTTCGGGTTCTCACTCACCGTCAGATTCCTCGGGGAGGATGACGACGCGGCGGTGGGGTTCGACGCCCTCGGACTCGGAGGTCAGGCCCTCGTCGGCGACCACGTCGTGGCACACCTTGCGCTCGAAGGGGTTCATCGCGTCGAGCTTGACGGCCTCGCCGGTGGCGCGCACGCGCGCAATGGCCTCGCGGGTGATGTCCTGGAGCTCTTCCTTGCGTTCGGCGCGGAAGCCGGCGATGTCGAGCATGAGGCGCGAACGCTCGCCGGTCTCGGTCTGAACGGCCAGGCGGGTCAGCTCCTGAGGGCGTCCAGGACCTCGCCGTCCTCGCCGACGAGGCGGTCCAGGGCCCTCGGGGTCGTCGGCGACGATCTCGACCGAGGCGCGGCCGTTCTCGACGTCGATCTCGATGTCGCCGTCGAGGTCGGCGATGTCGAGCAGTTCTTCCAGGTAGTCGGCGGCGAGCTCGCCTTCTTCGAGGCGGGTGAGCTTGCCTGCGTTGTCGTCACTCATGACGTGTCCTCCGTGGTGGGGAATGGGGTCTTGCTGGGGTCCAGGGTACCCGGTCGGGTGGCCGGACCGTGAATCTGTCGCGGTCAGCGCTTCTTGCCGGAACGACGGCGAGCCTTGCGTCGCTCGACGCGGCGGCGCTCGATCTCCTCGGCGCTCAGGGAGCCGTTCGAGGACTCCCTGGCGGGCTGCGCGGGCGTGCGCGATTCGGACGAGGCCTTGGTGGCCTCGCGCTCGCTGACGCGGCGTTCGCGGTTCTTCTTCTGGAGCTCGGCGCGCTGGGCGGAGGCCTCCTGCTTGGCGACGCGCTTTTCGACGGCGAGGGTCAGGCCGTGCATCCACTGCTCGTCGGGCAGGGTGGTCCACTTCTGGCTGGCGAGGTTGCGGTAGAACGGTGACGATTTCGCCGGGGGTCATGGAGGCGGGGAAGTCGGAGGCGACGTGCTGCTTTGGCCTTGGCACGGACTTCGGCGAGGGTGCGCTCGTTGAGCTCCTCAACGCGCGGGTCGGAGCCGGGTGCGCCGAGGGCGGCGCGCTCACGGTCGTAGTTCTGGAAGTAGGGCTTGGCCCATTCCTGGTGAGCGGACTCGCGCGAGGACAGTAGGTCGGCGTAGGCCGGGGAGCCGGGGTGGGCATGACCCTGATGGTCCAGAAGGACTGGGCGAGCGCCCAGAAGGAGGCGGTCACGGTGTAGATGACGACGCCCATCTGGAAGAACGCGCCGGAGACGATGAACATCGCCGGCATGATGTACATCATCGTGCGCTGCGACTGGGCCATCGGGTTGTCGCCCATGTCGGGCATGTTGCGCGAGAAGGACAGGCGCATGGAGAAGAACTGCAGGGCGACCATGAGGACGATCGCGGCAACGAAGACGGCGACAACGCTGGGCTGGCCGAAAGACTCGCGCAGCGTGTGGGAGAGCGGGACGCCGAAGACGGTGGAGTTGACGATCTCCTCGGAGACGGAGGCGGTCAGGGGGCCGAGGTGGTCGGTGGCCTCGCCGCGGTAGGTGTAGGTGCCGGCGGAGATGGAGGAGACGGCGATGATGGCGCGGTACATGCCGAAGAGGACGGGCATCTGCACGAGCATCGGCAGACAGGAGGCGAAAGGCGAGACCTTATGCTTGCGCTGGAGGGCCTGGGTCTCTTCCATCATCTTCTGACGGCTGACCTGGTCCTTCTTGCCCTTGTACTTCTCCTGGATCTTGCGCATCTCGGGCTGAATGGCCTGCATGGCACGCGAGGAGCGGATCTGCTTGAGGAACAGCGGGATGATGGCGATGCGCACCAGGATGGTGAGCAGCACGATGGACAGGACCCACGCGATACCGGAGCCGGAGGACATTCCGAGCAGCACGAGGAGGTCGTGGATCCAGACCCACACGTAGGAGATCGCCCACGCGAAGGGGTGGAGCATTGCGTCGAACATAGTTTTCGCTTTCGCCGTGGCGCCGAAGCGCCGCTGTTTCGTTGTTCCTTGGGGTCCGAGGCCGCCCCGGGCTCTCGGGGAGGTCTCAGGTGGGGTCGAGTCCCATGGGGCGGGACGTTCCCAGTTGTCGTGGCCGGCCCAGTCCTCGGGCGGTACCCACGGGTCGGGTTTCCAGCGCCCGCGCTCGGGTACGTGGTCCACTCCCCGTTGACTCCACGGGTTGCATCGCAGCAGGCGCCAGGCCGCGAGGATCAGTCCCTTGATGGGGCCGTGAACGCGGATTGCTTGCAGCGCGTAGGCGGAGCAGCTGGGCGCGTAGCGACACCGGGGGCCAGAGGCCGGGGAGATGAAGCGCTGGTAGGCGACGATGGGCGCGGACAGGAGTGCGCGCACTGCCTTGCCCGCCACGCTCATCGGGCATCCCACTTGCGCCATGCTCGTTCCATGACGCGATCGAGGTGAGCGCCCAGCTCCTTCGAGGGGACGCCGAGTGCTTTGGACGAGGCCCGCACGACGAGGCGGGTTCCGTCCGGCAGGTCGGCGACCCGGTCTCGCATCAGGTGCCGCAACTGCCGCTTGACGCGGTTGCGTCCGTTGGCGCGCTTGATTTCCCGCTTGGGTACGACGAAACCGACGAGGCGGCTGTTGCGTTCCTCGTCGGCTCGGACGTGGACGACGACCAGCGGATCTCCTGCGCGCGCTCCGTGACGGATCGCGGCGGTGAAATCCGCTGGGTCAACCATGCGGTGCGCGCGCGGCAGCACCGGTGTGTCTCAGGCGGACAGCTTGGCGCGGCCCTTGCGACGGCGGGCAGCCAGAATGGCGCGGCCGGCGCGGGTCGACATGCGCAGACGGAAGCCGTGCGTCTTGGAACGACGACGGTTGTTGGGCTGGAAGGTCCGCTTGGTGGTCACGGCAATTCTCCTCGGCGGGGAGTGGTCTCCCACTCGTATCGGTTGGGCTATCGAGCCCACGGGGACGCGATAGCGGGGACGCACGCCCGAAATGGGCGCAAACAAGTTCAAGACTAAGCGGACCGGCGCGCCTAGTCAACGCGGCGAGAGTACCCACCGCGTCACACACAGTTTCCACAGCTGTGGAAATCGCTGTGGAGCAACCCTGTCCACAGCGGTGGATGACGAAAGTTATCCACAGGTTGTGTGTCATTTTGCTTTCCGCAGGCTGCCGCGGACCCATAGTTGTAACTACAGACGTGTGATTCTGTGATAGTTCTCCACAGCTCCATCCCCAGTCTGTGCATAAGCATGTGGGCGGGCTACACTGCACATAGATAGAAGGGTCGCGCAGATCACCACGTGTGCGTGACTGAACTCACCGTTATTTCGTCCGGAGGTTGCCGTGAAGTCAGATTCCCTCACACGTGCGTGGGCTGCCGCCCTCGATGCAGTCCCCACCGACGAGCTGGGACCCGTCGCCACGTCAATGCTGCGCTCGGCGCGCCCACTCGGCGACATCGAGGGCACGATCCTGCTGGCCGTCCCCAACGGCTTCACCAAGCAGTGGATCGAAGACAAAGCCCAGTCGAAGCTGACGACCGCCCTGTCCGTGAACCTCGGACGCACCGTGCGCATCGCCATCACGGTTGATCCTCCTGGAGCTCGTCGCCGCTCACGATGAGGAAGAGGAGGAGCCACCCGCTCCCGCCCCACCCACACAGCCCGCCCCGGCCTCGTCCCAGGAGAAGAAGGAGAACCACTCCCCCGCCCTGGTGACCTCCCCGACCGACGCCGGACCGACCCACCTGAACCCGAAGTTCACCTTCGACACCTTCGTCATCGGTCCGTCGAACCGTTTCGCGCACGCCGCGGCGCTGGCGGCCTCGGAAACCCCGGGCACCGCCTTCAACCCGCTGTTCATCTACGGCGACCCGGGCTGGGAAAGACGCACCTGCTGCAGGCCATCGGCCACAACGCCCCTGTCGATGATGCCCCACCTGAAGGTCCGCTACGTCAACTCCGAGGAATTCACGAACGAGTTCATCAACGCGATCCGCCTGAACAAGACCGACAACTCTCAGGTCGAGGCCTTCCACCGGCGGTACCGCGAGCTCGACATCCTCCTCATCGACGACATTCAGTTCATCGGCGACAAGGAACAGACGGTCGAAGGTTTCTTCCACACCTTCAACGCGCTACACAGCGCCAACAAGCAGATCGTCCTGACCTCCGACCTGCCCCCCGCCCAGCTCAAGGGGCTTCGAGGACCGCATGCGCTCGCGCTTCTCCTCCGGCCTGCTCGTCGACGTCCAGCCGCCGGACCTGGAGACCCGCATCGCGATCCTGCACAAGAAAGCGGACGCCGAGGGCCCTCGAGGTCACCCCCTGAGGTCTTCGAATACGTGGCCTCGCGCATCTCCTCCAACATCCGCGAGCTGGAGGGCGCGCTGGTGCGCATCGGCGCGTGGGCATCTCTCTACCAGGAGCGCATCGACTTAAACCTCGCGCAGATGATGCTCAAGGACTTCGTGTCCAACCCGGACGACAACGAGATCACCGTCAGCCTCATCATGAGCCAGTGCGCCGTCTACTTCGGCGTCACCATCGAACAGATGGGATCCTCCGAGCGCAGCCACAACGTCGTCGAAGCCCGCCAGATCGCCATGTATCTGTGCCGCGAACTCACCGACCTGTCGCTGCCCAAGATCGGACAGGCCTTCGGGCGCGACCACACGACGGTCATGCACGCCAACAAGAAGATCTCCAAGCTCATGAAGGAAAAGCGAGAAACCTTCAACCACGTGTCCGAGCTTACAAACCGCATCAAGCAGAAGGCCAGAGAGTCGTGAAAGCCGCGCGGGCGCTGACGATAGTCGGCGCCCGCGCTCAATTCACAGGAGTTGTGCACAGGCGGTGCACGAACGGGCTCGAGCTGTGGAGAAAAAGTGTGCTCCTGTGGATCTCAAAAAGTTGTCATTTGCTCCGTGCACAGGACCACGTGACGATTCCACAGCCTCGTCCCAGAATGACAACACAGAGGTTTGATTGAAATTCCGCCACATAAGGGAGTTTTCCACAGAACTCACAGCCCTTATGATGGAGGGAGAGTCGAATGACAAAAAATTTTTCACAGGCCTCCGTACAACAGCGCCGCCGACGCCACGCCACCGGCGCGGATGCCAAGCCTTCCATCGCGCCCCACGTGGGCACACTTGTGGGTAAAGTAGTGTCCGATCCGTTTTGTGTTTTGGAGGCAGCTATGAAGTTCACCGTCGCCCGCGATGTTCTGGCCGAAGCCGTGTCGTGGACCGCCCGCGCGCTCCCGGTGCGTCCGGCCTCGCCGATCCTGGCCGGCGTGCGCATCAAGGCTGAAGGCGACGAGCTGACCCTGTCCTCGTTTGACTACGAGGTCTCCGCCATTCGCACATCCCCGCGACCGTCGACGAGGCCGGCGAGGTCCTGGTCTCCGGACGCCTCCTGGCCGACATCTCCAAGTCGCTGCCCTCCAAGCCCGTCTCCGTCGAACTCGACGGCCAGAAAGTGAACCTGGTCTGCGGATCCTCCCACTTCACGCTCGCAGTCATGCCTCTCGACGAGTACCCGCTGCTGCCCGCCCAGCCCAAGGGCATCGGCGCGATCGACTCCTCCACGCTCTCCCAGGCCGTCTCCCAGGTGTCCATCGCCGCGTCGCGCGACGACACCCTGCCCCTGCTGACCGGCGTGCGTATCGAGATCAACGGCCCCGCGATCACCCTGCTGGCCACCGACCGCTACCGCCTGGCCATGCGTGAGCTCGACTGGGAGCCCACCGACACCTCCATCGAAGAGGTCGCCTTGGTCAAGGCCCGCATCCTCCAGGACGTCGCCAAGTCCATGACCTCGGGCGCCAAGGTCGAGGTCGGCCTCTCCGGCGAATCCCAGCCCGGCGCCTCGTCCCTCATCGGCTTCACCGCCCAGGGACGCCGCACCACCTCGACCCTCATGGACGGCGACTACCCCGCCGTGCGTCGCCTCTTCCCCGAATCCACGCCGATCCAGGCCGTCGTCGACCGCCACGCCCTGCTCGAGGCCGTCAAGCGCATGTCGCTGGTCGCCGAGCGCAAGACCTCCGTGCGCCTGGCATTCACCGACGGCCAGCTGGTGCTCGAGGCCGGCCAGGGTGACAACGCTCAGGCCTCCGAAGCCATCGAGGCGACCCTGCACGGCGACGACATTTCCACCGCCTTCAACCCGCAGTTCCTCATCGACGGCCTGCAGGTCCTGGACACCGACTACGTGCGCTTCGGCTTCACGCACCCCACGAAGCCGGCTGTCATCACCGGCCAGAAGAAGGCCGACGAGGGCGAGGTCACGCAGTTCCGCTACCTGCTGATGCCCATCCGCTTCGGCATCTGACGTGCGCGTCTCCCACCTGGCCCTCGACGACTTCCGCTCCTGGAAGCACGGGGTCGTCGAGCTGCCCGCCGGCCCCACGGTCCTGGTGGGCGCGAACGGCCAGGGCAAGACGAACCTCGTCGAGGCGCTCGCCTACCCTGTCCACGTCTTCGTCGCACAGGGTCGGCGCGGAGGGCGCGCTCGTGCGTATCCCCCTCGACGAGGCCGAGGCCGCCCCGGGCGGCGCCGTCATCCGCGCGCGGGTCGTGACCTCGGGTCGCGAGCAGGTCATCGAGCTGGAGATCGTGCGCGGCAAAGCAAACCGGGCGCGCATCAACCGCGCGCAGGTCAGGCCCCGCGAGATCCTGAGGCATCGTGCGCACCGTCGTGTTCGCCCCCGAGGATCTCTCGCTCGTGCGCGGCGACCCGTCGGTGCGCCGCTCCTTCCTCGACGACCTGGCCACGCAGCTCTCCCCCATCCACGCGTCCGTGCGCTCCGACTTCGATCGCGTCGCCCGACAGCGCGCCGCGCTCCTGAAGGCCGCCCAAGCCTCGCTTCGCCGCGGGCAGTCCCCCGACCTGTCGACGCTGGAGGTGTGGGACCAGCAGTTCGCCGCGCTGTCGGCGCGCATCACGGCCACGCGCGCGTCCATCGCCTCGCGCCTGGAGGAGCCGGCCTCGCGCTCCTACGACGACGTCGCGGACTCTCCGCGCCACCTGCGGCTCGTCTTTGACGCCTCCGTCGACCGCGTTATCGGCACCGACCCGGGCACCGGCCAGCGCCGACCTCATCGACGTCGACGCGCAGACGCAGCGCATGCTCGCCGCCTTGGGGAGCGTGCGCGAGAAGGAAACCGAGCGCGGCGTCAACCTGGTGGGCGCGCACCGCGACGACCTGACCCTCGGCCTCGGCGCAATGCCCGTCAAGGGCTACGCTTCCCACGGCGAATCCTGGTCGGTCGCCCTGGCCCTGCGGCTCGGCGCATTCGAGTTGCTCAGCGACGACGGCGACACCCCGATCCTCATCCTCGACGACGTCTTCGCTGAGCTCGACTCTCCGCGCCGGGCGGGCCTGGCCGCCCTGGCCTCAAGGCTGAACAGATTATCGTCACCTGCGCCGTCGCCGACGACTTGCCCGCCTCCCTCGACCACCACGCCCTGCACGTGCGACTCGACCCGCGCCGTGGCACCGTCATCGACGGACCCGACCATGAGTGAGCGCGACGACCGCGCCGACGCGGATCCGACCGGCACCGACGCCGAGGGCGCCCACTCCCCCGCCCCAGGCGAGGAAGTCGACGCCGACGAATTCGTCGTCCGCGCCCTCGAACGCGCCCAGCGCGTCGCCCGCAACCACGGCTACATCCGATCCACCCTGCCCTCGTGGGGCCTCGACGAGACGCGCCCCAGGCGCAGCCTCGACGGATCCAGCGAATACGCGGCCATCGAAACCGACGGGCTCGGCCGCCTCGCCGGCGGCGACGACGCCCAGGCGCGCGCAGCCGCCCGCGCAGCCGCCTACGGTCGCGTGAACGGAGTGAACGCCCCGGCCTCGTCCGCGCAGGAGGATCCCGAGGAGACCTCGCGGCGCTGCGCACAGCCCCTCGAAGGCACGGGTGCCTCCTGGAGCCGCTCCCCGGCATGGCCGCGATGCGGCCGCGCTACCGCAGGGCGAACTCGCTGGGCGCGATCCTCGCGCGCACCATCAGCGCCCGCGCCTGGGACACCCCACCAAAATGGGGTCCGTCATGGCGAAATGGCGGGACATAGTGGGACCCAGCAACGCCGACCACACGCGCATCGAGACCTTCGAGGGCCACAAGCTCGTCGTGCGCGCGGACTCCACCGCCTGGGCCAAACAGCTCCAGCTTCTCCTGCCCACCATCGAGCGTCGCATCGCCGAGGAGGTCGGCTCGGGCGTCGTCGAACAGGTCATCATCCTCGGGCCCGTCGCCCCGTCGTGAAGAAAGGCCCCTACGTGGTGCGGGGCGTGGCCCGCGCGCCGACTACGGATAGGCCGATTCCGGCGCGTTTCGAGACGCTGACGCCCATCGCTTCCTCGGTCAGATTTTGTTAGTCTGTAGTGTGTGTCCTGCCCGCGTGCAGGGTCGCGACGAGGAGTAGTAATGACGAACCCCTACGGACCTTCCGGTCCTTCGAACCACTCGAATCCAGGACGCGGCTCGGGTCAGTCGCGCCCCGTCGGCGCATCGATGCCGGGGGGAGGACCGGTTTCTGGCGGCGAGTGCGGGCGCGTCGCGCGGACCCAGAATGAGGCAGCGAGGCCTCGGTCATCTCGCCTCATCGTCGGAAGCATCATCGGCGTGCTGGTTGTCGCTCTCCTCGGAATCGGGTCCTTCGTCGTGTTCCACGAGGGAGGAATTGGGCTGGGCGGATCGAACTCTCCCACGCCGACCGCACGCGCGACCGGCAACGGAGAACAGTATTCGACGCAGTACCTCGACGGGGCGTTCACCGTCAATACGACGAGAATCGAACAGGGGCCCGTCGATAAGGAGGGAGCGGATACCCTCCTCGTGACGTACACGCTCGTCAACAACACCGCAAAAACGCAGCGCGTCCGGCTCGCGCTTCCCAAATTGATACAAAAGGGGACGGAGCTGCCAGAAGCGGAGTTTGAACCGGGTCAGGAACCCGAGGGACTCAACATGTTGAAATTTGACATCGCGTCAGGCGAGGCGATGACTGTCATGTTTGCGTACCGGTACGCCTACCCGGGAGAGACCGTCACCTTCCGGCGGTGGTACACCATGAACGAGGACCCGAACGCGCCCATGTGGTCGTTCGCGCCTCAGGATCAACAATCGGACGAGACAGCCGATGATGAAGAGTGGGTTTGGCACCCGTACTGAGGCGGCGAGCCTCGGGAGGATTGAGGAAACATCGTGAGCTATCCATATAACAACGCGGGTGGGCACCCGCGGGACGCCCGACAGGCGGTCCCCATGGGACGTCAATGCCCGGTGCCGGCCCCCACAACCAGGGACAGCACGCATCCTCTCAGAGCCCCGCGGGCTCCGTCGTTCCTCAGCAGGCCACCGGTGCGTCCAGGGGCATGCAGTCCGTGATCCTGGTCGCCCTCGTTATTCCGCTCTGCATCCTCCCGTCGCCATCGGAGGGATAGCGTTCATGCGATCCCATGGCGCGTCGCCGTCAAGCGACCCGACGGAGATAAAAAAACGGTGACAGCAGACCATTATTCCGCGGACATCATGAATGGAAAGTTCCATATCGAGAGTACGTCGGTGACACGAGGCCCCTGTCGACCAAGACGGCGCGGACACCGTGTTCGTCACCTTGACGATGACCAACAACACCGATGACGCTGAATTCATCATGTTGCACACGCCAAACTTGAAACAGAAGGGGATCGTCCTCGGTTTCGCCGCCCTTGATCCCGACGAATACCCTGACGTCATTGTGGAGATGAACGATGACATGGTCAGGCCGGGCGACACCGTGACGTTCACGCTTGGCTTGAAGTACATTGACGTCGGCGAACCCGTCACTTTCATGACGGATGTCCCAGTGGAGGAGGACATCTTCGATTTCCCCCATATTGTTGTGCAGCCGTCTTGATTGGTTTCAGTTAATTATTCGTACTGGATGTAAGGAGTTGTGATGAGTTATCCGTATGGTCGTCCTGGTGGGCCGGGTTCTGGTGATCCGCGGGGTGTGGGTGTCCCTGGTGGTCAGTGGGTTCCGGTTCCGGGTTCTGGTGGGCCGGGTTCTGGTGGGCGTCGGTCCTCTGCTGGTGTGATTGTTGGTTGTGTGGTGGGGTTGGTTGTTGCTGCGTTGGTTGTTGGCGTGGCGTTCCTTGTGGTGCGTTCGCGTGGTGTTGAGCCGGGATCGACGACCGCGAATCCGACTGCGTCCAATCCCACGACGACGGGAGCGCCGAAGCCCCGGGCAACAGGCAATGGAGAGCAGTATTCCGCTGATTTTCTTGGCGGCAAGTTCCACATCGAGAGCACGTCGATCGTGCAGGGGCCCAAAGATAAGGACGGCGCCGACACTATCCTCGTGACCTACAGGATCGTCAACAACACATCGAAGACTCAAGTTATTGGCATGTGCGTCCCTCGTCTTGAACAAAAGGGATCGAAGTTCCCCAGGGCTACGTTCAAAAGCGGCGAGGAACCTGAAGGGTACGACTACAACAGCCCGGACGAGATCAAGCCTGGTGAGACACTGACGGTCATGGGTGCCTACAAGTACCTCTATGTCGGTGAGCCAGTTACCTTCCGCACATGGGCGCACATTACCGAGGAGGATACGAGTGACGACCCATGGGGTGTGGGTCAAGAAGACGGTAAAGAGAACGATACCCTCTGGGTTTGGCAGCCATACTGATTGATTTCAGTTAATTATTCGTTCTGGATATAAGGAGTTGTGATGAGTTATCCGTATGGTCGTCCTGGTGGGCCGGGTTCTGGTGGTCAGCGGGGTGTGGGTGCCTCTGGTGGTCAGTGGGTTCCGGTTCCGGGTTCGGGTGGGCCGGGTTCTGGTGGTCAGCAGGGTGTGGGTGTGCCTGGTGGTCAGTGGGTTCCGGTTCCGGGTTCAGGTGGGCCGGGTTCTGGTGGGCGTCGGTCCTCTGCTGGTGTGATTGTTGGTTGTGTGGTGGGGTTGGTTGTTGCTGCGTTGGTTGTTGGCGTGGCGTTCCTTGTGGTTCGTTCTGCGTGGTGTTGAGCCGGGATCGAATACGACGGCGACGGCCAGGCCGACTGAAGAGCAGACGATCACGAGTGATCACTATTGGGCTGATGTGTTGGGTGGTGAGTTTCATATCGAGAGCACGTCGGTCGTGCAGGGGCCAACCGATCAGGATGGGGCAGCGACCCTCCTGGTGACCCTCACCATGACAAACAACACCAACAAACCAGAATATGCCTTCGACCACATTCCGACTCTCACGCAAAATGGAGTCATTTTAGATCTTGCTAACTTCAGTGCCGATCAGAACATGAAAGTCCTCACGGGCGATGATGTCACAACGGTTGAGCCGGGAGAAACTATCACTGTCCTCGCAGCATATAAGTATATCTACGTGGGGAGCCGGTTACTTTCGTGACTGCTCTCGAGCCTGAGGACAATCGCTACGACTTTCCCGAGATTGTTGTGCAGCCGTCTTGATTGGTTTCAGTTAATTATTCGTACTGGATGTAAGGAGTTGTGATGAGTTATCCGTATGGTCGTCCTGGTGGGCCGGGTTCGGGTGGGCCGGGTTCTGGTGGGCGTCGGTCTTCTGCTGGTGTGGTTGTTGGTTGTGTGGTGGGGTTGGTTGTTGCTGCGTTGGTTGTTGGCGTGGCGTTCCTTGTGGTTCGTTCGCGTGGTGTTGAGCCGGGATCGAATACGACGGCGACGGCCAGGCCGACTGAAGAGCAGACGATCACGAGTGATCACTATTGGGCTGATGTGTTGGGTGGTGAGTTTCATATCGAGAGCACGTCGGTCGTGCAGGGGCCAACCGATCAGGATGGGGCAGCGACCCTCCTGGTGACCCTCACCATGACAAACAACACCAACAAATCTGAGTACATCATGAATTATGTTCCCTTTCTGGAACAAAATGGCGTCGATCTTAACTTCGCTAAGCTCGATCCCGATCAATACCCAGATGTGGTCGTGGAAATGAACGACGATTTGATCAGGCCAGGCGACACGAAAACACTTGTTGTAGGGGTTTAAATACATCTACGTGGGCGAGCCAGTCGTTTTTTTCAAACCGACGTCCCTGTGAGCGACAATTACTTGGACTACCCCTATATTGTTGTGCAGCCGTCCTGATTGGGGTTGGTTGGCGGTGGGACCGCCGGGCACGCATCGTGGTAGTCAAGCCGCCGCCGTGCTCCCACGACGCTCGAGGCACCCCCACGGACAACGCGAGGCCGTCACGACGGAAACGCTGACGATCGACGTGAAGACGGGCGGGAACCCTCTTGACAGGAGCAAGCACGCGAGAAGCACTCCCCATTTCGGTCAGATTTTGCTAGGCTTCCTCGTGTCATCCCGCACGGCAGTGCGATTTCTGTGAGGAGTCTCCATGAGTAACCCATACGCTCCCGAGGGCCAGGATTCCTGGAACAAGGGAAATGACCAGGGCGCCTACCCCGGCTCGGCTCAGCCCTACGATCCGAACGGAACGCCCTACCCCCAGGGGCAGGACAACGGGTACGTGGATCAGACACAGCAGTTCCAGCCTGGTTATGGTGATCAGGGTGGGTTTGGTGCGGATCAGACTCAGCAGTTCCAGCCTGGTTATGGTGATCAGGGTGGGTTTGGTGCGGATCAGACTCAGCAGTTCCAGCCTGGTTATGGTGATCAGGGTGGGTTTGGTGCGGATCAGACTCAGCAGTTCCAGCCTGGTTATGGTGATCAGGGTGGGTTTGGTGCGGATCAGACTCAGCAGTTCCAGCCTGGTTATGGTGATCAGGGTGGGTTTGGTGCGGATCAGACTCAGCAGTTCCAGCCTGGTTATGGGTGATCAGGGGTGGGTTTGGTGCGGATCAGACTCAGCAGTTCCAGCCTGGTTATGGTGATCAGGGTGGGTTTGGTGCGGATCAGACTCAGCAGTTCCAGCCCGGTTACGGTGATCAGGGCGGGTATGCAGACCAGACCCAGCAGTACGCCGCAGGCTACGCGGACCCCTACACCCAATACGGCTCGGACACTCCATCGCCCGACGACAAGAAGGGCTCCAAGCTCCCGATCATCGTCGCAGCAGTCGCCGGCGTCCTCGTGCTGGTCCTCATCGTCGTCGGCGCAGTCATCTTCATCAACCGTGACAGCGGACCCGAGCCCGACCCCACGACCACCAGCGCCGCGCCGACGAGCAGCCCCACGCCAGCCTCGACAAGCAGCCCGACGCCAACGCCGACGAGCAGCCCGACCCCCTCGCCGAGCCCGTCCTCGAGCGGCGCCCCGACCGGCAACCCCGGCACCCTATCACGCTAACGGCAAGTACAGCGTCGATTTCAAGGACGGCGTGCACCTCGAGATCACGAAGATCGAAAAGGGTCCCGCCGACGAGGACAGGTCGAACACGCTGCTGGTCACCTACTCGATGACCAACAACTCCAACGTCGATCAGTCCAGCACCCTCCACAATGCTCAACTCAGCCAGAAGGGGATCGACATGAGCAACGCCTACTTTGCCCGCGGGAAGGAACCCGCAGGCTACGACGTGTGGGCAAGCATCTCCGTGACAGCCAAGCCCGGTGAGACGAAGACCTTCATGAAGGCCTACAAGCTCCCCTACGACAACGAACAGGTCACCTTCGAGACCATCGACTTCGATGACTTCCGCGCCAAGATCCCCGACTGGACCTGGCAGCCGTGATCGTACGACAACGCGCGTTGACTGTCGCAAAGCGGCACACACTAGCCCGTTGCGACAACACACCGTCAGGCCGCCCTCCCCGCCGGGAGGGCGGCCTCGTCTCGCCCCGCGGAAGCCACGTCCGCAATGCGACTGATCACAGTCACGTTTTCGTTGCAATCT
>BNJV01000991.1_pt1 | contig 123329 bp, 150 predicted proteins | sample 8540591 | NCBI WGS metagenome assembly BNJV01 (sample SAMD00202457, study PRJDB9452) | human saliva metagenome | host: Homo sapiens
TTAAATACTGATTCTAGTATAAATGTCACTGTAATTAATAAAGTTTCTATTACCGTTAATATTAGAAAATTTTTTTCTACTCATATCTTTATCCCTACCTTTTTCATATTTTATTCATTTTATTTAAAACACTGTCCCTTTTATACGCTTCTTCTTTACTATATTATATCATATCTTCTTGCTGTTATTCCAATAATACCAGAAAGCTATAATAGTTATTATTGTTATCGCTAAGCTATTTTTGAACTCTCTAATTTTCATTTTCAGTATTTTAAAAACTATTTTTCACCTTATACTTTTTCAGAATATAACGAAGCTGTTCACTTGTGATTTCTTCATTTCTATAGTCAATATTTTCACTGGCTAAATAGTTTAAAAAGCGTCTAATACTAACATATCCTTCTTTAGCAATAATTATGTGATCTAGCATCTCAATCCCTATTATATCTCCTACTTCCATTAAGTTAATCGTTGTTCTTATATCTTCAACTGAAGGTGTTGCATCTCCACTAGGATGATTATGAATACACACTATACTTGCTGCACTATTTTTAATAGCCATTTTAAATACTTCTCGTGAATGAACAATAGAGGTTGATAAACTACCTTTAAATACCTCACGCTGTTGAATAATCTTACCTTTAGTGTTTATATCCAAAACTATAAATACTTCTTGTGTTAGATTTTCCACCGATGATTTTAAATATCTAGCGATCGATTCTGGACTAGAACATTTTACATCCAACACATTAGTAGCGTATATTCTTCTTGCAAATTCAATATTCGCTAGGATATGAATTGCTTTTTCCGTTCCTATTCCTTTGTGTTTAGTTAGCTCATCAAAAGTTACATCTCTAAGATTGGTTATTCCTCCTACATCTTTTAAAATACTATCTGCCAATTCAATTACATTTTGATTCTTAATTCCTGTTCTAAGCAAAATAGCTAAAATTTCTTTATCACTAAGTGCTGTTGCCCCGAATTTTCTAAATTTTTCTCGAGGACGATCATCTTCACAAAACTCCTTTATTGTATAACCACTTACCATAACAATCCCTCCCTTATTAATATAATTGTTAAATAACTAAGTGTAATAAATGGTACTAACGGTATTTTAGTTCCCTTTTTAACTTTTTTTAAGATCAATAATGAAAGTGCAAAAAAATCCAGCATAAACAAATGTAAATGCTAATAAATATATTCCTTCAAAAAAATATTTAAGTTTATAGCTAAAACACAATATACTTTTATATCGCCATAACCTAAACCACCTTTTTGATAGATAATATAGTATATGAAAAAAAGTAAAATAAGAAATAAAAAAATTAAAAAAATATCAAAAAGTAAAAGTTGTTAATTAGGGAGAATAATATTCAATAGTAATAGAAGAAAAAAATAATTCATCTAGTATTTGCAAATATTTTATATCTTCTATAGAAATATAAATTAATAAAAATTAAAATATATGCATGAAGTAATGTTACAAAGACAAAATTATCTTTAAAAAAACAAAAATATAAAAATAATTATACTAGCTGTAAAAAAATTCGTATAAAAAAATATCAAATGGAATTCTAGAACTGCAATAACTACAACGTCCCTCGTTTAAATAAAAAAACTAAAAAAATAGGTATTAAATCAAAAGGTTTTAGCTGTCTTTTACAACTTGCACAGCTACTACGTTTAGATAAATAGTCAAGCTTTATTTTTCAGTATCAACTAAACACTTAATTGAGCTTGATAAAATTAAACTTACTATAAGTATAAAAAGGTTTAAAAAAATATAACTTTCCATAATAATTCTCCTAATTAATTTCCCTTATATTATTTTTACCATATTTTTTTCATATAAAAAAACAACCCAAATAATTAATATTTGAGTTGTTTCTTTTTTTAATTTTAAGTTGTGATTAGACTATTTAACAGGTAATACTGCTCCGTTCCATTTTTCTTGCATGAATTTCTTAGTATCATCTGATCTTAGTGCTTCTAGAATTTTCTTAACAACAACTTTATCTTTGTCCCCTTCACGAACAGCAAGGATGTTTCCGTATGGGTTATCTGAAGTTGCAGCTTCTACTAAGATTGGATCTTTAGCAGCGTTTAATCCATTATCAACAGCGAAGTTAGCGTTGATAGAAATTAAATCAGCTTCATCATTTTCATAGTATTTAGTCATTAAAGCTGGATCATTTTCATAGCTGAATTGTAAGTGTTTAGGGTTTTCAGCGATATCATCAAAAGTAGCAGTTACTGGATCAACACCATCTTTAACTTTTACTAAACCTTTAGATGCTAATAATTTGATTACACGTCCCCATTCAGCTTTGTTGTTACTTACGTAAACTTTAGCTCCGTCTTTAAGGTCAGCTACATCTTTAACACGTTTAGAGTATAAACCGATTGGTTCTAAGTGAACAGCACCAGCATCTTCAATTTTGTATCCATTTTCTTTAATTGCATTTTTTAGGAATGGTACGTGTTGGAAGTAGTTGATGTCAATTTCTTTTTCATTTAATGTTTTGTTAGGAATGTAGTAATCTTGATAAGTAACGATATCTAATTTAATACCTTCTTTTTCTAGTTGTGGTGCCACGTGCTCTAATAATACTGCGTGAGGTACGTTAGTTGCACCAATTTTTACTGTTACAGGATTGTTTGGATCTAATTTTTCTACATCAATCCCTTTCTTTTCTTCTTTAGATGATGACGAACATCCAATTAAAACAAATCCAAGTACGAAACTTGTTACTAATAGTAGTAGTTTTTTCATTTGAGTTTTCTCCTTTTAAATTATTTTTATTTTTTTGTTATATTTAGTAAGTTTTGGAAATAAAAAAACACCCCTACTCTCCTAAGAGAATAAGGGCGAAATCAATTTCACGGTACCACCTTACTTTTCGTAAATATACGAACTCAATCACTACTTTAAAGATACGGGTCTAGAATATATCTTAAAATAATGTGCGTTTGTAACGTAACGCTTACGAAAAAAGCTCGGATTAAACTAAAACTCACTTTTTTTACCATTCAAACCATTTTCACATATAATCTGCATTGTGTGCTTTCACCTATTCACACTCTCTGTAAAAGTTTTTATATGTTACTTATTCAAATATTGGTAACTATTAACTTGAGTAAATGATATCATTTATCTTTTATTGTGTCAATACTTTTTTTGAAAAATTTCCCCACCAAGAAAACGAGAAAACGGTTCCTTATGTACAGTTGTTCATTTTATGCTACAAAAATATTTTTTTGAAAATATTCTATTTTTTTATTATTTCTAAACATTAACAATAGCCAATTATTATTTTTAAGTTATTTTTCTTCTAACCACTTGTTAATTACACTTACTGTAACATCTCTAAATTTTGGTGCTGCATACATATGGTCTGATCCTTGTATTATTTCTAATTTAGAATTTTTATATTTTTTAGCAGTTGCTTTTGAGATATTAGGATTTATCATTTTATCATCTGTTCCTGTTATAACTAGTACTGGCTCTTTTATTTTATCAAAATCAACATAAATACCTTTTTTGTTTTATCTAAAAAAATGGTAGTGCCATTTGAAAAGATATAAACCCTGATTCAGGTACAAGTTTAGCATATTCTCTTTCTTTATCCTCTGGATCTTGATTATTCATACAATAATCATAAAATACATGTTTATATGGTGGCATTGATTTTTTCCAAAATCCCCATCTTAAGAAATGTTTGTAGAAACATACAATATTACTAGGATAAAATGCAAAAATACCTGCAGCTGGAGCAGTTCCCATTAAAATAAGACCTTCTACTTTTGTTTTTACACCAACTAGCTGTGCTATTAATCCCCCTAGAGAATGCCCTAGTACGATAGGCGGTTCATCTAAGCTTTCTACTAACTCAACTATGTCTTCAACATAATCATTTAAACTAACTTTTGCGACTTTTTCTTCTACTTCTTTATAAGGTAAATCGTGATAACGCAAGCTAGGAGTATGCACTCTTAAACCTAATTTCTCTAATTCTGTAGCAAACTCTCCCCATACACTTCCATCATGCCATGTTCCATGAATTAAAACTATATCTTTCATTTACTAACCCCCAACTTCATAAGATATATATTTATTATAGTCTAAATTACACTAAATTAAAAGAATCTATATGTTTAACAAATTTTTATTATTTCTAAACATTAATAATAGCCAATTGTTATTTTAAGTTATTTTTCTTCTAACCACTTGTTAATTACACTTACTGTAACATCTCTAAATTTTGGTGCTTCATACATATGGTCTGAACCTTGTATTATTTCTAATTTAGACTTTTTATATTTTTTAGCAGTTGCTTTTGCGATATTTGGATTTACCATTTTATCATCTGTTCCTGTTATAACTAACACTGGTTCTTTAATTTTATCAAAATCAACATATGCACCTTTTTGCTTATCTAAAAATGGTAATGCCATTTGGAAATATGTAAATCCTGATTCCGGTACAAGTTTAGCAAATTCCCTTTCTTTATCCTCTGGATCTTGATTATTCATACAATAATCACAAAATGCATGTTTATATGGTGGCATTGATTTTTTCCAGAATCCCCATCTTAAGAAGTGTTTATAGAAACATACAATCATACTAGGATAAAATGCAAAAATACCTGCAGCTGGAGCTGTTCCCATTAAAATAAGACCTTCTACTTTTGTTTTCACACCAACTAGCTGTGCTATTAATCCTCCTAATGAATGACCTAGTACGATAGGTGGTTCATCTAAGCTTTCTACTAACTCAACTATGTCTTCAACATAATCATTTAAACTAACTTTTGCTACTTTTTCTTCTACTTCTTTATAAGGTAAATCGTGATAACGCAAGCTAGGAGTATGCACTCTTAAACCTAATTTCTCTAATTCTGTAGCAAACTCTCCCCATACACTTCCATCACACCATGTTCCATGAATTAAAACTATATCTTTCATTTACTTACCTCCAACTTTATAAGTTATATATTTATTATACTCTAAATTGCACTAAATTAAAAAAATTTATATGTTTAACAAAAAAAGAATATACTTAACGTATATCCTTTTTTTGATTTTTGGAAAGCTTAATTAAATTGTTTTTAACATTAAAGATACTTCTTTTCCAATATCATCAGCATATGAAATTGCTGAAATGATTGAAACACCTTCTATTCCGGTATCCATAATAGGTTTTATTTTATCTCTACTTATTCCACCTATTGCCACTATAGGTAAACTTCTGTCTAGTTCTCTAATCTGTTTTAAGCCAGTATATCCTATAGCTTTTCCTGCATCATCTTTTGAAATAGTAGAAAATATAGGTCCTACGCCAATGTAGTCTACTACACTTAAATTAGAAGATTTATACTCTAGTTCATCTCCAATTGATAAACCTAATATGGCATCTGGCATTTTCTCTCTTATTAATTCAACATCGCTATCTTCTTGACCTACATGAACACCATCAGCATTTAGTTTTAAAGCAAGTTCTACATCATCATTTACAATAAAAGGAACGTTATAATTTTTACATAACTTCTGAATCTCACGAGCAAGGTCTTCTTTCTCCTTACCTTCTAATGAACCCTTACCTTTTTCTCTAAATTGAAATAGTGTTATCCCTCCTGCCAAAGCTTTTTCAACTACTTCTAATAAATTTCTTCCATTACAAGTAGTTGTTCCACAAATAAAATATAGTTTCAAACTCTCTGGATTAAACATAATTTTTCACCTTCTTGTGTAATGAAATATCTCCATCTGTGACTTCATATAATGAATTTATAAATTCAACCTTATATGTACCTGGTAGATGACCATTTGGCCTTTTTTCAGCAAACTCACCAGCTATGTTATAAGCTAGCAATGAAGTTTCTAATGACTTAAAGACATTATCTTTATCAAGCCCAATAAAACTTGCCACAACAGCTCCTAATAGACAGCCTGTCCCTATTACTTTTGGCATCATAGAACTACCATTGTGGATAGTGATTACTTCACCAGCTACTGCAATAGCATCAACCTCGCCTGTTACAACAATAGGAATATTATATTTCTTATTAGCTAATAAAGCTAATTCACCAATATTATCAACATTAGCACTATCTACGCCTTTAGAAGCTATATCCAAACCTACTAATGAACCTATTTCTCCTGCATTTCCTCGAATAGCTGATATTTTATAGTTTTCTAATAAGTCATCTACTACTCGTTTTCTATATGCACTTGCTCCACATGCTACTGGATCTAGTACTGCTGGTACATTATATTTTTCTGCAATAATTAACGCATCACGGTACAATTGCCAATTATCATCTGTAAGTGTTCCAATATTAATTAATAGCCCACCTGCATATTTTAATAAATCTTCTAAATCATCTTTAAACTCACTCATTGCTGGTGAGGCACCTAATGCGACTAAGCCATTAGCTGTAAAGTTTTTTACAACATCATTAGTTATACAAATAACTAATGGTGCTTTTTCTTTTAATAGTTTTAAACTGCTCATATTTTTTACTCCTTATATGCTATATGATTAACTGGACCACTTCCATGACCAATTTCTGGTGAATTTTTTATTGCTGCTGTTATAAATTTTTTAGCAATATCTACTGAAGTAACTAAGTCATTACCTTTTGCTAATTCTGCAGTAATTACTGCAGAAAAAGTACATCCTGTTCCATGTGTGTGTTTTGTATTTATTCTTTCACTTTCCCATACATGAGGCGAATCGTTTTTAGTAAACAAATAATCTTTAGCCTTACCTTCTAAATGTCCGCCTTTTATAATAACAGATTTACATCCTACTTCTGTTAAAATAAATTTTCCTGCTTTGTTAACATCATCTTCTGTTACAATTTTGAATCCTACTATTTCTTCAGCTTCAGGAACATTTGGTGTGATTATTGTAGCCAAAGGTAATATTTCATTTTTCAAATGATTTCTCGCATTACTATCAATTAGTTTATCACCACTTGTCGCTACCATAACTGGATCAACTACATAGGCAATATCTTTGGATAAATACTTTTTCACAACTTCCATTATTTCTACATTTGCCAACATTCCAGTTTTTATCGCATTTGGTGTAATATCAGAAAAAACACTGTTAAGCTGAGCATCTAAAATATCTAAAGGAATATTATGTATTTTTTGTACTCCTAGAGTATTTTGTGCGACAACACTAGTTACAACAGCCATTCCATAAACACCTCTGGCTTGAAAACTTTTTAAATCAGCCATTATTCCTGCTCCTCCTGTAGGATCAGTTCCAGCTATAGTTAATGCAATATTAAGCTTAGTCATAACTTACACCTCTAATTCCCATCGTTCTTGTGTATAAGACATATTAAAGAAACGACGTTCATGTTCACAACTCTCTAAGAAATTTTTAATAAGACGCTGTTTACCTTCTTCACTCATAAATTCTGCTTCACGGTTTATTATTTTATAATACTCAGTAAGCACTACGTCAACTAAGCCGTCAGCATAAAACTCTACCCAGAATTTTAAAGGATGATCTTCTGCTAGGTTATGATTTGCTAAAATTTTTCTAGCAACCATTTTATAAATCCATGGACACGGAGCCATTGCACTTAAAGCTTCTGCCATTCCAAATGCAAATGCATTATAATACATATGTTTTATATAATGGTCTGCAGAAGGATACCACTCCCCCCCTTTAATTATTTCTTGATAATCTCTACCAACATAATCTGCCAAATTCTTATGAGCGGCAATCTCTTCATTCAGAACAAAATTAATTTGATCTAAAAAGAAATTTTTCTCATCTTTATCATTACTTTTTGCCAAAAGTATTGCATATATATCACTAAAATTTTTCTAAATATAATGCATCAGCTTTTTAAGTAATGTTCTACAGCCTCATAAGATAAATCAGCATTAATTAATCCTTGTATAAAACCATCATTGTATATTTTATCAACGATTGGTAATGCTTTTTTTCCTCCATAATTTCAGTAATAAGTTTCATTGGTGTATTCCCCTAAGTATAATAAATTTAAATATAAAAATATCCTCACTATTGACAAATAAAAAAAGCCCTCTTACTAACGCAAGAGAACAATGAAAATTTATTACAAATAAAATATTATTCTTTATAGAATAACCCTATTTATATCTATTCACATTTCCTACGCTAGCATTATCTAGTTCAGGTCAAAGGGTCTAACAAAGTAATCTCAGCCATTGGCTCCCCCAGTGTTTTTATATTTAATTACTAAATTTATCTTAACAGAAATATTTTTTTATTGTCAAAAATTAGAAATCGTTTTTATTTGTTTTTTTGTTGACATAATTTATAATTTTTTTAAGTTAACATAACTTATTATAAATGTGTCTAAATTGTGAATTTTAATGTATTATTTTTGTGTATAAATCAACAATTTTTTTCAAATTTATTAATAATAATTATCATTTGCATCTTTAATTCTGAAAAGGATTTGTATTATAATATTGATAACGATTATCTTAATCGATTAAAACGAATCCAATAAAGGAGATATATTTAATATGAAAAATAATACTTTATTAAAGGTGCTATCAGCTACAGCTATATTCTCTGCTTTAGCTGCAATTGAAGCATACGATCATGATGATTTTGCATTCGCTGCTGATGAGAATCCTATTGTAGCTACAACAAACAGCCCTGCTACAACTAATAAACCTGTTACTAACAATGCAGCTACTAGTAATACACCTGCAGTTACGAATGCGAACGCTAAACCAACAGCTAAACAAGATGTAAAAAATCTTAAAAATGGTGAATATTCAATTGATGTAAAAGCAACTAACTTTGCAACAGGTGGCCCTTCTATGGCTGCCGCTGCTATAAAAGCTGATGAAACTAAACTAACAGTTAAAGACGGAAAATATTCTGTTGATATCACATTCCAACCTATTAGTAGAGATATGAACGGAAAACAATTCAAAGGTTATTTAGGAGATTTAAAATACTATGATAATAATGTAGAAAAACAAAATGTAAATAGTTCTACTCCTAAAGAAGCAACTATAGTTGAAAGTTATAAAGAATCAGAAAAAGACGATTACTTTGATACATATAAAAGTAAATATCCTGAACGAAAAGCTTATCCAAAAGTAGTGTCATATTCTATTGACAAAAACAAAATCGATTCTAATAATAAATTAGAAACATACAATGAAGTCTATGTTCCTGTTATGGATTCTCTAATGCCTGGATTTGGGTTAGGAAACCAAAAACTAACTCTTACTTTCGACTTCAACACTATTAAAGAAAGTTACAGCTGATAACTACGAAGCAGCAACATACAAAAATCCAAATAAAGATAAAGAGTATACTGGAACTCCTCTAAAAAAAGAATTCCCTCTTAATGTACAAGGTCACTTAAGAAACGCTAATAATAATGATGAAGAGTCATTATATGGCCCTGCACTAGATAGCAATGTAAAAGTTGAAAAAACTGGTGATAAATATAAATATACATTTAGACTTAAACCAGGTTTAGCTAATGTTGGTGGAGAATTCTACCCATTCGAAATAGTAAAAATTTCTTATCAAGACAAAGAAATACCTCTTACTACATTAGCTTCTTCTAAAAAAGGTTCTATTAAAGAAGGTTCTATTGTTTCTGATAAATTACTTGAAAAAATTCAACTAGATGGAACTGCACCATATCCAAATGGAGCTTTAATGTCTCACTTTGTTACTTTACAACTTTACTATGATACTGCAAATGCTTGGAAAGATAGACCAGCAGTTATAGAAGATGTAGAAACTCCAAAACCATCTCCTAAACCAACGCCAACAAAACCTATTGAGGAAAAACCAAAACCAGTAGTATCAACTGTACCTGACCATGAAGTAGAAGCAGATAAAGTACCTAGTACTTTCCCTACAAGTGTTAAAGGTGAATTAAAATATCAAAAAGATAACTCTCAACTTTCAACTTATGCTAATTTATTTGAAAAAGATGTGACTGTTGAGAAAGTTGGAGATAAATATAAATATACATTCAGAGTTAAAGAAGAAAAAGGAAATACTTTTGTTACTAAACGTACAAACTACCAATTTTCAAAAATTACTCATAATGGAACTGAAGCTACTTTAACACCTTTAGAGGGTACAACTAAACAAGTTTCATTATTGGCTGATAAATTATTTGATAAACTACAACTTAAAACTACAGTTGTTACTAAACAAGACAAACTAGGAAATGAAATTGACACAACGTTAGAATTAAATTTCCCTATTGTTGAAAAACCAAAACCAGTAGTTTCAACAGTACCTGATCATGAGGTAGATGCTGATAAAGTACCTAGTACTTTCCCTACAAATGTTAAAGGTGAATTAAAATATCAAAAAGATAACTCTCAAGTTTCAACTTATGCCAACTTATTTGAAAAAGATGTGACTGTTGAGAAAGTTGGAGATAAATATAAATATACATTTAAAGTTAAAGAAGCAAAAGGAAATACATTTGTTACTAAACGTACAAATTATCAATTTTCAAAAATCACTCACAACGGTACTGAAGCTACTTTAACACCGTTAGAAGGTACAACTAAACAAGTTTCACTATTAACTGATAAACTACTTGATAAACTTCAATTAAAAACAACTTTAGTTACTAAACAAGATAAACAAGGTAATGAAATTGATACAACATTAGAACTAGATTTTTCAGCAGTAGAGAAAAATGTTGAAAAACCATATAACACTGTTCCAGCTACTCTACTAGATGCAACTATAGAAAAACCATCTATGGGTAACGGGGCATTATTAGGTGATAAAACTCGTGTCGAAAAAATTGGTGATACATACCACTACTATGTTACTTTTAAAGATTTACAATTTGCTGGATTAACTGGTTCAGTTGATAATCTTAAAGTAAATGGACAAGCTGCAGATGCTAAAGATCTAGGTGGTGAATTAAACGAAAAACAATATCACTTTACTAGTTCAGATAAATTAACAGTTACACCAGTAACTATAGATGTGTTAGTTGGTGGCAAACCATTCCATAAAAATACACCAGCTCGTATTTCATTTAACTGGGATAAAGCTACTAGCTTAACTGAAGAAGCAGTAAATAAATTACATGCAGATGAAACAGCTAAAGCTGAAGCGGTGAAACTTGCTAAAGAAAAAGCTGAAGCTGAAAGATTAGCTAAAGAGAAAGCTGATAAAGAAAAAGCTGAAGCTGAAAGACTTGCTAAAGAAAAAGCTGAGAAAGAAAAAGCTGAGAAAGAAAAAGCTGATAAAGAAAGATTAGCTAAAGAGAAAGCTGACAAAGAAAAAGCTGAAGCTGAAAGACTTGCTAAAGAAAAAGCTGATAAAGAAAAAGCCGAAGCTGAAAGATTAGCTAAAGAAAAAGCTGATAAAGAAAAAGCTGAGGCTGAACGATTAGCTAAAGAGAAAGCTGATAAAGAAAAAGCCGAAGCTGAAAGATTAGCTAAAGAGAAAGCTGATAAAGAAAAAGCTGAAGCTGAACGATTAGCTAAAGAAAAAGCTGATAAAGAAAAAGCTGAAGCTGAGAGACTTGCTAAAGAGAAAGCTGATAAAGAAAAAGCTGAAGCTGAACGATTAGCTAAAGAGAAAGCTGACAAAGAAAAAGCCGAAGCTGAAAGACTTGCTAAAGAAAAAGCTGAGAAAGAAAAAGCTGAAGCTGAACGATTAGCTAAAGAGAAAGCTGATAAAGAAAAAGCTGAAGCTGAAAGACTTGCTAAAGAAAAAAAGCTGAGAAAGAAAAAAAGCTGAAGCTGAAAGATTAGCTAAAGAAAAAAAGCTGATAAAGAAAAAAATCAACCTGCTTACTTTAGTAATCCAAAAGTAACTTTCAATGAAGATAAATCACTTGCAACATTTGCGGATAATGATGGAGACACTCCAGTTAAAGTTACTATCCCTACTGCAGGTTTAGAAAATGACGTATATGAATTAGAAGTTGTTAAAGCAACTGTTCCAGGATTAGATAGTAATAACGAAGTATATGATATTCACTTCGTTACTAAAGATGGAAAAGTTCGTCAAATTAAACAACCTGCTTCTATCAAAGTTCCAGTTGAAAGAAAAGTAATATCTGCTTATCAAATTGATAAAGATGGAACTAACAAACAAAATATTGAAAACTTCTCAAACGTTATAGAAAATAATGTTAACTATGTAGTAATTGAAGCTAAACACTTTAGTTTATACGGATTCGAGTATGAAAATACTAAAACTCAACCAGTAGCTCCTCAACCTTCTACAAGTGAAAAAGAAGTTAACAAGCCTGTACAAACATCTGTTCAAAATAATGAGGTATCAAAACCTAAACTAAACAGTAAAAATAGAACTAATAATAGTGTTGAAATTAAAAACAACAAAAAAGAATTACCAAAAACTGGTATCAATACTTCTTCTGCAGTTGGATTAGGGTTTATTGCATTATTATCAGCACTATTACTTAACAGAAAGAGAAGTAAATAATTAATTTTAAATAAGGAGAATAATTATTACAATGAAAAGAAACACTATTATTAAAGTGATGTCTGCTAGTATACTAGCAGCGTCACTTGCGGTAGTTGATTTTCCTACAAATTTGCAACAAACCAAATATATCCATGCAGTTGGTTCACAAGAAGTATCAGTTGATGTTGCCGCTCATCTACTAAATGCAAACAATTCTGGACAGCGTTCTATGGGAGATAATGCTTTAGAAAAAGTTAGCATAAAAAAAGTGGGTAACCAATATCAATACACTATTATTTGGAAAGATTTAAATTTTAAAGGACAATCTGATGGTATATCTAAATTTTGGGTTGAAGGAAAAGAAGTACCACTTACATCTATTACCTATCCTAATGTTAGTAATCCTAAACAGGCTGTATTTACTCTACCAGAACTTAAGTCTTCTTTTAATGTAGAAGTATTTGTTCAATTTATGGAAAATATTATGCCAGGAGCTGGACGTAAACCAGCAATTTTACAATTAGATACAAATGGTGTTTCAAAAAAATTAGAAACTTCAACTACTGATAAACAAAATACAACTTCAGACAAATCTACACAAACAGATAATAATACTAAACAAGATGAAACAGATAACTCAGCTAAAGAAGATGCAAGTCAAATTCTGCTGCAAAAGCTGCCAAAGAAAAAGCTGAAGCTGAAAGACTTGCCAAAGAGAAAGCTGAAAAAGAAAAAGCTGAAAAAGAAAAAGCTGAAAAAGAAAAAGCTGAAAAAGAGAAGGCTGAAAAAGAAAAAACTGAAAAAGAAAAAACTGAGAAAGAGGAATCCAAAAAAGATCCTGCTCCTCCTAAGAAAGGAACACCAGTTTCCTCTACTCCAAAAGGTGGTAAATTAGAAGATGTAATATTTTTTAGAGGAGTAAAAGTTTCTCTTTTAATGGCAAGTAATCCTGGTCAATTATCAATGGGACATAGGGCTCTAGGTGGTATAACTGTTTTTAGAGATTCTAGAAATACATATCATTATATCGTTAAATTTCATAAAATCAACATGGGTAAATTTTCAGATAGTATATCTAAATTTTGGGTAAAAGGAACACCATACCCGGTAACTTATACAAGAGAAGGCAATCAAGAAGTTCACTTTACAAGTAGTGAAAAACTTCAAAAAGTTCCAGTATCAGTCTTTGTCCAAACTATGGAAGATATTATGCCGGGTGCTGGAAAAAAAGATGCTATTCTCTCTTTAGACTGGTCAAATGTAAAAGAAGAACCTGGAAAATTTTATGTTACTGGCGGAGAACCTGGGGAAAATCCTGACGGAGGTCCTAGTAGCAAACAGGCTAAGGGTGATAAAACTAATGGTAATTCAGAAAACAACTCTACTGAAGACAACGATGGTCGTGTTGATAACTCTGAAGAATTTTCAAATACTGGTTCAAATAGTAAAACTGGTTTAAATAGTAAAACTAATTTAAAAAGTAAAACTAGTTTGAAAAGTCCATATATAATAATACCCAGTGCTATATCACTTCTTGGAGCTATACTTGTATTTATTAAAAGAAGACTATTTTAAATAACCCCTTATACAAGTTAAAATATTAGAACTTAAATCACTCTAATACTGCTAACTAAAAAGGAGTTGACTCTATATTAATATAATTAATGAGTCATCTCCTTTCCTATGTTAAATAATTTGAAAGTGAGTAATAATAATGAAAAGAATATTTAAGTTTATTACAATAATTATTGCCACGCTTGCACTTATATTTACGTCTAGTAATTCACTATTTGTAAAAAATGCTAGAGCCGAAGATAAAGTGTACACCGTTCCTGTTGAATTGTGGCATTCTGATAATAATGGAAAATTATCAATGGGTAATAAAGCTTTAGCTACTCACGCTAAAGTAACAATTCATGATAATAATTCATCTACAATAACAGTCCAATTCGTCCCTATGGACTTTAATAATATGCATGGACATCTACAATCTTTAAGTATTTACTCATCCCCTATTTTCTCTGGTGATCTTACTGCCGCTTCTGTTGATAAAACGTATAATGATACCAATCTTGATGGTGGAACTAGTTCTTATCCTGGAACACTAAGTTTCAAATTCTCTGAAGCAAAGCCAGAAAAAATTGGTGTTCGAGTTTCAGTAGATGCTATGAATAAAATAATGGGTGGTGACGCAGCACAAAATGCCATTCTAAAATTTAATTGGTCTGCTGCTAAATTAACATCTGGATCTGATAGTGATTCTAAAGATAATAATCAAAAGAAAAATAATGAATCTAACAATAATCAAAAAGCTTCTGATAATAAAACAACAGAAAATTCTAACAATAAAAATCTAGATAATTATTTTTAGTGATAATCAAAAAACTGAAAAAGCTGGTATTTATACTGTTGACATAACAGGATCTTACTTAAATCCATTAACTGGAGTCACAGCTGATGGTGGTACAAAAAATGCAGCAATCGGTGAAGGTATGGTTCAAGGTGTTATTTCCCCTATTAATGGTGGTGGAGATATAAATGAAGCTATGAAAAATCAATCAAGTAGCGAAAAACGTTGGTCTAAAGCCTTGCTACAACGTACTAATGATGGAAAACTATATGCTACTGTTCGTATTCACCTAATGAATTGGGTAAAACGCAGTAGTGAACAAGGGCCTTTTATAAAAGTTTTACAAAAAGATGGAGAGTTTAAACAAGTTGAAGCTACTGAAACAAAAGTAAACATTGAACAATATAAAGATAGTTACGTTGATTACCGCTTCGAAGTACCTAATGAAAACTTTTTAGCTATGGTACAAATGTATGTTGAACCAATGAATAGACCTGTTCGTTTCTTTGTAGAAGTAAATCCAAACACTATTCAAGAAGGAAATAGCGGACTAGACATGGAAGTAATAGAAGAAAAAGATTACTTACCATACTACATTGCTGGTGGTGTTGGAATATTAGTAATCTTAGTCGGAAGCCTTATTATACCAAAAAAAAGAAAAAATCATTAATATGCTAGACAGGAGATACAATATGAAAAATAAATTTATAATCCTTGTTTCATCAATACTAGCATGTTTATTAATTCTTTCTGGTTGTTCTTCAACTAATAATAGTTCTTCTAGTTCTAGTGATCCAAACCTTGCAGATAAGGCTTTTAATGAAACCATTGACTTAACAGGTGTAAATAAAGACAAGAAATCTGAAGAAGAAAATGGTAAGCGAATCATAATGGATTCAGTTGCACTTAGCCAAGTAGCTGATGTATTAGATATTAAATTAGCTGGTATTCCTACTACAAAACTAGGTCGTATGCCTAAAAGATACGAGAATACTATACAAATAGGTTTACCTATGAATCCAAATATGGAGGTTATAAAATCTATCAATCCTACCGTTGTTTATGCTCCAGATAGTTTAAAAGATTGGTTAAAAGAAGGTTTTGAAAAAAATAATATTCCACATAAATTTGTTGATATCCGAAGTGTAAATGGATTATATTCAGTTACTGAAGATTTAGCAAATACATTTGGAAAAAAAGAAAAGTTTGCTCAATTAAAAAAAGATTACGATTCATTCTTTGTTGAATATAACAAAAAAATCGAAAATAAGAAGAAACCTAAAGTACTAATCTTAATGGGATTACCTGGGAGCTATATGGCTGCTTCAGAGAAATCATACGTGGGTAATTTAGTTAAATTAGCCGGTGGAGAAAATATAATAAAAAGTAATGATGAATTTACTCCATTAAATCTAGAAACTGCTTTTAAATGAACAACCTGATATTATTTTACGTACAGCTCATGCAATGCCTGATACTGTTAATGAGATGTTTAAAAAAAGAATTTGAAAACAATAAGAGTTGGTCTCACTTTTGAAGCGGTAAAAAATAATAAAGTTATAGACCCTAGATAGCTCAATATTCGGTATGACTGCTACATTCGACTATCAAAAAGGATTGGAAGAATTAGCTAAAAATATTTTATGCTAATTAAATCTTATAGCACCAGAAGAATATTTCTTCTGGTGTTATAAAAAAATATAGTAAAGGAGATTATATTTTTGAAAGATAAAAAAAACACTCGCTTTTATTATTGTTATAATATTATTAATTGCCACTATTTTTTTATCTCCGCTAATAGTGGAAGTATAAAAGCTTCAGCAAGCGAGTTATTAGTAGGTATATTTAATAAAAAAATATGCTAATGTTAATGCAATAATAGATGTGAGATTTCCTAGAATTATTATTACTATTTTTAGTAGGAGCTGCTTTAGGAGTAAGTGGTTTGCTACTTCAAACAGTTCTTAAAAAAATCCCCTAGTTGATCCTAGTCTTATTGGTGTATCTAGTGGTGCTAATTTATTTTTATACCTTGGAATAGGTTTATTTCCTCAAGCACTTATTTTTAAATCTATTTTTTCAATAATCGGAGGAATAATTGGCTTTATCTTAATATATTATCTTGCAGGAAAAAAACTAAAAAAACAATGTAAAAAAATAATTTTTAATCGGTATTGCAATTAGTTATTTCTTCAGTGGAATCTCTAGTAGTATCCAATACTTAAATCAATCAAACTCTACTACTTCTACTGCTTTCAAGACTGTTGCGCTTGGTACAAAAAACTGGGATGATGTTTCTTTACTTTTTAGATGGCTACCAATTTTACTTATTATTAGTTGGCTTTTAGCAAAACTATGTAATATTTTTCGCACTAGATGATAATATAATTACTTCGCTTGGAATAAATATAAATTATATTAGACTTTTTGATTTCATTTATTGCAGTTGCACTAGCTTCTATTACTACTGCCGTATCTGGTGTACTAGTATTCTTAGCATTAATAGTACCACATATTGCTAAAATAATAATTGGTAGAAACCACATATACACTATACCTTTTAGTGCATTACTTGGAGCATTTGTATTTTTACTTTTTGATACTTTAGGACGTTTAGCATTCTCTCCAATAGAAATCCCTGCAGATTTGATAATGATGGTTATTGGTGGTCCTGCATTTATTATTCTTGTGAAAAAAAGGAGTAAACTAATGACAAATATTATTGAAATAAAAAAATCTATCTTTTAATTACAATAAAGATAGTAGTATATTTAATAACCTATCTCTAAATATCAAAAAAGGAAAAATAACGACAATACTTGGGAAAAATGGTTGTGGTAAAAGTACATTGATTAAACTTTTAGCTAAAAACTTAAACTACGATAGTGGTAGTATAAAATTAGAAAATAAAGAGTTAAGTAATTATAATCTTAGAGAGCTTGCTAGTAAATTATCAATAGTTTATCAAAAAAATGAAACACCAAAAGAAATTACAGTTAATGACATGGTTAGTTTCGCACGACTTCCATATCAAAATATCTTCTTTTATAAAAAAATCAAAAGAAGATATTGAAAAAAAGTTGATTTTGCTTTAAAACATACGAGTTTAACTGAATATAAGGAGAAGTATGTTTCTGAATTATCAGGAGGACAATTACAACGTGTCTATATTGCAATGTGTCTAGCACAAAGCACAGATATTATAATACTAGATGAACCTACTACATTTTTTTAGATATTAAATATCAAAAAAATCAATAATGAAATTAATAAAACATCTAAATAATACACTTGGTATTACTATTATTATGGTCCTACATGATATAAATCAAGCTCTTACGTACAGTGATTATATAGTGGGATTACTAAATGGAGAAGTAGTAAAAAAATGACACTGCCGATAAATTTTTATGACGAAAAGCTATTAAATAAATTATATGATGCTGATATAAAAAAATTAAAGACAAAAAAATTATAAGTTGGTAAGTGAATAAACAAAGAAAAACTCGAGCATATAATAATGCTCGAGCTTTTTTAATCAAATAAATCTTTTGCTTTTCTACTTACTTTATCAATGAAGCTTTCATCTTCTTCTACTTTTTCATCTTTAAGTTTTGCTAATTGTAAGTATAGTTCTCTTTCTTTTGTTGATAATGATTTAGGGATTTTTATTGACACTACAATATAGTGATCACCTTGTCCATATCCCATAACATTTTTTACACCTTTTCCAGCTAAACGGAATTTTCTACCGTGTTGAGTACCTGCTGGAACATTTAACTCAATAACACCAGTTAATGTTCTAACATCTACTTTTGTACCAAGTGCTGCTTGCGCTGGTGATAATTCTAATTCTGTGTAGATATCATCATCTTCACGTTGGAAGTATGAATCACTTGAAACTGATACTTCAATGAATAAATCTCCTGCTGGGCCACCGTTTTCTCCTGCTCCACCTTTACCTTGCAGACGAACTCGTTGTCCTGAGCTTATTCCTGCTGGAATCTCAACTTCATATTCAACTTCTTTGTTATTATATCCTTTACCGAAACAGTGTGGACATTTATCTTTAATTATTTTTCCACGTCCTTGACATTCAGAACATGTTCTTTGGCTTTGGATTCTACCAAATGGAGTATCTTGATATACAGCTTCTTGACCAGAACCATGACATCTATGACATTCAGTTACAGATGAAGGGTCTTTTGCACCTGTTCCGTGACAGTGATCACATTCCACATCTTTACGAAGTTTAATTGTTTTTTTAGTACCAAAAACAGATTCTTCAAAAGTAATATGCATTCTATGTAGCAAATCATCACCTTGTCTTGGAGCATTAGGATTTCTTCTTCCTCCGCCTCCACCAAAGAAGCTAGAGAATATATCTCCTAAATCATCAAAGCCACCAGAGAACCCTCCAGAGAATCCGCCACCGAATCCTCCAAAGCCTCCAAAACCACCTTGGCCACCTGCACCACCATCAAAGGCTGCATGACCAAACTGATCATATTGAGCTTTTTTATTTTCATCACTTAATACTTCGTAAGCTTCAGTAATCTCTTTAAATTTTTCTTCTGCACCCTCTTCTTTATTTATATCCGGGTGGTATTGTTTAGATAACTTACGATAAGCTTTTTTTATTTCTGCTGCACTTGCTCCTTTACTAAGACCAAGCACTTCGTAATAATCTCTTTTAGCCATTTTCTACCTCTCCTTAAATTTTAAATGAGGGAGCAGAACCTAAGTCCAGCTCCCTTTTTTTCTAAAATTTATTATTTTTTCTCAGTGAAATCTGCATCAATTGTATCATCATCATCTTGATTGCTTGATTCTGTGCTAGCACCTTGAGCTCCTGCTGCTGCATTTGCTTGTTCATAAAGTTTCATAGTCATTTCTTGAACAGCTTTATTTAATTCATCTTTAGCTGCTTTGATTTCTTCGAAGTTATTGTTTTTAATAGCTTCTTTTAATGCATCGTTTTTAGTTTTGATTGCATCTAATAAGCTTTGATCAACTTTATCTTTAGCATCTTCTAAAGCTTTATCTGCTTGGAATGAAAGTTGGTCAGCTTCGTTACGAACATCAGCTTCTTCTTTACGTTTAGCATCTGCATCTGCATTAGCTTCAGCTTCTTTAACCATTCTATCGATATCTTCATCACTTAATGAACTACTTGATTCGATAGTAATTTTTTGTTGTTTTTGAGTTCCTAAATCTTTAGCAGTAACATTTACGATACCATTTTTGTCGATATCGAATGTAACTTCGATTTGAGGTACTCCACGTGGAGCTGCTGGAATATCTGTAAGTTGGAATCTTCCTAGAGTTTTGTTATCAGCTGCCATTGGGCGCTCACCTTGTAGTACGTGGATATCTACTGCTGGTTGGTTATCTGCAGCTGTAGAGAATACTTGTGATTTTGAAGTTGGGATAGTTGTATTTCTTGGAATTAATACTGTCATAACTGATCCCATAGTTTCGATACCTAATGATAATGGAGTTACGTCTAATAATACTACGTCTTTAACGTCCCCTGTGATTACCCCACCTTGGATAGCAGCACCCATAGCTACTACTTCGTCTGGGTTTACACCTTTATGAGGTTCTTTGCCCATTTCTTTTTTAATAGCTTCTTGTACTGCTGGAATACGAGTAGATCCACCAACTAAGATTACTTGATCGATATCACTTGGAGTTAATCCAGCATCTTTAAGAGCTTGACGAGTTGGTACTAATGTTTTTTCTACTAAATGACGAGTTAATTCATCAAATTTAGCACGTGTTAAAGTATTTTCTAAGTGAACTGGTCCGCTTTCTCCTGCAGAGATGAATGGTAATGAAATTTGTGTTGATGTTACACCTGATAAGTCTTTTTTAGCTTTTTCAGCTGCATCTTTTAGACGTTGCATTGCCATTTTATCTTTTGATAAGTCAATACCTTGTTCTTTTTTGAATTCTTCTACTAAGTAATCAATGATTGCTTGGTCAAAGTCATCACCACCAAGTAAGTTATCTCCTGATGTAGCTAAAACTTCGAATACTCCATCACCTAATTCTAAGATAGATACGTCGAAAGTACCTCCACCAAGGTCAAATACTAATACTTTTTGATCAATATCAGTTTTATCTAAACCATAAGCTAATGCTGCAGCTGTTGGTTCGTTGATAATTCTTTCTACTTCTAATCCAGCGATTTTACCAGCATCTTTTGTTGCTTGACGTTGAGCATCGTTGAAGTATGCAGGTACTGTTATAACTGCTTTAGTAACTTTTTCTCCAAGATAGCTCTCAGCTGTTGCTTTTAAGTTTTGTAAAATCATAGCTGAAATTTCTTGTGGTGAATATTTTTTACCATTAACTTCTACTTTATAATCTGTACCCATGTGACGTTTAATAGAAATTACTGTATTTGGGTTTGTAATTGCTTGACGTTTTGCTACTTCCCCTACTTGAATTTCGTCACCTTTAAATGCTACTACAGATGGTGTAGTTCTGTTTCCTTCTGGGTTAGGGATAATTTTAGCTTCCCCACCTTCTAATACTGCTACTGCACTATAAGTTGTTCCTAAGTCTATACCAATAATTTTTGACATGTTTTTGTCCTCCTATTTTTATATTTATTCTAAAGTTTCTAGTTTTTTTGTTAAAATATACTACTCTAACAAAAACATTTATATTTTTTTCTATTTTTTTTCTTACTCTAACTTTTTTCTTCACCTTACAGGCTCGAAAAAACTAAGGCTCAGTTGATTCTTTCAAATCATTTCATCACTTCGTTTCTTATTCTTTGAATAAGTATCTGCGCAGTGGCTACACCCCAATCATTTCGTTGCTACGCTCCTCATTCTTGGTGTAGCTGTGCGATTCTTACTCCTAACTTTTTCCTTCACCTTACAGGTTCGAAAAAACTAAGGATTAAGAATTAACCTTAACCATTGCTGGTCTGATTACTCTATCTTTTAATTTGTAGCCTTTTTGGAAAGTGTCTAAAATTGCTCCACTTTCTTTTTCGCTATCTTCTTCTTGCATTACTGCATGGTGATAATTTGGGTCAAATTGAGCATTTTCTGTTTCGATTAACTCTACTCCTTCTGTTTTTAATACATTTAAAAGCCCTTCATATACCATCTCAACACCTTTTAGTAATGATTTGATTTCCTCGTTATCACTTTCTACCTGTAATGCTCTTTCTAAATTATCTAAGCTAGGTAAGATTTCAGTAATAACTTTTTGGCTTTTATAAACATTATTTGTTTCAATTTCTTTGTTTTTACGACGTTTAAAGTTTTCAAACTCTGCATAAAGTCGTAAATATTTGTCTTCTGATTGTTTTAATTCTTCTTCTAGTTTATCAACTTTTTCTTGAAGTAATTCTTCTGCTGTTTTTTCTTCTACAACTTCTTCTTCAGTTTCTGTTGTTTCAGTATTTTTCAACAGTTTCTTCTACTTCTTCTAAGTTTTCATTTCTTTCTTCAGTAGTCATCTCTACCTCCTAAATTATTTCAAATTGTTATTTAGATTATCTCTGACACATCCTATTAATGTCATTATTTTTGAATAGTCCATTCTCTTAGGTCCAAAAACGGCTATTACACCTTGACCTTTTGATGTGTTATATTTACTAGATACTAATGAAAGGTCTGCAATATTTTCAAGCTCTAATTCCTTACCTATTTTTATACAAGTATCTGAATCAGTAACCTCTACATTGTGGTCTAGTAACTCAACAATCTTATCATCTTCTAAGAGCGATACTACTTCTTTTTAATTTTTTTCTACATTATCTATATCAGGTTGTTTTAGTAAATTGTACTTACCTCCTAATGCTACAGTTTTTTTTATTTTATTTTGAAGCAATCTATTTAAGGCAACTACGATCATATCGTAATTATTAACTTTAGTTTTTAAATACTTCTCAAGTTCTCCATGTATTATTACATGGGCTGTTGCCATATCTACATCATAAAAGTAAGTTTGCAAGAGTTTATTCACTTCTGCTATATCCTCTGCAGTAAAATCTGCATCAAGTTTATAGTTTTGTTGGAATACCTCTCCTATATTAGTTACTAATATAACTAAAATACTTCGACTACTTAAGAGTATAACTTCTACTTTATTAATTCGTCTATCAGCTTTTGTAGGAGCTAAGATAACTGCCGTACAATCTGTTAAGTCTGATAAAACTATAGCATTTTTTTCTAAATAGTTATCCTCTGATACATATTTATCACTCATAAGTTCTTTTAACTTTTCACTCTCGCTACTAGTAAGCTCATAATCTTTTTTTATATAATCTACATAATAGCGATATCCTTTTTCAGAAGGAACTCTCCCTGATGAAATATGTGTTTTTTTTATCAACCCTTCTTTTTCTAATTTACTCATATCATTTCTAATAGTTGCTGAACTAAAATCAATGCTTTGAGCAAGTTGCTTAGATCCAACCGGTTGATTAGTAGTTATAAAATTTTTCTACTATAGATTGAAGAATAAGTACTTGTCTATCTATTAACATGTTTATCACCTATCTTCATTTTTGTTTTTTTAGCACTCTAAACATCTAAGTGCTAATCACATTATTTATATTAACATTAAGGTCAAAAAAAGTCAATAGTTTTTTTGATATTTTTTGACTTTTTTTGACTTTTTATTTTTTTCTATTCTTATAAAAAGGCTTAAAATAAAGGTTTTTTTGTTATTTTTATTATATGCTATTAAATTAAAGTTAAAAAAATAAAGGTTGTTTTTTTACTAATTATAATTAGTATGTTATAATAAATACTAATATATAAATACACTAGGAGGAATTAGATGAAGAAATTACTTACACTATGTACATTACTTTTTATCCGCCGTACTTATACTAACCGCTTGTAGTAGTGAAAAGACAAAAAGTTTATACAGAAAAAAAGTGGTAAACAAGAACACGTAACTACAATATATTATAAAGGTGAAACTGTAAATAAAGTTGTTACTAATTCAACATTAACTACTGACAAAAGCAAATTTAGATTCTACATTAGATAATATTAAATCTACTATCTCAAAAAAACCAAATTTTGATGGTTACACACGTTCTGCAGAAATTAAAGATGGAAAAGTCGTTATTACTACTGAAATTGACTATAATAAATTAGACTTTGAAAAATATAAAGGAAGAGTCCACCTATCTGGTTCAGATACATTAAAAAAATGAAAGAAAGCTAGAAACTGTCGAGTATCATCTTAAAGATTCAGGAGCAACAGAGAAAAAAATAACACTATATTATATTGAGGTAAATAAATGAAGAATATACTAAAAATTAATCACACCTTTACTAGCAATGCTAGTTTTATTAACTGCTTGTGGCAAAGAAGAAACAAAGGAATTTATAAAAAAATTCAGATGATCATGAAATTGAAGCTACGCTCTATTATGAAGATGATACTGTTAATAAATTTGTCACTGTTGATACTTTTTACTAATAATAAAAAAATAATATTTCTGTTGAATTTCTTCAAGAGGTTCTTAAAAAAAAGTATAGGAAATATATCAGGTTATTCTTATAATGTTGAAGATAAAAATGGAAAAAAATTACGATTACTTATGTGATTGATTATAATAATCTAGATTTTGATAAAGCTAAATCAGCACTTACAATTCCCGAAAACTCTCTTGAAGAAGCAAGAAAACTTAGTACAATTACAAAAAGAATAACAGAGAATGGATTTAAAGAAAAAAATAAAAATATAATGAGGTAATCACATGAGAAAAATACTAAAATTAATTACACCTATACTAGCAATACTAGTCTTATTAACTGCTTGTAGCAGTGAGAAGACAAAAAGTATATACGAAATCAATTGATAATCAAGATCTTCAAGTAACTATTTATTATAAAGGAGATTCTGTAAATAAAATAGTTTCTGAAAATACATTAACTGTTGGTGGTGATGATATAAACTCAGCAATAGAATCTATAAAAAAATCAATTAAAGATAATAATGGGCATCCAATTGATAATATTGCTGGATATTCTTATAAAGTTGAGGAAAAAGATGGGAAAGTTCATATTACATGGGAAACAGACTTTAATAAATTAGACTTTGATAAATATAAGGCTGCAGTTAATGTTCCAGAAAACTCACTTGACGAAACTAGAAAACTCAGCTCAGTTGAAAAAAACCTAACTAACAATGGTCTTAAAGAGAAAAAATAAAGAAAGAGGTATATAACATTGAAAAAATTTTTAAAAATTATTGCACCATTACTAGCTACTCTACTTTTTAGTAACTGCTTGTTCTAGCAAAAATACTTCTAATCATAGTGAAGGAGAATCAAGCGAAAAACAAAAGGTATTTATTTCTAATAACAGCGAAGGAGAATCAACGGAAGTCACTGTATTTTTACAGTGGTGATAATGTTAATAAGATGTCGTCAAAAGCTACATATAATATTAAAAGGTACTTCCCCAGATGAAGAATATAATTCAGTTAAAAAAAGTTTTTGATGAAAAATCTAAAAGATGTAGTTGGTGTTACTTATAGCATAGAAAAGAAAGATAATAAAATTAATATCAATTATGATGTAGATTTCACAAAAAAATAAATTATGATAAAGACAGAGAAAAAAACTTGGGTTTAAAAAAACCATCACTTGATGAAGAACGTAAATTAAATAATGTACAACAACAACTTGAAAACAATGATTTGAAAGAAAAAAATAATTGGAGGTTACTTCTAGTATGAAAAAAATCCTTAAAACTAGTTTAATACTTTCTTCTATACTATTAATATTTACAGGTTGTTCAAATAAAGAAAATAAGCAATCTAATAATGTAGAAAATCAATCACAAGATAATAATAAATCTAGTGAAAATACAGAAAAAAAGATACTGTTCTTGTTAAGAATTATGTTATTTCTGAAGAAGGAAGTATGATTGATGTTGAAGTTGAATATAAAAAAACAATATAGCACAAAAAAATGACTCAACTTTTTCGTTAATAAGCCAATCTCAGAGTTAACGCAAAATGAAAAAAATTTAAGTTTGATGATGTAATAGAATCAATGCAATCTACAGAAGCTAAAGAAAAAAATAATTGAAGAATCTAAAGGTCTTAAATTAATAGCTAAAGAAGAAAACAATAATCTGACTATTAAAGCAATATTAGACTTAAATGAAATTTCTGAAAGTGATGCAAAAAAATGCCCTAGGTAATTTTTGATGGTTCACTAGATGATGCAAGAAAAAAATCGATAATTTTTGAAAAAAAATTCTTGCTAAACTTGGCGTTACAGAGAAAAAAATAACTTAACATAGAAGCTAAACAATAGTTTTAGCTTCTTTATTTTTTTACCTTAGCTTGTATCTTATAGATAATTTTTAGTATAATTAATAAGCAATAGAAGTTACAGAGGTGAGAAATTTGGAACTAATAGAACTTAGAAAAGAACTTGAAGAAATTGAAAAAAGAATAACAGAGTTTAAAACCTCTTTAAAAATAGAAGACAAAGAACAACGAGTAGCTGAAATTGAAAATATGATGCTTGATGCTGATTTCTGGAATGATAGTGATAATGCAAGTGCTCTCGTTACAGAATCTAAGAGTATAAAAAAAGAATTAGATGAATTCTCTAATATGCTTGACTATCTAGAACACTCTCAAGAGATGGTTGAATTCCTACGTGATGAAGAAGATAAAGAAATTTATGCTGACCTAGAAGAAACAGTGGCAATCCTTAAAGATAGTGTTGAAGATTTTAGCTTTAGATTGCTATTTTCTGAAGAATATGATAATAATAATGCTATTTTGGACATCCATGCTGGAGCTGGGGGTACTGATGCTACAGATTGGGCAGAAATCATGTTGCGTATGTATGAAAGATTCTTCTCAAAACAAGGATTAAAATACAGTTATTTAAACTATCAATCAGGTGATATCACTGGTGTGAAATCAGCGACAATAAAGGTTGAAGGAGACTTTGCTTATGGCTTACTAAAAGGTGAAAAAGGCGTTCATCGTGTTATTCGTATCTCACCTTTTGATCCTTCCGGAAAACGACATACCTCATTTGCCTCTATTGATGTTATGCCAGAATTTTCAGATGATGAAATTAATATAGAAATTAACAATGATGATTTAAAAATTGATACGTATCGTGCTCAAGGTGCTGGTGGACAACATATTAATACAACAGATTCAGCAGTACGTATTACCCACCTTCCGACAGGAATAGTAGTCCAGTCACAAGCAGAAAGAAGTCAAATTAAAAATAAAGATTCAGCAATGAAAAACCTAAAGTCTAAACTATATCAATTAGAGCTAGAAGAAAAAGAAAAAGAATTAGCATCTATTCGTGGAGAACAAAAAGATATAGGTTGGGGATCTCAAATTCGTTCATACGTCTTTACTCCTTATACTATGGTTAAGGATCATAGAACAAACTACGAAGTTTCTACCGTTGATAAAGTAATGGATGGCGACATTATTGATTTTATTGATGCTTATCTTCACTATAATATGAAAGAAAAAGAAGTGTTGTAAAAATACAACACTTCTTTTCTATATATCATTCTAGTTTACTTTTACATATCCTTGATCTAATAGATAATTTTCAGCTTTTTTAAAACTAACATCTGAAGTAGTAGTATCAACAGAAGTACCTGGGAGACCTATTAATTTATTTTTATCTACCTTAGTATAATCAACTGTTATCGTCTCATAAGCTGCATCATCTCGAAAATCTAACTTTTGTTCTAGCCCTTCAATACCTTTGTATTTTTCCATTATTGGCTTAGCATATTCTATAAATTTCGCTTTAGTAACACCCATTTGTTTGTAGTTCATTATATTGTATGCCGTTTGTTTAAGCACCTTATCTCCCTTATGATAATATGTAACTTCTAATTTTACTCCATTTGCTTCAGTATAAAATTTACTAACTTCTACATTTTTTTAGTTGAATCTTCTTTGTTTTTTTATTACTTTCTTCATTCTTATTACTTTCTGTAACATTTGAAGTATTTTGCGAATTATTAGAAGTACCATTATCTTTTGATGAACATCCTACTAAAAAAATTAATAAAACCATTGATATTATTGATAAAAATTTTTTTCATTTTTTTATACCCCTTTTGATGGAAAAATTACTTAAATATTATTTTTTTAGTAAATCCTTGACTTAATAAATGTTCTTCAGATTTTTTTCATACTAATATCTTTACTGTCACCATCTATTGTAATACCTTGAATTTTTACTTAATTTACTTTTTATCCGCTTTTTGTATAATCAATAGTTAAAGTTTCAACTGCTTTGTCATCTTGGAAATCTATTTTTTTCCTCTAACCCATCAATTCCTTGATATTGTTTTTGCCAAAGGTTCTAATGCCTTTTTTCACTTCATCTTTAGTAGCACCCATTTCTTTTATAGTTCATTGTATTATTTGCAGTTTGTCTTAATACTTTATCACCATCATGATAATATGTTAATTCTATTTTTTTACTCCATTTTTTTCTAATACATATGTAGAGCTTTGTTCTTTTGCTGAACAACCTGCCACAAAAAAATTAATAATATAGCTGAAATTATTGATATGATCTTCTTCATTATTTTTTTATTCTCCTTTTAATTTAAAAATTACTATTTTTTTGTAAAAACCTTGACTTAATAAAGATTCTTCAGTGTCTTTTTAAGCTTACGCTTTCTACATCAGTATCTATATCCATTCCTGGTAAATCTTTTAATTTTTTTCAAATCTACTTTTGTATAATCAATAGTCAGAGTTTCAACTGCTTTGTCATCATCAAAAACTATTTTTTGTTCTACTCCATCTATTCCTTGATATTTTTCAGATACCGGCATAGCTACATCTTTTAATTCATCTTTAGTAACTGCCATTTTCTCATAATCCATGGTGTTCACTGTTGTTTGTTTAGTTACTTTGTCACTCTCATAATAAACAGTTATTTCAGTTTTAACACCACTTTTTTTCCAAAACATATGTCTTACTACCATCTTTTTGATGAACATCCAGCTAAAAAGATTAATAGTACTGCTGATAAAATCGTCAATATTCTCTTCATTCGAAATATGTCTCCTTATCAATTTTTTCTCTTTATATCGTATTAAATGCTATAAAGAACGATAAAACTACCCATATTTATTTTATAATATTGTTTTCTCCATTTATCAAACTAATAATTATAATCTCTCGTATTCTTCTGGAACATCAAATGGATCGTCTTTGTTAATATGATCATAAAACATGATTCCATTTAAATGATCTATTTCATGTTGGAAACATATTGCTGGTAAGTCAGTTAACATTAATGTTACTTTCTCATCGTTTTCATCATAACCTATTACTTTGATTCTTGAGTATCTTGGAACATATCCTTTTTTCTCTTCTTCAACTGATAAGCATCCCTCTCCTCCAGCTAAATAGCATTTAGCCGCTGAGTTAGAAATAATTTTAGGGTTGTATAACGCATAAGATACTGTATACTCAGGATTCTCTTCATCTGGAATGTGCACTGCAATCATACGTTTAGAAACATTAATTTGAGGCGCAGCAAGACCTATCCCTGGTTTTAATCCTAATTCTTCTGCTTTTTTATCATCTTGAGAAGCTATAACATACTCCAATAAACTTCTTAATATCTCTTTATCTTCATTAGATATTGGACTTTTTACTTCCTCTGCTCTTTTTCTTAGAGTTTCATGAGGATCAATAATTATATCTTTTGTTGTAATCAAAACTTATCTCCTTTATTTAAATACTAATTTCTTACTATTTATTATTTCACAAATACTTTATATTGTCAAAGAAGAGTTACATACAATAAAGAATTCTTAGCGTATTTAGTGCTTATTTAAAATTTATATACACTACAGTTTATCCAAAAGCATTTAAAATATTTATAAAGATACATTCTCTACAATTTATTTTTATGAATTCGCTTTTTGTAATTTTTACTATTTTCGTGTTATTATATAGTTACTGACATTTATTAAATGAAATTTACGGGAGGTTATTTATGACTTTTTGAAAATTACAAATACACAAGACCTAATTTAGAAGAAACATCTAAAAAAAACTATTAGATATTGAAAAAAAGAGTTTTAGATGCTGCTTCTGCAAAAGATGTGTTAGCTGTTTTTGATGAATATAATACACTACGCAGAGACTTAGAAACACAAAGTGTTTTAGTTGAAATTAGACATACAATTGATACTACTGATAGTTTCTATGAAGAAGAACAAAAACTTCTGGGATGATTATAAACCAGAATTAACAGCTCTATATAGTAAAAGTAGATAAAGCTATATATAATTCAAAATTCAAAGATGAATTAAAAAAAGAAATTGGAGAACACTACTTCAATTTAACAGAAACAACATTAAAAGTATTTAGTGATGAAATTATTGAAGACTTAAAGAAGAAAATAAAACTGCTTCTGAATATACTAAACTTACTGCAAGTGCTCGTATCCCATTTGATGGTGAAGATCGTAACCTTAGTGGTATGGCTAAATATACTCAACATGAAGATAGAGAAACTAGACTTGAAGCTTCTAAAGCAGTTGCTAAGTTCTTCAAAGATAATTTAGAACAATTCGATAATCTATTTGATAAATTAATCAAAGTACGTACACGTATTGCTAAAAAACTTGGTTTTGAAAACTTTGTTGAAGTAGCTTACCTACGTTTACGCCGTACAGACTATACTTCTAAAGATGTTGCTAACTATAGAAAACAAGTATTAAATGATGTAGTACCTTTAGTTGAAGAATTTAAGGCTGCTCAAGCTAAACGTCTTGGATTAGAAAAATTGTCATTCCACGATGAATCTGTAACTTTCAAATCTGGTAACCCTACTCCTAAAGGAAACCGTGAGCAACTTGTTGAAAGTGCTAAAACAATGTATAAAGAATTATCTCCTGAAACAGATGTATTCTTTAAATTTATGACTGATAACAACCTATTAGACTTAGATACAAAACCTGGTAAATCTGGTGGTGGATATTGTACATTTATCCCTAACTATAAAGCACCATTTATCTTTGCTAACTTTAATGCTACTCCACATGATGTTGAAGTATTAACTCACGAAGCTGGGCATGCATTCCAAGTATATCAAAGTAAAGACTTTATCCCAGAATACGTTTGGCCTACTTTTGAAGCTTGTGAAATCCACTCAATGAGTATGGAATACTTAACTTGGCCTTGGATGAACTTATTCTTCAAAGAAGAAACTGAGAAATTCAAATACTACCATATTACTGGTTCTGTTAAATTCTTACCATATGGTGTAACTGTAGATGAATTCCAACATGCAGTTTATGAAAACCCAGAATTAACACCTTATGAACGTCGTATGAAATGGCTAGAAATCGAGAAGAAATATCTTCCATCTCGTGACTACTCAGAGATTGCTGACTTAAATGAAGGATTATTCTTCTACCGTCAACTTCACATTTTCTTATACCCATTCTACTACATTGATTACACATTAGCTCAAGTATGTGCACTTCAATTCTGGAATAAATCAAGAGAAAATAGTAAAGAAGCATGGGAAGAATACTTACACCTTTGCCGTTTAGGTGGTACTAAACCATTTACTGAGTTAATCAAAGCAACTTCTCTTAAAAATCCATTCGAAGATGGAACTATTGAAACTATAGTGCCAGAAGTTAAAAAATACGTTGATTCTGTTGACACAACTGAATTCTAATGATTAGAGCGAGGTTACCCTCGCTCTTTAATTTAATTTTAATTATAGCTTCTATAATTAATTAATGTCTTTATTTATTCAAAAGCTAATTAAGTAGAATTATAGAATAAATTAGATTGGAGGAAAAAATATGAATGATAAAAAAATAGCAGCATTCTTTGACATAGATGGCACTCTACATAGAGATTCACTAATGAATGAACACTTTAAAAAAAGTTAATAAAATATGAAGTTGTTGATGAACGTTTTTTTGGGTAAATGGTGTTAAAGATTCTTACATAAATTGGGATAAAAGATTTGAAGATTATGATAACTATTTATTTGATGTTTCTGCAGCATATGTAAAAAGCAATAACTGGCTTACATAAAAAAAGTATATTGATTTCGCTACAGAACAAGTAATGAAATTAAAATCAGATCGTGTATATAAATTTACACGTAATATTATTGAAAAGCATAAAAAAAGAAGGACATCTAATAATATTTATTTCAGGTAGCCCTGACTATCTAGTAGAAGCGATGGGGAAAAAAACATCATGCTTTTTCTTGCTATAGGTAGTAAGTATATAATGAAAAAAATAATTATTTTTACTGGTGAAGTTATTCCAATGTGGGATGCAGAAAGCAAGAATAATACTATAAATAGATTAGTGGAAGAGTATAATATAGACTTAGATAAATCATATGCTTATGGCGATACTAACGGTGACTATAATATGCTTCGTAGAGTTGGTAATCCAGTTGCGATGAATCCAAGTAAAGAACTATTTAGTAAAATAAAAGCAAATGAAGAACTAGCAAAAAAAGCTACTATTCTTATTGAACGTAAAGATGTTATTTACAAAACAAAAAGCAGACATAGACATACTAGAAATATAAAGTAAACTCAAGGAAATGACAATATGTACATTCCTTGAGTTTTTTTAAAAGAAATATAAAATGAAAGAAAGAGGACTTAATTTAATTTTTCTAACTTAATGCTAGTTTACTTTTTCTGTTTACTCCATAAGTATTAGATATCTTTTTCTCATCTTTATAGGTATTAAAGACCTTTTCTAATAATCTGCATCCTTCTAACATATAACTCTCATGAATAGAATAAAATGAAAAAAATTTTTTTCTTTACCATTTTTTTCAAATACTTAATTATACATTTTTTTCGGATAACATTCAATACTTCTTATATCTCTATAATAAATTTTTCAAACCTGATGGTTTATAAAGATATCTTAGTGAAGTAATTTTAACATAATCTTTTCTAAAAATAAATATCACCAAAAGAAACTTACAGTAATAAAAATAATTCACTCTATCTAAAACTGGTAATTCTTTATTTTTTTAAATAATATAGTTAAATTATTTTTTTAATATTAGAAAAGAGGTGAATTGTACTTCACTTGATAGAAATCAAAGTCTTCCTCAATCAATATCCTTTCTACATTAGTTAATGCCTTTAAATTAATATTTTCCATAGCAAATCCTCCTTACTACATTTAGTATAGTAAATAAGTTGGACAAAATATGGGTAACTTCAATATTTATTTTTTTAAATTTTTTTATTATTTCATAATTTATTTTTATAATCGTTTCTTAACTAATTTTTAATAATTTTTGTAGCAAGTATAATACCTGATACTTTCTTTTGGACTTAATACTCTTCTTACTGATTTATTCATTAAAATTCTAAACAGTTTATTCATTCTATATCTCCCTCTCTTCTATTATTTTCACATTATCACCTTGACTGTTTAGCCACATTTTTATTCCATCACCATAACACTCTGCAGTGATAGTGTATATCTTATCTTGAATTTTTATTACTTTAGCCGTAGGCAACCTATCTAGTACTGCTTCAAGTGATGGTCCACTAAATTCAAAGGTGAATTTTTTTAGTTTTCCTGAATACATAAACTGTATTCTTTTTCTGAATTCTCCGTCTTCAAATCTATCTTTATATGGAATATAGAATCTTTCATCTCTATATTTTTATATTACTCATTCTGTCCACTCTAAATACTAATGGCATATCTTCTTCAACATTTAAACCATATGAGATAAGATAAAAATAGTATTCTGAGAACATTATTGCCGCAGGTTTGACTTCCTTTTTAGTTTGTTTCTTATCCATACGACTATAATCAAATGCTATTAGCTTTTTCTCCCTAATAGCTATTGATAAATCCCATAGGATCTCTAACAACTCTTTACCATGTTGTAACTCAATGTAGTGATGAAGTTCATCTAAAAATTAGATCATCCACTTCTTTTTTACTTTTATGACTTAACTGATTTTGGAACTTTTTAATTAAAGGAACCATCTCATTTTTAGTAAGAGCCCTACTCTCAAGTAATATTTTACTAACGGCTAAGATTTCTTTTTGAGTTAAAGTATTATCACTATCTGATACAGCCTTGTAAACATAATGTTTATTCTCTACTTTAATTTCGAACTCACCTATTTCATTCCTTTTTCTCATAAAGATAATATCTTAATTCTTCAATATCTCTTTGAATAGTTTTTTTAACGATACACCATATTCAGTAGCCAAATTTTTCTTTTTAATAACTTTTTCTCCTCTCCTAAACCTATCATATATTTCTAGCGCTCTAAACGTTTTGTCCCTTTGCATAACCTTCATCTTCCTTCCTTTACTCTCTACCAGTTGTAAACACTTTCTATTATAATGTAAATAGTTGTTAATTTCAATAACATTTTTTTACATTATATTTATTTGTATTATCTCCTTTAAATACATAATATCAAACCACTTGGACATATTTTTGTCTTAAATTATTAATTACTATATTTTTAGTCAAATTTTTTTCACAATTATTAATTAATCTATAAAAAAATTTTTAGTTATACTATAATTTTTTTATAATTTTATTATTTTTTTCTCATATCACTTTACATTGCAATTGATAATGATTATAATTTAAAGTAGAAGATATTATAGAAAGCGAGTATTTAAATATATGAAAAAATCTAAATTATTCCTAGCAATTATGACAGGGGCATTAGTTATTAGCGGTTGCTCTGCTAAAACTGAACAAAAGAAAGAAGAAAATAAAACTGAACAAGTTGATACTTCAAAAAGCACTAAAGATCAATTAAAACAAGCTACTGAAGCTTACAAAAAATATGTTGAAGGTCAAGTAGATAACCTATTAAAAGATACTGAGAAATTTGCTGAAACTTTAAAAGCTGGTAAACTAGATGAAGCTAAAAAACAATACCCTCTTATCCGTATGGCATATGAACGTTCTGAACCAATCGCTGAAAGTTTTGGAGAATTAGACGTAAATATCGACTTCCGTCTTGCTGATTACTTAGAAGAAAACAAAACTGAAGAAGGTTGGAGAGGTTTCCACAGAATTGAAAAAATTATGTGGGAACAAAATACAACTAAAGGTACTGAAGAATACGCAGAACAATTAGTTAAAGATGTTAAAGAATTAAAAGCTAAAGTTGCTACTGTAGAAGTTACTCCTGACTTAATGGTTACTGGAGCTGTAGACTTACTTAACGAAGTTGCAACACAAAAAATAACTGGTGAAGAGGAAGTATATTCTCACACTGACTTATACGACTTCAAAGCTAATATCGAAGGTGCTGAAGAAATCTTCAAAATCTTTAAACCTTTAATTGAGAAAAAAGATAGTAAATTAGCTAAAGACTTAGAAGAAAAATTTGCTACTATTAATGGTTTATTAGACAAATATAAAACTGATGATAAAAACTACAAACTATATACTGACCTATCAAAAGAAAACACTAAAGAACTTTCTGAAGCTGTTACTAAATTAGGTGAACCATTATCACAAATGGGTGTTATTTTAGACGAAGAGGCTAAGTAATATGGCTGAAAATGGTAATAATTGGACTGACAAAAAAATAACACGTCGTGATTTCCTAAAAAAAGCTGGTATGACTAGTGCTGGTGCCGTTGTAGGGGCATCTGCAATAGGAGGTTTCTTTGCAAACAAAGCAGAAAGTCAGCGTGAAATTGCTGATGGTGATGAAAAAATCACTTTTTACGGTGAACACCAAGCTGGAATCACTACGTTAATGCAAAAAAATATCTATTTTGTTGTATTAGATCTTCATTCAACAAATCGTGAAGATGTTATAAACATGTTTAAAGAATGGACTCAATATAGCGAAAAACTTGTTAATGGTGAACTTGTTGAGCCTGCTCTTAAAAACCATTACTTACCACCAAAAGACACAGGAGAAACGGTAGGACTTAACCCCTATCGTTTGACTCTTACCTTTGGAATTAGTCCTAGTTTCTTAAAAAAAATGAAATTAGATAATAAAGGTCTTGAGGAATTTAAAGACCTACCTCCTTTTGCTCGAGAACAACTAAAAGAAAGGTATACTGGTGGAGATATCTGTATTCAAGCATGTGCAGATGATGAACAAGTAGCATTCCATTCTGTGAGAAACTTAATTCGTAAAGCTCGCTCTACTGTGACTATGAAGTGGAGTCAATCTGGCTTCGCTGCTATAGGAAACAGAAAAGAAACACCAAGAAATCTATTCGGTTTTAAAGACGGAACTGCTAATGCAACAAAAGAAGATCAATTTAATAATATAGTTTGGTGTGACAAAGATAACTGGATGAAAGGCGGAAGCTATATGGCTGTTCGTCGTATCCAAATGCACCTTGAAACATGGGATAGAACAAACTTAAATGAACAAGAACATACGTTTGGTAGATATAAAGATAGCGGTGCCCCTCTTGGTGAAAAAGACGAATTCGCTACTATAGACTTAGAGAAAAAAGGTCCTGATGGAAAACCATATATTCCAACAGATTCACATGTTCATCTAGCTCATAAGACTGGTGTAGAATTACTACGTCGTTCTTACTCATACGCTGATGGAATTAATGATACAACTGGTCAATTTGAATCGGGTCTATTATTTATAGCATTCCAAAAAAATCCTCAGCAATTCATTACAATTCAAAACAGTTTAGGTAATGAAGATAAAATGAATGAATACATCACACATATAGGTAGTGGACTATTCGCATGCTTCGGTGGTGTAAAGGAAGGTGAATATATTGGTCAAAAATTATTTGAGTAAAATCTTATTAGCCTTTGTGATTATTTTCACTTCTTTTATCCCTTTAGCTCACACAGCTATTGCTAAAGAATCATACAGTGATTTATTTATTAAAATTACAGATGCTAATACTGCCCTTAAAAATAATGATAAGGACAAAGCGAAAAAATTAATTGAAGAATTCAGAAATGAATTTAATGCTACAAAAAATTCAGATTCAGAGGCGGGTAAAAGAGTTAAGAAAACTGCCCTTTCTGAAAATCTAGATGAGGATCAGTTAAGAGAATTATCTACTGCTCTTCTTGCTTTTGAAACAGAACAAAATCCTATAGATATTGAAGCAGAGAAAAAAGCTTTTAAAACAAAACTTTATCCTTCTTTTGATAAGCTTGAAAAAGCTATTGATACTAAAGATGTAGAAACTATGAAAGCTGAGTACGTTAAATATAACGCTGCTTGGGTTCGTAATGAAGGAATCGTAAGATCTGTTGAACCAGCTTACTATGGAAAAATTGAAACAACAATGTCATTTTTACGTAGTTCTATGGAAGTCGAGCCTTATGATTACCAAACTACAAAAATGTATCTATCTGACTTAAAAAAACATCTAGATGATTTCTTAGCTGGAAAAAAACTTGAACAAAATTCAGATGTAAAAACTTTGGATCAAGGGATTAAATTATTAGAAGAAAGTTATAATGCTTTTGTTTCTGGTGATAAAGCCCAAGGTTCTCAAAAAATGAAGAAATTTATCGAGGTATGGCCAGTTATTGAAGGTGATGTTCGTACTAGAAATGCTTCACTTTATACTAAAGTTGAGAGTGAAACTCCTATAATTATGGTTAAAGGTAACGAACAAATACCAAGATCAACTTAAAGATTTAATAACTGAATTATCAAAAATCGATACAAAATCAAATTATAATGCTATTGATTCTATGTTAATCCTACTACGTGAGGGTGTTGAAGCATTAGTAATCGTGCTATCACTTGCTAGTGCTCTAAGAGCAGCAAAACAACGTAAAGGTCTTGTTTGGGTTTATGCTGGAGCTATCACTGGTATTTTAGCAAGTATCTTAGCTGCAGTAGTACTAAAATACTCATTCCCTGCCCTATCTTCTGGTACTAACAGAGAGATAATAGAAGGTGTTGTTGGTATTTTTGCTGTTATAATGATGATTGGTATTGGTATTTGGCTGCATAGTAAATCTTCGGTTAAGGCATGGAAAGATTATATGGATAAAAAATTAAATGTTGTCTTATCAACGGGAAGTTTTGTCTCAATGTTTGCTCTAAGTTTCCTTGCAGTATTCCGTGAAGGTGCTGAAACAATACTTTTCTACGCAGGTATTATGCCATTAATTACTACATCTAACCTACTTATTGGGATTGGTTTAGCAATAGTTGCACTTATCATTCTAGGTTTTGCTATGATGAAAGCATCTGGAAAATTACCTATTAGTAAAGTGTTCCTAGTATTATCATGGTTAATCTATATTCTTGGATTTAAAATGTTAGGAGTAAGTATCCATGCATTACAAATTACTGATATGTTATCAAATCATATAATTGATCATATGCCGACAATTGAATGGTTAGGAATCTATCCAAGTTATGAAGTAGTAATTTCACAAATAGTATACATGATAATAGTTATTCTTAGCATGATATATGAAAAATCAAAACATAAATAGGTGTTAAAATATGAAATACGGCGATAAAGTATCTACCGTTGATCATTTAACTGAACTTAGAAGGAGAATGATATATTGTTTAATATTTTTTTATCATCTCCTTCGTAGTTAGTTTAATTTGGTCAGCTGATATTTATAAATTTTTTTAACGAGTAATTTTTAATCATAAGTTGATTGTTTTTAGGGCCTAATGATATACTATGGATATATCTTACTTTAGCAGGAATTTGTGCAATAACATTTACTATTCCATTTACCTGCTACCAAATATGGGCATTTATTAAACCAGGATTAGAAGAAAGAGAAGCACGTGCATTATTAGCATATATTCCTGCAGTATTTATTTGTTTTTCTTTAGGATTAGCATTTGGCTTCTTTCTTGTAACACCAGCAATTCTAAATGTATTGCTGTCTATTGGTGATGATTTATTTAATACTCAATTAACTGCCCAAAATTACTTATCTTTTGTAATTAATACTACGATTCCTATTGCAATCTTATTTGAATTTCCAGTAATTATTGCATTTTTAACATCGATTGGTATTATTACTCCACTATTTTTAACACGTAATAGACGTTATGCTTACTTTATTTTAATATTTGTTGCTGTAGTTATTACCCCAGCTGATTTTATTAGTGATATAGTAATGTCTATTCCACTTATTCTTATATATGAATTAAGTGTTTTAATAAGTAAGTATATTTATAAAAAAAGAGGTGACTAGAATGGGATTCTTACGTGATATAGGAGCTCCTGGAGTTATAGTGTTAGTTCTTGCAGCACTCCTTATCTTCGGGCCTAAACGACTACCAGAATTAGGTGAATCAATCGGAAAAATGTTTACATCATTTAAAAAATCAATATCTGGATTAACTGATGATGAATCGTCTTCTGATAAAAAAATGAAAATGAAAAAGAAAATAAATAAAGAAGTAGTTTTTTTATTAGTAATGTTAACTAATAAAAAAACTACTTCTTTTACTAAAGGGATTTACTTTGCTAATTCTTTTAAATCATAAGGAGTCAATTGATAAACTTGATTTATCCAGTTATGGTAAAATAAGTACGCTACTCCACGCCAAGTATTTTGAGGTGTTTTTGTATCGTCATTATTTGGATAATAGTTATATGGTACTTCTATAGGAAGATTACTATTTTTGTCTCTTAGATATTCATTTTGAAGTGTATCTGCTTCATACTCTATATGCCCTGTTATAAATATTTTTCTTAAGTCTTTTGTTGCTAATAACAATGTACCAACATCTTCAGATCTTGCCAATACATCTAATTCAGGAACAGTAGATAATTTTTCTTCTTCAATTTTTGTATGTCTAGAATGTGGCGCTAAAAAGCTATCCGTAAAACCACGTGTTAATGAATGATTTTCTATTAGTACATCGTGTTCAAATACACCAAAAATTTTAGCGTCAACCTGCTCTTTTTTAATTCCAAAATGATGATATAAACTTGCCTGAGCTGCCCAGCAAATATTCAGTGTTGAAAATACATGCGTCTTGCTCCACTCAAAAATAGATTGTAATTCTTTCCAATAATTCACCTCTTCAAATTCTAGATGTTCTATTGGTGCTCCAGTTATAATTAAAGCATCATAGAATTTATCTTTAATTTGATCAAAAGTAGTATAGAATTTTTTCAAATATGAGTTAGCAGTATTTTTTTTAGCTTGATGTGTTGCTACATGCAAAAAAACTCTACTTTAATTTGTATAGGAGAATTCCCTAATAATCTAAGTAATTGTCTTTCTGTTTCTTCTTTTTTAGGCATTAAATTTAAAATAAGGATTCTTAAAGGTCGAATATCTTGGTTTTTCGCTCTATTTTCTTCGATTACTATTACTCCCTCTTCTAATAACGTGTTTTTTACTGGTAAATCATTTTGTATACATATTGGCATAATTCTGCTCCTCCTAAAGTCATTGATAATAAAAAAACGCCCCTACTATATCCTTAGATACAGTAGGGACGACTATAATCGTGTTACCACCCATTTTTATAAATAATCTCGCAATTATTTACCTTAATTGGTACGTGTTCATACCATTGTGTTATATCGTACACAGACGTAGTTACCTATTAGATAACTATAACTCCAAGACCATTTTCAAATAAACAATATTTTACTTTCTCACACCAACCGAAAGCTCTCTGTTTTAATATTAAATTAATTTACTTATCTTTTTCTTTGTTCAATTCTATTAAATTACTTATAGTATAATTAATTTATTACTTTTTTTGTCAATAACTTATTACAAAAATAATTGTCTAGTTTTAACTTTAAATATAAAAAAAGTATGACTACTTACGCCAGTCATACTCTTCTTTTTTTATTTATTAAATTCTACTAATGTAAATTTCTCTCCATCATAGTCTAAGACACTTACTGAAGTATTAATTATTACTCCTCTAGAAACTTCTTTAATTCCTTTTTGTGTTAAAAATGATCTAATTAACCCACCATGACATACTGCTAATATAGTTTTATCAGGATGTTCATTGTATTTTTCTTTAAAGAACTCTTCTACTCTATCCGCAGCTTCAGTATCTAATTCCATTCCACGAGTTTCTCCAGCTTTAAGACCTGCCCCATACTCTGCAAATGAAACTCCTTCATAGCCACCGTATGATTTTTCTATTAAACGTTTATCTTTAATTACTGATAAGTTTTTATTATTTTCACTGTTAGAATTATCTAACATATATCTTGCTGTATCAAATGCTCGTTCTAACGTACTACTATATGCAACATCAATCTCATGTCCTTCAAGTTTTTTTCCTGCTTCTTTACCTTGACGAATTCCTTCTTCATTTAATGGTATGTCACTATGACCTTGAACTTTTTTATTTTTATTATAATCTGTCTCTCCGTGACGTGCTAAAATTATGCGCATATGTATCTCTCTTTCTATTTTTTTATACTCACTATTATAAAATACATATAGAAAAAAATAAAGTAGAATATTTCTAAACTACTTTATTTTTATATCTGTTAAATATTAAATTCTTCTAATATAAATTTCTGACCATTAAAGTTTACAATATTTAATGATGTATTATTTATCATTTCATTATGTGGATATAATCCTAAAGTTCGTAAAAAAATATACGAATCAGCGCCCCATGACAAACTACAAAAAAATTGTTTTTTTCCTTTGTATTCATCATATTGATTAATAAAAAAACTCAGACGCTCTTTTATATACCCTCTCCTCAAGTTCAACAGTTTCTAATCCTTCTCCTGATTCTAATGCCGAAAAAAATATTCTTCAAAAAGTACTTCCTTCAAAATCTCCAAAATATTTCTCTATTAATCTATCATCAGTAATAATTTCTAATTCTTTATTACTGCTATTTTTTTAGAGTTATCTAGCATTAATCTAGCAGTTTGTTTTGCTCTTTTTAAAGGACTGCTAAATGCAGCATCCACATCATACTTAGATATCTTTGATCCTGCATTTATCGCTTGATTTTCTCCTGTTTCATTTAACGGAATATCAGTATGTCCTTGTATTCTCTTATTTTTTTATTAAAATCTGTTTCACCATGTCTTACTAATAATATTTTTCATAATATATTTCTTCCTATTCGAAGATAAAATCTTCATCCTCAATTGATTCAACGTTCATACTTACTACGTATCCATCACCTTTAACACTAAAGAAATCATGGTTTTTAGTAGATGTATTCATCGCATTTTCAATAATTGGGTTAATATCTTTATCTTCAAAGTATCCTGGGTAACCTAAGTTAGCTAATGCACGGTTTGCATTGTATTCAACATAATCTTTAACTTCATCGTATAATCCGATTTCTCCATAAATATCTTGAGTATATTTAAGCTCATTTTCATATAAATCTAATAATAATTTATACATTTCTTTTTTAGCTTTTTCTTGTTCTTCTTTAGTTAATGTTTTGAAGATTTCTTGTGCATCAAAACCTGTGAAACTTCCGTGGATAGTTTCGTCAAGTAAGATTTTACGGATAATCTCACCTGAAGTTGTTACTTTACCTTGTCCAGCTAAATATAATGGGTAGAAGAATCCACTATAGAAAATATAACTTTCTAAGAATACTGAGGCTACTCTAGCCATATATAAATCATAAGTTTTTACTTCTGGCTTAAATAATTTCATATAGTAACTTTCGATAAGATTTGCTTTATATTGTAGTTCCGCATTATTCGGAACCCATTCATCTAGTAAATAGTCTGTTTCTTTACTTGGAATTAATGATGTGAAAATTGTTGAATAACTCTTAGCATGCATTTGTTCCATCATACCCATAAAGCTATATACAGCCTGTTTTCTCATATCTTCTGTGTGAAGAGATACTAATGGCATACCTTTATCACCTTGTTGAGTATCAAGACCTGTTAACCCTGCTAATACTTTTTTATAAGCATCACGCTCTTTATCATTTAAATCTTCATTCCAGCTTTTAATATCTTTAGAAACTTTAAATTCTGTATCTACCCAAAACTGAGCAATGTTTTGACGCCAATACATAAATGTTAAGTCATCTTGTTTATTCCAGTTTACTGCTTTCATTTTTTATAAAATTTCCTCTCTTTTCTATATAGCACATGAAGTACATTCTTCTACTGAAAGAAGTTTGTTTCTAGTGTAATACAGTGATTTTAATCCTTTGTGGTGTGCATAGATATAATATCTAGCAAGTTCTCTAGTAGTAATATCTGAATTAACATATAATATTACAGAAATACCTTGGTCTACGTGTTCTTGGATTACTGACATTAAGTCAATAAGTTTCATTTGATCCATTGTGAATGCTGATTTGTAGTACCATTGTGTTTGGACTTAAGTATGGCATTGGATAGAATGTTTCAGCATTTCCGTAAGTTCTACGTTCGATTTTATCAACAATCGGTAACACACTTGATGTTGAGTTTTGAACATAAGAAATACTTTGAGTTGGAGCTATAGCCATTCTGTACGCATGGTATAATCCGTTCTCTTTAATTCTATTTTTTAAACTGTGCCAATCTTCTTTAGTAGGAATATAAATCCCTTCAAATAATTCTTTTACTTTATCTGATTTTGGTAAGTAATCTTTTTCGATATATTTAGCAAAATAACTTCCGTTATAGTAATCAGATTTTTCAAAGTCTTTGAAGCTTTGTCCTCTTTGTTTTGCTATTTGCATTGAACGTTCTAAAGTATAGTAGTTCATCATCATAAAGAAGACATTAGCAAAATCTTTCGCTTCTTCACCATCATATGCTATACAGTTTTTAGCTAAATATCCATTAAGGTTCATCGCCCCAAGACCAACTGAGTGGAACTCTTCGTTAGCTTTTACTACACCAGGTGCATTTTTAATTTTTGTAGAATCACTTACAAATGTTAAGGCATCCATACCTGAGTAAATAGATTCTTTAACTTTTTTACTTTCCATTACATTAACAATGTTTAATGATGCTAAGTTACAAGAAATATCACGTTTAATAATATCTCCTTCACCGTAATCTTTAATTACAGAAGTTTCTTGTAATTGAAAAATCTCTGTACATAAGTTACTCATCTTAACTTGACCAATTTCACGAAGTGCATGGTTTTTATTAGCATTATCTTTAAACATTAAGTATGGGTATCCTGATTGTAATTGTGTTTGTGCTATTAAGTTCAGCATATCACGAGCATTATATTTACGTTTCATAATGTTCTCATTAGCAACAAATTCGTCATAATATTTCGCTAAATCTATATCATCTAATACTAGACCGTACTCTTCATAGATTGAATGAGGTCCAAACATATAGAAATCTTTATTCTCACGTGCTAAATCAAAGAATAATGATGGAACGATAATACCAGTAGAAATAGTTGGTAAACGTAATTCTTCATCGGCGTTAACTTTTTTAGTATCTAAAAATTCTAATACATCATAGTGGAAGATGTTTAAGTACACAGCTCCAGCCCCAGGACGTTGTCCAAGTTGATCTGCATATGCAAAACCTTGTTCTAAAGATTTAGCTACAGGAATAACCCCTTTAGCTACACCTTTAATTCCTTTAATACTTTCTCCACGTGCACGAAGTTTAGATAAGTTTATCGCTACCCCTCCACCAATTTTAGAAAGTTGTTTTGCTGTAGAATCAATGTAGTTTATAGAATTTAGTGAATCTCCTACTTCTAATAAGAAACAAGATACTAATTCTCCACGACGACTTCTTCCAGAGTTTAGGAAAGTTGGAGTCGCTGGTTGAACACGTTGCTCTAACATAGAAATCATAAGTTCTTTAGCTAAAGAAACATTTCCATCTGCTAAATACATAGCTACTATAAATACGTGTTGATTATAGTTTTCTAAATATTGTTTTTTATCATTTGTTTTTAATGCATAGTCTTTATAGAACTTACTTGCTGCCATATAACTTTTGAACTCAAATTTATAATTAGCTGCAAGTTCTAAACATTCAACAATCTCATCTTCAATATATTTATCAAAAAAATATTATAATAGTAGTTTTCTTCTACTAAGTATCTTAATCTCTTAATTTCAGAACTAAACTTTACTGTTTTATAGTCTACTTCACGAAGAAACTCAGCAATAGCTTCTTGATCTTTTTCTAATCTGAAAAAAATCCATTATCTCCACGCTTTTGTAACTTCATTATTTAATTCTATATGGTTAAATTTTTTTCCATTTTTTTCACACTCTCCAAATAAATTTTCTTAAATTTTTATTAAGTCTTTTGTATTTCCATGTAATTCAATTTTTCATAAGAAGCGGAACTTCATACTGTTCACTAATAGTATCAGCAGCTTTTGCAAATCTATTACCCCAATTTTTGTTTCCACTACCTACTACACCTTTTAAATGTTTATTATTTTTTTCTCTAAAAATCTTTCAACATCCTCTGGAACTTTTCCAAAACCAATAGTAGGTGTAATTAGTATATAATCAAAATCAACATCGTAATCTATTTCCCATAAATCTATAACGTCTTCTTCTGGTATCTTACACATGTCTATGAACCTTTTACAATTTCCTGTTAATGAAAAATACTATTACTTTCACTTTTCCTCACTCTCCCACAAAAAAATATTTCCGGATTATTTCCCGGAAATTTCTAACTTAGTAATTATTATACACTTAAATATATATTTTTTTCAACAGGAAAAAAATCGACTTTTTTTCCAATCAAAATTTTTTTGTAAAAAAAGTTCTTACCTTTTTTTAACCTTTGTAGTAGTTAATTCTATTGTTTTTTTATTTAGAAATATAAATAAATTTTGAAAATTATTTTTTTAAGTAAAATAAAGGTATAAGAATGTATAAATTTTTGTACACTCTTATACCTTTATTAATTATTAGTTATTTGATTTGTCATTTGTTCTTCTTGCAAACTCTGAAAAAAATAAAATTTATCGACTCTATGGCGACTTTCATTATAATGAAGGAAATCTGTTCCTTCTGTATAAATATCACTTCTTAAAACAGCAATATGATTATGTCCATTTAAATCGATATATTTAACATCCTCATCATTTACAGGTTCTATTTTTAAAAATCTTTGTTTCCATAAGAAATTTTAATCCCTAAATCGTTCTCTAAATAATTATATAACGATTCTTTTTACTTTTTCTGTAGGAAGTTCTTCTATTATATTCTTTTTTTAATATAATCTTTATCTAAGATTACTGCTTCGCCATCAATTATTCTTTGGCGTACCAAATAAATAACCTTCTCACCTCTTTTTAACAAACCTTGTTTGATTAAAAATTCAGGTGCGTCAATTTCTTTATTTTCTATTACCCTAGTCTCTATTTCATTATTTAAAAATTCATGTCGTTCTTTGAAGCTCAAAATACCAGTTACAGGCATTCTATATCTGTGAACATCTAGGACGATTGAACCCTTGCCTTGAATTTTATGAATATAACCATTCTCTAGTAATAGTAATAAAGCCTTTCTAATAGTTTCCCTAGATACACCATACTCTCTGGCTAAATCATTTTCACTAGGTAGCAAACTATTAGATCTATATTGTTTGTTTTCAATTTTTTCTTTTAACTCTAAATAGATCTTAAAAAAACTTATTCATGATTCCCCCAAATAGTTGATTATACCATTATTTTAACACAAATTACTGTAATTACAACTACTTTTTTTACTCAAATTCTTTATTTTTTTAGGAAATAATTTGTTAAAAAAATGTAAATATGTAAACCAAAATCCTTAAACGTCTTATCTCTTCTATTCTTTTTCTAATACTAATTATGCATATTTATGGTATAATATGCATTGGAGGTTACTCTATGAAAAAAATTTTTTTACAACATTTTTTTAATAATAATTCAATGCTTTTTCATTATTTATCAGCTCTATTTTTAGCTGTGATTTTTTTATGTTTGTTTTGATTTAAACTTTTATAAAGATTTCTACCAAAAGGAAAAACTTATCCTCTTCTATAGGTACTTCAAGTGATAACTTAATAAATAATACACAAAACCTGTTAAATTACTTAAATAAAAAAAGAACAACTAAATACAGACTGGTTTTTCCGAGAAAGATATTTTTACATATGGTAGATGTTCAAAAATTTATATACTTTTTAGCCATAACATTATGATTTACTGTTTTTATCACATTTATTCTATCTACTATAATAATTATTTTTAATTTTACGAGGAAAAATCTTTACTATATATTACTAAAATCTTTAATAAAGTCTTGCTGCTATTTATAGTCCTAGTTGGTGGGCTTTCTGCAGTTATAGCTTATAATTTTTAATTCTTTTTTTGGATTAAGTTTCATACTACTCTTTTTTTCAAATGAATTATGGTTATTAAGCCCAAATGAGTCTAATTTAATAAAAAAATGGTACCAGAAGAATTTTTTTATAAGTCTTATTACAAAAATAATAATTTACATATTAATACTATTTATCTTATTATTTACTAGTAATATTGTTATAAGAAAAAAACTAACAAAATAGTAGTTTTAAAAAAATTTAATTTGTGTCTATAATATGATATAATTGATTTTTATCATAAAGGAAGAAAAACATAAAGAAAAGGAAATACAATGGCAGAAAATAAAGATAAAAAAATGTTATTACAGAAGACAAAAGTAACATTTAGACTATGTGACGATTGTTTAGGAGTAAACTTAAAAACTTTAATACCTAAACTTAAGAAAAAAGCACCTAATGCGGAATTTATTATAGGATGCCAATCATACTGTGGACCTGGAAGAACACAAACTTTTACTTTAGTAAATAGTAGAATTTGTATCGCAGATACTGAAGTAGAATTAATGCCTCTAGTTGATGAAAAACTTCGTGATCGTATGAGTGCTGAAGATGAAGAAAAATATAGAAAACGTCTTGAACGTCGCCTACAACGTACTTTCTATTTTATCATTCCAGAAAATGTTACTGTTAAAGTCGGTGAAGATGTTGATATTAGTAAAGAAGGAGTTATCGCTAGAAAAGCAGGGCAATCTTATTTGGAAAATCTTGTTATAGAAAGCAATTTCGATAAAAATACTCCAGGAACTTATGAAGCTGTTTATAAAGTAGAAATAGATGGAAAAGAACATAAAAGAACTCGAACAATTACAGTTACTGAATAATACTATATAGGAGAACTTAGACAAAAACTCTAAGATCTCCTTATTTTTTTAATTTTCTAATTAAGTAAAGATTATCTTATTACACTTTACACTACTCTATCTCATATAACATATATATTCATATAGCATATATGTCAACCTTATTTTTTTCGTATTTATCTTAATTTAAAAAATATTGTTTATATTATTCTTGAAAATAACGTTTTACTTTTAAACAAAATGTGTTATAATATAAGTAAATAAAAATAGGGTGGAGGTTTTAATTATGGAAAATAAATACTCTAAAATACTAGTCGCTGTCGATGGTTCAAAACAAGCTGAATGGGCTTTCAAAAATGCAGTTGCTATCGCAAGAAGAAATGAAGATGCTGAATTATACATCGCTTCTGTTATCGATGCAACAATCGCTACATCTGGACTATCAGATCCTTATATCTTTAACTCATTCTACAAACGTACTAAAGAATTAGTTGATAGTTATGTAGAAGCTGCAGAAAAAGATGGACTTACTAAAGTTTTCGGAATCGTAGAACAAGGTATTCCTAAAATCGTTCTAAGTGAAGATATCGTTGATGAAAAAGGTATCGACTTAGTAGTTTGTGGTTCTTCTGGATTAACTGGATTCAAACGTATGCTTATGGGATCTGTTTCTGAGGGTATTGTACGTTATGCTAAATGTGATGTTATCATCATTAAACAACGCTCTATCCCTAAAGATTTTGAAGCTACAATCGCTAAAAAATTCCAAGAAGATCAAGAATAATCTAGACTAAAATATTTAAAAGAATCCTTAGTATAATTTTACTAAGGATTCTCTTTTTAATATATTTTTTTTACATTTAAACTATTATAGTTTAATGCTGCAAGCTGAACTGAATTAGGTCCAAAGTATTTAACATAATTATGTAACTGTTGTATATCATCATACAGAAATACTTTATCCCCTATTTTTTTCCTTTTTCAGAAATCTCAACAACTAAGTGACTCATCATTGTTGCATAGATATCTTTTTTTCTTTATTATTTATAATGCATGTATTCCCCCTAAGTCTATCTCTTAAAAATACCATCACCATAGCCAATATTTACTACCCCTACTTTTTTTATCCTTTTTCCGCTATATAAGCATTAGAATAACCAATACATTCCCCTTCTTTTAAATCTACTATATTGACTATCTCTCCATAAACAGTAATTGGATTTTTTATTACTAGATTTGGTAACGCAACTGAATATTGTTTAACATCATAAGGTAATGCCCCATATAAAATTATTCCTAGCCTTTGATGTGTTGTTTTTTCAAATGCACCATCTCTTATGAAAGATGCACTATTTTTGTAAATGGACTACTTCAAAATCATGAATTTTTTTAATGCTTCCTCTAATACTTTTAATACAAGCTCTTTTTCTTTTTCATAAAAACCATCGAATTCATCTGCAAACGAAAAGTGTGACCAAAATCCTTTTAGATTTAAATTGTTTTCTTTACAAAAATTAATTATATTTAATACTTCGTCTAGTGTTTTTGGCCCCAGCTCTTCTCATACTACCAGCAAATTCTAATTGTAATGTTAAATCTCGTAATTCATCTATATTTTTCTTTTTAAATAATCTAAATTAGCTATATTAACTTCTATATTATATTTTTCTTACCAATTCAAAAATCTCTAGTTGGATTTAATAAGAAAATACTAACTTCCTCTCCTAATGTTTCTCTAATAATTTTTACACTCTTCTTCTTTTGTAGTAGCAAAGTAATTTATTCCAGCTTCGGAAAAAAATTTTGACACATTCTTTTAAGCCCAAATTATAAGCATTATTTTTTTACAACAGCAATAATATCTTGGGTTTCTTTTTTTAAGTTTATAGCGTTTTTGTTTAATATTATGATAATTTATCTCTATTGTTGCCATAGCTCTCCTAACTATATAATAAATTGGCTTTCCACCACTCTACAATACTATTATTTTTTTATTATAATACTCTATTAATCCTAGGTAATATTTCACACCTGTTGCTAATATTTTTTCATCAAAATTAAAAGTAGGTGTATGTAGTCCAGAAATAAAGTCTTTTTCTTCATTTCTTAGTCCTAGAAAACTATAATTTATTGGTGATAATCTACTGAAGAATGAGAAATCCTCTCCATATAAGTATGCCTCCTCTAATTCAATATAAGAAATCTCTTTATTACTAACTACTTCACGCATTACTTCATATGGGTTTGAATCATTAATAACAGCCGGGTATCCTTCAGCAAACTCTACCCTTATTTCTGCACCAGTAAGATACTCTAAACCTTTTTTAGTATCTAGAATAGCTTTTTTTATAATTGCTAAATCATGCATACTATAAGTACGAATAGTTCCTTCCATATAAGCATTTTCAGCAACTACATTCATAGCATCTCCACCATACATTTTTCCGATATGAATAATATTAGTGTTACGAGCTTTTGTATGTAATGCATTTAGTTTTAACATTTCTTGGAAAAACATTGTTGCAACATTTAGTGCATCTATACCAGTATTTTTTAGCCCTACATGAGCTGCTTTACCTTTTATGTATATTCTATACTCATTTGCACTAGCCATTATTTCATTTGGTTTAGAAACAATATGATTCTCAGGGTAATCTGGATTCATGTGCAACGCATAACTTGCTAATATATTGAATGGCGTAAAATCAAAGTCATCGATTAATAAATTACCACCACCAAATGTTTCTTCAGCTGGTTGAAAGACAAAGATACTATTAACATATGTATTATTGTTTTTATAATAATCTGCGGCTTCTATAACACTTCCTAATAACATTGTTGTATGTCCATCATGACCACATGCATGCATTACACCATCTGTTTGTGATTTAAAATCAATATTATTCTCCTCTTGAATAGGTAGTGCATCTATATCTGCTCTATAAAGAACTGTATCTTTAGTCTCATTATTAGCATTTAATATAATTACTAATCCTGTTTCTAATGTTTCTTTATAATCTATTCCATACTCATCTAAAACAGAAATTAGAAATTCTTTTGTTTTGTATTCTTTTAAAGATAATTCTGGATTTTGATGTAAATGTCTACGCCAGGTTTTTAAGTTATCTTCTGTTATTATTTTCATTCTCTCATCCCACTTTTAACTATAAGTTTCTAAGTTCAGCTATAATATCAACTTTTTCCCCTGCTACTTCATCACGAGTTTTAATTACTTTAGCTGGTACCCCTGCAACTACTGTTCCAGGTTCAACATCTTTTGTAACTACACTCCCAGCGGCTACTACTGCATTATCACCTATTTGAACACCTTCTAAGATTACTGCATTTGCCCCAATAAGAACATTATTTCCTACTCTTACTGGAGTTGCATTAGCTGGTTCAATAACTCCAGATAAGACTGATCCTGCACCGATATGTGAGTTTTCTCCAACTTCTGCACGTCCACCTAAAATAGCATTCATGTCGATCATTGTATTTTTACCGATTTTGGCTCCTATATTAATAACAGCCCCCATCATAATAACCGCATTATCACCAATACTTACGTGTTCACGAATTGAACATCCTGGCTCTATACGAGCATTAAACTGAGTTAAATCTATCATTGGTACACCACTGTTACGACGATCATTTTCTAAACGATAATTTTTTACTACTTCTTTATTATTTTCTAAAAATGCTGTCCAATCTTCTAAATCAGCAAAGATAACTTTTGAATTACCTTCTCCAAAAACTTCTAAAGTTTCTGGAAACTCCACAGCTGTATTAAAGTTCACATATACTTTAACGGGTGTTTTCTTTTTTGATGTTGCTATAAATTTAATTATTTCTTCAGTTGATTTCATTACTATCTCCTATTTATATTTATATTTTTATTATTCTATCTTTTTTTATTCTATACCTAGTACATCTTTCATAGAATAAAGTTTTGGTTCATCAGTATTATTTAACCAATTAGCTGCAGTTACTGAACCTTTAGCAAACATTTTTTTACTTAGTGCAGTGTGTTTGATTTCTATAACTTCATCTTCACCTGCAAATATAACTTCATGTTCACCTACTATTGTTCCACCACGAACTGCATGAATACCTATTTCTTTTTCACCACGTTTCATATCCCCGTGACGTCCATATACTTTATTGTATTCATCAGCATCTTTAACAGCATTTACTAACATTTTAGCTGTTCCACTTGGAGCATCTACCTTTTTATTATGATGTTTTTCTATTACTTCTATATCATAACCTAACAGTAACTCACTAGCTTTTTTTACTAATTCTACTAAGACATTAACACCTAAACTATAGTTACCAGCATATACTACTCCCACTTTAGTTGCTAGCTCATCTATTAAAACTAATTCTTCTGGTGTATGTCCAGTTGTAGCTACTACTACTTTTGTTAGTGTTCTAGAAGCATACTCTACTAAATCAGCAGTTCCTACATGATGTGAAAAATCTATAATCACATCAGCAACTTTCTCTAAGTCTGTATAACTTGTATAAGTTGGAAAAACTTCTTCTAAAGCATGTTGTCCGACACCTGCAACTATTTCTATATCAGTACTTTCTTGGATATAATTTTTTAATACTTGACCCATTGTTCCATTATATCCACTTAATATTACGCGCATATTTATTCTCCTTGTAATGAATTAAGTCTTGCAATCTCTTGTTCAAGTTTTGTAGCTAACGTTGGGGCTACATGTGTCATTGGTAGACGATAGTGACAAGCTGATTTACCAATTAACTCTACACATTTTTTAACTGGCATTGGATTAGGTTCAGCAAATAACATGTGAATAAAGTCTAAATATTTTAGTTGTAAAGCAAAAGCTTTATCTACTTGTCTTTCCAAAGCATATTTACACATTTCATGTGTTGCTTTTGGATAAACATTTGCTAAAACTGAAATAGTTCCTTTACCTCCAGCTAAAATAATAGGTACATTAATATCATCATTACCAGAGTAGATATCTATTTTATCTCCTACTAAATTTCTAACAGCTAAAGTATGAGCGATATCTCCCACTGCATCTTTATAAGCTACGATATTTTTATGTTGAGATAAATATAAGATTGTCTCTGGTGCCATTACCTGACCAGTTCTTCCTGGTACATTATATAATACAATCGGTAAGTCGACACTATTAGCTATTGCTTCAAAGTGTTCAATTAAACCTTGTTGACTAGTTTTAATATAGTAAGGTGTTACTACTAATAGTGCATCTGGTCCTAATTTTTCTATTTCTTTACTTAATCTTATTGAGTGTGCTGTATCGTTAACCCCACTACCAGCGATTACTGGTATACGTCCTGCTACTTTTTTAATAGCGAAATCAATAACTGCTACTTGTTCATCATCTGGCATAGTTGAGCTTTCTCCAGTTGTACCCGCTACAATAATTGCATCAGTTCCTTCAGCAATTTGAAATTCTATTAGTTCTCCAAACGTATTATAATCTACACTTCCATCTTCAAAAAATGGTGTTACTATTGCTACTCCGCTTCCTGTATAAATTGTCATAATCTTGTCTCCTTGTTATTTGTTTTTTTTATTAAATGTCTTGTCTTATTAAATCTTCTAATGTTTCGCCTTTAATTACCAGTCTACTAGTTCCATCTTTAACAAAAACTACTGGTAACTTTGGTAATCTATTGTAATTACTACTCATACTGTAATTATATGCTCCAGTAGATGGTACTATCAGTAAATCACCTTGCTCAGCCTTAGGTAATTTAGTATCCATTACTAGCATGTCTCCTGATTCACAACATTTCCCAGCAACTGTATAAACAGTATTTTCATCAGCATTTATCTTATTAGCAAGTGCTGCTTCATATTTTGCTTTGTACAATGCATAACGCGGGTTATCTGCCATACCTCCATCTACGAAGATATACTCACGTCCGGCAAAAGTCTTCTTAACTCCACCAACTGTATATAATGTACTACCAGCATTACATGTTAAACTTCTACCTGGTTCGATAACTACTTTTTCTAATTCTAAACCGAAGTTTTCACTTTCAGTTTCTATTACTTTTATATATTCTTGTAAAAATTCCCCAAGTTCAAATGGTTTATCCTCATCAGTATAGTAAACACCAAAACCACCACCTAGATTTAATACTTTAATAGTAAGTCTTAACTCTTCTTCTACTCTTCTACTAAACTCCATTACTACCTTTGCAGCTTCGTAAAACGAAGATTTCTCAAATATTTGAGATCCGATATGAGAGTGGAAACCTAAAAAGTTTAGATTACTTTGCCCATTAATATCAGCGATTAAATCAAAGATAGTTTCATCATAAACTGAATATCCAAATTTAGAATCATCTTTGGCTGTTTTAATATACTCATGTGTATGTGCATCTATTCCTGTATTGATTCTTAATAATACATCAACAGTCTTTTTACTTTCTTTAACTAAATCATTAATCATTTCATATTCGTAGTCATTGTCAATTACAATAGTTCCTATACCTACTTCAATGGCATATTTTAACTCCTCACGAGTTTTATTGTTTCCATGGAAATATGCTTTTGACATATCATATCCTGCTTTATAAGCTGTATGTATCTCTCCTAAAGATACAACATCTACTCCTAACCCTGCACGGTTAGCTATTCTTAAAACTTCTAAACAGCTAAATGCTTTTGATGCGTATAGAACTTCCGTTTTAAACTTTTTACTTTTAAAATTAGAGATAAATGTATCGCATTGATTTTCTAACATATTTTCATCATAAACATAAAGTGGTGTCCCATACTTTCGCCTTAGTTCACTTACCGTGACACCCGATATTGCAAGTTCATTATTTTCTACTGTCATTCCATTAAAAAGTTTCATTTGATTATCTCCTGTATTTTATATAAAAAATAGACCACAAGAACAAAAGGTTCTTGCAGTCTAGTTTATAATTCTATACTCATCCTCTTGCCCTTATTATAAAAAGCTCACCATGAAGAAAATGGGCATTTTCTAATGACAGTGTTATGCCTATTCGACATAACCCCAGTGACACAAAATCACTTCGGCGATGCTACCTTTTTAAATTAGTCATCGCGGCCTCTTTTTATAATACTTATCTATTTACGTTATCAAAAATCATATCACACATGAAAATCAATGTCAAGAGTTTTCTGAAAATTTATCAGAATTAAGGAAAAAATACCTATATGGTTGCTTCAAAAAAATTATTAATAATATTTTTTTATATTTTCTTTATCCTCTATTTTTTTCCATACCATAAAATACTCTTTTTTTCCTTCGTTATTTCATCAATGCTAGTACTTTCAATTTTAAATCCTTCTTTTTTTATAAAAAAACTTATAGCTCTAGTATTTTTTTGATATACATTTAGATGTAATCTTTCTTTTTTTCTCCTTTACAAAGTCTAGTAATGATTTTTCCTAGGCCTCGTGATTGAGCCTCACTATTAATAAATATACCTTCAATATGTTCTTCATTAATACCTATAAAACCATAAACTTCATTATTTTTCAACATAAACATATACTTCTGCTTCCAATAACATTCCTTTTTACTAATTCATAATTTTTTTCTTCCAATATTGTTCATCTATAAACCAATGTGCCTGTAAATTAGTATTTAACCATATATTAGCAACACTATCTATATCATCCTTATGTAATTTCCTAATCACAGTTTTCCCCTCTCTAATTAGCTATAATATTCTTCTTAGTTGATTATAACACATATACTCTAGTGTACTCCATTTAAAAAAGAATCTACTAGCTTAGAATACTAGTGTATTATTAAGAATAGTTGACTATCAACTAAAAAGAAGATAATATATTAATAATAAGAAAATAAGAACTAATCACTTAAATCAAAGGAAGATAAAATATGATTGAATTTTCAAACAAAGATGACTTAAATAAAATTATTAGCGAAAATACTATTACAATTATTCAATACGGTGCTGCAACATGTATGCCATGCCACTCTATAAAAAATAAAATAACTACGTGGCAAGAAAATCATAAAGATGTAGCAGCTTACTATATCTCATTAGAAGAAAATATGGAAATCGCTGCTCAACGAGGCATTCTTTCAGCACCAACTGTAGAAGTATACATTGAGGGAAAACTTTCTATTCAAAAAAGCGGATACTTTAGTCTTGATGAAATACTAGATAAAGTAAGTAGTATTAGTGAACAGATATAATAGAATTAGAAAATAGCGTAACAGCCTTATTGCTGCTACGCTATTTTACTATTAGATTCCTACGAATACTTTAACTATTTCTTTTTACTATTTAAAAAAATTATATTATATTTAGTAATATATAGCACTTGTAAATGTAAGTAATTTTCATTTATTTTTCCACATATTTTCACTAAGTTTTTTTATTTTATAGTTTCTCTCAATTTTCTTAAATTTATACTATATATTTTTTTATTATTTATGATATAATTTAAGTATGCGTTTTTTTAATGCGAATATATAAATTTCGGAGGATATTATAATGAGAATAAGATCATCAAAAGTAGTAGTATTTCTACTTACGTTCTTTATTCTATTATCACAAGTATTTACTTCTTCGTTTGCACTTGCTGATAATAAAGTTCCTTTTACTATTTTCCATACTAACGACATGCATGGTCGTCTTGGTTATGAAGAATATAAAGGAAAACCAACTTCTTTCGGTTCTGCTCGTGAGAAAGCTCTTATCGATAAAGAAAAGAAAGAAAATCCAAATAGAACTGTTATTGCCTTAGATGCCGGGGATGCATTCCAAGGTTTACCAGTTTCTAACCAATCTAAAGGTCAAGATATGGCAAAAGCTATGAATGAAATTGGTTATAAAGCTATGGCTGCTGGTAACCATGAGTTCGATTTTGGATTAGATACTGTAGAAATACAAAAATAACCCTCAAAATGGTGGGTGGTTAAACTTCCCTATTCTTTCTACAAACGTTTATAAAGATGGAAAACGTCTTTTTGAACCTTCTACTATTATAAACGAAAATGGTGTTAAAATTGGTATTGTCGGAGTTACTACTCCTGAAACAGCAACAAAAACTAACCCTACAGGAATTAAAGGTGTAACATTTAAAAAACCTATTCCAGAAGTTACAAATGAAATCACTAGAATTAAAGATAAAGTAGATTTCATAGCTGTTCTTGCCCACTTAGGAGATGATACTACTACATTAGAAGATGAAAAAGGTTCTGCACTAGCAGCTGCTTTAAAAGCAAATCCTTTATTTGCTGGAACTTCTATTTTTGTAATAGATGGACACTCACACCAACTTATTCAAGATGAGGCAAGCTCTCCTGTACACCACGTGCAAGCTAAATCATACTTAGAATACGTTGGAAAAATGACTTTCGATTATAACAAAGATACTAAAAAAATCGAAAACTTTAAATCTGTGATGTTATCTGCTAAAGATAATGCTAAAGATTTAACTCCAGATGCTAATGTTGAAAAAATCGTTAAAGCTGCACAAGATGAATTTGCTGCTAAAGGAAATGTTGTTGTAATTGACAAATCTCCTTATACTTTAGAAGGAACTAGTGAAAATGTTCGTACTAAAGAAACTAACTTAGGTAACTTAATCGCTGATGCACTTTACAACTCAACTAAGTTTGATCGCGAAAGTGACTTCGCTGTTACAAACGGTGGTGGTATTCGTACAACTCTTAACAAAGACTTACCTGTTACTGTAGGAGACATTATCAAAGTTATGCCATTCGGTAACCAACTTACTCAAATCCAAGTTAAAGGTTCTGATGTTAAGAAAATGTATGAGCACTCATTAAGAGCTCTTATAAATGAAAAAGATGGTAAAGAAGAACTTGACGCTCAAGGAAAACCACAATTAGGAAGTAACGGTGGATTCTTACAATCATCTAGCTCAATTAAAGTTGTTTTTGATCCACATAGAAAAGCTGGAGATAGAGTTCTTTCTATCCATGTTTTAAACAAAAAAACTGGTGAATTTGAACCTCTTGATCCTAATAGAACATACTATGTTGCAACAAATGACTTCTTAGCTGTTGGTGGTGATGGTTATACAATGTTAGGTGGAGCTCGTAACGAAGGTGGTGCTACAATGGATGATGTTGTTGTTAACTATATTAAACAACTATCTCCTGAACAATTCCTTGCTTACCAAGATCCATTCCCATACTCTCGTATTATTCCTGGTATTAAACCATTTGTTCCAGAAACAAAACCAGCTAAACCAGTTAATGATGGTAAAGTAATTACTGATAACAATGGTGTTAGTCACCAAACAGGTCAAGCAGCTGTTCAAGATGCTCTTCCTGAATTACAAGTAGCTAATGCTAATAAAGAAGTTAAACACTTCAGAACAGCTAGTGCTATTAAAGGAAATGTTAAAACATTACCAAATACAGGTACTACTACTGATGCTTCAATGGTTGGTCTAGGACTATTAGCTGCAACATCTCTAGTTATTTCTAGAAGAAAAGCTAACAAATAATATTAAACATAAAAAAAGTAGTTTATACATACGTATAAGCTACTTTTTTTATGTTTAACTTAATATATTGATTTTCAGAAAAACATTGTGTAAAATTAGGTTTGTATATACGAGAAAAATTATCTATTCTTCGTTTTATAATAAAAATTTTTAACAAGGAGGTTTTTTTGATGGAAATACTTATTACAATATCTGTTTTTTTATTACACTAGTTATAATAGGTTCTTTTTTAAACAAATATATACCTAGAATTCCAGCAGCACTTTTCCAAATTATATTAGGATTCTTGGTATCTTATTTAGCTATTCCGCTTCATTTTGAATTTGAATCCGAAGCTTTTATGGCCTTAATTATTGCACCACTATTATTTACAGATGCATACAAAGCATCACGTAGTGAGCTTTGGCTCTATAAAAAACCTATTGTTTACATGGCTGTAGGTTTAGTAATTACAACGGTAGTGGTCGTTGGTTATTTTATTAATTATATTATTCCATCTATATCTTTAGGTGCTGCATTTGCACTAGCCGCTATCCTATCACCTACCGATGCAGTAGCGGTAAAATCTATTACAAAAGGTATGAAGTTGCCAAAAGGACTAATGTCCATTTTAGAAGGAGAATCACTTCTTAATGATGCTGCAGGTATCGTATCTTTTAAAATAGCTCTAGCATCTATTATTACTGGAACTTTCTCACTTTCTAGATCTTCCAGAGAATTTTTTATTACTGCTATTGGAGGAATGTTTTTAGGGATATTAATTGGTTTAATAATTGTTTCTATAAAACTTGTTAATAGGAAATTTTTAAATACTGAACCTAGTATACTGGTAATTATCCAAGTAATATTACCGGTAGCAACTTACTTTATTGCAGAAGAATTCCATCTTTCAGGAATTATTGCAGTAGTTTTTGCCGGAATATTACTTAATTTCGAAAGATATCTTAGACAAGGTGATTCATTAGATAACCAAGCAGTAGTATCAATTAGTTATAATCAGGATACAATTTCTTATGTACTTAACGGTTTTTGTGTTTGTATTATTAGGATATTTATTACCTGGTATATTTAGAAATATGATTACTTATCCTGACCTTGACGTTCAAACTGCTATGTTCTATGTTATTTTAATCACTATTGCATTAATTATAACTAGATTTACTTTTGTTTATATTTTTTATGTATCATTTCAACAGCATACTTTTAAAACTTCACATAATATTGTCGAATTTTTAAAAACTAGACAGCTTGATGTTGGTAACTATAGTAGATTTGAATATGCGTTAGTTACTTCATTATGTGGTATTCACGGAACAGTAACTTTAGCAACTGCCCTTATGATTCCATTAACTATTGGAACTGCAGGCGAGCCCTTCCCTCTTCGTAATGCTATATTATTTATAGGGAGTGGAGTTGTCTTACTAAGTATGATAATAGGAACTATATTCCTACCACTTATTATCAAAACAGAAGATGAGGAAATAGAGCATAAAAATAATGCACGCAGTAAAGTATTAAATGAGGTAATTAATGAGTTACAAGAAAAATACTACAATAAACTTAATACCAATTCTGAAAGAATGGGTTATGCAATAGCTATAAAAAAATTACAAGAACAACAAATATACTTTTTGTAATAATAGAAAAAGAATTAATTAAGTATATTAAGGATCTTTCTAAACTAGTTAGAAAAAGCTGAACAAGAAAAAAAGTTAATGAACTCCTAGCTAAATATGATAATAATAGGTTTTTTAAAAAGAGTATTTGAAGTAAGGGATTGGCGTATAAGAAAAACTAGTTACTTACTCAGTTTATAAGCAATTATTTATAACATTACGGCTGAGTTCTTTAGAAAGAACATTTAAGAGACTTTTAGTTGTTCTTAATTTAATTAGAGAAGCTGAGTCTGATAAAAAAATTCGAACTTGTACGGAAAAAAAGACTTCAAAAAGATTAAAAAGAAAATGAAAAGATTAGAGTTCAAGTTCAATCTTTTAGTAAAGATATGGCAGAAATAATAGATACTCTTACTTATAACGCAATGGATATCCTAGAAGAGCAACGAACAAAAAGAAAATAGTCTTTCTGTTGATTTTTCTTAAAAAAATATTTATGATAATTTTGATTATACTCTTTATAATGTTCCTTCAGATAGTTATATTGAAGAATCAAGAGAATTTGAAACTGAAGCAATTCAAATGCAAAAAGATAGATTTAAAAGCATTAAAACTAGAACAAAAAAATCGAACATAGTGAAGCTGATAAGATTTTTACGTGATCTTAACTATAATGAGGCACTATTATATTCAAATATTGAAGAATAATAAAAAATACGAGTTAAAATTCAAATCCTTTAAGTTGATTAGATATTTTTATACTCGTATTTATTTTTATTTTTTTAAATAATTTTTTTAAGTGAAAATAAAGGTTTATTTCTTACGATTTTTTTCATTTCCAAGAAACTCTCTCATTTCTTTTTAGACACTTACCTGCATTTTTTTACCACAAAGTTAAAACTACCTGCACTTTTTTTGTATCTATAAAAAAATCCTCTAATATATTTATCACGGAAGAACATTTGAGCACGAACTCGCTCTATTTCTCCCCATGGTATTTGGATATAATCTTCTGGATTTCTTTGATTATAAAATTCAAAAGATTTATCTCCTACTAATACATCACCGTGTTTATTACCAAGAGAACCAGTTAAACAGTTTGCCTTAGTCGTATAAATGACTTTCTTGCTCATCGATACTACCATTACAATACCTCCCATTATTCTTTATTTACATTAATATTATTTTTGTTTATTTCAAAATAATTATACTATATTGTAAGAAAGAAAAAAAGGGTTGAAACTTAATTGTTCCAACCCTTTTAATACATTTTACATTAATTTTGCTAAGTGAGCTAAAATACCTAATGCGAATAATCCAAAGATAATAGCTACTGGGCTTACTTTACGTTTTAATAACCACATACATGCGAATGTTAATAATAACGCTGCAAATCCAGGGATAAGTTGATTTAAGTTATCTTGTAACGTAGTAACTTTTTCTGGAGTTAATGAGAAGTCTCCACTTGTTGCTTTTGTTACGATATCTTGTAATACTCCACCTGTTACGTGTTCTTTTTCTCCTGGGAAGTGAATATACGCCTTATCAGCTAATTGAACTTTAGAAACTACTAATGGGAATTTAATATTAGTCCAACGCATTACTAATACCCCATTACAAACATACCTAGGATAGATGCTCCTTTAGTAATAGTTTGTAAGAATCCACCTGAAAGGTCGCTTGTAATCTCTGAACCTTTTTTGTACCCAAGTTCTTGAGTATACCATAAGAATCCTATACGGATTGCGTTCCATGCGATAAAGAAGAATAATGGAGCAATAATTGAACCACCTGTTGCAAGTGATGCTGCGATAGCTCCAAGGATAGGACGTACAGTGAACCAGAATACTGGATCCCCAATACCTGCTAATGGTCCCATCATACCTACTTTAACACCTTGAATTGCTGAATCTTCGATTTCAGCTCCATTTGCTTTATCTTCTTCAAGAGCAAGTGTTACCCCTAAGATAGGTGCCGCAATATATGGGTGAGTGTTAAAGAACTCTAAGTGACGTTTTAATGCTGCAGAAGCATCTTCTCTATTTGGATATAATTTTCTAAGAGCTGGGATTAATGAGAATGCCCAACCACCATTTTGCATACGCTCATAGTTCCATGAACCTTGAAGGAACTGAGAACGTAGCATTACACTACGACGATCTTTTTTACTTAACGTAATTCTTTTCTCTGTCATTTTTAGTTCCTCCTTATTAATAGTCGTTTAAGATATCACCTAGTGGATCACCTGATGAAGAATTTCCTCCACCACCGCCACCTTTGTTTTTAGAAAGGTTTAGGTAAACTATAGCGATACATAATCCAATGATACCAATTGCGATAAGTGTTAATTGGCTAATAGGTGCTAATGCAAATCCTAAGAAGAAGAATGGCCATACTTCTTTAGTTGCCATTAGGTTAATAACCATTGCAAACCCTACTGCTACTACCATTCCCCCACCAATTGTCATACCTTCTGTAAACCAAGCTGGTAATGACTCAAGCGCTTTTTGAACAGATGAAGATGGGATGAACATAAGTAATCCTGCTGGGATAGCTACACGTAATCCTTGACATGCAAGTGCTACATAGTGCCAAAACTCTACTCCGCGGAAGTTTCCATTTGCAGCTGCGTGGTCTGCTCTGTGCACGATAACAACTGATAGAGTACGAACGAACATAGTTAAAACTAATCCTACTGTCCCTAGTGTAACAGCTGTTGCAATCGCAATGTTACGACCGTTGTCAGAGAAGTCACCTGCTTTAATGAAAATAATAGCTGATGCTACTGATGCTAATGCTGCGTCAGGAGCAACTGCAGCCCCAATATTAGCCCATCCAAGTGCTAATAATTGTAGGGCACCACCTAAAATAATACCTTCTGATAAATGTCCTGTTGCTAAACCGATTAATGAACAAGCAATAATTGGTTGGTGGAATTGGAATTGGTCCAAAATACTTTCCATACCTGCTAAAAATGCTACAACAAGGACTAAAATAATTGCTAGAATACTAAATTCCATAGTGTCCTCCTAATATAAATACTATTTAATTATAATTTTAAACCTTCACTAGCTTTTGCTTCAATAAGTTTAAATAAGTCTGAACGTGAATCATTAGATACTTTACGAACATCAAATTTAACACCTAATTCACTAAGCTTTTTGAAAGTATCAACATCGTTTTGATCTACAGATAACACATTGTTAATTTGAACTTTACCTGCAGAGTGTGCCATAGAACCTACGTTAAGTTCTGGAATTTCTACACCTTTTTCAATAACTGAAAGTACCTCTTGAGGTGTTTCAAATAATAATAATGCTTTTGTATCACCAAAACGTGGATCATTATACACTTGAACAAGTTTATCAAGTGGAATTACATGAGCACGAACTCCTGGAGGAGCAGCTTGCTCAATAAGTTTTTTACGTAGTTCATCTTTTGCTACATTATCTGAAACTACGATAATTCTGTTTGGTTGAGTTGCTTTTGTCCAGTTAGTTGCAACTTGACCATGTAATAGACGTGAATCTAAACGTGCTAAAACAAATTTAATTTTTCCATCTCCAATTACAGTACCTTCAGGGATTTCACCTTGAGGAACCGCATTTGCAGCTGTTTCTGCTACTTCTGCTTTCGGTTGTAGTTCTTCAGGACGAACTTTACATCCATCTATAGCAGTTGGAGTAATTGCTTTTGCAATTTCATGTGCTGTAGTCATTGTGAAGCGACTAGCATATGCTTCGATTAACATTGGTAAGTTAAGTCCAGCTACAATAGCTCTTTTTTCAGGAGCTTCTTCAAATAATTTGTTAGCTTGGTTAAATGGACTTCCACCCCAAAGATCGACAAGGAAAAGAATTTCTTCAGAGTCTACTTTAGCTATAGCTTCTTGAAGTTTTCTTTGCAAGTCATCCGGACCTTCACTAGGCATAAATACTACTGATTCTACTTTTTCCTGTTCACCGAAAATCATAGTACCAGATTGTTTAATACCAGCAGCAAATTCACCGTGACTTGCGATGATAATTCCTACCATCTTAATACCTCCTTATTTATAAAATATTTTAATATGACGTGTATACGCTAGCATACTGTAAGATTATATCATTTAAACATAACTTTGTAAATTGTTTGATTCACTCGTAATCCAAAACATTGTATCCGCTTTTTCTTTGTTCACATTTTTTTATTTTCAATTTACATAATCTTATAAAACATTGTTAAAATAATATATTTTGTAACTTTTTTTATTTTTTTATTTGTTTCTAATCATAAAAACTATCAAAAATTTAACTTTAAAGAAAATTAAAAATTTCTATTTTCATAAATTTTTCATTATCGTTTCATCATGAAAAAAAGCATTAAGTAACTTTATGCTACCTAATGCTCTTTTTATTATTATTTATAATCTATATGAATGTTCTTTTGAAATTACCTACAATTGTGTTTACTGCAGTTACTGTAATAAATGCCTCTGGACAATTTTTAGCAACTAGTTTTTTCAATAAGTACATTTCATTTTGTTGGATAACCACAATAATCATACGTTTCTTCTCATGAGAGTATCCTCCTCTACATCCATTACTGTTGAGCCCCTGTGTAAAGTATTATTTATTACTTCCACCATATTTTTCAGGATCATTACAAATAATTGTACATTGAATATATGCTGAGAATAGTTTTTGTACGCCTTTCATTGTTTGATTACGTACAAAACTCATTACTAATGCATACATAACATATTTTATGTCGAAGAAAATCCAAACGATAATGTATATAATTATGTCTTGAATTAAAAATACTGTTGGTAAACTAAATTTAAATCTATACGCGATAAATTTACCAGTAATATCTGTTCCCCCTGTAGAAGCCCCTCCTACCAATAAACAACACATTGCAAGTCCTGAAATAATCCCACAAAATATTGCAGCAACTAGAGAATCTCCTAAATGTACAGGAGTAATTAATTTTGGTAAGTTATTAATAAGTAATGATGAGGTACTTATTACAAATACAGTTAATACTACAAATTTCTTACTTACATATTTATATCCAATATAAAACAGCGGTACATTCAGTAAAAATTGTGCAGTACCTATTTTAATGCCAAATATTTTATTTAATACTAAACTTAAACCTAACGCGCCACCCGCTCCTATATTATTTACAGGTATTAATAATCCTGCATAGATAGAGAAAAGCACAGTCCCTAGTATAAGTAATATTATATTTTTTGCTTCTTTATGTCTTTCTGTCGTATATATAGTATCCGATAAATGCATTTCCTAATATTCCTTTTTTTGTATACTTATTTATATTGTAATATAAATAAAAAAATAAATCAAGAGATATGAAAATATAAATTAACAATTCATTTTATAAGCTTTTTTTATGTTAAAATTTAAGTAATGAATTTTTTTATTTAGTACTTATATTTAATTAACCTTGAAAAATTTTATTTTCAGTAAAAGAAGAAATGAAATTTTTTTAAAATTTGTAAAGGAGAAAAAAATATGATTAAACTTTATAATACATTAACAAAAACAAAAAGAGATACTTAAGACTATAGAAGAAAATAAAGTAAAAATGTATGTGTGTGGACCTACTGTTTACAACTATATTCATATTGGTAACGCACGTCCTATTATTGTTTTTGACGTTGTACGCAAATATTTAGAACACAGTGGGTACGAAGTAGATTTCATTTCTAACTTTACTGACGTAGACGATAAAATAATCAAAGCTAGTAATGAAGAAGGAATTTCAACAACTGAACTTACTAATAAGTATATAGACGCTTTCTTTAAAGACTATGATGCACTAGGATGTGCTCGTGCTACAAAAAATCCTCGTGTAACAGAATATATGCAAGAAATTATTGATTTTATCGCTGATCTTGTTAAAGAAGGTTTTGCTTATGAATCAAATGGAGATGTATACTTTAGAACTCGTAAAAAAGAAGACTATGGTAAGCTAAGTAAGCAATCTATTGACGATTTAATTAGTGGAGCTCGTATTGAGGTTGGAGAACATAAAGAGGATCCCCTTGATTTTGCTCTTTGGAAAAAAGCTAAACCGGGAGAGGTAAAATGGGATAGTCCATTTGGTGAAGGTCGTCCTGGTTGGCACATAGAATGTTCAGTTATGGCAAAAGAAACATTAGGTGAGACTATAGATATCCACGCTGGTGGACAAGATTTAACATTCCCTCACCACGAAAATGAAATTGCTCAATCTGAGTGTCATAATCATGCACCATTTAGTAATTATTGGATGCATAATGCGTTTATTAATATTGATAATGTAAAAATGAGTAAGAGTCTTGGTAACTTCCGTTTAGTTAAAGATATTATAGCTGAAATAGACCCTATGGTTCTACGTTTATTTATGCTTACAGTTCACTATAGAACTCCTATTAACTACACATTAGAAAATATTGAACTAGCTACTACTAACTATGAAAAAAATTAAAAACTGCTTATCAAAAATCTACAATTTAGATTAAATAATGAAACAACTGAAGAAGTATTGGATAAAGAAGTTGTTAATGCAGTAACTCAAGAATTAGAAAAATTTGAAGAATATATGCAAGATGATTTCAATACTGCTAATGCTCTTTCTTCTTGGTATGAACTTGTTAGAATTTCTAACTCTTATACTTCAAAAGAAACAGTAAATAAAGAAACTCTAGAGCTTCTTAATGCTGCATTTGAAACATATAGTTCTATACTTGGAATTAATGTTAAAGAGGATAATAAGCTTGATGATTCATATATCGAAAATCTAATCGCAGAACGTGAGCAAGCACGTAAAGATCGTAACTTTGCCCTAGCGGATAAAATTCGTGATGATTTAAAAGAACAAGGTATCGTTTTAGAAGATACTAAACAAGGTGTACGATGGAAAAAACAATAGCTTTTAAATTTACTGAAAAAAACTTTTCTAATCCTAATCAAATGCAAGCTTTAACACTTGCTTATATCGGAGATAGTATCTATGATATTATGAGTAGAGAATATGTTATGAAAAATCATCTTGGAAAAATAAATGAGCTTCATAAAAAAGTATCTACTATAGTATCAGCTCGTGCACAAGCTAGTTTTATGGAAAATATGTTAGAAAACAACATTCTAACTGAAGATGAAGAAAAAAATTTATAATCGTGCAAAAAAATCAGAAAAAAACAATTCGAAAGCAAAAAAATGCAAGTATTATGGAATATAAAGCTTGCTACTGGTTTAGAAGCTGTTTTTTTGGTTATTTATACTTAGAGAAAAAAACTTTGAAAGATTGGAGGAAATGTTTAACTACATCATTAAATTATATGAAGAAAAACAATAATTACTACAAAGAATTACGTAAAAAAAATAAAGAACAAAAAGCTCCTGTTCAAAATACTGAAGTAGATCCTGATAAAGAAGTTATTGCAGGACGTAATGCAATTTTAGAAGCTATAAAATCTGGACGTGAAATTAATAAAATTTTATTCCAAGAAGGTATAGAAAAAGGTCGTTTGAAATCTATCTTTGCTATTGCTAATGAGAAAAAAATAGTATGCCAAGAAGTACCTAAACGTAAACTTGATAATACTACAACTGAGCGTCACCAAGGTGTTATTGCTTTCGTAGCTCCTTATAATTATTTTGAACTTGATGAAGTATTAAATAAGCTAGATATTAATAAGAGCACTACTCTATTAATCTTAGACCATATTGAAGACCCACATAACTTAGGGGCAATTATTAGAACTGCTGAAGCTAGTGGTGTAAAAGGAATTATTATTCCTAAACGACGTGCGGCTGTCGTTAGCCAAACAGCTGTTAAGGCTTCTGCTGGAGCAATCGAACATATGCCTGTTATTCGTGTATCTAGTCTTACTGATGCAATTAAAAAACTAAAAGAAAAAGGATTCTGGATTGCTGGAACTACCCTAGCCGAGCGTTCAGAAGAATATACTAAAATCGCAAAAGATGTTCCTTTAGCTATAGTTATTGGTAATGAGGGCGAAGGAATGAGTAAAGTCGTTACTAAAGAGTGTGATTTCTTATATCACCTTCCTATGTTAGGAAAAATCCAAAGTCTGAATGCATCTGTTGCTGCAGGTATTATAATGTACGAAAGAATAAAAGATAATGATTAGAATACTTGAATCAGAAAAAGATCGTTTATTAGGTTTTAAGTTACGTACAGAAGTATTTGTAAACGAACAAAATGTTCCTATAGAGCTTGAACTTGATGAGAAAGATAATAGTGAACATACAATACATATCGGTTACTTTAATGGTGATGAGCTTATAGGGGTTGCACGACTAATTGATATGGATAAAGAAGTAATCCATATTGGTCGTGTTGCAATCGATAAAAATCACCGTGGTGAAGGTATTGGTCATAAACTAATTCTTGGTTGTGAAGATATTGCAAAAAAAATGTTAAATAGAGACTTCAATATTGAGCTGAGTGCTCAAGTATATGCTGAAACTTTCTATAAAAAACTTTGCTACAACCGTATTAACAATAATATCTATATTGATGCTGGAATCGAGCATATAGACATGAGAAAAACAATAACAAACTAATAAATTATATACTGGAGAAAATTATGGGAAACGAAATTAACTTAATTCAAGTTGAACAATTTATCAAAAAAATTTTAAAAAGTGAGAACTCAAAAAGAAGTAATAAGTATTTCTACTACTCCTAATAAACCTGTGGATATAACAAGTAGTAAATTTGGAGGAACTTTTTATCTACCAAAAAAATACACAAATCCCTACAAATAATGAAGATGAACAACTAACATTCCTTGCACAAATTAACTGTAAGGAATTACCTGAAAACAATATCTATCCAAAAGAAGGAATAGTTCAATTTTGGATTTATGGTGGAAGTCCACAACTAGGTGCTGATTTCATGGACTTTAATAACATAAATAATAATAAAAATAAGAGCGTTATATATTACTCAACTATTGAAGAACATTATTCAGAAGAAGAAATCAATTCACTATATCAACCTAAAGGATTTAATGGTAAAGTATTAACTCCTCTTCTAAATGGAGCTACTTTTGCTCTATCATTTAAATTAGAAAAACAGCCTATAACAGTTATGGAGTATAGCTTTAATTCTTTATTTAATAGTGCTTGGAACGAAAAGTTCCCTAGTCTTAAAATTGAAGAAGAATGGCCTGAGCTGGAAGAATTAAATATTGATGTATTCAATATCTTAGAAAAAGAACTTACTACATTAACTAGTGGAACACAAATTGGTGGATATGGACACTTTACTCAATGGGATCCACGTTCTGATGAATACTTAAATGACTATAACATTTTACTTTTACAAATTGATACTGACTATGGTGCTAATGAACCTTCAATAATGTGGGGTGATGAAGGAATCGGAAACTTCTTTATCCAAGAAGATAAATTGAAACAATTAGATTTTTCTAGTGTCTTATATAGCTGGGATTGTTTCTAGTAACTATTAAAAATTTTAGAAAGGAGATGCAATATGAAAAAGCAATATTTATTCATCGATGGATATAATCTACTTTTTCGCATGAAAGAATATGAACTAATCAAAAGTTCTACTTTCCCTGCAGAAAGAGATGTCCTTATCGATATTCTAAAAGAGTATGCAGGTGGTAATAATTATATTGTCTATTGCATCTTCGATGCATACTTAACCCGTTCAAAAGAATATATAAAAGAAGAAGACCCTATAACTATTGTTTATACAAAGACGGGTGAAAAAGCCGATCAATGGATTGAAAGAAAGACGCGAGAACTAAGAATAGATCATTTTGTTGATATAATCGTTGTTAGTGATGACCACGATGAACGTGATGCTACACTTGGTTACGGAGCAATCTTAAGAGACTGTCATATGTTTATAAAAGAATTAAAAGACAGAAAACAAGTTGTTTCAAAAATAGCTAAAAATCAAAATTCTAGAGAATTAAAAAATAGACATATTCGTATGAGCGATAGCGATAGAAAAAAACTAGAGAATTTTTCTCAAAACTGGTAAATTTTTAATTAAAAAAACAAGAGATGGATTTTTTTATCCATCTCTTACTTTTTACATAAATTTAACTTCTACCTGTCCTGTATTTGATATTGCTGTTATTTGTTTTTTTCTTGGGTTTTTTGTTGTATTCTCTCCATAATTGACTTGATAATCGTTTTTTTATCTCCAATTATTCTAGCATAAATATTCCCGTTATCTGTTGTCATATGAATTGAAGTCGCTCTAGTTTCATCGACTATAATATTTGTATTATTTCTTTAGTTTCTATTACTGCTTTATCTATATTGTCTTTAGTTATTACTACTTTTTTTATCCTCAGTATATAGATTAAGATTAACTGCTTTCACACTATCAACAACAATCTCATTATTACTATTAATAATCAAATTTTTCTACATTCATATCAAATACTTTTGTAGATGCATCCTTATTTTCAATTAATATACTTTTTGTATTCTTTCCTTGGAAGATATACTGTAATCCAATAATCACTAACTTCTTCTACTTTTTGATGTAATATCTAATATATTATTTTTCTGTATTGAATTGATATTTATCTTTTTAGATTTCCCTTTATTAAAATTTTATCATCATTATGATAATAAATTTTAACATTACTTCTCATATTATTAAGTTTAATACTATCAATGTCTTCAGCTGAAATCCATTCTTTTTGATATATCCTGAGAATTATCTTCTAGTATATTATTCTCCACTTCTTTTTTTGTATCTTTATATTTATCAACACAACCTGTAGATATTGACATTGCAAATATTCCTATAAATAATATTTTTTTAGAATTTTTTTCATAGGTATCCCTCCCTACTTATATTATACCTTTACAAAAAAATTTATTATCAAATAAAAATAAAAAAAGTATGTTTAGCTTACATTTTTTTCACTAAACATACTTTTTATAAATTATCTCATTGTTACGAATTCCTCAGAACCTGTAGGGTGAATAGCAACAGTATTATCAAAATCACGTTTTGTTGCTCCCATTTTTATAGCAACCGCAAATCCTTGAATCATTTCATCGACACCAAATCCAATACCATGTAACCCTATTACTTTTTCTTCTTCACCTAATACTACTAATTTCATAACACTAGGTTGTCTATTACTAGTTACAGCTGAATACATTGGTGTAAATGATGATTTATATACTTTAATTTTCTCTTCACCAAATTCTTTTATAGCCTGTTCTTCTGTATAACCGATAGATCCAATAGGTGGGTGTGAAAATACAACAGTTGCAACATTAGTATAGTCTAGGTGTTCATCAGTTTTTCCATTAAATAATCTTTCTGATAAACGACGTCCTGCTGCTACAGCTACAGGTGTTAGAGCTAATCTACCAGTTACATCACCTACTGCATAAATACCTTCTACATTAGTATTTTGATATTTATCCGTTGAGATATATCCACGCTCATCTAACTCTACCCCAGTAACTTCTAAATTAAGATTTTCTGTTAATGGTTTTCTTCCAATTGCCCAAACTAATAAATCTACTGTTTCTTCACGTCCATCTTCAAGTACTAAAGTTAGACTATTATCAGCATTTTTAACTACTTTTTTAGGTATAGCTTGAGTATGAAGTTTTGGCCCTTCTTTTTCCATTACTTCTACTAGTGTATCTACTATATCCCTATCAAATGTTCTTAATGGTCTATCACGACGAACAAATAGATGTGTGTCAACACCTAGACCGTTAAATACTCCTGCTAATTCAACAGCTATATACCCTGCTCCAACTACTGCGATACGTTTTGGCAATTGTTTTAATGCGAATACTTCATTTGAAGTAATACCGTATTCAGCACCTTCCACATTTGGAATAGTAGGTTGTCCACCAGTAGCTATAAGTATATGGTCTGCAGTGTATTGTTCTCCATTTACCTCAACAGTATTTTTGTTAACAAATTTAGCGTATCCTCTTACTACATCTACTTTGTTGTTATTTAGTCCACGTTCATACGAACCATGTATTCTGTCAATATATGCTGAGCGGTTATCTACCAATTTAGAAAAATCAAATTCTACATCTCCAAATGTAAATCCATAATCATTTGCGTATAATTTTAAACTCTCTGAAATTTGAGATGCATGCCACATAACTTTTTTAGGGACACATCCAACATTTACACATGTTCCACCCAGTTCATTTCCTTCAATTAATAGAGCTCTTGCTCCATGCATTGCAGCACGATTAATAGAAGCAATTCCTCCGCTTCCTCCACCTATTGCAATGTAGTCATAATGTTTAGACATATCTCTACCTCTTTTCTTTAGTAAAATAATAGCTTACTCTACTAAATTCTTATTTTTTATTTTTAACAATTATATTATGCATTATTTAAAAACATTATTCAATAAATATGCTTACGTTTGTAGTCAAAAAACTCCTATATAGAAAAATTCTATATAGGAGCCTATCGAAACCCAATTTATTATTTTAACTATTCTCCCATTTAATTATACTTTAAGGGAATAATTAAAGTAGCCACATTAATTAATCCAAATCTTCATTAGACTTAATTAAAACTTTTTATTTCATTTCCTGCCATTACCGCTTCAAATGCCTCTCGAGTTTCTTCTAAAGAGAATATTTTTTTGTAATCATTTTATCTATTGCAATTTTTATTATTTGCTAATAATTCTAGTGCTAATTCCCATGAAGATGGTTTTTTGAGATCTTGATCCAATATAACGTATTTCTCTTTGAATAATACTTTCTTGATCAAGTTCATTCATTTTCTTAGCAAATAATCCAATCTGAACAAAATCACCTTTTTTCTTAATAAGTGGTAAAGCATTATTTACTGCAAATATAGATCCTGAACAATCAAATATTTTATCAACACCATATCCATCTGTTTCTTTTAAAATAACTTCTCTTAAATCTTCAACTAAGCTATCCACCGTTATATCTATTCCTATTTCTCTTTGCTAAATCTAATCGTGGTTTATCTTTTGTGATTCCTGTAATAATAACTTTTGCTCCATTAGCTTTAGCTACTTGTGCTGCTAATAAACCGATAGGACCAGGGCCAATAACAAGAACAGTTTCTCCTTGTTTTATTGATGTTTTTTCCATAACAGAGTGAGTACAACAAGCTAATGGCTCAGTTAAAGAAGCTGCTTTCAGACTCACTGTTTCTGGTAGAACATGACAACTTTCTTCTCTAGACAATACATATCTTGCCATACTACCATTAGCCTGTGTACCTATTCCTTTTCTATTATCACATAAGTTGTAATCTTTAGATTTACAATATATACATTGTTCACAAGTTTCAAAAGTAGTTTCACTAGTAACTCTATCTCCGACTTTCACATTTTTAACATCTGGTCCTACTTCAACTACAACTCCCGAAAACTCATGACCTAATGTAACTGGTAATCCTTTAGCATTATATTCTCCTTTGAAAGTATGAATATCCGAACCACATATCCCTGTGTAGGCTACTTTAATTTTTACCCTATCACCATATACTTGAGGTTCTTCAACATCTAATAATTCTAAATTATCATAACCAACTTTTGTTTTTACTGCTGCTAACATATTATTATCCTCTTTTCTTATAATTCTGGAAGAATAAGGACTTTCCCAAACGGTTCTGTTCTTCCTAGTATCATTTCAAAAGCTTTATCAACATCTTTCAATGCAAATTTATGTGTAATTAAGCTTTCTACATCTATTTTATTTTTTTAGAAATTAATTCTATTGCATTAGTCCATTCTCTACCTGGAAATGGAGCAGAATAAGAATTCCAAAAACCTTTTAATGTTAATTCTTTTCTAAATATACTTTCAAATGCTTTTTCTTTAAGTGTTACATCTTTGTATGCAATTCCTAAATAACCAACCTTACCATGCTTTTTAGTTAATAATAGAGCTTGTTCTTGTGTAATCACACTACCAGCACATTCTAAAGAAATATCTGCACCTTTTTCATCAGTATATTCTCTTACTTTTTCTTCTAAATCTTCAGATAATGGGTTTATAGTTTGAGTAGCTCCCAATTTTTTAGCTAATTCTAATTTTCTATCATCAATATCGACAACTATTACTTTCCCAGCTCCTGCCGCCATAGTTGCTTGTAAGACTAACATTCCTATAGTTCCAGCACCTAGTACAACAACACTATCTCCTAGATTTATATCTATCCCCATAACTGCATGCATTACAACTGCTAATGGTTCAATGAAGCTTGCTTTAGTATATTCTAAATCTCCTATTTTCAAAAGATTTTCCTCAGGTATAACGGAATATTCTGCAAAACCTCCGAATCTATGAGATCCTATCATAGTATAATTTTCACACATTGAATATAAAGACTGTTTACAATATTCACATTCATAACACGGCATAAAAGGAACACAGACAACTCTGTCACCTTTATTAAATTTTGTGACCTTATCTCCAAATTCAACTACTTCTCCACAGTATTCATGACCAATTACTGCCGGATACCCATATTTCCATTTAGTTTGCATCTTATGAATATCTGATCCACATATTCCACAAGAATGAACTTTTTATTCTTACATCATTTTCACCTAATTTATGCTCTTCTATTTCTTTATATTCAAATTTTTTATGCTCGTACATAACCGAAGCTTTCATTTTATATACCTCTCTTTTCTAATAAAAAGGCACCATAATAAACTACTTTCTTCAAAAGATTATAGAACTATGGTGCCATAGATATTTATTATTAACAATTATATTTTAGTAAAATAATTGTGAGAATTTTAGGATAACCCAGTTAAAGAAGTTACCACCTAAGTCTAATGAACTTAAACTTGTATGTCCATGACTATATTGTTCTAATCCTTGCATCATTTGAGTATGAACTCCGATGAAGTCTGTTGCCATAAGTAATGATAAAGCAATAACTACTGTCCCAGCTAACACTGAGTGGAAGATATTCCCTTTTCTACTTGCTACGATGAATGATACGTAGAACGGAATAGTAGCTAAGTCACCAAATGGTAATACTTTATTACCTGGAATAATGATAGCTAATAATAATGTAATTGGTACTAAAATTAATCCTGTTGAAATATTAGAAGGATGACCAATAGATACTGCTGCATCAAGCCCAATGTATAAATCTCTACCTTTATAACGAGTTTTCATAAAGTCACGTACTGATTCTGAGATTGGAATTAAACCTTCCATTAATAATTTAACCATACGAGGCATTAATAACATAAATGCTCCCATTGAAACCCCTGTTTTCAATACTAATCCGACATCTCTCCAGTTGACTAATGCTTGTAAAAGCATTCCTAAGAATGTACCTACTACCATTGGTTCTCCAAAGATACCAAAACGTTTTTGAATTGTTTCTGAGTCAATATGAATATCTTTGATAACTGGAATTTTTGCTATTAACCATCCAATCGGAATACCTACAAAACCGAATGCTGCTGTAGATCCAGTTGGTAATGAAATACCTTTAAGACCATAAACATCTTGTACCATTTTTTGCGTTCTATCTGCCATTAATAATACCATTACTTCGTAAAGTACAGCACATAATATACTGAATGACCATGATCCGCCTGATACTATATATCCTGTTGCTCCAGCTGCGATAAAGTGCCAGTAGTTCCAAATATCAATATCCAGTGTTTTAGTTAATTTTAATGCAATCATAATAACGTTCACTAAAGCACAGATAGGAATTAATATTGCTGCGACAGGCGATGCCCAAGAACCGGCTGCTGCACCTGGCCAACCAACATCAATAGTACTTAATGAAATACTATACTTTTCAACCAGTTGTTCTGTAATAGGACCTAAGTTACTTGTTAAAATACCGACAACTAAATTAATCCCTACAAACCCAATCCCTATTGTTAAAGCACTGCGTACAGCTTTTCCTACAGGAACTCTAAATATAATAGCTAAAATAAAGATTGCTATTGGTAAGATAACAGTAGGCCCTAAACCTAATACATAATTCGTAATTTCTAATAATTTTTGCATAAGTTTTTCTCCTTTATTTATTTATTTATTTTTTTAAAATTTATCTTAAGTGACTTAAAAATTTCTTCGTCTAACTCTTCTTCACCAATACCCATAATATAGTTAGTCGCTATTATACTTGGAATTGAGTAAGTAGTTGGTAAAAATAGTAGTTGACACTATCAAATCTGCCTCATTTTTGTAATCCAGCAGCTTCTGCTATTTTTAATTTGTTTAATATCTACATCAAGATTATGTTTTTTTACTAACTCCTCTACTTTAGATACTACGATTGTTGAAGTTGCTATTCCTGCTCCACATGCAATTAATACTCTTTTTTTGTCATTTTTTTATATCTCCTTGTTTTTTTATTATATTTAATATTTGTTTTTTTGTCATTACTTTGTAAAAATATTGTTGTAAAAAAATCTTCATCAGCAAAGTTTCTTATAACACTCGATAAAACTTTTTACTTGATTTTTCATTTTTTACTAATTAATAATAGTAAGAATACACTAACTTCCAAATCCTTAGAATTTGTTGCCATATCTCTAAAAAAAATACTTTGTTCTTAGGTTTAACAACAGAAATTGCATCTTTTTTTATAAATTTAGAATCAGTGTGAGGGATTGCTATACAGTATTTAGGAAATTCTAGTCCTGTAGGAAAAAAACTTTTTCTCTTTCTAAAACTGATTCTACGTAGCCTTCATTTATATATCCTTTAACATCTAACTCTTTAGCTACATTTTCTAGAACTTCAGAAAAAAATCACTTCCTTCTACTTCTAAATATATACTTTCTTCCGAAAATAATTCTTCTAGCATAAATTTACCTCCTTTATATATATTTTTGAAATTTCTTCAAATTTATTTTTTTCACTTTTTTTAAAAATTATAGTTCTTTTATTTTTCAACAAGAAGGTTCTTTACAATATTTCGAGCCATATTTTTTTGCCTCATCATCGTCTTCTTTTACTAAAATAAATAATATATCGTTTTTTTAAAATTATCAACACGGACTACTATATTTTCTTTAATATTATTATTTTTCTAAATGTGGTAGATAAAAAAATTTTTTTATCTACTTTAATACAACCTAACTTTTCTCTGTCCTCAAGATCTTTTTAGGAATATCTGTTTTGACATAATCCAAGAATTTTTCTTCTAAATAACCAGCTACATCGCTATACACGTCTTCTAATTTGCTTCTTCTGTCATTTCTAAAAAAACTTTAAATTTCATTGTCAATACCATATACCTTCCTGTTAATATTTTTGAATGTCTTCTTCATTTAACATTACATTTACATAGATAACATTTTTTTGATATTTTTCAAGTTTCACTGTTGAAACTATGAAATTTATATTACTTAAATCATATCCTTTTTAAATCTTTTTGCTGATACTACATCTACTACTTCTATGTTCTCTAATTTATCCTCTATTCGTTTTTTTAAAAAAACAGCGATGTTCCAAAACCGCTATTACAAACTAAAATAACTTTTAGTTTTTTTATACTTGTTAAATTTAATATTGATTCTGTATACACTGTCAGATACGCTATCTCATCATCATTTATATCTTTAGATAGAATTTTTTTCTTGCTAATACTTGAGTCTCTTTTAAATTGTTCTTGATATTCTTCTTTTTATTTTTTTCTAATAATGGATTTTTTTATAATAATTCCATATTTTTAAACGTCTTAATAATGCTCTTATGTGTAATTTAAATAGATAATATACATTATCACTACCTGAAAAAAAATAACACCTTTTTTTCTCTGAAACAGCTTGTAAAAAAATTTTTTTCTGTAATTTCTTCAACTTCTGCATCTACTTCTAATACAATATCATTATTTAAATTTCCTACACCTGTACTTACCAAGTATTGGTAAATATAATAAATTTCATTTAAAGGTAAATTTATCGAGAATTCATTTTCTATTTCTATAGCAATATTTTTCTGCTTCACGATAAAATTCTTTATCACTAATCTTAGGAATATCATTATCATCTAAATAATTTTCACTATTAATTCTTTCTATTGCTATTAATATATGTACAACAAGATTAATATAATATAAATCACCTATAGTATAAGGTAAGTTGCGTTCATGTTTAGCTATAATTCTTTCCACTATTGCAATCTTTTTTTAGTATCAAATTTTTGTAATTAGTTCTTTAAGTGTTTCTTTCTCAATTCTATCTGAATAATACTCTTCCTCATTCTCATCCGATATAAAAGAATACTCTCGAACCAGATACATAATTTTTTTCTAATACTTTTTTTCATCACCTACGATTCTTGTTCCTAATCTATCTTTTTTTAAAATTAGATTATCACTTAATAGATTACTCTCAAGGTAATTTAAATCATTTACAATACTAGACTTTCCTACGTAATACATTTCTGACAATTCGTCTATTGAGGTATAGTTTTTTTGAATTTCGTAATAAATAATATAAGATTTTTTTACTCTTCTTTCTTCAACAGAATCTTTTAGTTAAATATTTTTTTGAGAAGTACTGTTTAATGGAAGATTTAAAAAAATTTAATTTTTTTATTCCTTTACCTTGTTTTTTTCAACAATTTAATATCTTCTACATTATCTATTATTTTTTTCTATATCTCTATAAGCTGTCTTTGTAGAAATACCTAATTTCTCTGCAATAATGTGTACAGGTAGATAATCTTTAGCATCGCTTAATATTTTTTTAATATTTCAATTTGTCGATTTTTCTAACTCTTTCATTTCATTATCCCCCTACATTTTTTTATTATAATACGCTTACAAATATAATAAAAATACTATTTTATGTCTATATCGATATGGACATTTGGTAAATTGTAACTATTATACACCAATTATAATTGTATCTGTTTTTCTATAAAAAGCGCTTTCTGTCAAACATTAAAAAAATAAATTTCCTATATTTTTTTAAATTAAATAGTATTAACATTATTTTTGTTAATTAATGACATTATAATTATACTTTACTTTATTTAAATAAAATTTACCCTTTTTTTATACGAAATAAGTATTAACTATGCTTCCTTACCATTTTAGTGTTATAATATTACTATATTATTTTTATGAGGTGATTATATGTTTAGTTATATTGAAAAATTATCGACAATTGATGATTTTTAAAACATTTAAAGAAAAACAATGAAAAAAAGTAGTATTTGTTTTTTTCTGCTCCGTGGTGCCCAGATTGTGTAATGTTAGACAGATTCTTTGAAGATACAGTAAATAAGTTTAATGATATTAAATTTGTATATGTTAATCGTGATGATTTTTTTCTGAGATTACAGAAGCCTTAGACGTTATGGGTATACCTTCTTTTTGTTGCGTATAAAAAAATAATAAAGAAGTAAGCCGTTTTTGTTTCTAAATTTTTCAAAAAACCCAACAAGAGGTTGAAGACTTTCTTTCAAACATATAAAAAAAGCTTTGGATTTCTCCAAAGCTTTTTTTCTCTTATCTTAGATAATATATTGGTCCTAATATTTTTTTCTTATATCCTCTTTTTGATTCAAATTCTAACGTTAATGCATCTTCCACAGTTTTAATTTTTATTATTTTTCAATCATTTCATTTAGATCCCCTGGACATAATGAATATTCAAAAAAATTGGTGTTAGTTTTTAAATCAGAAGTTGGAATAATTTTTATAAATGTCTTCTTCTTCAATTTTTTTGGCCTGCAAATATTTCTTTTTGTGCCATTATCTATTTTTAACTTTTTACATTTTTTTATCTGCGATAAAAATGAGTTAAATTATATCCTGATCTTGGATATATAATAAGTTTATTGTTTTTTTGTAGAATCTCCTATACTATTAAATTCATCTACTTCAAGTATATTTGAATTATTATTTGCTAGTAAGATCTCTCCTACTTGCGTCTTAGCAAATTCCACTTTATAAATTTCTCTATAAACTGCAGTAAATTCTAAATCCTTACCTTTTTCCGTAACAACTGAACCAAGTTCATTAGTTTGTAGTAGTTTTTCTTTAGAAACTTTCTTAGTTTTTGAATCCTCTCCTACTATTAGATAATCATCATTAGCTTTCCAACCTAAGAACTCTCTTGAAGTTTCACCTGTAGATGATGGTAAGTTAATCATCGTATCTATTCTAGTATTTGCCAACATCTCTTGGCCATCAGATAGGAACTTATCTATTCCTCTCCCATTAAAACGGACTGTAACCCAATCAGATTCATTCTTTTTGAAATAAATCTCTAATACAGCATCTTTAGTAATATGATCACTATCTTTCACTACATTCTTATTAATCCTAAATACTGTTTCATATCCAGTACTTGGTTTTATCTTACTTCTTAGTTCTTTTAGAAATTCTCCAACAGGTTTAGCTTCACTCCATGTAAAGTCTTTATCACTAATACTACTATCTACTCTACCAAAACGCTTATTATAGTCGTCTTGACGAACACTTAAAGTATGTTGTTTTTTTCTTTATAATTAGCTTTTTATAATTATGCTATTATCTACTGTTTCATCTTGAAGATTATTAATATCTTTAATTTTTTTCATTGTTTTCTTTTATTATACAATGTATAACTCTCTATATCGTAGTGTTCTTTTTCAAAAGAAACTAGTATCTAATTCACTAAGTTTTTTTGCCCTGTTAATAGAGTTACTTCTTTTTTTATCTTTTTCCATTATCTAAAAATAACTTTTTGTTTTTAAAGACTGCTTTTTATACTTTGTCCTTCTTTAATTTGTGTTGTATCATTTTTGTGTTATTTTTCTTATCATCTATGTAATAACCATCAAAAGTATAATCACTATTTTTTTCGAATTCATTAGGTAATTTTTGTTTCTTTTTACGAGTTCACCAATAGTTGAATTCTTCTTAATACTATATTCAGTATTTTTTTATCTTTATATATTGATGGAAATGTTACCGATACTTTTTGCCAGTACTCTTCATTTTTTTAGCAAGATCTAAAACTATCTCTTTAGCATTAAATGGTATTTCTAAATTATTGATATTGTACTCTTGACCATCTACAGTTACCTTCTCATTAGTGTATGAATAATATCTATCAGGTTTATGGTACTTTTTCCAACTCGTAAGGAATTACTAATACTTTTACCATCTTTAGGTTCATTAATCAAAGTGACTTGTTTAGTTACAACTTTTTTTATCGCCTTCTTTTTACGATAAGATTGATAGTTTTTTTGAGTATAATATTCCTTACTAGTCTTTGAATATTTTTGTATTTTTCTATCTTTCCATTGTTAATATCAAAACTCATAACATTCATTATTAAAGTTGAATTTGGTTTAATCTTGTTTAATAAACTTCTATCAACTATTTTTACCACTACCACTTTTTCTCTAGTTTTATTCTAAATAATTCGGTTTGGAATTTTTATTTTTCATCCAGTGAATAAAAATATCAGGAAATTTTTGTGAATTCTTTTTTTATAGCTCAGTAGTTCTGCTGTATAATCTAATTCGGTAATGTTTTGTGTAGAAATGTTTTTTTATCTATTGTTGGAAGAGAATAATTTGATGTTTCAGGTATTAAATCGAAATTAAACATACTTTTTTTGAAATACAGTATCTTCTACTGACGTATTATAATCTGTTATATAGTCAGCCTTCGCTACATTATCAAAAAAACAATAAAACTGCTTATACATAAAAAAATGTTGTAATAATAGTTTTTTTCAAATTTATTCTCCTCCTTTCTTAATTCTCTTTCTTGTAATAATTATTATATTATCTATAAAATTTTTTTCGTCAATTATTATAATAGATATTGCTTAAATATAGCTAAAAAAATTACGTTATAAAAAAAACAGGGATTCTTGTAAGTATGTATTAATTACTTGCAAAAAAACCCTGTTGTATATTCTTTAAATGTTAACTATATTTCACTTATATTTTTCTAACATTATTTGATCATTAGATATACTTACTTCATCATATTCGTAGTCATGTTCATCTGCAAAATCATACGAATACTCCTTGTAAAGGAACATCTCATTAGAGTAATCTAAAAAAACTCCTCATCTGGAGTGTTAAATTCTATCTCATTATAACTTTCATCAGCATAATCAGTTAAAATTTCATCTTCATAGTCTATTTCTGTATTGAAGTCCTGGGAATATTCATCATCTTGCGAGAACCTGGGATCTGGGGACTCCAAACTAGATAAGTTTATCGTATACATAAAAATCTCCTCTTTTTCTTTATATTATATTTTTATTAATTATACAAAAAATATTTGAACTTTACAAGCAAAAAAACTATGTATTTTTTTAAAAATAATTTTTTTCTTATTTCATTTAATGCTTCAACGCTTGCTCTTGTGCGGATTAGCTCTCTATTTCCTACAAATTCTACTTCGGCAACATTTATATCACCTTTGTAATATGTCGCTATATATACTAATCCAACAGGCTTTCCACTTTCATCACTATTTGGACCAGCAATTCCTGTAGTTGCAACGGCTATATCACTATTAAGTCTTTTAGCAATACCTTGAACCATTTCTTTAGCAGACTGCTCACTAACTGGTCCATACTTTTCTAAAGTTTCCTCTTTAACACCTAAAGCAGAAACTTTAGATTTATTAGAATAGCAAACTATACCTTCTAATAATGAGCTTGAAATACCGCTTTTATCTACCAACATTGAAGTTAATCTTCCTCCAGTTAGTGATTCAGCAATTGAGATAGTAAGCTCGTTTTCTATAAGTAATCCAGCTACTACATTATGTAGTTCTGTTTGACTAGAAGATATATCTTCTCCTCCAACTAAATAGATTTTATCTCCTGCTATTTCTTCTATTTCTTTAAGTTGAGCATCTATCAATTTTTCACATTCATCAATTGAATCTGCACTAGCTGTTATTCTTAATAGTACCTCTCCAGTTTTTGCGTATAGGGCTAAAGTAGGATTATCTTGGTTATCTAAAATATGCTTAATTTTTGTCTCAAGTAGTGATTCTCCTATTCCATAGAAACGTACATATTTTGAAACAAATTTTTTTGTACTAAATTTTTGAAGATATGGTCTTACGCTTTTTTCAAACATATCTTTCATTTCTCTAGGTGGCCCAGGCATTAATATAATTCTTTTATTTTCTTCTTCTAAAATTATACCAGGTGCTGTCCCACAAAAGTTCTCTAAAACAATTGCTCCATCAGGTATCATTGCTTGTTTTTTGTTATTATTAGTTACCGTACTCATTCCAGAACGTGCAATTCTTTCTAGTATTTTTACCCATGAGTATTCATGAAAATAAAAATCACGGCCAAAATATTCTGCAGCACATTCTTTTGTAATATCGTCATCTGTAGGTCCTAATCCTCCGGTAATTATAACCGTATCATTTTCTGAAAATGCTGTTTTTAGAGTATCAATTAATCTATCATGATTGTCACCAACAGTAGTATGACGATATACCCCTATACCTAGCGCAGCTAACTCTTTTGATAAGTAAGCAGTATTAGTATTCACTATATCCCCTAATAATAATTCTGTTCCTACAGAAACTAGTTCAACTCTCATTTTTTTATTCCTCCATTCAAGTATAAAAATTTCTATTTATTAAAAAGAAATTTTTATTAACCACTAATTATATTCTACATCAATGAGGGAAAAAAATAAAGACCATATACTTGATGGCCTTTATCTTTCAAATTTGGTATTTGAATTTTATTTATTTTGCATTCTTCTTCCTTTTTTTGTCGAAGAATTTTTTTATCAGTACTACGTCTTTCATTTTTTAGGTTTTCTATCTCTATTATCAGATCGTCTTCTTCTATTATTTGATCTAGAAGAACCTCTTCCTTTTTCTTGTTTTCTAGGAAGTGGTTTTTCAAATGAAAGTTCAACATCAACTTCTTTTTTATCATTGATAAGTTTATTTAATAGTACTGTTATTATTTTTTCTGCATTAGATTCAGCTAATAATTTATTAGCTAAGCTATTTAACTCTACATGGTTGTCTGAAAGTTCAGATACTACTTCCTCAAATAATCTATTATGACGTGCTTTTTTAACTTCATCTCTTGTATAAGGTCTAAGCATCTTCATTCTTTCACCACGAGAATTTTCTATATCTTTTAGATATGGCATCTCAATTGGATTTAAGAATGTTACCGCAACACCAGATTTCCCTGCTCTACCTGTTCTACCTATTCTGTGTGTATAGCTTTCTGTGTCTTGAGGAATATCAAAGTTATAAACATGTGTTACATCACTAATATCTATCCCACGTGCTGCTACATCTGTAGCTACTAATATTTGTAATGAATTATTTTTAAATTTACGTAAGATTTCTAAACGTTTAGATTGTGTGATATCTCCGTGTAAACCTTCCGCTAAGTAACCTTTTGCGATTAAGGCACTAGATAATTCATCTACTCTTCGTTTAGTACGTCCAAAGACAATTGCTAAGTTAGGATTTTGAACATCTAAAAATCCAACTAATGTTTCTAATTTTTCATTTTCTCTTGCAATTGTTGCATATTCTTTGATGTCTGGATTTAGATCCTCATCACTCATTGTTTTTATAAGTTTATAGTCTTTCATAAAGTCTTTAGAAAGTTCCATAATTGTTTTTGGCATAGTGGCTGAGAATAATAATGTTTGGTGATTTGATGTTATTTTAGATAGGATAAACCTTACATCTTCTATGAATCCCATATTTAACATTTCATCAGCTTCATCTAGAACTAGATGTGTTAATTTATCTAGTTTTAATGTTCTTCTATTGATATGATCAATAACTCTACCTGGTGTACCTACAACTATTTGTGGACGTTTTTTTAGATCTTGTATTTGTCTTTCAATACTTGTTCCACCAAAAATTATGCTTACTTTTAATCCTTTAGCACGCGCCATTAATCTTAGTTGTTCACCAACTTGTTGTGCTAATTCTCTTGTAGGAGCTAACACTAGTGATTGCAGTTCTTCACTTCTTCTTACAATGTCTACGATGGGTATTCCAAATGCACCAGTTTTTCCTGATCCTGTTTGTGCTTGAGCTAAGATATCAATTCCCGAAAATACGTATGGAATTGTTTCTGTTTGAATACCTGTAGGAGATTGGAAGTTCATTTTAGAAAGTGATTCTACTACTTCTCTACTGACTCCTAATTCTTCAAATGTTGTCATTTATTTCTCCTTGCTTTCTCATTTTTATATACTATTTTTTATATAACCAAATAATTATACCATATTTAGTTACGTAAGTACATTTATTTCATACTAATTTTTCAAAAAAATAAAGAGGATAGCATTTCTACTGTCCTCTTTACCGCTTACATATTACTATCAGTTAATTCATTAATTGATTTAGCCATTTTTGCAATACTATCTCCAGAATGACTTAAGTTATTAGTATAAATTAACAACATATAATCTTCATTCCCAAATACTATTGCTGTATCGTGCATATAAGTACTTATTCCACCATATTTACTTGCAACTTTTTTATTTGGAATTCCCTTTTTTTATCCACTCACTATCTTCTGAGTTTTCTAAGTATTCAAGAAGTTTTGTATAACTATCTCGCTCATTATATAGTTTTGTCCACACTGCTTCCATCATTTTCGGTGTTACTCTATTGTTTTTGGCTTCTTTTGCAGGAAGAGTCACTCCTAGTTCAGCAAAATAGTTAATTAAAGTAGTTTGTGCACTAGAAGCACTACCGACAATCATTTTTGTCGCAGTATTATCTGAATATTGAATCATATTTTGAATAACATAATCAAGTTTATAGCTACTTTTTTTAGATTTGTTAGTAATATCTCCAGCGCCCTCTTCTAAGTCACTACTATTATAAGGTATATCAGTATCTTCTGATAGTTCTCCTTTTTTGATTCTATCATAAACCTTCATAGCATAAGCTACTTTTACTGTACTTGCTGCAGCAAAATACTTATCATCATTTACAGCATATCTATAACCTGTTGAAAAATTTTTTTGTATACTACTCCAATTTCATTATTACCTTGATATTTTTGATATTATATTATTCATAGCTTCATCTAACTCAATTTTTACTCATTTTTTTCTTTTTCTTGAGCTGGCTGTTCTTTTTTTCTTGTTCTTTCTGTTCATTATTATCTATTTGTTGAACACTATTATTCTGACCTTTTTCAGCATCTTTTTTTGCTTTTTAAATATTCTCCAGCTGAAAAAAACAACATAGGTCATTAATATTACTACTGATGTTTCAATAAAGAACTTTAATATTCTTTTTAAATATTTTTTTCATTTTTCTCTTTTTCTCACTTCCTTCGCCAAAACACTCATAGTATTAGTTTACTACAGTTTTTTTAGTACATCAATATTTTTTTAAATATTCCTAAAAAAATTTCATATCAACAAAATAAAAGATACCTTTATCTTTTTCATATTAGGTACCTTTATTATAGATATTAAAGTTTAGATTTTAAATAAAAAAATCTTGTTCTGAAATTTTCTTAAATCCTACTTTTTTTCATACATATATTTAGGGTGTATCATTAGCATCTGCAACTAAAACTATATTTGACTTATTTTTCATTCTTTTATAGCATAGCTTAACAGTTGCTTCGCTATACCCCTTCTTCTATATTCTTTATTAACATAAAGATTATCTATTTCAAAAATAATCTGTTTTTACTATAATATTTACAGCGGCAACAATCTTATCTTCATCTTTTTGCCACTAATTGTTTTTATATTTTTCTGAACGAATCTCATCATACAATAATTCCTGATTATGTTCAGCCCATTCCTCATTACTTGATTCAATATCAATTTTATACTGGAATTTTTAGATATCTACTAAGATCTTTCTTTTGTAAATATTCTACAGTATACTCTGTTTCCTCTTGCTCTATAAAATCATTAATGTCTAAGTGATATAAATCCAAATTAATTTCATTATATCCTTGTTTTTTTAAATATTTATTAAGTTTTTTTAGGAAGACTAGTATTTTTCTGAGGAAGCAATATGAATAAAATCAACACCTTTATCACGGAAAAAAAGTTTCGACATGACGTTATATAATATTCTAAATCTTCTATAGTTTCCGCTTCTTTCTTCATAAGAAGATAATTACCACTAAAGTTTAATTTAGATTTTTAATGTTTGATAAATAACATATCTATCCGTTTCAACAGCTACTTTTGCTTTTGAATAAATATTTTTTTAAAACTATAATTCATATTACACCTCCATTCTACTGTTAATAATTATTTTTAATGATGATGACCATGTGGTCCGTGGTGATGTTCAAAAATGTTTAATTATTTCTAGAATCTCTTGGTTTCCAGTTAGTGCATAAACATTTTTTTAATGTTTCAGGATATGTAGGTTCATCATGTAATAAATCATAATATCTTATAGCTTCTTCAGCAACAAAATCGATGTAATCTTCTTCTTCAGATAGTGCATTTAGTGCTGCTCCTAAAAGAATAGGATCATCTTGGATTAATGCATGTTGAGTATATAACTCATGAATTTTATCATATTCATATAAAGATTTCAATGCATTTATTGAAATAAATAAAGTTTCTTCTGAAATTCCCATTGAAGTTAGTACATTTTTGCATTAGGTTTCTTGTTTTTATCATATTCTCTATCTTCTTTATATAGAGAAATTAAGTGTAAGTATGCGCTCATTGCTAAACCTTGTAACTCTATATATTTCTCAAGGTATTTTTTAGCTTCATCTCCTTTAGACATATGCCCTAAATGTAAGTATGCTTCTGGAAAATCTGGAGCTATTTCAATAATTTTTAATAAGCACATTTTAGAATTCTCTAAATCTTGCATTTGGTTATAAGCAAATGCTGCAGCAAAAATTACATTTGGATCTTCATAATCTTTTCCATAGTCTTTATAAAAATTAATTGCCTCTTCAAACATACCTAAGGCTATTAAGTTATCAAATGCTACTTGGAAGTTTTCTAATGATGGCTCCTCATGGTATATTTTTTCACTCATGTCTTTTGCTTTTTCTTCACGACCTGTTTCTAAATAAATTGCTACCAACTCTTTGTCTATAGCCCTAACAGCTTCTTTAACGTCTGTTAGCTCTCTAGCTCGAACAAATTTTTCTTCTGCAATTTCAAAAAGTTCATCTTCCTTATAGATTAATCCTTCTAAATACAGTATAGCAGGTGTCTTCGGTGAATTATAAAGAACTACTAGAGCTTCATCTTTTTTATCTAGATACATTAAGTTATGGACATAACTTTCTATTGCTGCATCATCTTCTTTATTTTGATTATAAATAACTTCTGATAATTTTAATGCTTTATCAAATAACCCATTGTCTAATAATATAGTTCGAAAACTTTCTTGTTGCTCTCTATCAATCGATTCAAAGTCAATATTATCTAATTCATTTTAAAAATTGTTCTAATTTCCATTCTAATATTTCTCTCCTTGCTAATCTATTCATAATAAAGATTAATTCTTTATTTACTTCTTCATTTATTTCAGCAATACTGTTTTTCTGCTTTATCTAAAGTATCTTTGACTAATACTTAGAGTTTCATCTAAAAATATCTTTATTATTTTTTTAATATAATCTATAATCACATTTTTTTCTCAAGATTAATACTTCTATTAAAAATCTAAAAATAAATTTTCGTTTTTTTCTCTTTAGCTATTAGTGCAGGTAGCGTTATATTACCGTTAACAAGATCCTGACCAGTTTCTTTTCCTAATGAGGCAGTTCCTCCAGCAAAGTCTAAATAGTCGTCAATTATTTGATAACTCATCCCTAAATAATACCCAAATCTATAACTACTATCTACATCTTCTTTTTTAGCTCCTGAAATTATGCTTCCAGAAACTGTGGCAAAAGCAATTAAAATAGCGGTTTTTCTTTTGATTTTTCTTAAATAATCTAAGCGTCTTGTATTTAAATTATACAAACCATCTTCTTGAATTAATTCTCCTATACAGAGCTCTTTTAATGTAGTTGCTAAATAACTATGTATAAGCTCATTTTCAAATTCTGAAACTTCCCTTAGGACAATTGAAAAAAGATAGTCACCAACTAAAAGGGCAAACTCATCTCCAAACTCTTTATTTAAAGTAATATTTCCTCTTCTAGTTTCAGCTTTGTCTATTATATCATCATGAATAAGACTAGCCGTATGGATAATTTCAACAATGCTAGCCATTCGTATAATATTCTTTTTATTGTTATTAAAGTCCCCTAGTTTCGAGCAAATCAATAGAAGCAATACCCTAACTCGCTTCCCTCCTGCTGAAAAGTACTTTTTTATTACCTGATTTAATTTTTCATCTTCACTTTTAGTAATAACAAAAATATCTTCTAGGACTTCCTGAACTAGTTCATCATATTGTTTTAACATTGTTTTCTCCATCTATAAGCTAGTTAATTCTGTCAAATCTTTATCTTCAAACGTCAAAATTATAAAATCTAAACCATGTTTCAATTATATTTGCAACGAACTTTATCTAATACTACTATTATTATTAATTAAAGTCTAAATATCCTTTTTTTCATAACATTTGTTAATAATTTTTAATTTATCTAAATCATTTTGAAGCAGCTATAATATTCAAAGCTATAGTAATCACCTAATAATAAAGATGTTGTTGATATATCTTTTCACATCCTTCTTATAGTGTTCATAAACTGCGCTTAATGCACAAAAATATAGCTAAAGTTATAATTTTCATTATTAAAATTATTCTTATTTATGAATTGTGTAATATTTAATTTTTTTATTACTTCATTATTATAATTATATCTCACAATAGTTTATCCTTCTACAATTTATCTCTCTAAATTATACCATATAATCCCCATTAATAAAAAAATTTCATATACTATTTTATCCATATTATCTTCACTTTTTGCAAATAAAATATAAATTAATTCATAGAAACTAAAAAAATAAGATTACCTTTAATGTAATCTTATTTCTCAGGCTGTTGACAAATAGGTCAACAGCCTTTTTTTAACTGAAATAAAACCCATAAAATGGTATAATATAAGTATACAAAGGAGGTTTTAGTATGTTTAATAAAGTAGAAAATATCAAAGATGAAATAATACTAATGACATTATCAGAAATAGTACCTAAAGATCATTTTTTTAAGAAAAAGTAGATAAAGCTATTGATTTTTAAATTTATTTACGATTTAACAGAAAAAAATACTATAGCCATACAACAGGAAGAAATAGTCTAGATCCTGTTGTATTATTTAAACTGGTATTTTTAAAAGACTTTTATGGAATAAAATCTATGAGAGAAACAATAAAAAGAATAGAAACTGACGCTGCTTTTAGATGGTTTTTAGGAATACCATTCACAAAAACCAGTCCCACATTACTCTACATTCTCACAAAATTATATTCGACGCTTTCAAGGAACAGATATATTCGAACAAATATTTATTAATATAGTAAATCAAGCAATAGAAAAGAAACTAGTAGGCGGTAATGAGTTTTTTACTGATTCAACACATATTAAAGCCAACGCAAATAAAAAGAAATTCAAAGTTGAAGTAACTACAAAAATAAAAAAAAGAAAATTAGATTTAGAAAAAGAAATAAATGAAGAGAGAAACAAAAAAGGAAAAAAGCCTTTTGAGTATAAAGAGGAACAAGTTGTAAAAAAGCAGAAAATTAACACTACCGATCCGGATAGTGGATATTATCACAGAGACCATAAAGAAGAAGGTTTTATGTATTTAGACCATAGAACTGTTGATGGGAAAAACAATATAATTATAGACTGCCATATAACCCCAGGTAATATACATGATAGCGGTCCGTATATAGATAGATTAGATCAGATAGAAAAAATCTTTGGATTAATACCAGGTAAAGTTGCGTTAGATAGCGGATATTATTCTCTAGACATACTAAAACAGTTAGATAAAAAAAATATATTTTCAGTAATAGGATATAGAAGATTCTCAAGATCAAAAGATAACAAATATTTTAAATACTTACATGAAAAAGATATATATGTGGATAAACGAACAGGAGAAATATTTAGATACAGAAATATTGATAGAAATGGATATAAACAATATAAGAGTGATGATAAAAACGAAAAGAAAATAATAAGACGCCATATAAATGCGGATTATTATGATGAAGCTAGGTTAAGACGTATATCAAAAGAAGGAAAACTATTGTATAAGAGAAGAAAAGAAACAATAGAACGTAGCTTTGCGGATTCTAAACAAAATCACGGATACAGGTATGCACGATATAGAGGAAAAGCCAAAGTACAGTCGTACGCTTGGCTGTCTTGTTGCGTTCAAAATATGAAAACAATAGCATTAAGAGAGGTATAAACCCTCTTAATACTACTAAATACTATTGAATTTTTTTGCCTTTAGGCTTTATTTTTTTGAAAAAAATACCATAACATCAATACTGGCTTGATATTTTTGGTATTTTTTTGTCAACAATCTGAAAAAAATAAGATTACCTTTAATGTAATCTTATTTCTATTAATCTTTTATAGATAATTAACTCTCTCTATATGTTCTTGATTTAAATCTAAAGGTGCTTGTTCTTTTCTAACAAATAGCATTATCGCAACTATAAAGTGTAATAAATAACATGGTATTAACACTCCTCCTGAAGTAACTGCTGTTATTATCGCAACTAGTAAAAGTAATACTCCAGCAACAATACGTTTTTTTATTATAATTGTCGCTATTATCGCAATAATAGTTAATACTATATAAAATACTGTATAATACTTAAGACCCCAATGCCATCTGATTAATTAACTCATCTGCTGTATAACCGATATTGGTATTTGGTCGTTTTGCTAATTCTTCTTTAAATTTCACAACAAATCCTTGATCATGCATTATATCTCTACTGTACATATACCAAAGTGTCCCCTGTAAACAATATTAAAAATACATTTGCTATCCACGATAATACTTTTTCTACCGTTCTTTTAAAAGGTTTCATATTTTACAACTCCTATCATTATTTAAATTTATATTATTATCCTCTTTTTTTCTTTGAAACTGCAGTAAAATCACTAGATGCTAATACTGCTTGAACAATAAATACTACAACTAATACTGCTATATGCTGTTTAACAAAGTCTCTATTGATAAATGCTTCAAATAGTAGAAATGCTAATAATACATAGTTAGCAGCAATAATACTAGTTCCATAATCTTTTTTTATCAGTTACTAACTCTTTATTAAAAAAACTTTTTATTAAAAAAATGGTACTCCTATAATTATTAATAATCCTAATGAAATTATTATTGTGTTTTGTACTAAAATCAGTATAACCTTTTACTGACCATATAAACTATTCCTGCTAGAAACAAAAATATTCTAAATCCCAACTCAACAAGATGCTTTTATCATTTTAATTTCCTCCTTACTCTTAAATAGTGTTTATAAATACAAAATTTATTGCTTATACTATATATTCATATATGTATATTATACTAAGTTTTTTTCATCTATATACTAGCTTTTTTTAAGATTAATTTTTGTATTTTATTAAATAAAAAAATAGGACTTAAAAACTATATTCATTTTTAAGTCCTACATTCTACTTTATCTTTTATCATCTAATGTAAATCTAACTTTCTATTTTGAAAATTCCATCTTCTGGAGCATAAGCTTTTTATTACTTCTTTGTGTTTTTTTCAGCTATTAATTTTTGCCATCGATAAACCAATACCATAGCCTTTTACAGTACTATTTCTAGATTCATCTAAGCGATAGAATCTATCAAATACTTTTTCTTAAATCACCTTTTTTTAACATTAGCTTTGATTTGAAATTTTCATCATAGCATATTTTTTTATTTTTTTCTTTAGGGTTACGTTAATATTCGTTTCTTTAGTAGCATATTTTATTGCATTTTCTAATAATATATCCATTAATTGAACAATCGCTTGCTGTTCCCCTCTATAATATATATTATTGTCAATATCTGCAATAATATGTTTCTTTTGAAAACTCGCAAGTTCTTCAAAATCATCGATTCTCGCATGTAATGACTCAGATAAATTAAATTTAACTTTTTTTCTGCAGTATCTTTTTCTTCCATGCGACTAAATACTACTAGACTATTTACTAAAGCTCGTTAGTCTATCAACTTGATTTTGAATGTTTTTCGTCCATTTAGAGTCTCCGTTCTCCAACTCTAACACATCTGTATTAGAACGTATTATTGCCAACGGCGTTTTCAACTCATGACTTGCATCAGTAATAAATTGTTTTTGTTTCTGATAACTTTGTTGAATTGGTGCTATTACTTTTTTTAGAAATTAAAACTAATAAAATAAAAAAACTGAAAGAATAACTATCGACGAAACAATAATACTATTTCTCATAAATGCATGGAATGAATCTAAATCACGCTGCGTATTTAATAATAATACTAGGTTACCTGCATCATTATTTACTTTTAAATATCTATAAGTACCAACATATCCACTAGTATCAGATTCATTTACTGCGTCTGTTACTAGCTTTTGCAGGTCATCTTTACCTTTAATTAAAACATCATCACGATATGATCGAATTACATTTTTATTTTCATCTATTTTAGCAATGGAGAATCCATTATTGTTTGGTGTTTTTGAAGCTGTATTTTTTGTAACTATCATATCTTCTTCACCATCACTAAAAATAGTTACTAGGGCTGAAGATTTTGATGCTTCATATAATGAATCATCTACCCTCTGCCCCATTTTATAATAGTTAATAAAGTTCAAAGTGCTCGCCATTAATATTATTACTACCGCTACACTTGCTACTGATGTTGCAACAAATTTTCTTCTAAGACTCTTAAACATCTACTATCTCCAATGTGTACCCAACATTTCTAGTTGCTTTTATTTGTACATTTGCATCTAATGCTTTTAATTTTTTTCTTAAATATGAAATATTAACCCACACTACATTTATTTCTGAATCACTATCATATCCCCAAATTCTTTCTAAAAATTGCTCCGTTTGAATTACATTACCTGGATTACGCATTAGCATTTCCATCATTTGATATTCTTTATTAGATAATCTTACTTTATCTTTTTCAGTAGAAAGTTCAAAAGTATATTTACTTAGACTTACATTCCCTAGTTCTAAAACATTGCTAGTAAATGTCGTTTGTCTTCTTGTCATTGATCGAACTCTAGCTAATAGCTCTTTAATAACAAATGGTTTTGTTAGGTAATCATCAGCACCACTATCTAAACCATATACTTTATCTTCTATCTCTGATTTTGCAGTAAGAAGTAATACTGGTGTACTTTTCTTATTTTCCCTTAATTTTTGAACTACTGTTACACCGTCCATCTTAGGCATCATAACATCTAATATTGCCCCATCATAGTCATCCAACATTAGATAGTCTAAGGCGTCTTGTCCATTATCTACAGTATCAACCGAGTAATTATTGTGTTTTAGCATTGCTTCGAGTGCATCAGCCAAAGTCTCTTTCGTCTTCTGCAAGTAATATCCTCATTCCTTACACTCCAATCTATAATATATTTCACTCTAATTATAGTAAAAGTAACTAAAATCAAGTTTAAAGAACTAATATTATTTACATAACTTACCAAAATTAATGAAGTAAGTTTTTTGTAACCTTACTTAATTATAAGTTTATTTTCTACCAATTAATAAACCACTTTGGATATAGTCTTTCATCCCTTTACCATAACCCCATTTTTCAGCATATTCATCTGTTACATCAGAATTAATAATTTGAAACTTTGTAAACCCTGCTTTTTTTATTATATTCGCCATCTCTTCTTCCAGAAGAGCACCTGCAACTCAAGTACAGTACAGCTTTTCAGATTTTTTCCATTCAGTTGGTAATTCTTGTTTAAGAAGAATATCAGATATTACAAACATACCATCATCTTTTAGTATTCGATATATTTCATCATATACTTTTTGTTTATCAGGTTCTAAGTTAATAACACAGTTACTTATTACTCTATCTACTGATTTATCTTCTAAAGGAATATCGATTAATTCTCCTTTTATAAACTCAATGTTATCGAACTTCTTATTGTCTCGAACTTTTTTGGCTTTTTTTCTAACATAGAATCTAATCTATCAAGCCCATATAAAGTTCCTACTTTTGGATTTTTCATCTTTGTAATAAAGATATCCATTCCTGCTCCACAACCCTAAGTCAATAAGAGATTGACCTTCTTTTATTTTTCAAATGATTAACTGGGTTTCCACATGATAACCCCATATTAATTTCATCAGGAAACTCATTGATAATTTTTTTCATCATATCCCAATGATTTACTTAGTTTTTTAGGGTCTATTTTTAGTTTTTTGTTTTTTCTTTGATATACTATCATAAAAAGAATCTACAGATAATCTAATTTTTTTAAATTATTATTTGACATGCATCTTCCTCCTCTAAAAATATAGTTGCTTGAATCGGCATCCAAGCAACTATCACTTAATGATATTTTACCATAATTATTATTATTTTTACTAAAATTACAGCTTAACGATTTCTCTATATCTAAATGTAGGATTTGGTCTTCCAGGGATAAGTGCGTTAAGTTTTTCTTGTTTATAACCTACAGCGCTAAATACTCTTTCTACTTCCTCTTTGATTATTTCAACAAGAGTATCTGGATGTACTTCAACACGAGCATTAACTGTTAAATACACATCATCACTTTTACTATCTAGTGTACGTAAACTTCCAGTTTCTTTTTTACCAACGATATTACCTACAATACCTTCATTTTTACCTTGTAATAGAAATTTAACGTGTCCTACATTTAATCCCTGAGAATCGAATCGTTCTCCTAAATTAGTTAAAAATGCAGCCGCAAGTTCATTGAAGTTTTCTTCTTTTGCTACACTATATGTTCCATTTAACCAACCAAATAGTGCTTCACCATCAGCATATGTATCATAATCAACTTCTACTATTCTACGTCCTACTTCTTTTTCACTATTAACGATATAGTTAAACCATTCATCTAGCCCTTCACCAGTTTTTACACTTGCTGTAAGTACATTTTCATTATTAAATTCTTTTTTAGTTTGTTCTACTAATTCAGATAACTCAGCTTCTGATAATAAATCTGTTTTATTAATTAAGATTACATCTGCTTCTTCAAATTGTTTATAGATAATATAATCTCCAGGGTTTGAGTGATCTTTTAGTACAGCTCTTAAACGAGTTGGATCTGCTAATGCTGTTAATTGTTTTAAATTTACTTTATCGCTATATTTTTCTTTTAGTGGTTGCATAATTGTTGCTGATAAGTCTGTACAGCTACCAACGGGTTCAGCTAATATAATATCACTGTTATTTGCTTCTTGAAGGTGTGCAATTGCTTCAGCAAATCCACCAAAATTACAGCAAAAACAACTTCCGCTTACTTCTTCAACAATATCATTATTAGTTTCTAAAAATGATGTATCCACTAATTCGCTAGCTTGGTCATTAGTAATTAACCCTACTTTACGTCCTTTTAAGTTTAAACGTTTTGCAACTTCCCATAAAAGACTTGTTTTCCCAGCTCCTAAAAAGCCTCCTACTAAAATTAAATCTGTTTTGTTTGACATATTAACTCTCTCCTTTAGTTAAAAGTATATTTTTAATTACTTAATTCTATTTATTTAATTCTGATTGTTTTTTCATCGCTGGTTCTAAAATTTTTGTAAAGAAATATCCAGCCAGAATACCACCAACAAGTGGTGCAAGAATATATACCCAGAAAAATCCACCGCTTGAATCTGGAAATGCTGCACTACCCCAACCGAACATCCACGCTACTAAACGTGGTGCAAAGTCACGTGTTGGGTTCATACCAGCTTGTGTAATAGATGCTAAAAGCGCAAGAAGTGATCCTACAGTTAACCCAATTAAAATTGGAGCTGTATTATCATTTGGTCTTCCTACATTTGCACCTTCTGTAAATAAGAAAATAATAAGTACTAATAAGAATGTCCCTAATGCCTCAACTGCAATAGCTAGTGGCATTGAAATAGTATATCCTCCAGGTTGGTTATAATATTCACCGAACATTTTAGCTGTTGTTACAGATTCAAAAGTACCTCTAACAATATTTTTCTTAGCTTCATATTGAGCTATTGATGAACCATATATACCATAAACAGTTAATGCACCTAATAGTGAACCTATAAATTGTCCTGCTATATATGTTGGTAATCTTTTTGCACTCATGCGGCCTGTAAGCACCATTGCTACTGAAACTGCTGGATTAAAGTGAGCGTTACTTAGGTGTCTAGTCATATAAATACCAAAAGTTACTGCCAATGCCCAAATCATACCAATTTGAAATAAACTTTGATGAGCATCATATAGGACAGCTGCAGCCACTGCACCTGTTCCGAAAAGAACTAAGATAAATGATCCAATTAACTCCCCTAAAAAGTCATTTTTTAAAGAATAATTTTTCATTAAAGATTTAACTCCTTTACATATTTTCATATGATTGTATTATACCAAAAAGACAATAATATTTGAACTATTATTTTTTTGTTATGTAAATCATAAAAACTCCTTTTTTTCTAATTATTATTATAAAATCTATATAATCATAAACATAAAAAAACTCTATCTATCATATATTTTTTTATATATAAACATGATAATATCAAGTTAATTATTATACTTTTTAAAAATAATAACCAAAAATAAATAAAATCATATTATTTTTTTATTAAAATATTTATGATTCAAACAATTTTCTTAGATAAATTAAAAAAAGGTAAATTGAAAAAAATATTCAATTTACCTAATAGTTTATTTTATATTAAATTTTTTTATACTCTTCTTCTGTTAAATAACTAGAAATAGCTCCTGTTTTTTTGTCGTCGTTAAGCTAGCGTAGTTTGTCGCAAAAAGTTGCCATTTTCGATAATTCTTCTTCTGTTATTTCATCTAGATTACTATGATTTAATAGTTTTAGACAGAAAATGATCCTGCAAAAAGCATCTCCAGCCCCTGTAGTATCAATTGCCTTAACATTTGGAATTTCTGTTACAGCTTTTTTTATCTTGATAATATACTTCTGCTCCGTGCTCTCCTTTAGTATAAAGAACAACTTTTATGTGAGAAAAGTCTTTTTCTAAAGCCTCATTAATATTTGTTGTACCAGTTAAAAATTCAAGTTCATTATCAGCAACCTTGATAACATCAACATATGGTAAAAAAATTCTTTTAATTGTTTCTAAATATACTTTTTTTATCTTCCCAAAGATTAAATCTTAAGTTAACATCGAAACAAACTAAAACTCCAGCTTCTTTTGCTTTTTTTAGTAAAAGATGGTGGCTATCTTTTGATTCTTCTTGAATAGCAATACTAGCGAAATGTATTGCCTCTATTTCAGATAAATCCACTTTTTCTACATCTTCTTTACTAATTTTTAAAGCTGAAGAACCTTTGAAGTAAAAACTAAATGAACGGTCTCCTGTTTCATCTAAAGAAACAAATGCTAATGGCGTAAAGCTATGTCCCTTTACGGCTTACATATTTACAATCTACATTTCTCTTTTTTTAAAGTATTTTCTAAGAAATCTCCGAAGCCATCTTCTCCTAACGATGTTAATAGATAACTCTTTATGACCCTAATTTTTGAGTGACACATGCAACATTAGCTACACATCCCCCAGCTTCTTTTTTAAAAGATTTAACAGTATCGATTTTACCTACACCTTCGCCAATAAAGTCAATTAGCATTTCTCCTATACATAAAACTGCCATTCTAGTTCTCCTCTCTAATTTCTATCTTTCCTAGTTTTTGTGCTACATAATTATTTGCTGAGATTTTCACATTATGATTATTTGGATAAAATCTAGTTGATAATGTAAAAGATCCGTCATTAGCAAATAATTCTATAGATGAACTATCAAAAACTATTTCTACATTTTCTATATTCACTTTATATTTTCTATTATCACGTCCATAGCCACTAGTCCCAAAATCTACTTTTAATTCATTGTCATTGTAGCTCACTTTAAAATCAGCTATTTCGATTTCAAACTCTTGACCATGCTCTTGTTTATAATACCATGTTTTCTCAGTAAAATCACTATCTTTTATATTTTCTCCTAATAATTCTTTTTACTGACTTGTGCAATGTTTGACATACTTTACCATCTTTATAATTTACTACACGAGGTATTGTTAAACAGTTTTGATATCCAAATTTTGATGTTGGATTTGTGTAACTACTATCTGGAACATACATCCATCCTATTAGTACACGATTATTATCTTCATCTAAAAATGTTTGAGAAGCATAAAAATCATGACCATAATCTAATAGACTAAAGTTATTTATTTTTTCTACATTCTCTATTCCTTCTTCTACAACTGAATATCCTATTTGATACATATTTTCAAAATTAGGATACATTCTAGATATTCCTTGAGGAGAGAACATAAAGATTTCTTTTCCATCAACTTCAAAAGTAATCTGGACATTCCCACATAAAACCTAGATTCTTCTCAGAATAAATAGTTTTGTATGGCTCTAAAGTATCTTTATCATATACCAATAAACATCCATAATCATTACTATCTCTAGCTCCAAGCACTAGATAGTTTTTACCATTTTTTTCGAATACTTTTGGGTCTCTAACATGATTTGACATATTAGGATAATCATCTGTCGTTAAAAGACATTTTTTCTCAGTAAAGTTTACTCCATCCTCTGTTGAGAATGATATGGTATTATGACCACGCCCAGCATGAACGTAGTCATAATCTCCTTTATATTTCACATTTCCTGTGTAATAGAAAACTAACTTATCACCTTCTACATTGGCACTTCCAGAGTAAACACCACTTTTTTCTTCTTCAATTGTTGGTGTTAAGAATACGCCTCGATCTTCATATTTTTTAAGATCGCTACTTGTATAGTAATACCATAGTTTTCAATCCACCATTTACTTCATACGAGTATTGATGAAATATATGATATTTACCTTTAAAATAAGCTAGTCCGTTTGGATCATTTAGCCAACCTTTTTCTGGTTCTAAATGAAGATTTTGCTTCCAATTATTAGCTAGCATTTACAAGCTCTTTCTTAGTTTTGAAGAAGTATGCTGTTACTGAGAATGCTACGATGAATGATAATGCTATACCAATGGCAAATACTGACCAGTGATTTGCAGGAATTGAGATAAATCCTGGAAGCCCTGCTGCACCTAAAGCTGATGCAAATACTTTGTTAAATCCAATCCATGCACTACCTACAGCACTTCCTGCTATAGCTCCGTAGAATGGATATTTAAGTCTTAAGTTAACCCCAAACATCGCTGGTTCTGTAATACCTAGTAATGCAGAAATACCTGATGCTGAAGAAATTGATTTCATTTTTGTGTTTTTAGAGAATACTAATACTGCTAGAACTGCTGCCCCTTGAGCTACGTTTGACATAGATGCGATAGGGAAAATAAATGTTAGTCCTGTTGCAGCTAATAATTGAGTTTCGATAGCTGCGAAACTTTGGTGAAGTCCAGTAATAACGATTGGTGCATATAATAGACCAAAGATACCAGCTCCAATAAATCCACCATTAGTGTATAACCATTGTAATCCTTCTCCAAGTAGAGTACCTGCTTCACGAAGAACTGGCCCCATCCATGCAAATGTTACAAATCCAGTTACGAATAATGAAATTAATGGTGTAGTTAAGTTATCTAACCATGATGGTGTTACACGACGTAAGAATTTCTCGATAGTCGCAAGAATCCATGCTGCCGCTAAGATAGGCAATACTGTACCTTGATATCCTACTTTTGCAATCTTAAATCCAAATACATCCCAATATTGTAGAGTTGTTACTTTTTGTAAACCTTCTACTACTTGCCCACTTTGGTTAACAATATCTACAGCTGGTGCTAATAGTTGATTAGTAGCTGGATCTAATTTACCAAATGTGTAGAAGTTCATAATATCTGGGTGAACCATTAACATTGCAAGAGCTGCCCCAAGATATGGGTTACCACCAAAACGCTTAGTTGCAGAGAAAACCAATTAATACTGGTAAGAATACGAACGGTGCATTAGCAAAAACGTTAACCATATCAGCAAGTCCTGCAATACTTGGGTTAGCTTCAATAACTGATTTACCAGTATAGAATAAATCTTTAGATGTTAATACGTTATTAATCCCCATTAATAACCCTCCAGCAACAATCGCTGGAATGATTGGTACGAAGATATCACTTAACATTTTAACAAAACGTTGAATAGGATTTCCTTTTGCTTTTTTTACTGTATCTGAAGAATCTTCTTCACTATTAACATTATTTCCTTTATAAGCATCGTTATAAGCAGCATATACTTGTTGTACTAAACCACTTCCGAAGATTAATTGAAGTTGTCCATTATTAAAGAATACACCTTTAACCCCTTCAATATCCTCTAACTTATCCTTATCATATTTTTCCTCATCATTTAATTCTAAACGAAGACGTGTTGCACAGTGAACTACACTACGAATGTTGCTTTCGCCACCACTGTGTTCTACAACTTCATTAACAACTTTTTTTAAATCCATTATATTTTTTCTCCTTTTTTTATTTTTATTTATTTTTAATAATAACACTTCGGTAAAAACCGATAAAATATAAATGGTAACGTTACTTTTTATATTCTATATCACTTAAGGAGATTTGTCAATAGAAAAAAAGTAACGTTACCTAAAATTTTTTTATTTTTTTATTTTTTTGTAAACTGAAAAACAATCATTATTTTTAGCGATCGATTTTTTAAAAAAATAGTATATTTCTTGCTTATAGGATTTTTAACTTTGATATAATCAAATCAGCTTTATAATTAACTCAATGGAAGGAACTTCAATGAATATATCTATTCTACGGCTTTTTCAGCAAAAATATGGACTAATATCTATAAAAATAAATCAACCTATCTTGCAGTCGCTACCGTATTACAATTAACATTACTATGTGGTATTTGGTTAATTTCAATATATTTCGTTTAGCTTTAAACTTTGCAGGAGAAGATAATCTAGATAAAAAAATAATATTTACCATATTATTTCAAACCCTATTAGTTTTATACTACTCATAATCTTAATTCTTACTGCAGCATTTTTTTATGTTTATAGAATTTTTCTACATTAACCTTTACTATTTACGGTCAATTAGTAGAGAGCACCTATTCTATTCGTAATATCGCTAGTAATGCATGGAAGAAAAATGAAAAAAATTTAATCAGGTATTCAGATTATATTTTTCATCGGTTACTTTTATTTTATCTATTCCTGTTGCTAATATTGGAATAAAATCTATACTTTCACAAAATTTCTATATTCCTAAATTTATCACAGATGAACTTTCTAAATCTAATTCTGGAAGTTTGATTTTTAGCTGCTGTTGTTATACTATCTACATATATACATATTAGATTAATATTTACTCTTCCTCTAACAGCTATAGGTGATAAGAAAATTTTTAGATAGTATAAAAAGAAAGTTGGAGACTCACTAAAAAAAGGTAAATTTAAATTCTTTATTACTATTGGTATATTTGAATTAGTTTATGCCATTATTTCATTTACCACAGTAAGTTTAACAGTATCATTATTAGCTTTTTTATTGATCCAAAAAGGCAATAATTTTTATTATCGAAACAGTATTCTTTACTATCCTAAGTACAACTATCTTTTTCTTTGGAGCCCTTTCTAAAGTAACGAGTATAACCGCAATTATTACAGTATTAATAGAACAAGATCAGATATCTAAAGAAATGGTTATAAATAAAAAAGAGGATAAGAAAAAATCGCGAGTTCTTCTTTTCTTATCAACAGTTTTAGTTTTAGGAATAATTATTTTTAATGGTTTTCACTTTATACTCTAATGGAGTTAATGACAATATCAAAACAATTGCCCATAGAGGATATGTAGAAAAAGGTGTAGAAAATTCTATTGAAGCTCTGGAAGCTGCAGCTGAAGCTGGAGTCGATTATGTTGAGATGGATGTTCTTATGACAAAAGATAATAAGTTTATAGTAATGCACGATTATAATTTAAAACGTCTTGCAGGTATAAATAAAAAAAGTTCAAGATATGACATATAATGAATTAGTAGGTTTACCTATTTCCCAATCAGGTCATACAAGTAAGATACCATCTTTTGAAGAATATGTAAAAAGAGCTAAAGAACTTAACATGAAACTTGTAGTAGAATTAAAACCACATGGTGGTGAACCAAATAACTATGTTGATATATTCCTAGAGAAGGTAAAAAGAGTTAGATATAGAAAAAAATTATAAATATATGTCCCTAGATTTAAAAAAATTATGGAAGAATTAGAATCTAAAGCGCCTCAACTAGAAACTGGATATATAATTCCTTTCCAGTTTGGTAAGTTTTCTAATAATAATGTTGACTTCTTTGCTATAGAAGACTTTTTCATTTAGTAATAGTTTAGTGGAACAAGCAAAAAAACAGAATAAAAAGTGTTTATGTTTGGACAATAAATGAACCTAGCTTAATTACTAAATATTTACAAAGTCCTGCAAATGGTATAATAACAGACGAACCTACTCAAGTGAAAGAAACGAAAAGAAAAAAATTAGAAAAAAACAACTCTTATTTTTAATCGAGTATTGAGGTTAGCAGGGACTAGAAGATTAGAATAAAACCTATATAAGTTGGTAAATTAACTTATATAGGTTTACTTTTTATTAATCATTATTAGAAATTATCATGAACTTTATTTCTCAACTAAATCAATATTAACAAGTGGTTCTTCAGTACCTAATACAAATGGTATTGCTTCACCATCCTCATCATGAATTTCTATATCTTTTTGATACGAGTATTTTTTTACTATTTTTTTATTCTTAACGTATAGACATTTCCCATTTTTAACATTAATATTAGATAGCATACTCTGAGAACTTCTTATCGCTATATACATCATTTAGGATTCTTTTTTTACTGACTAACTCAAATTCTAGTTCATCTAAATACTGGTTGTTCTTTATTCATTACCACTATTTGTGAAATAGTTCCTATTTTCACTTTGTCTTTTTTTCTTCTTTTGAACTAGCACTATCTTTTTTTATTTTTTCTAATTCTTTTTCTATATCTTTTAAGATAACCATTCACATATATCGGTAGTGTCTCTGGTTTTGCAAGTTCTTCTTTAGCTGAGGTTTACTAAATCACGTAATTGTTTTTGAATCTTTAGTATTTAAAACTTCTTCTGCTTCTTTTTATTTTTATTTGCTAAATCAGTTTTTTTAAATGATTTAAATCAACTTTTTAACTACAAATACGGGTATTTCTTTTTCCTTCATAGTTAAAAAGTTGAATAGCTAGTTGCTTTTACCATATTCAATTATTCCATCTTCTGATACACTTACATTTATTGAATCTGGTTTAAATTCCCAGTTAAACTGATCATTTTTTTGAGACATTAACTATATATTCTACTCCATTTACTTTTACCTTCTAAATCTAATTCAACTATACCATTTTTTTATTTGATTTACTGTTTTTTAAAGTAGTTATTTTCGTTCTTATTCCACTTACAGATAATTCAACATTTTTCAACTGGGTTACCTTTTTTTCATCAACAACTCTAAACTGTGATTTTTACCACTTTAACATTTTTGATCATTTTTTTACTTCTTCTTTAAATTCAACTACATCAGATGTTTTTATCTGTAACAGCCTTATTATCTAAATTATTTATTCTTCCTTTATCATCAGTTGTAAATACTAGACTTTCCCTACTAAATGCAACATCTCTTTTTTTCTATTCTTAACTCATACTTAGTATTTAGGGTTTTTAAATCATTTGATTTAACTGTTACTGTTCCATCTTTTTGAAGTTTTTAGGTTGTTTCACAATATTAGGTATATTTCTATCATATTCAAATAATCTAAATTGTACATTTTTCCAATACTTGATTATCTTTATCTAGTACTTTTTGCAGATATACTATCTAAAGATAAATGTTTACTTGTTGAAGTAGCACTCTTTTTTTGGCTTTTTAAGTCTAAATGGTCTATTATACGTTCTGATTTTTTGCATTATATAGAATATAATAACCTTCTTCTTTTTTTAGTACTACATCTATTGGATCAAATGAGTATTTTTTTATTATCTTTTTATAGATATATTATATTCTTCATTTGTATACAGTTGTGAACTTGTTAGCATCCCATCTTTTGATGTTATCTCAACAACTTCCTCAGGATGCTTTTTATTTGCAAATTTGAATGTTAATGTATCAGATATTGGTTTATTAGCACTAGTTAATATCAAGAAATCTAATTTTCCATTTTGTCTTGTTGATTCATTATTATTTTCGGTTTGTGATGATGTTGCTTCTACTTCTCCTTCAACATCATAACTTACTTTAACTTTGAATATAGTATCATGTACTATTGCACTTTTTTGTAAAGATTTTCTAACAATAGCTGTGTTAGGTAATACCCTATATTTTTTTATCTTTTCAAGTTCATCTTTAGATATTTCCCTTTGCTCGATTTCTCCTGCTGCTAGTTTATCTATATGGTAATTTATAGTTTTTTTGCCATCTAATGTTATTTTTTTACATCAATATTTTTTTATGTCTTTAATAGCTTTTTAATTCAAGTATAGCACCCGTATCATTTTCTATAATCCTAACTTGTGCATCTTGATTTACTTCTACTTCAATCTTTTCCTTAGCGTGAACTTCTACTTTCCCCAAACTGTGGTATTCCAGATAGAACTAATACTCCACCTAAAAATTCCACTTGATAATTTTTAATATAATTTTTTTATTCATTTCTTTCACCCCATTTTAAAAAAATAACACAAAAAAATATTTCTCCTAAATATACTTTTTCTATCTTTATCTTATCTGATATAACATTGATCATCTTCATATTTTTGTTTTTATATGTACCATATTACAACAAAAATCTTATCGTTTTTCAAAAGTTTCTATAATAATCATCTAAAAACGTTTTATAAATTTACAATTTATTATTTTTTTATACTTTTTCTAAAGAAACTGCTATTTTTCAAAAATAGTCTATTACAAATAAATTTTTTTATTATAGTTATATTTAGAAAAAAATAAAAAAATTATCTTATGTTTTTAAAAAAAGAATGATAATCTTTTTTTATTTGGATTATCATTCTCTTAATTTTTTTATTATTTAACTAATTTCACAAAATGTTTTAATGTTCTTATTAATTGTGCTGTATATGACATTTCATTATCATACCATGCAACAACTTTTACTAATTGTTTATCTCCTAAACCTATTACTTTAGTTTGAGTAGCATCGAATAATGATCCATAACTCATACCTATAATATCAGATGAAACTATAGGGTCTTCTGTATAACCATACGATTCATTTGCTGCTTTTTTCATAACTTCGTTGATTTCTTCAACAGTTACTTTCTTCTCAACATTGGCGAATAATTCTGTTAATGATCCTGTTGGTACTGGTACACGTTGTGCAGCACCATCTAATTTACCATTTAATTCCGGAATTACTAGTCCTATTGCTTTAGCTGCACCTGTTGTATTAGGTACAATATTTCTGCAGCTGCACGTCCTCTTCTAAAGTCTCCTTTATTGTGAGAACCATCTAAAGTATGTTGATCTCCAGTATAACCATGAATTGTAGTCATTAATCCTTGAACAATTCCAAAGTTATCATGAAGCACTTTTGCCATTGGAGCTAAACAGTTAGTTGTACAAGAAGCACCTGAAATAACAGTTTCTTCCCCTGTTAATATTTCATGATTAACATTATAAACTATTGTTTTTACATCATTACCACCTGGTGCAGATAATAGTACTTTTTTTGCTCCAGCTCTAATATGTGCTTCAGCTTTTTCTTTACTATTGAATCTACCACTACATTCTAAAACGATATCAACACCTAATTCTTTCCAAGGAAGGTTTTCTGGATCTGGTTCCCCAAATACTTTAATTTCTTTTCCATTAACTATAAATGCTCCTTCTCCCTCTTCTACAGTTCCTGGAAAAGCTCCTTGTGTTGTGTCATATCTTAATAAATATACTATCTGATTAATTGGTCTCATTCTTGATCTATTTACTGCAACAACTTCTATATCATCAGCATGTTGTGCTTGTATCTGTCTCAAGACTAATCTCCCAATTCGACCAAAACCATTAATAGCAACTTTTATTGTCATGTGTTTTTTCCCCTAAAAAAATTTATTTTATTACTATAAGTTTCTTAAAAATTCATTTTGATTAAATCACGTTTTTTTATAGTAAAATAAACTTTTTTTAATTTTTATTTAAATTCATAATGTACATTCTATAAGCAAACTTATAGTAAGCGTTTTCAAAAACACCTAAACACAGTATATCATATCAAAATAGTAATTTCAATATCTTAAAACTTAAATTACAGACTTTTTATGATATAAATATTTATGAAATAAAAAAATTTATATTTTTTTCATCAAAATTTAAAACCTTTTTATTATAAGGGAATTTTTTTGTATTGCTAATATTTTTAAATAAATTTTTATATTAAAATATTTTTTTGTTTCTTAACTTTTTGAAAGGGCTTGATTTTTTTATATTTTTCGTATTTCTATACTTAATATTAGATAACATAAAAAGGAGTTAATAACTAACTATGAAAACAAAAAAAGTTGTTGTCACTATGACATCATTATTAGCATCTGTTGTTTTAGCAACTGGATGTGCACAAAAATCTGATAGTAGTTCAAAAGAGGAAAATAAAAATTCTGATAACAAGATTACTCTTTCTTACGATGAACTAAGATCTAGAGAAAACACTATGGGAACTCTGTGGTATCAAAATGCTGCAGAAGTAGATGCACTATATCAACAAGGTTATAACATAGCAACAGCTAAGTTAAAAGAATATTTAAAAACACCTTCAGAAAAGCCATACTCAATTGTATTAGACTTAGATGAAACTGTATTAGATAATACCCCATATCAAGTTCAAAATATTAAAGATGGAACTGCATTTAACGCTAAAGATTGGGATGAATGGGTTCAAAAAGCAGCCGCAAAACCTGTTGCTGGAGCTAAAGAATTCCTTCAATTCGCTGATAAAAATAAAGTTCAAATTTACTATATTTCTGATAGAACTGATTCTCAAATAGATGCAACTATTAAAAATCTTGAGGAACAAGGTATTCCTGTTCAAGGACGTGATCATTTAATGTTTAAAAAAGAGGGAGATAAATCTAAAGAACCACGTCGACAAGAAGTTATGAAACATACTAATTTAATTATGCTATTTGGGGATAATCTAGTAGACTTTGCTGACTTCTCAAAAACATCAGAAACTGATAGAGAAAAATTATACGAAGAATTAAAAGGTGAATTTGGTGAAAAATTCATTATCTTCCCTAACCCTATGTACGGATCATGGGAATCTGCAGTTTATAAAGGTGAGAAAAAAGACGCTAAAGGTCAATCTGAAGCTCGTATGAACGCTCTTAAAGGTTATAAATAATCTATATTTTTTTATTAAAGAGGAGGTGGATCTCACCTCTTCTTTTTTATATTTGAAAAACATTTTCCTTGATTACATTATTTTTTTCAAGAGTATAATACAAACTAGAAAATATTTCTATATACATTTAAGGAGCATAAAATGAAAAAAAACAAATTAAAATACGTACTTATACCTGCATTTACAACAGCAGCAATGTTCCCTATATTTGCAGACAATAACGCTAAAGCAAATGATGAAAGTACTACAGTTGCTGCTACTCAACCAGCCGCTCAACCAACTTTTCAAAAAGGAACCTAAGGAAATTAGTAATAAAATTCCTATGACTGTTTCTGAGTACAAGCAAAAAAGTGCCTTGGAGTTAGCTCAATTAATTCGTGAGAAAAAAAGTAACTAGTGAAGAGCTAGTAAACCTTGCATATAAAACTATTGACCAAGAAAATCCAAAACTTAATGCTGTACTTACAACAGAAAACGGAAAAATTCCAGCTGCTATTAAAGAACAAGCTTATTCTGATGCTAAGGAAATTGATAATCGTATAAAAGCAGGAACAGCTTCTTCTAACCCTGTTAATTGGGAAGAACAACCATTTTTAGGTGTACCTACACTTATTAAAGGGTTAGACCAAATCAAAAATGGTGATGCATCAAACGGTGTTTACTTTAATAAAGGAAAAGTTTCAAAAAACGACTTAATGGTAGCAAAAGAATTCAGAAAATTAGGATTTGTTATTTTAGGTCAAACTAACTATCCTGAGTTAGGGACTAGAAACATTACAGATTCTAAATTATTTGGACCTGCGGGAAACCCTGCTGATCCATCACGTAATACTGGAGGTTCTTCAGGAGGAAGTGCTGGTGCTGTAGCTAGTGGTATGGTTCCAATTGCTAGTGCTAGTGATGCTGGAGGATCTATCCGTATTCCAGCTTCTTGGACAGGTTTAATCGGTTTAAAACCAACAGGACATGTAGTTAAATTCCCTCTTGTTAAAACTATTGAAGATGCTAAAGTTTACTTTGATAAAACTAACATTAGTAAACCTAAAACACTTGAAGAAGTACCAAGCGACTTAAAAAAACTAAAAGTAGCCTATACTCTTAAAACTCCACTTAAAGATGTTGAATTAAGTGAAGATGGTAAAAAAGCAGTTCTAAAAGCTGTAGATTTCTTAAAAGCTCAAGGTTTTGAAGTTGAAGAAGTTAATGAGTTCCCTGTTGATGGATATGAAGGAATCAGAACATATACAGTTGGTGCTATAGGTGGTGCATACGCTCAAGCAGCAAAACTTGCAAATGAGACAACAAAATATGAACTTGATCCTGCTACATATGCATTAGGAACATCAACTATTTCAAGAGGAAAAGTGGTAGGTAATACTGATATTTCTTCTGCTAAACCAGCTAGCACATATATAAAACAAATGGATGATTTCTACTAAAAAATATGATTTATTCTTAATGGCAACTAATGCTGTAACAGCACCTTCAAATGATAAGAGCATTGACCCTTATGTAGATCCCAGAAGTTGAGAAAAAATTATATAACATTAATAGTATCAAAGACCCTAAAGAAGATTTGATTTATTAGTAAAACAATGGGAACCTATGATGAAGAGAACTCCTTTTACATGGTTATTCAACCTTACAGGTAACCCTTCTATTTCTCTACCTGTATACAAAAACGAAAATAATTTACCACTAGGGGTTATGTTTGCTGGTAGAAATAATTCAGAGAAAATACTACTTGAAATGGGACAATTATTCCAAGATAATAAACAATTCATTATGAATTCAAGTATTAGAAATACTGCATTATCTGAAAATGGAAATAAAAGTTGGAGTTAATGATTATAATACTAAATTTGAATATAATACACCTAATTATGCTCCTGTAGTTGAAGAATTACCTATTTTTAAATATAGATAGTGCTAAACCATCAGCTAATTCTGATACTCCTAAAGCAGATAAAAATATTGTTAGTAATTATCCAAAATTTAGTAAAGTAGAAGCAAATAATAACTCTACTGTTAAAGCTTTACCTAAAACTGGTATAAATAATACAACTTCATACACTGCTATTGCTGCGTTAGGTTTAATAGCCCTTAATGCTATATAGAAATAAAAAGAATAACTAATTATAAAAAGAGTGACCTGAATTTAAAATTCAAGTCACTCTCTTATTATAAAGTTAATAAAAAAATTTAGTTAGCTTAATCTACCTTTTTAGTCTCATATTTTTTTACAATTTTCTCAATAGAGTTTACATAAGCAGCTTTTCTCATTGGAATAGTAAATCTTTCTTTTACTTCCCAAATATCATTAAATGCTTTTAGTCATAACTTTATCTTGTTTTTCAACAACTTCTTCTTCACTCCAATAGTATCCTTGTAAGTTTTGAACCCATTCAAAGTATGATACGGTAACACCACCGCTATTAGCTAGTATATCAGGAATTACAACAATACCTTTTTCTTGTAAAGCTTTATCTCCTTCAAGAGTAGCTGGTCCATTAGCACCTTCTGAAACAATAGGTGCTTTAATTAGGCTTGCTTCATGAGAATCAATAGCATTTTCTAAAGCACAAGGACATAATACATCTACATCAAGAGCCCAGAATTCATCTAATGTTAGACGTTTTGTATTTTGGTAGTGTATGGAATCTAACTTTAGTATCTTTACAGTTCTGCAATTCTTCATATGATAGTCCTTCTTCACGATATACTGCATATTGAACTCCATCATCATCACGTTCTGTTACTGCAACGACTGTAGCTCCATATTTTATAGCAGTATCTACTGTATAACTTCCTACATTACCGAATCCTTGTACAGCAAATTTAGCTCCCTCTACTGTTTTACCAGTTTTTTCTAAAGCAAGTTTTGCAGATAATGCGACACCATGACCTGTAGCCTGTGTTCTTCCTAATGAACCACCCATTTCTAATGGTTTTCCTGTTAACGTACCTATTCCTTGTTCTCCTGTAAGTACGTTATATTCATCAATCATCCAAGACATAATTTGACCATTTGTATTAACGTCTGGTGCTGGAACATCTTGTTTCTCTCCTAAGTATTTATATAATCCTCGAATATATCCACGTGATAGTCTCTCTAACTCACCTTTTGATAATTCTTTAGGGTCAACTATAACCCCTCCTTTTCCTCCACCATATGGTAGATTAGCAACTGCACATTTGAATGTCATCCAAATTGATAATGCCTTTACCTCATCTCCTGTTACTAATGGATGGAATCGAAGTCCACCTTTTGTTGGTCCTATCGCATCATTATGTTGTGAACGGAACCCTTTAAAATACTTCACTTCTCCACTATCCATTTTCACCGGAATAGTAATCTCAATAAATCTTTGAGGATCTTTTAGTGATTCGTAAACTTCCTCTTTATAACCTAATATATCACAAGCACTTTTGATTTGTTCTCTTGCGTTAATTAATGGATTGTTGTTCATAGCATTATCTCCTTACAATTCAAAATTTTACATTTAATAATGTATTCGTTTACTATATTATAACAAATCTCTAATACTTTTTAAAAAAAGTATATTTTTTCTAAAATTACATAGACAAATAATATTTTTTTATTATTTATAATATCTTTTCTTCATATACTTTTTATAAAAGCTAATTCTATTAACTTTCAAATATAAATATTACTTTATTTTTCCCTTTTTAAATAATATATTATTTTTTTATTTATAAATTTTTATTAACTAGTACAATAAAAAAACAGCTTTCTGATCTCAAAATCAAAACTGTTTTTTTGCTATATTTATTATTTATTTTCGCTTCGTACCATGAAGGTCCACTACTTGCTTCAGCTTTTAGCTTAACATCTAGGTTAGCCGCTTCTTCCATTATAGCTACCATTTTATCAGTAAATTCTTCTAAAATATCTTTACTAACATCAAAAATTAGTTCATCGTGTACTTGTAACAATAGTTTGGCATCAACTTTACTTTCTTCAATGTAGTTATATGCACTAATCATTGCTATTTTTATAATATCAGCGGCAGTCCCTTGAATAGGTGTATTCATCGCAATACGTGCATTAAGATTTGCAATTATTTTATTTTTAGCAGTGATTTCAGGCAAACTTCTTCTTCTGTTATATAAAGTTTCTACGTACCCATGCTCTTTAGCAAATTCTACAATATCAGTCATATATTTATCAACACCTTTAAATGTTTCTAAATACTTTTCAATAAATTCTTTGCACGTTTTCTAGTAATTCCAAGGTTGTTTGATAATCCAAAGTCAGATATTCCATAAACTATTCCAAAGTTTACTGCTTTAGCTTCCCTTCTCATAGTTGGTGTTACTTCATCTAGTGGTACACCATTGACATCACTTGCTGTTTTTGTATGTATATCAACATCATGTTTAAATGCATCAATCATACCTTTATCTTGGGCAATGTGAGCTAAAACACGTAATTCTATTTGTGAGTAGTCTATAGATAAAATTACTCTATCACTAGAAGCCGGGATAAATGCTTTTCGTATCTTTTTACCTTCTTCTATTCTTGTTGGAATATTTTGAAGATTCGGATTTACTGAAGATAATCTACCCGTTTGTGTTAATGTTTGTTCATAACGAGTATGGATTTTCCCTTCACGTGTAATATCTTTTACTAAACCTTTTGCATATGTTGAATTTAATTTTGTTAAAGTACGATACTCCATAATTAATGGAATAATATCATGTTTATATTGTAATTGCTCTAGCACTTCAACCGCAGTAGAGTAACCTGTTTTTGTTTTCTTAACTACCGGTAACCCTAAGTCTTCAAATAGAACTACTCCAAGTTGCTTAGGTGAAGCTATATTAAATTCTGAACCAGCAAGCGTATAAATACTACCTTCTAAGACTTTAATTCTTTCATCAAACTCCTGACTCATTTCATCTCAAAGCTTTTTTACTAACATGGATTCCTTCAAATTCCATATTAGCTAACACTCTAGCCACTTTAATTTCAATATTTTTATATAAGTCTAGCATATTTTCTTCTTCAAGCCTTTTTATCATTAGAGGCTTAACTTCTAAAATGCTAGCTGTTATTTTGGCAATATATGAATTTAAATACTTCTTGAGTAGGTAAAGAACGTTTAGCTCCTTTTCCATAGATTTCCTCATTACTACTAATTATCTCACCTAGATAATTAAATACTATTTTATCTATTTCACTTTTTTCGATGTAACATCTATTAGATAATTAGCAATCTTAATATCAAAAAAACATCTCCATTAATTTCTTTATTATTTTTTTAGCTATATAAATAATTTTTTATATCATAAACTGTTTTTTTCTTCTTGGCTTTGCAGATATTCAATAGCATATTTATTATCAAAGAAATTCTCCTCACTAAAAAAATATATGCAATGTCATCTACATATACTGAAACACCTAGCACATCAGAATTTTGATAATCCTCTGTGTAACATTCTATATGTAATGCACTATTTTTTTAAAATCTAATTTAGTGTCTTTATCAGCTATTTGAATTTTTATATCTTTCTTAATATTTTTCTTCATTAGTTTCAGATTCACCTGCGTCTTCAGAGCTATTTTTCTTGGGATAATTTTTCTCAAAAAAATGAAACAAACTCTAATTTTTCAAATAACTCTTTTTTTCTTCTCTATATCTTCTTTTAAAAAGTAAGGTCCTCTATTTTATTATCAACAGGAACATCAGTAAAGATAGTGGCTAGTTTTTTACTTAATATAGCATCTTCTTTACCTTCAGTTAATCTTTCTTTTAATTTTTTACCACTAATATTATCAATATTTTCTAGTACATTTTCTACAGTTTCATATTCAGTTAATAATTTTATAGCAGTTTTTTCTCCAACCCCTGGAATACCTGGAATATTGTCAGATTTATCTCCCATTAATCCTTTCATATCGATTATTTGTTGAGGTGTTAGTCCGTATTTCTCATTAATAAACTCTGGGGTATAATAATCAATTTCTGTAACTCCACGTTTAGTATAGTAAACTGTAATATTGTCACTAGCAAGCTGAGTTAAGTCTTTATCTCCTGATACTATAATAACTTCTAACCCTGCTTTTTCCGCTATTTTCGCATAACTACCTATTATATCATCAGCCTCGTAATCTAAGTGCTCTTCATATTTTATACCATATGAATCTAATAATTCTCGAACATATCCAAATTGTTCTACTAATTCATTAGGTGTTTTATCCCTAGTTCCTTTATAAGCTTCGTAACTTTTATGACGAAATGTCTCTTTTCCTTTATCAAATGCGACTAAGGCATATTTAGGTTTGGTATCTTCTAATATTTTTTCTAACATCAAAGTAAAGCCATATACACTATTTGTATATAAACCTTTTTTATTTTTTAGAGCTGGCATAGCATAATAAGCACGATAACTTAAGCTATTCCCATCTAATAAAAATTATTTTTATCCATTTTTTTCCTCCTATAAAATAATTTCTATAAATCACAAATGAAGTGACTCAAACAATGATTTCAAAATAATCATCGTTATTAAGTCACTCACATTTATAACAATATTACTTCTTATAATAAATTATGAATTAGTTCTATTTTACTCTTCCAAGAATGACGTTTTATTTCTTCCATTAACTCTTTTGGAATCTCACGCTGTTTTCTTGTTCTTTCTATCATTAATTCTAGAGCAGCCACTATTCTTTCAATAAAAGCAGGTTTTTCCTCTTCTACCGCTTTATCCGTATCATAAATAGTTGGCATAGCTATATACTCTATTATATCTGAGTTATTAATTTTATCACCCTAAAAAAACTCAATAAGTCCTTCTATTTCAGTAGCAACTACTCTTAATCCACTACCTAATGCTTCTACTGCAATTAGCCCTAAACCTTCAAAGTATGATGGTAAGATAAAGATATCTTTCTCACGCATTATTTCTCCAAGATGAACTTGATCCATGGCATTATAAATATTTATATTTTTTGAATCTCCAACAAGACGTTCAATTCTATCTCTATCTTGCTCCTTTCAAGTTTCCTATTAATTCTATTTCAATATTATCAACTTTTTGTTTCTAATATTCTAAAAGCTTTAATTAATTCAAAAAAATCCTTTAGATTCATCAAATTTTCCCTGCATATACTATCTCTACTTTATCTTTTTTTAGGATATTCTTTTTAAAGGGAAAAAAAGACTTTTTCATTATATCCTGCTCCAAGATTTATTATATTTTTCCTTTGGATAATCAAATTCTTTTTGCAATTTCATCAATTTGCCCACTACTTAAGGCTAATACTTTGTCAAGTTTACCTAGATTCAATACATATTTTTTTCTTTCATTATAGGATTTTTTTCAGCTTGTCTTATGTCTGTATTGTGACACACCCCTATAATTTTTTTCTATCATCAAAAAAATTTCACAAACTATTGAACTTAAAAATCCATAAATGGTGAGTAATAACTACATCAGGATTAAATTCTTCTTTTGCTTTTTATTAATTTTTTTCTCTAAATGCGTTTTGCCAAGAATTTACCATATCTTCTGTCATATCTTTGTATAGAGTATTATTGTAAGGCATAATATCACTCATTCCCACTATAGGAAAGTCTAGGTCTTCTCCTTCAAATTCTACTTCATACACAGTATCTAATATATTAAAATTATATTCAGGAGTAGTACCATAGACAGCCGCTTGTTCATGATTAAAGCTTTCTAATCCCTCTATTACATTTGTAAAATAAACTCCACTTCCTGTTTTTGCAGGTAATTGTGCTAAAACGTGTAACACTCGCATAAATTTCATCCTCAACTTTTTAATTATTCTATCATACTATTATACCACAGAAAAAAGGAATTCTTAATCAAGAACCCCTTTTTGTTTTATTAACGATAACCTATCGTTTTAATAATCTCTAACCTCAAGCGCTACATTCAGAAGCTTGTTCTGCCGGATTCGCATCATAATCTTTTGGATTATAAAATGCATCACGATATTTTTTAGTATAAAATGGTTCTATTAAATTAATAATAGTATAGCCATTTTCCCCTAGTTTTTTACAAACTTCTTTACTTTCTTCCGGATTATTATTATAGACAAAAATTGTAGCATCTTTATCTAATTTTTTTCTAAAACCGAATCGATTTCTTTAGGTGAAACTTTTATTTCGTCATCTGACAATACTTCTTCCCCTAAATTTAATAATTGTTTTTTTGAAGTTTTTTTGTGATTCTATATTTAAACTCAGATAGTAAAACATTTGTATATATAGCTTTTTCCATAATCATACTGTTTTACCCCATCACCTATATGTAATTTTGTAAATCCTCTTTCACGTAATAATTTCTCTGTGTTTCGTGAAGTAACATCTACTACACAATATAGAATAATATCCTTATCTTTATAATCATCTAGAATATCACTACCATCTTTAAATAATTTAATCGGTAAACTTACTGCATTAATGGCATGAACCCTATCATACTCTTTTTTCCAACGAGTATCCACTACTAGTGCTTCTTCATAAGTTTTTTTCTCTACTTCAGCACCCGGTACTCGACCTGGTTTTCCTTTTAGTAGTTTTTGCCAAAATGCGTATAGTCCGATTACTATTATTAATAGAATTGCACAAATAATTAATAATACATTCATCGCTATACCCCTTTCTGTTACTTTTTAATTTTAACATATTTTTATTATATATTTGTACTAAAAGAAACAAAATATCTTTGATTTTTTTATAATTAGGAGTAAAATGATATTAGCATTTATTTTTATTATCATTAATTTAATAAAATAGTAATAGTTAGATATCTAATTTTTCTAGAAAGGAGGTATTTTCATGAAAATCAGTAAAATTAACAATATTGAAAATAAAAATCTTAAAACAGAAGCTACTCTGCTTCTTAATGGTATTTTAGTTGGAATTTTTGCTGGTATTGTTGGAGCAAGCTATAGGTTACTTATTGGTTTTAGTGAAAAAATAGTTCATTTCACTGCAGATTTTATAAAAACTGGCTTTATTTGGAAGATTATTTTATTAATTGTCCTTATCTTACTTGGACTAATTTCTGGATTTTTACTAAAAAGAGAACCGATGGCTAGTGGAAGTGGTATTCCTCAAGTTTCTGCAGAGATTACAGGTAGATTAGACTCTAACCCACTCAGAGTCCTTATTTATAAAGATTACTGGTGGTTTAGTTGCCAGTCTTGGTGGTTTATCATTAGGACGTGAAGGTCCTTCTATTCAGCTAGGAGCCATGAGTGGTAAACTCGTTTCAAGAGTTTTAAAAAGAAACCCAGTTGAAGAAAAATATTTAATAACATGTGGAGCTAGTGCTGGTCTTTCTATAGCGTTCGGAGCTCCACTTGCAGGGGTTTTATTTTCAATTGAAGAAGTTCATAAAAACATTACTAAGAAGATTGTTATTTGTTGCTTTAGTGCAGCAGTTGTAGCAAACATAATAGGGCAATACATTTTTAGTTTAAAGCCAATTTTTAATTTCCCTAGTATAGATTATGTAGGTCCAGAAATATATCCCGCAGTTGTTATATTAGGAATTCTTCTTGGAATTTTTGGGACATTTTATAATACTACTATTAAAGTTTTATTTAAAATTTATGAAAAACTAAAATCTAAATATAGTATTTAGACCTCAAGTAGCATTTTATAATTTCATTTATTTTATTTATAGTTTATCCAATAGTCCTAGGCAGTGGGCATAGTTTAGTGGAGGTTCTTATCGAAAAATAAATTTAGTATAGCATTTTTATTAATCCTATACTTTATTAAAGACACTATTCTCATTAGTATCATTTACTTCAGGAGTTGCAGGAGGTATTTTCCTTCCTATACTTATACAAGGTGCGGTATTAGGTGCTTTGTTTAGTAATTTTTTTGATGCTAAATATACTGCACTATTTATTATCTTATCAATGTCAGGATACTTAACTGCCATTGTGCGAAGTCCTATTACTTCTATTATTTTATTATTTGAAATGACTCAAAAACTAAATTACTTCCTTCCCATTGCATTATGTTGTTTATTAGCTTATTTTACAGCGAAATATATTAGGAACAAAACCTGTATATGAGTATTTATTAGATCGCATACTTACAAGTAATAAACTTAATGATAATGAATTAGAAATGGAAGTCGAAATCATTACAAATATTTCTAACGACAGCAATCTAATAGGAAAAACTATTAGTGAGGTACCGTGGACGTAAAGGAATATTAATTTCTAATATCGAGCGTTCAGGACGAGAAATAGTACCAAAAGGATCAACTAAATTAGAGGCCAATGACAGACTTACTGTAATTATGTATAAAGAAAGTGTTGAGGAGTTTATAAAGAAATTTGGAGAGTAAAAAAACACATAAGGAACGAATCTGTTCCTTATGTGTTTTTATAATACATTATAATGTTTTAAAGCATTAGTAATTCCATCATCATCTACACTAGTTGTAATAAAATCTGCAATTTCTTTTACATCATCTCTGGCATTTCTCCATAGCAACACCTATTCCAGCATGATTTTAACATGTCTATGTCATTACCACCATCACCAAAAGCCATAGTTTCTTCTAGTTTAATTCCAAAATGATTAATAATTGCATCAATTCCTTTATTTTTCCCACCATTCTTTGGTATTATATCCGTAAAATGGCTTGTCCAACGATGCAGTTTTTGAATTAGGCATAAGATGCATAAAGTCCCCTTCTTCCTCTTCAGATACAAAAACATTAAGTTGATAGACTTTCTCTTTTAATGCTCTTTCATATGCATCTTCTGCAACAACAAATCTAGTCGGATCTCCTAATTCATCTTCCAACCATTGGACTCTTTCATTTTTTAAATTTAAAAATGCACCATCTAATAATGCAAAATCACATGCTATATTATGTTCTTGAAAGTATGGTAAAGTTTGTTTTATGTCTTCTTTTGATAAAACTTTATCGTTTAAGACCTCTCCTGTATTTAAATAACAGTACTGTCCCATTTATTGTGACATATCCATCAAATTTGAAATCAAGTAAGTCATCTAAAAATTTTGTGTGAAACGGTGCGCGTCCCTGTTGCCACAAAGATTTTTTTATTCCTTTTTTCTCTTAATTTTTTTCAAAGTTTCCTTAGTATTTTTCCGGAATTGTCTTTAGTTTTTAAAACTTCTAATAGTTCCATCAATATCGAAAAAAATATTGCTTTAATTTTTTTGTCATGGTATCTCTACTTTCTATTATAATTATTAAGATCTACTACACTCTTTCTAGTTTTTTTAGATCATAACCTATTAATATTTTTCATTTCAGTTTCTTCTTCTTTAATAACCTTTAATAACATTTCAACTGTTTTTTTTGCAGCTTCTTTTAAATCAAATTTAATAGTTGTTAATGGAGATTTTAAAAGTGATGAAGAGGCATAATCACCAAACGCTGCAACGGAGAAATCATCTCCCACACTTAAACCATGTTCTTCAAGTGCTTTTATAGCACCATATGCTAGATTATCTGTAGCACATATTAAACATGTATTCTCTCTAATTCTATCTATATTCTCATCGACAAGTTTATAACTATTTTCTAAACCAAAGTTTGTTATAAATACATCTTTAGGTTCTAAATTATATCTTTCCAGAGTACGCATTACTCCCTAATTTTCTGTAGTAACCCTACTGCTATATCTTCTTCCCCTACACCTATATACGCTATTTTTCTATGACCACTAGCTAAAACAAAATTTGTTAAGTCTCTTGCTGCGTTAAAGTCATTGTATTCAACACTATAGGTATATTCCCCTTCTTGTCCTAAAAGCACTACAGGTACATCTATAGATTTTATAGTATCTTCATAGCTTTTACTCATAGTTGTCGGTAATAGAATTATCCCATCAACATTCATTCGCGCTAGCTTTCTAATGTATTCAAGCTGTTTTTCTTCATCAAAATTTGCATTCATAATTAATGTTTCATAATTACTTTTCTTCAAATATTCATCAATATATTTTAACGTATTAGAACTAACATATGAATGTAAACATGGAACAATTACACCTATTATTTTACTATCTGTACTTTTTTTAATGCTTTAGCAAAAGTATTTGGTGTATAGTTATATTTGTCTACAACTTCTTTAATTTTTCTCTTTTGTATCTTTTTTTAAATTACCACCATTAAAATATCTTGAAACAGTAGTTCCTACCCCTGCCATTCTGGCTATATCCACTATAGTCAATTTTTTTCATAAAAAAATTTATAGCCCCCTTTTTCACTTCTGTAATTATATTTACAACCATATCTAATTATAAACTATCCTTTAAAAATAAATAAAGTCGAAACAGGTTTAATTTTACTAAAATTAAATAAATTTTTACATTATATGTTACCTGTACTATCTCGAATCTTTTTCAGAATATAATACAGTTTTTAAAAAAATATTGATTTAACAACTTTATTTGAATGAAGTATATTTTTTTAAAAAAACACTAAGACAGCATAAGCATTTATCTTGAAATCATTTACTAAAAAGTGATATATTTTTTTGGAGGTAATTATGCTAGTTCAATTAAAAAAACGTATCTAAACAATATAAAAATGCTAATTTTAAACTAAATAATATTTCTTTTGATATAAACAAGCAAGAAGTTATTGGTATAATCGGAAGAAATGGTACTGGAAAAAAAGTACAATTTTTAAAAAAATGATTAATGGAATTGTTAGTTTTGATAGTGGAGATATTCTCTATAAAGAAAAAAATCTTTAAAATCAATGACAAATAAAGAACTTAGAAGTACAAGAAAAAAATTTAGCATACATATTTCAAAAACTCTAATCTTTTAGATAATAAGAGCGTCTATTATCACCTTAGTCTTGTTTATAAATTAAACAATGTGAGTGTTAATAATAAAAAAATAGATGAAATACTGGAGTTTATGAATATTACTAGACTTAAAAATAGTCTTTGTGGAAGTCTTAGTGGTGGTGAACAACAAAAAAAGTTGCTATAGCTATGGCTCTACTTCAGGAACCCGAGATTTTATTATGTGATGAAATAAGTTCTGCTCTTGATACTAATAGTGAAAAAGAGATTTTTTTGCTCTATTGAATAAACTTCGAGAGACTACAAATATTTCTATATTGATGATTTCACATAGCTTATCATTATTAAAAAAACTTTTGCGATAAAGTTATTATAATAGATGACTCTACAATAAAAGATATTATCGTTCCAAAAAGAGATAATGAAAAAGACTATGATGAAAAACTACTATAATTATGTAAAGGAGTTTTTTTGCTAAATGATTGATTTATTAATTAAAAAAACTCTGATGGGATTATAAAAAGCATTTTGGGAAACTAACTTTATGATGGCAGTCTCAATGTTAGTATGTCTTATTTTCTCTCTACCATTGGGAATACTTTTTATTTTTCATTAGAAAAAGATTATTTATTAAAAAAAATAAGTTTATTTATCAAATACTTAGTATATTACTTAATGCTTTACGCAGTGTACCATTTTTAATATTTATATTTATTTTTAATACCAGTAAATAGATTTTTTTATTTAAAACTGCATTCGGTAACTTAGCTGCAACTTTACCACTAGCATTAGTTTCTATAAGTATATATTCACGTTTTGTTGAACAGGCTCTGCTTAATGTTCCTAAAAAAATAATTGATAGAGCTATAAGTATGGGGGCAACTAAATTACAAATAATTCGTTACTTCCTATTACCATCTATAAAAAGCGATCTAATCTTGTCATTCACATCTGTAACAATAAGTTTACTATCATATTCAACTGTAATGGGTGTTATTGGTGCAGGAGGACTAGGTGAATTTGCCTATAGATACGGTTACCAAGAATATGACTACAATCTTATGTATCTTGTAGTTATCATATTTGTTATCTATGTTTTCATTATTCAATCCATAGGTTATGGATTAGCAAAAAATTATATAAATAAAAAGGAGAAATAATAATGAAAAAATTAATTTCAATTTTTACAAGTTTATTAGCACTTGTACTTGTTCTTACTGCTTGTTCTAGTAAATCAGATACAAAAAGTGAGAAGAAAAGGAAAATGTTACTGTTAAAGTAGCTTCACATACTGCCCCAATGACAGATATGTTAGAAATGATTAAAGATGACCTTCAAAAAGAAGGGATATAATCTTGAAATCGTAAAAGTTTCTGATAACGTTCAAGCTAACGTTGCATTAAATAATAAAGAAGTTGATGCTAACTTCTTCCAACACAAACCATTTATGGAACAATTTAATCAAAAAAATGGTGCTCATTTAGTAGCAGTTCAACCTATCTATAACGCTACAGTAGCTTTTTATTCTAAAAACATTAAAGATATTAAAGAGCTTAAAGATGGTGCAGATGTAGCTATTCCATCTGACCCAACTAATCTAGCTCGTGCTTTACGTTTATTAGACAAAAATAAAGTAATCACTCTTAAAGATCCTAACAGTTATACTGTAACAACAGCAGATATTAAAGAAAACCCTAAAAATCTTAAATTTACTGAAGTTGCATTATTAAACCTTAATGAAGCTTATAATGAAAAAGACTTAGTATTTAACTATCCTACTTACATTGCTAAATTAGGGTCTTACACCATTAAAAGATGGTATCATAGTTGAAGATCAAAACGATTCTACATTTGCAGTAAGTTTAGTAGCAAGAGAAGATAATAAAGATAGCGATGCTGTAAAAGCTGTTAAAAAAGCTTTAGCTAGCGAAAAAGTTAAAAACTTCATCAATGAAAAAGCTAAAAGGACATGCTACTCC